>Ga0210059_1000210_pt1 | contig 63258 bp, 32 predicted proteins | sample Ectturendosymbi2_FD_188042 | JGI IMG/M metagenome (GOLD analysis project Ga0210059, IMG submission 188042) | Ecteinascidia turbinata endosymbiont from Florida, USA - Sample 2 (SPAdes) (version 2) | ecosystem: Host-associated > Tunicates > Ascidians > Unclassified | place: Key West, Florida... | reverse complement strand
GGCGGAGAGTGTGATGAAATTTGTGCGTTTCATTGGTTTCTTGCACCCGCGCTGATTGGCTGATTACTTGACATTCCGCGGTGGGCGCCTGCCTGCATCACCGTGGTACTGCATTTACTCTGGAACGCGTGCTGGTGTACTGACTCTGTTTCATTCGGTGTATAGCAATTCTAGTTTAATAAAGCCAAGAAGTGGTTGCTGCAGATTGCGTTCAGTACAACTTCATCACTCCAAATAATCCAACAAAGTTGTTGAATCAAAAAAGTTGTTAAAATAAATTGCTATCTTTTATGGTCCAACAACTTTTTACGGTTGCCCTTGTGCTCGACATGCATGGTACAAGCAATTCAACAGCAATGAAACTCTTCCCAACATCAACCACATGTAGTATACAAGGTAAATGAACAGTAAACTATTTATTTTGTGGCCACAGACAATAGCAGCATTAATAGAGCTAATTTCCTGACATCTTTTCATTATCTTTGTTATTGATCTTGGAGAGACATGGTGGTAGCCACAAACTGATTTTGGCCATGGTTTTCAATAGAGCAATTAAGGTGGCTCTGTTAGTATCCAGCAAAAGTCATCTTTCTGTGGCCAAAAATATGGAGAAATTCCAATAGGATGCATAAATTGTATCGAAGCATACTGTTACTGGTCAACATTTTGCACTATGGCAGTGTACTATGTATTGTTATACACAGCTGCAACAATTTTTTTTCTAACATATGCGTTTGAGTTGATAATTCATTGAACTTTGCACTACTAAAGAATAAGCGTGAACAGGACTATTCCTTTCATTTCATTTTGTGTTGGACAAACTGGATGACAGTGGTGTACGTTTTGTGTACCCTTGATAGCATAAGATTGGTAAAATGAAGCTGCATTGCCTCTTGAAAGAGCTGCAAATAATTTGACTTGAAAAACTAACATAATACTTTGAAATTTGATGTCACAGATTGACCACACACGTACCTTTGTTTAATCTTTCACTGGTTAATCTCTTATTTTTTTAAGGGCATGATCTCGTTTGTTGCCATTTGTTGGCAGTTATGATTTTATACAACAGTATATTTTTTGTACTTTGGAGAGAATCTGATAGATAGGAAACCACCTCAGAAAAAATAAAAAATTAATTAAACAATGCTCATAAAACATAATTTTTATCTGTTTATTATACATGGAATTACTATGATCAAACTTCTGAAAACTGTTTTATCTTCAACGTCATATCAGAAACATGTATCATGTCAAACAAATGAATAAAAGTTGACAACAGAAATTATTACTGCAGCTTGCTCCAATGCATATATTAATTATGAGTCAAAATCCCCCTAGTTATTTAAAATGATAAAAAGCATATCCAACCATAGGTAAATAAGCAAAGGTTTCCTGAAACCAAAAAATCTTCTACTCTATAGCTTTCAAATAAAACAAGAATCATTTTCATACCAGTTGACCTTTTTAAGTTATAAGCAATTGAAATATGGTCATGCATGAGCGCACACAAAAACTATGTCTAACTTGACTTTGATTTAGATAAGTTCAAAGGTCATAAGAAAAGTGCCAATGATTGATTTTTATTTAACACACCTTCTGACACATTCTTGCAAATCTCCAGTTAAAAATAGTCACAGATGAAAAAAATATAAGAGTTTTGTATGTCAGAGTGCTCACCAAGTTCACGAAAAATATACGCAACAATTTAATGGGAACACTGCAAATTTCAACCAGCCATGGCCTTGTAAATACTGGTCCGATTTAAAAAATTCAAAATGTTTTGAAATCAGAATGATGAGATCTCTCTGTTTATGAAATTTCATGAATTTCACTCATGGTCAGATATATAGCTCTGGATCACTTGACATGGAATGACCCTTAAGTTTAACTTACAAGCAATGAAACAAGTTGTTTACTAATCCCTTAACATACAAAATGACTGAAATAGGAAAAGCTACTGCCACAGACAGAGATTTGGAAGTGGCTTGGGAGGAAAACTGGTAGATCTCATTGAGAAGGCTAGAGTTTTTATAAAAACAGGTAAATCGTTTGCTAGGATTCCTGGTAACAAAATTGATATTTTATTGTAAAATACAATAAAGTGCATGTAAGCTGCAAAGCACCAAATGCAAATTTCCTTTATTTGAAACAAGAATTCCCTCAAAACAGAGTTCAGAGAGCATTGGTTTTGAAGTTGTTTTATGATATCATGGCTTTCAAACCACAGCCAATATTATTTTTAGATTAGCATCATGATGTAACTCAAGGGTTGCCAATCACCAGGCTGTGGCCCAGTGCTGGTGTCTGATGAATTTGTTACAGGGTCGTGAAGAACCATGGGCTAATTGCTCCTAAAAGAGTTTGATAAAAATGCAGTGTTTACCTCTGTGGAAATTCCCACAGTTGACCTCGAATAAGGTTTTGAAATTGCAAGACTGTTTGCACTGTTAGGCGAGAGCAAATCCTAATTTGAATAAATGGCCTAAGTTTAACAAACAAGCAATGAAACAACAAGTTGTTACCAATTTCTTTTTCAATAAGCGAATTTCTATGCACCAAGTGTTAAATTGATTTGAACAAGTAATTAAATAAATTTGAACTGCTTCAAAAAACAATTTAGAGCCAAATACAAAAAACAACTATGTTCATAGAAATTTTGCATAGGCTGATCACTAGGTGAATTTAAACTAACAACGTAGTCCTACAAATCCCCGTGTTTGGCATCAAGCTACAAGATATCAACAGAGTCAGGTAGTAAGCATGTGGACAGAAGTAGAGTTTACTAAGGGAGTAAACTTGCAAGTATTTGTCTAATACGGACAACCGCATATTCCAGTTACACAAAAGCTTGGCACATAGGCTATGTGATTGATTGGATTTGTCTGTTGTGCAAAATGTAACATTACAAAAATCTGCAAAAATCACAACTGATTTTACCAAACTGCTTCAATTCATGTGAAAACATGTACGTCTAATGAAAAAATCAACATAACTGCATACTGGAATGATTGTATAGGGAATCGGTGCTTTGGTCTTGCAACAAATGATGCAGAAGATGGTGCGCTTGTTCCTTCTGTTGGAGGTTCTCCATGAAACTGGTTATGATTTGGTGGAAGTGAAGCAGCAACAGTCACAGCAGGCACAGGTAACACTCGATGAGGAACAACATGAGAAATTGCAGGAGAGCTGTGAAGCTGTGATGAAGGCACAGCATCTTCAGGTTTGTTTTCTGTCATTTTAACCAATTATATTCCCAGTTGGTTTTGTGACAAACTTTCATGAAAATGACAATAAAAGTTGTATAGTAGTAGTGTATTTAACAGAACATGGGGGAACACACCTACAATAATACTATCTGGAAATATACAAAAGGTTCGTTCCATTATAATTAAGCAAACATTTGCTCATAATACCTGTTACACACGTCACAATGATGTTTCCATTATAATTCAATAAATATTTGCTTACAATACCTGTTCAGCAAGCAACAGTTAGTGATGTAAGCAAATAGTTATCTACAGTAAATATTCATCTTCAACACCTTCCCTGCCAGTGTACGAATATATTTGTACTTTCTTGCCATCGGTTTCCTGCTGGTGTATGAATATACTCATATGTATATACTTCCAATCCCATGCCAACAGTCGCCTCCTGGAGTACAAAATCCTGTTTGCACAGCACCAGAGAACACACGTTTGGTGGAGCGGGATGCCAGAAGCTGCCCAAAGGCAAACTCCAAATCACATACTGCAATCAAAACTCACTATTGGTATTCATGGCCAAGGTGGCCAATAAAAGTAACCTGTGGCCAAAATAACCAAAACTTTCACTGTTGGTAACCTTGTTACCAAAATTGTAGAATTGTCAGAATATTAAGAAAAATTGTCTGACGTCCCCAGAAAAAGCTTATATATATTTCGCATTTGATTGTAAGTAAGCTTTTCTGTGGATGTCAGACATTTTTTCTTGGCCATTTTAATGAAAGTTACTGACGGTGAAAGTTTCACAAGGAACAAAAATCGCAGTAGCCAGGGTTTAGAACTTTTCAAGCAATGAAGATTGCACCAATGTTTTAATTTTTCAACTTGGTGCTGGTCTTCACATGAAATTTGGCAACATTGAAGTGGTTGAAAGTACAAATTCCAATGAAAAAACATAAAAACATCTCATAAAAAGGCAGTTCCAATGAGAACAATGGAAGCTTTGATTTTCACAAGGAACAAAAATCACAGAAACTACAGCGTCAACCAAAGCATTGATGGGTTGAAAACTTTCCAAGCAATGGACATTGCACGAATCTTTTCATTTTTTCAACTTGGTGCTTCTTTCTGCATGTAATTTGGCAAAATTGAAGCAGTTGGAGGTTACAAATTTAAGGAAAAAAGCTCACAAAAATGTAGCTCCACTGAAATGGTTGCTAGGTTTGGTTTTTGTATGCATCATGAATTGCATTGAATATACCATCATTGGAAAGGATGTCATAATTAAAACTTCCATTAAATTTGAAGCACTGCAGATTGCACAAGGTAAGGGTATAGGCTAATCCGAAAGCAGACGTTTGATCTGCAACAAGCCCTAACCAACTCTTGCGCTCACACACTTCCCAGACCATGGCAGTGCGAATCTGCGCTTTGTTCTCTTTTCAAAGGCTGATCTGTGAACGTGTAAAAATTTTGAGGACAATTGCCGAAAAACATGCCAGTGGGGAATGTTTGACTTGTCACCACACCAACCAGAAGGAAAGGTGTTAACATTTGAATGAGCCCTCCAGTTCACCAGCTCAATAACCTACGCAGTTATGTCGGTCAAAGCTTACAAACTAGTAGTTGTTAACAGGGGAGAGTGAGCCGTTAACTGCTCTACAACATAGAAAGTTTGAACAATAAATATATCATGAAATAGATTTGATTTTGGAATTTATTTCAAGTTTGGGGAGTTGAAACAAAGGGCAATTGCTTGAGGAAGGCATGGTAGAGAAAAGGTTAATAACTTTGCTGCCTGTAGTTTTCTGGTGAAAACCCAATTTTTGGTGTGTCTTAGAAACTGCATAACTCACCAGACGATTATGCTAGAGAGCTGTTCAAACCCTTAAGAGAGTTGGCAAGTCTTGAGTCTACGATGAAAAATACATTTTTTCGTTTTGGTTATCAGATTTTTTGTGAGTGACACCATAAGTGGAGTAGTTTTAGGTCTTTTTGACCCACTTCATCTGGCCCTGGGCCGAAACTGCTAAATGGTAGTATTTTGCTTAAATTTTAATCAGAAACTACACTAAAATCCAAGTTTTTTGGAAGTTTGGGTGACTGGCTGAGGCTTCTGGTTCAAACGTTATAGCCTAAAAACAACAAAATAATTAATCCCCTAATGAGATAATTATTTAATTTGTTGTTTTTAGATCATAACTTTTGAACCCAGAATCTTAGAAAGTCAATCAAAGGCTCAAAAGACTCGTACTTAGACTAGTTTTCAATAAAAACTTGAGCAAAATACGTTTATCGAGCAGTTGGGTCCTAGGCCAGATAAGAGGAGCCATAATAGCCAAAAGCCTACCTCACTTATGACGTCCTCACAAAAAACCCGAAACCTCAATTTTTTTCATTGCAGATTCGAAGACCTGCTGAGTCTTTTGGGGGTTTGAACATCTCTCTAGCACAATCAACTGGCAAGTTATGGAGTTGCAAAGTGGCGTGAAAATATCGGCTCATGTGGGATTTTCAGGTACAACATATTCATACACCGGCAGTGAGGGTGTTAAGAACTACTGTTATAAAACAAGCTTCTAGCTACACCCTTTTAATTGACACTTGCTTAAAGTTCTTTTTCCAATGAAGCAATTTTCTATTTTTGTATAATATATAACTAAGAAAAAATGTTAAGTTTATAGTGCAAGAACTGACAGCAAACCTGAAAAACAAAACTTAACTAACCTATACTTCTTGGCTGTTAACTTTGCTATCTTGTTCTAAACTGTAGTTAATAACCTAGGACTTTCACACTTTGGTGTCTGGCTGAAATCGGGGATTTTCCAGAAAAAAAACACCAAAACGCACATGGCTTTGCGTGAGAATTTCTCCGGTTCACTAAACGCTACCGACCTGGTAAAAGGCTCAAAAGACGAGGCAAGTCTTGTAGCTTGCACTCAAAAAAAATTTTTGGTTGGAGGTTACAGATTTTTTGTGAGTGACATCATAAGTAGAGGGCTTTTAGGCCACGCTGGCCAATGTAACCTGGCCCTGGGCTCAAGCCGTTAGATGGTAGTATTTCGCTGAAGTTTTTATTGGAAACTAGGCTACAATCTGAGTCTTTTGATACTTTAGATGACCTGCTGGGGTTTCGGGTTCAAATGTTATGATCTAAAGTAATGAAAATACTTGACTAATTAGATGATCATTTTAAGTTGTTTACATTAGATCATAACTTTTGAACCAGAAACGCTAGAAAGTCAATCAAAGGCTCAAAAGATTTAGATTGTAGCCTAGTTTCCAATAAAAACTTCAGCGAAATACTATGGCCTAGCGGTTGGGCCCTAGGGCAGTTAACATGAGCCAATATAGCCCCAAAACTACTTTACTTATGACGTCACTCACAGAAAATCCGCAACCCCCAACCAAAAATTTTTTTTTTTATGCAGACTAGAAGACTGGCCAATCCCTTTGAGCCCCTAAACAGCTCTCTAGTGCAATCGGTGTAGGAGCTATGGCGTTGTTAAGACAACCGAAAACTGGTTTTAGGCCGAAATCTAGGTACGAATATATCATTCACCGGCTCTCAAAGTGTTAAATCTGATTTGAGCTAACCTATTTTAGTCCAATAACAGAATGAGCTCAAAATACCTGTTGTTGTGCTACACAAAGGCCATTGTCTTAAAATGCACCAGTGACTTGCTCAACCTGCATTTGAAATATTCGTTGTTAATAAAGCAATGTGTTGTTTTCTAACTGACCAAACTACGCCTTGTAATGTGCTTTAATTAAAAACAATATATTTGACCATGTTTTGCCCATAAAAAATATGCAAATAAACATTGCAACTTGTAGATTGACCACTGCATACAGATGATTATCACATTACCAAGCTGTGCGATTACAAAACCTTATCACCAAAGTAGGATTAATTACAACCATAATTGTCATTAAGCATAATTAATTACATATTTTTGGGTAATTGTAATGCAGACTTTTTGTTCTTATGTAATTGTAATTTCCAGTAAAAATTAGCCAAATTACAATTACTTTTGTTTGCAACAACCACACAGAATTCTAGAAAATGCAAAGAAGCAAAACCATTGTTACACCCATGGGCGCAATTTGGTGGGGGACACGGGAGACGTGTCCCCCTCACTTTTTCAGACAGGGGGAACATAATATGTCATGTCCTGCCCACTTGTTTCTGTTTAGGTTTTGTATTTGGAGAGGTTTCAAAAATAAAAGTGATGTTTGTCACGTTTTGTGAGAAGAGCTTTTCATGTTAAATGGCAGGTGACACATAGCCAATTTGATGTTGAAACAGAGTTTGGTGTGGCAGTGATGTAGTCGAGACCGTAACCTTCTAGACCAAGACTTCATCAAAAACTACGAGACTTGAAGTTTGAGATCGAGACTTTAAAATTTGTGCATTTTGTCAAAATTTTTAAAAAATGTCATCAATTCTGACTTCTTTCTTCAAATTTCTGGCATTTTTCCGACATGTTTTGGTTGTTTTTTACCTACAAATACAACAAACAAAAAATCTTTGAATTATAAAAATTTTTATAAACCATTCCTTTGCAATATGCAAAGTCTCGAGACCTGAAACCTTCGAGACTGAGACCTGAAACCTTCGAGACCAAGACCGAGACTAGCAAGAATGGGTTTCAAGACTCCATCAGTGTGGTGTGGTATCTCTGATTCTGTAAGTTTATAAAGTTTAGCATCGATAAAATAATTTTTAGCATTTTTCAAGTTTTTAGAGACTGTGAAAGATGTTTAAATGCTTCTGTTCGAGATTTTATCCTGAGTGGTATACTGTTAGAAAGTTTTTTTTTCTTGTAATAGTGAGAGTATTACAACTGCACACATGAGAGACCGCAGTACAGCCAATATTTGTTCCGTGCAGAAATGTAACTGGCTTTGCTGCAACGATGGTTGTCACGTATTCAGAAACAGACAGCGTAAATTCAATGATGCTAGTGTATATAATGTTAGAAAGTTAGATTTTCAGTCAAATCTCTACGAAGCTTTTGCCGCAGACAAAAAGTAGCACTATTACGGAGACTTAGTTTTGGGATGGTGAGTTTAGCAAAAGACTGTTTTCAACCATTAGTGAACAGTATTTCAATAAAAACGTTGGAGACCTAGCCTACTGTATTTTCTTAGCTGAATATTGACCTATAGCTGAAAACGTAGGGACTTGACTCGGCAATAAGGATATAATATACATTTATCCTAACTTCTTGTAATGTCACGACAATGGTGACCAACAAATCCAAAACATACTCATTTCCTTGACGCTTATACTTTGTGCTTGTGCTGAATGCATTGGTTTGCAAATACTTCAGCGAAATACTACCACCTAACAGTTGGCGCCCAGGGTCAGCCAAGGTGGCCTAAAAGTCCTCCACTTATGACGTCACTCACAAAAAAAACGCATCCTCCAAGCAAAAAAATTTTTTCGAGTGCAGACTAGACGACTTGCTGCGTCTTTCGATGCTTCGACCAGGTCCATAACCCATACAGGAGCGGAGATATTCCCACGCAAAGCCATGTGTGTTTAGGCATTTTTTTTCCAAAAATCGCCAAAACTACCCGGGTGCCAAAGTGTTTAAGGATTAGGTACAAGACCTCTATCCAGCTGTTCTCCAACTATGCACAAGACGATCCTCAAGCAGAATATTCAGCATTCACCAAAGGAATGTGCTCCAGATTGACTCTTTTCCAAATAACAATAACTGGGCACAAGTGATTTGTTTGAACCTGTAGAAAACACCATCAGAGACCAGTGAATTCATACTCTAATAGGACACCTAGGAAGTGATACTGAAAGACAAACGTGTTCTGTCTTTTTCATGCATGGTGGGCTAGGTCTGACTAATCTTCAGGAAACTGCCAACACAGAATATGCAAACTCCACTCTAATCATGGCAAAACTAACAGGCCAAATCTACAACCACAAACTTGATCTCAAATATAACACCTCAGACCAGCAATACACCAGAACCATTAAAATCAGAATACTGCATTTATTCGACTGTAAACCACATGAAATGGTATTACAAAATTTATTTAAGACGCCCTTGATTGCACACTGCACTTAAACATAGGTTACGTAAGCTTCTGAGATACTTTCATGTATCGCACATTTCGCATTTAATTGGCAACCCCGATAATGATGTTCACACCACTGCAACTGCCTTGTTTTGTTCATCATAATCCTTTCTGTGACAAAGCAAGCACATGTGCACGTAATGCTTAAGAGAAGAAAGACAACGCAAAAAAAGGATTTGGTCAGCAAAGATCAACAGGGAGTAAAGATAATTCAATAGAGAGAACGTGGATCAGCATTGCTTATGTTTTGAAATATTGTTTACTGATTGCTCTCTGCCTCATAACCTTTATATAGTTGCTTACTTCTCTCATCACATGCATGCTTTACCTGCTCATCTGCATATACCTCAACTCTTTACCCATCTTCTGTGTTATGTTAATGATTGTTATGTATATGATTTAATATTTATGTTGCTGCAATAAATGATGATCAATTGAAATTTAATGGGATTATTTCGTTCCTGTTTGCCATGATCCCCCTTTATTTGGTATTTTTTATTCCGGGTATATTGTTTGCTTTTCCAATTTTTGGTTTGATCTGATGCTGTGCGTAATATCTTGCATCTGCTTAAATAAACTAATAACTCATTTTAAGACAGCTGAATCTGCAACAACAGTCGAGAAATGAGAAGCTACGAAAGCAAATTAGTAACAAATGTACACATCTGATTAATTTTAACAAAAGACGCAATGACAAACTACAGGGCAGGCTCAGTTAGAATCAAAGACATCGGTCAATACAGACAAAATAACAAAAAAAGATAGGAAACTATAAACATCTATTATTAGCAAAAAGCGGTTACTAATTATATACTGCAATGCTCCAGAACTTTCAGGATCAACTTTTCAAACTGCAGATGAATTCATTCCTCCAATGCCACTCTCAGCAACGAGTCACAGATATATTTTGAAAGACGTTCTGATACAATCTTGCTGAAAATGATTCTCCTCTTTCTATAAAAGTCTGGCTCTTCAAACTGCAAAGCTGATGACGCTGGCGTGTCCAGATCGATTTTATCTATAACTTCACGTTTACTTTCATCAAAACAAGGTGATTTTGTATGTATTTTACAGAAGTTCTATGGGTATTATCTGAGATACGAATGCTTATTAGATGCTGGAATCAATACCAAAGTAATAACACACAAATATCACAAATAGGCTACTTCCGTACTTTGACTGTTAAAGCTACTCTGATCAGTGTTCATGTGTCTGGTTTTCTCTTGAGATTGAAAATGAAACTTTCGAAATTAGGCTACTGCGATTCTACGAAGTAACCTTCCCAGTTTAGAAAGGACGCTCATGCATAGCACAGCAGAGATTCCATCACTTGAGTGAATAGAACATGGCATCTCTCGGTGAAATCTATCCTTTATTATAGACGTATAATAACTATACGTCTATGATAAAGGATAGATTTCACCAAGAGATGCCATGTTATATTCACTCAAGTGATGGAATCTCTGCTGTGCTATGCATGAATGAGCGTCCTTTCTATGGAACTGGGAAGGTTACTTGGTAGAATCGCAGTAATAGTTACCTGCATCATAGTATAGTTTTGCTGATGTGGTGTTCAAGTTGCTGACTGCTTTAAACAAAAAGTTAGGTTTGAAGTTCACATTTTATTCATGATTGCTGATATATGTTGATAAAAAAGCAATAATCAGAGGATGCAAAAACCTAGCAACAGAAAATTCATAAATTCATTCACCCCTGTTTTTTTTTCATTCACCCTTGCAAAAATTTCATTCACTCAGGGGTGAACCATTCACCTGATTAAGAAGCACAGATCTAGACCATTCGGTTTAAACTAAAGAAAAAAAATGTAACCCGCACTTCATTGTTAGCTGCATGAAATGATGACATCATAGGCTATGTAGTTTTTCTAAGTGAGAAAAAAAAGAAGTTCGTATGTTTTATTAGGGGAAAGTCAGCACCTACGACCCACTTTTTCAGGTAACGAGCATGGACGTCCGCAGAAATTTTTCTAGGGGGGGGCAACGTAGACATTTTTGCTTATCCTTTTTCAGGTTGCGAACGATGCAATGCAAATGGACCTTCACAAAATGCTTTACTCTTTCTACACCACAAAGAAAAAATTTCCCCACTAAAGCACGCGCTCCATTCGCATTATTTTGAAATCGTATTCAGGTGTAGTTGTATCCGATTCTATCTGTGATATGGTTGCACTTTTTGTCATCCTTTACACTACAGTTTTGCTGAATTAGGGTATCATCCATGGATCCAATATCATTATTTATTATTATTGTGAACAGCAGACAACTGTAACACAAGAAACCTGTGAGGCAACAACTGAGTCTCAACTGTGGACTTGGAACTATCCACAACTGCGTTTGTGGTGCTCAAATTAGTCTGTGCGGGTTGAACCTCACTTTTCAAAATTTAGTCTGAAATGTTTTCTATAGTTTGGCTGTCAGGAATGCTTTCTTTTCATAAACAACTTAATATCTTATCTATTTTTCGAGCACTTTCTAAAATAAGTCACAGTGGTCAGAACATGGGCGCAACCAGCTCTTCGTTTCGGGGGAGCAAAGTTACGTGACCAGCAGTCGTCTAGGCGGCAGCAAATAAAACGGATCCGGCAAAATACCGCTAAAAATGCGGGCTGGATGTGACGGCTGACGTAACCCAGAGAGAAGGTAGCCGGCAGTCGAAGAAAGTGCAAAAGAAAACGATATGCAGAGTGTCGTGTGATTTGAATGCCTGGAAACTGCATGGTGACGAAAGTAATCCGAAATGCACAATGGCAGCTAAGCTGAACACCTTAAAAAGTGTGTGATGGCTGTGTCGGCTGATGTAGGCAAACCCACAGAGAAGGTAGCCGGTGTCAAGCGAAATTTTTGACCTATTATTATTTGTCAGTTATTTTTCTTCTCAGAGTAAAGGAATAAAGTTTGGTGATTGCTTTTTTGATGTGTCTAGATTAAATTGAAACTTTTTGGTTGGATGCCAGATACCCACAAGCTACAGTAACCTACGGGAATAACTATAACCAAAGAAAAAAAACTGGACTTATTTTAGATCTCAATTATTTTTCTTTTTCTAAGGCAAACTCTAACCCGAAACAATTAAACAAAATACCAAACCCTCAGCCCAAATCATCAGATTTCTCTGCGATATGCAGAATAATATTCAGAGCATTTGCACATGGCGTGAAGTCAGAAATTTTGCAAGTCATACATTTCGCTTGACACCGCCAGATGCAAAAAGTACAAAAAACACAAAAGCAAGATGTTGGCCGATTAAAGCAAAGAAAAGCAGCCTACCTACTAGGCAAATGTTTAGACAACACCTTTTATGAATGAAGACTATTCTAAAACAATTAACTTCCATTTGAGCTATGCTTTGTCAATTGACCATTGCTTGAAATCAAACGAAATAACAAAAGACCTAATTCAAATCATTCTAGCATAGGCAGAAAGTTGAAATAATGAAAAAAGCTCAAAACAGCAACGTAAGTCGGATATTTTCAAAATAAATGTGTCTCATCAACGTTATCTTTCAACTGACATACAATTCTTAATTACAACTGTAGTACAACTGTAGTGTGGGGAGAAAATTTAATAATTTTGAAAATTTCAAGGAACTGTGATGTCCACCAGAATTTTTTCACAAAAAAAAGTTGCATGAAAAAATATATTTTTTAATGGATCCGTATTATGTGATTCTAGCATGGGTACAAAGTTGAAATAATTCTGAAAACTGATGAAACTGTGATGTCCGAAGTATTACTTTTCATGTGATCTACATTTCGTGATTCTAGCGTACGTACAGAATCGAAATATTTCTGTAGAATTCATGAAACTTTGTAGTCCATCTGAATTTTTTTACAAAAACATGTCTCACGAACAATAACTTTTCACGTAATCCATTATCCGTAATTCTAGCATGGGTACGAAGTTAAAATAATTATGAAAAACTGATGAAACTGTAATGTCCGAACAATTACTTTTCATGTGATCCACATTTCGTGATTCTAGCATGGATGCAAAGTGGAAATATTTTTGAAAATCTCATGAAAGTGTTTAGTCCGCCTGAATTTTTTTACAAAATATGTCTCATGAACAATCACGTTTCGTGTGATCCACATTTCGTGATTGTATCATAAATATTTCACAGAATATGTCTAACGAAAAATTACTTTTCACGTGATCCACTTTACGTGATTCTAGCATGGGTACAAATCTGAAACATTTTTGAAAAACTCCTGAAAGTGTGCAGTCCACCAGAATTTTTTCACAAAAACATGTCTCACGAACAATTACTATTTTCGTGATCCACATTTCGTGATTCTAGCATAAGTAAAAAATTGAAATATTTTTGAAAAACTCATGAAACTGTGAAGTCCGCCTGAATTTTTTCACAAAAACATGTCTCACGAACAATTACTTTTCACGTGATCCACGTTTCGTGATTCTAGGATGGATACAAAGTTGAAATATTTTTGAAAATCTCATGAAAGTGTGTAGTCCACCAGAATTTTTTCACAAAAAGATGTTTCACGAACAATTACATTTCGCGTGATCCACATATCGTGATTCTAGCATGGGTACAAAATTGAAATATTTTTGAAAAACTCATGAAACTGTAAAGTCTGCCTGAATGTTTTCACAAAAACTTGTCTCACAACCAATTACCTTTCATGTAATCCACATTTCGTGATTCTAGCATGGGTACAAAGTTGAAATATTTTGAAAAATTCATGAAACTGTGAAGTTCGCCCTAATTTTTTCACAAAAAATGTTTCACGAACAATTACCTTTCTTGTGATCCAATTTCGTGATTCTAGCATGGGTAAAAAGTTGAAATATTTTTGAAAAACTCATGAAAGTGTGTAGTCCACCAGAATTTTTTCACAAAAAGATGTCTCACGAACAATTACTTATAGCCTACCAAAACGCGCATTTGCTCACCTTGATTTGTTATTGAATATGATTCTATCTGAATAAGAGTTGATGATACCTACGTACTAGGAGAAATATATAATCTGTAAGATGTCTTTGTGTGATTTTTTGCTGTGAAAAGAATCCTTTCCATAAACAGCTAAGTTAATCTTCTTGAAAATTATTTCATCATAAGATGATTTGTCATTTCGGTTGTTTATAGCGAAATGTTCATTCTTAGATGTTGCTCCTCATTTGTATCTCACGCTAAAATTTTTCATTATTGCAAAACAACCCAATGATCACGTTTACAAATTAACATGAAAAAAATCGCATTGCAAGAAAAGTTTTCACTGCCAATTTGCGAATAAGAGAACTCTAAACTATTTTTTAGGAGTTACTTGACGAGTTAACAAGTTCGCAGTAGCCTTTGCGGATTTATGATTCCTCATCTATGAACGCATTCAGTAGGTAAGAAATCAGAGTTTACCATTAGTTTCGTAAGTATTGTTGCAATTTTCACGGTGCGTATTGTCAGGGGCGTCATGAGATTAGATGGCGCCCGGGGCAAAAAGCAAGTTTGGTGTCCCCTTGTTCGAACCTGAGGTCTTTCTGAAGCAAATGTACTGAATTGAAGAAAGTACTTGTGACATTGTTGGGACGTTTGGCGCCCCCTGCAGTGAGTCGGTACCCCCATAGTGGTTTGGCCCCCAAGGAATTGTGGCCCCCTCGCTAAGTCCCTGCATATTTGTCTTTAATTGTGCTTAATTGAACCTGTTTCAAAAATCCTTAAACGTATTGAGAAATATCTTAATTGCATGCGCAGTGCAGTACTCACTTGTATATCTGAATCCGTCGTAGTTGTGCTTCGTGTTTCCCCAAGAGTGCTAACACCTAAAATTAACAATTTGCAAAACAAAACTATTATAACAGGAATGCAATAGTCTACCATCGATGCCAATACGTTATGTTTTTAAAAACTGGTGCATCACCATTTGTATATTTATTACATGAAGGAATTTTTGATTTTTTCGCTGTCGTAACAACACCAGTGATTCACATAAAGGAATTCGAAACATTCTTGCGAAACTGTATCGATTCTCTGTTTTTTCTCGGTATACCAGACAAGTCTGCTTCTGTCTCTTTGGGTTAAATTTATGAGTTGATTCACTTTCAAATTGCACGATGATGAAGGTCAAGTCGCACGTCATATTGCGGTAAATTGTGATGTGCACAGCAGACCTGATCACCTTGAATAGGCCTACACAACATACGGTCCGCGAGCCGCATGCGGCCCGAGAAAGTTTTTCTTGCGGCCCGTGAGAACTTTCTCAATTATAGAAAATGTTGCAAAAGCTCGACCTCGAATAAGTAATTCGCGTTCCAGAATTTCTTCCATACCACAACGAAATCTCTACATTGAAATGGAAAACACTCTTGCGGCCCGCTGTAAATTTATGTTGATAAGTTGGCCCTTCGAGCTTTCTGAGTTGTGCAGGCCTTACCTTGCAGCTCCTGTCAGTTGCTAAAGCAGTGGTTGTTTACCCTTTTTTAATGTACACTTTTTTAATTATGCACAAGCAATACTGGTCTGTCAAGTAACCCCTTGACAGTAATCATTGACACAATGGAAAATATAAAAATCATTCAACTGCAGTGCAGCTCGCGGTGAGTTTCAAGGATGTCACCTATTCCCACTAAACGATTCTTAAACAAGCAAAGCAAAACCCGATCGAAACAACCTCAAACCAACTTACGTGAAGGTAAAATTTCCTCTCAGAGGCCGCCTTTCTTTGCACAGCTGTTACAGTTTTTTGACAGTTTTCTTTTTGATTAACTTCGAATACGCACATGCCGTTTGTAGTCCAATACTGGTCCTTTCACTGTCATCTTCACCACAGCCGCAGCAGGAACAAAACGTTTTAACAGGCAAACGCACGTGGAGACAATGCACGTGTCGTACAGAGGCCCTCTTGCCATTCACGCGGACAGTGCAATCCATGTGGGCATTATGACACATGATAATCAACATGAACATGGCTCTGTAAGTCCAAAAGTCCATAAAAAACATTGCGAAATTTCCGCGGACTTTACACATACAAGCACTTTCAAAATTACTTGATCTTCACCCACGCAAGAATGACGGAATGTGGATCAAATTATGGGCACAATATTGTTGTAAAATGTGCCGCTGCAACTTGGTGTGAAACCAACGTAGTCACCGGGCTGATGCGCAAGGGAAATTTTACAAATACAGATTCCTTGTCTTGTTTTTTATAGAGTTGAACAGCTGCACGAGTGAGATGTCTTGTTTCAGTTGCTCAGGCTAAAAAGATGATAAATATGTTTCTTGCACATTTCCACTCTTTGAAAAAACTAGGAATCTTTTTCATGCTACTGGACATTATGCATGCAGCCTAACCCCTACCAAATCACTAAATTTGCTTCTTGCCCCGGGCGTCATCTAACCTCGCGATATCCTCTTACCAGTAGCAAAAACAGTTTGGCAAATACTTAGTGCTGGTTACTGCACAAAATGATCTTCAATCTATTTTTATTGCTGGTGGGTTAACATCAAATTTTTATAGATTAAATTAATAAAAGATATTGAACAATGAAAATGTTGAGGTTCAACATCAAATTTTAAGAGATGAAATTAATGTCAAAAGATTCTTTTGCAAGAGTTACACTTGCACAAGGACATGAAAATATATTTAAGGTTAAAGAGAAATCAAAATGCAGAACTGTGAATTGGCAAAAAAAGTACAAAGTTCCATATGCATTTACGCAAAAAGATTGTCCAGCAAAACTAGGTCTTACGTAGGTGACCAATCAAGCAAATGTTTTCCATTTGGGTGAGAAGATTGCTCCATTGTGGGTTTGGTCAAAGCACGGGTAAATCAGAATACAAACGAACCAATGCATTCAGAACAGGTACAAAGACAGAAAGTGTAACAGTCACAGAATAAATACATTTTGGTCACCATTGTCGCGACATTAAAACAAATGATGCTAAATGTATTGTCAGTCGCAATCACCAGCAAGATTGACTTCACAGTTTCATGAATTTTTCAAAAATATTTCAACTTTGTACCCATACTAGAATCACGTAATGTGGATCACATGAAAGGTCATTGTTCGTGAGACATTTTTTTGTGAAAAAATTCATGTGGAGGTCACAGTTTCTTGAGCTTTTCAAAAATATTTCAGCTTTGTACCCATGCTAGAATCACGAAATGTGGATTATGTGAAAAATAATAGTGCGTGAGACATGTTTTTGTGAAAAAATTCAAGCGGACTTCACACTTTCATGAGTTTTTCAAAAATATTTCAACTTTCTACCCATGCTAGAATCACGAAATGTGGATCACAAGAAAATTAATTGTTCGTGAAACATCTTTTTGTGAAAAAATTCAGGCGGACTACACACTTTCATGAGTTTTTCAAAAATATTTCAAATTTGTACCCATGCTAGAATCACTAAACGTGGATCACGTGAAAAGTAATTGTTCGTGAAACATGTTTTTGTGAAAAAATTCTGGCGGACTTCACAGTTTCATGAGCTTTTCAAAATTGTTTCAACTTTGTACCCATGCTAGAATCACGAAATGTGGTTCACGTGAAAAGTAATTGTTCGAGAGACATCTTTTTGTGAAAAAATTCTGGTGGACTACACACTTTCATGAGTTTTTCAAAAATATTTTGACTTTGCACCCATGCTAGAATCACGAAATGTGGATCACAAGGAAAGGAATTGTTCGAGAAACATCTTTTTGTGAAAAAATTCAGGCGGACTACACACTTTCACGAGTTTTTCAAAAGTATTTCAAAATTGTACCCATACTAGAATCACGAAATGTGGATCACGTGAAAGGTAATTGTTCGTGAGACATAATTTTGTGAAAAAATTCAAGCGGACTTCACACTTTCATGAATTTTTCAAAAATATTTCAACTTTCTACCCATGCTAGAATCACGAAATGTGGATCACAAGAAAAGTAATTGTTCGTGAAACATCTTTTTGTGAAAAAATTCAGGCGGACTACACACTTTCATGAGTTTTTCAAAAATATTTCAAATTTGTACCCATGCTAGAATCACTAAACGTGGATCACGTGAAAAGTAATTGTTCGTGAAACATGTTTTTGTGAAAAAATTCTGGCGGACTTCACAGTTTCATGAGCTTTTCAAAATTGTTTCAACTTTGTACCCATGCTAGAATCACGAAATGTGGTTCACGTGAAAAGTAATTGTTCGAGAGACATCTTTTTGTGAAAAAATTCTGGTGGACTACACACTTTCATGAGTTTTTCAAAAATATTTTGACTTTGTACCCATGCTAGAATCACGAAATGTGGACCACAAGAAAAGGAATTGTTCGAGAAACATCTTTTTATGAAAAAATTCAGGCGGACTACACACTTTCACGAGTTTTTCATAGGTATTTCAAAATTGTACCCATGCTAGAATCACGAAATGTGGATCACGTGAAAGGTAATTGTTCGTGAGACATGCTTTGTGAAAAAATTCAGGCGGACTTCTCAGTTTCATGAGATTTTCAAAAATATTTCAATTTTGTACCCAAGCTACAATCACGAAATGTGGATCACGTGAAAAGTAATTGATCGTGAGACATGTTTTTGTGAAAAAATTCTGGCAGACTTCACAGTTTCATGAGTTTTTCAAAATTATTTCAACTTTGTACCCATGCTAGAATCACGAAACGTGGGTCCACGCTAAATGTAATTGTTTGTGAGAGATGTTTTTTTGTGAAAAAATTCAGGTGAACTACACACTTTCATAAGATTTTAAAAAGTTTTTCAACTTTGTATCCATGCCAGAATCATGAAACGTGGATCACTTGAAATGTGATTGTTCGCGGGACATCTTTTTGTGAAAAATATCAGTTGGACTACACACTTTCATGAGTTTTTCAAAATATTTCAACTTTGTACCCATGCTAGAATCACGAAACGTGGATCACGTGAAAAGCAATTGTTCGTTAGACATATTTTGTGAAAAAATTTATGCGGACATTACACTTTCATAAGTTTTTCAAAAATATTTCAATTTTTTACCCATGCTAGAATCACGAAATGTGTATCACATGAAAAGTAGTTGTTCGGACATCACAGTTTCATCAGTTTTTCATAATTATTTTAACTTTGTACCCATGCTAGAATCACGGAATCACATGAAAAGTAATTGTTCGTGAGACATGTTTTTGTGAAAAAAATTCACGTGGACTACACACTTCCATGAGTTTTTCAGAATTGTTTCTATTTTGTTCCCATGCTAGAATCACATAAGATGTTCTAATCATAGGCATTCAAAGGATACGACACTCTGCATATCGTTTTTTTGCACTTTCTTCGACTGCTGGCTACTTTCTCTCTGGGTAACGTCAGCCGTCACATCCAGCCCGCATTTTTAGAGGTATTTTGCCGGATCCGGTTTATTTCCTGCCGGCTAGACGACTGCTGGCTCGCGTAACCTTGGTTTTCGGGGGGAGGGCAATTTTCATGAACTTTCATTCAATGACAACATCGTGCTTATTCAAACGTGGTACAACTTTTGAAACGAGGGGCTCAAACGTGGGCTCACTTTACCTAGGTTACTGCGAGGGAGTGGTGAAGTTGTCAGTTACAAGAGACTATTGTCAGGATAGATAGATAGATAGATAGATAGATAGATAGATAGATAGATAGATAGATAGATAGATTTAATTGGCGTACTGAAATAATTGCGCTAGATATACTCAATAAAACAGAAAAAACACCGGGGCACCGAAAAAACACATAGGTTGTCTAGTCAGGTACCCCATTAAGTACGTGAGATTGATGTTTGCATGGTTAAGGTTGTGTCGACCGCTAGACGTGCTGACGCAGTCCGATGTATAGATTGCGGGATTCATGGCCAATTGCAAAGAGGTTACTCTTGTCGGGCACAAATGGCCATGACGTTTAATTGTCATGGACCGCATGGTTCCAGACGAAGAGGAAAAGAAAAACCCGACAAAAAAGAAATCCTCTTCGGGTTGCCATAGCCCTTTCTTGATCCACGCACACCCAATATAAAGATAGTTTGATTTGATTATGACCGCGATGCAAATTCCACGGAGATTGAGTTCATTTTTGGAGATAATCTTCGTAAGAGAATTGTTTCTTCTTCTGTAGGTGTTTTTGATATTCTGTAACAAAAACTATATTTAATCAATGATACTATTGTTTTAATTGTTGATTCGAGACTTCGCCTGCTAAGTGAAATACTCTTGAAAGGAATACAGCAGGAACAGGGCCCTTGAGAGGAATACAATGTGCTGATGCGAGAGATGTTTTGGCCCCCTTATAAATTATAACTAATTCGTAATTGACAGCTTCACTAGCTTTGCAATACTATGACTAGAAAATGATATACTTTATTTGGTATTTTACATCATAACCATTTACCAATGTTATAACTGAATTTCAAAAGGTCTCAGGCTGATCTCAAATAATGCACATAACACACAGTTACTTTGAGAATTTCATAATTATACATCAGAGTTAACATTGATAGTAGGCTATAGTAATTCTCACTAGCAAAGCAAATTTAATACTTCTTTAAACCTAATACAGTAATAGGATACGAAGAATTTCGGTACTCGCTTTGTTATGAATTCTGACAGTTTTTCAAAATTTTACGTGATTTACTGGCGCGATGCCAATTCAGGGTTGCGGAGTGGCAAGGAAGCGGAGGCTTTTTGGTGGAGTCGGATTCCTAACGACTCTAGATGTCGGAGTCGGATATTTTGTCCAACTCCGGATGTCCAATTGGATTGCTTTGAAATCACACTCCTAAGCTGGGAATTCCTGTTGAGTCGGTATAATTTCTTATGAAACTTTTGTTCAAACAGAGAATTCTTGCTGTGTGACACGATTTCCACTGAGTGTTGGTTGCTAAAAAATTTTTTGTTGCCAAACTTCATTCACTTTGTGTTAAGGCGTCGGGGTCGGAAATTTTGGAACGGTCGGAGCTGGAGTCAGACATTTTACCTCCGACTCCGCAACCCTGGATGCCATACTTGAATGATGGCCTCTATTAGCTTGGTAATGGTGGTGCGATCGAATTTTTGCAAACGGGATTTTCTTATTGATCACAAATTCTCAATGGGGCTAAGATCTGGCGAGTTTCCAGTCAAATCTATCACATTTAATTTTGCTTCCTGAAAACCGTCTTCACTTTTTCAGATGAAAGACACGGGACAATATCTTATTGTAATTTCCTTCCACCATCAGGAAAGGCGTTTCTCATATCTTTGGTCCAGGCTCGCCACCAGATGTGGGTGGGCCCAGCCACTTTTGGTAGGACTCCCTAAAAATCACTTAAACCCTAATCTAAGACTAACCCCTAATATCAAACCAAGGGTTCAAAACCTGGGGTGCATGTACCCCCTTGGGGGTTGGTTTTCCTATCTGAAAGGGCACATTTGAGGTTAGCAATGGAAGAGAAAAATTATGTTTGTATATTATTTATTTCGAAATACTCGCATTTATACATAGGTCAACATCAGTGAATATTATTGTCAAAATCAGTAGATGCTTATTGGTACAGTAAATATATATATTTTTATTTTCCTCAGCCTTTTTGTCATAAGAAATTTTAGGGGAACATGCTCATATAACGAAATGCTGAAGGGGTACATGGCCGTAGAAAGTTTGAGAATACTTGTCCTAAACCTAAACCTCGGCGATAGACTATAAATAAAAACGTTGGTTGCTTTGATTGATTCATAACATGGTTCACTGATTTGCGTGGAAACAAGTGAAACGGAACGTTGGCAGAACGGTAAAATGGAGAGAACAGCAGCAAAAAATATTCGTTGTTAGATTATGAAACTTTGCAAAAAACAAAAATTTTTTTGGCGAGCAGACTGCAGCGGCCCGTAGCGGCCGGAATGACGTCATCGCTAAAAAAAATTGCTAGCGGACTGTTTCAAAAGATCTAGCGGACGGCCCGAAGACTGGACTGATAGCGGCCCGAGCCATCTCTACCGGACGTGTCATGCACTGCAGAGTAGAGATGGCACGGGCCGCTAACAGTCAGAATGAGCACTGATCAGGACTGGATCGGACTGGATTTGGACTGGAGCCAATTTTGGCCGGATCAGGATTGTATCGGACTGCGATTTTTTTTGAAAATTGGCGGACAGGACCGGATCGGACTGAGAAATTTTATTTTGTTTAAATGCGATTATTGTGAAAATATCAAAAATTTTAGTTGTGATCCGATTTCACAGGTTTGCTAAATGGTAGAGTATATTTTGCCATCAAATGCAAAAACTCTCCTGCGACTATTTTGCAATTCGAACTGTATCCATTTTTGTTCACATATAACGTTGAGTTCTAGTAGCAACGTAGACATAGGAGTGGTTAGGGCGTATGCCTGAAGTGTGAATGTTCGTTGAATCTGCTCTTTCGATTCTCTATGGGTTAGCTTGTAGAGGTTACACCTTTGATAGGAATGCTTTCAATGTGCATTTTCAAAAAGTTTAGGGTTAACGTTTAGGGTTTTCTTTTGGGTTTAGGTTTACGGATTAGGTTTCATGTTTAGGTTTTAGGTTCAACTTTTAGGTTTAGGTTTTGAGTTTAGGTTTGAATTTTGGGCTTAGTTTTAAGTTTTGGGTTTAGATTTCGGGTTTAGGTTTTGTGTTTAGGTTTTGCGTTATGTTTTGGGTTTAGGTTTTGGTTTTGGGTTTAGGTTTTGCGTTTAGGTTTTCTGTTTAGGTTTTGGGTTTATAGATTTTAGCTTTGGGGTTTAAGGTCATGCAACTAGGACCATATGCTAATCCAAGTGCATCATCATGGTCACTTCACCAATCCAAGCAGTCCTATTCTTTTAATGGCAAAATAACCCCAACAGTGCTTTTCCTTCTGATGCCAAATTGACACTTTCTTGTTAAATTTTGGAAATGCCAAAAGGCTGTGTCTATTCTGCTTCATGAGGCAAAAACACTGCTGGAACTATTTTGCCTTCAACTAATCGTATTTTGCTAACGGCAAAATAGCTCCAGCAGAAAAGGAAAATAAATGATCTTACACTGGCGGATCAGGACTGGATTGGACTGATGATTTTCAAAAAATTTGCGGAACAGGACTGGATCGGATTCAATTTTATCGGATCAGGACTGGACTCGGACTGAAAAATTTCACAGTCCGCTCATCTCTGGTCCAAACCCTGATGACGCAAATCAATTTGGCGCGAATGGCTCCTGCTCAGCTCATGGTTTTCATTGAGAAATGGGCAGGAGAATATATGACGCCTTCTCCGTCAGAGGAAAGAAATTGGAGTCAGAAAGGGCCTGCACCGTGTGCACTTGTGGTGAAAGGTCAAAGCATTTTATTGAGGACATAATGAACCTTGTGCTTATCTTTACCTAGTTGAAGTTTCTAGAACTTCGGCTTAGCCAAAAAGGCTTGCTCCTTGTGCGTGCACTTGTGGTAAAAGGCCAAAGCATTTTATTGAGGGCATGAACTATGAGACCAGACAACGCTGTAGAACCTGTCCACCATCAAAACAGAACAAAACGAGGTTCACGTGCCAACTGCCAAAGATGGGAAGCACTTGTCTGCATTGATCACTTTTAGCTTTTCTGGAAAGATTACTCACATCCCTGGAATGCTAACCTGGATGATTTCCACCCAGGCACAAGTGGTGGCCACGTGGACCCTAGGTGAAAATCACCCGACGTTACGGTTGATTGTGAGTTCGGGTGAAAATCACCTCACGTTGTGCTTAGTCTGAGTTTGGGGTGAAAATCACCTGACCTTATGGTAAGAGTGAGTTTTTGGTTTCCCTGTTAATGCGTTAACATTGTGCAAATTGACGAAACTCCATTAATTTATAGTTTTCATGTTTCAATTTGGGGGGACTTGGTGCATTGCTTGGGTAGGCTTAGTCCACCAAATCTCCTTTGTGGCGACGGGACCGACCGTATGTCAGACATGAAAGTCAATAGCAGTGCCGCGATCAATCTGATTGCCCAATAATTGTCGCAAAGCATTTGCCCATTTTGGGCAAGTTTACCTTATGTGCCTGATTTTCGTAAAAAAATTGCCCATTTTGGGCAAGATTAATTAATGTGGCTCAAAATTGTAATGAAAATAGAAAAATTTCATGTCTCAACCTAATTTACTTTTGTTGCAGATGGAACCACAAACTCGAAATGAGGTTCTGTTCAAACCTTAAACCGACCACCAATTAAGTCTACTGGCGAAATTTTTTGATTTTTCTTTAATTTTTCATACATTTGTTAAGAGCACTTCCCACATTTATGTTTGGAAAATTGCTTTTGTTCTTCATCATATAAAAAATTTTCCAAAATCAACACGTTGTTTTTTCTGATCGGAAGAACTTGAGAAGATTTGCTATGTTGCACAAAACCTGTCAGTTAGTCCAATACAAGGGAATAAACAAAATCTGCCCACTTTGGGCAAGGACAACAACGGTTTTGTGTTTGGAGGTTACCTGAACAGGGTTTACCAATTTGCGAAAAATCGAAAATGACGCTCTGAAAGCACGGTCAGTAACAAATTCTAAATCCATACTGGAGTGCCCACGATCACTGCGTTTGCTGCTGCCTTCGACGCAAAATCGTTCAATTGCACGGAATTGTTGAAATCCTACTTGGCTGGCGGGAACAGGATTATTAGCTGCCACAGGCAAACCAACCGAAATCACCACAATTGAAATATTTTAAGAAACACATGGCCTACGTTTTTTATAAGAATCACATCTGTTTTTTCCTATCTGTGTTAAAAAAAAGTAAACACACTGCACCTATATAGTATGTGTGGCGGCATAAAGACTTTAGAGCACAACGCGAGGATCACGTTGCAACTCGCTTACCACGGATGTAACAATCTAATACACACGAGCAAAACACGTCACGTAAAACTCACCCAAATGGTTGTAACTGTTAGGTTCACGATTCGAGTGTTTCTTACTTTTTCAGACTGGTAAGAATCGAACGCAACTAAACTGTCGCGTAAAAAGATGAGAGGTTTAAAAACCAGAGCCGACGCCAGAAAGTCTTGGATGGTGGATTTGATGTTGCGCAAGGGGACTTGACATTCTGAAAATTTGATAAAATCTTTACTGATTTATAGTGTTTCATATTTAAATTTGGAAGGGCTGAGCTCACCAATGCCCACCGTGGCGACTGGACTGGTTTAAATTTCGCTTATGCTGTCATTACTGAAATACGCATAAAGAAATAAAACGCTACAATCATCGAATCAAGTAAGGCTGAACATAACACAGTAAACAGAAAGGTTTTGTCCTGCCTCCTTCATAACAAAATTATCTAAGAATTCGTTACAGTTTATTTGCTTAAGTTTGTCACTTTTGATGTGCCGAATGCTTAGTGTGGATAACCTCTCCTTGAACACTGCAACCCTGTTAATTACTTTTTAATTCTTTTGAATCTTGAAAAGGATATTTCGCCTGAGCTGTTTTTGACCATCAAGCTAAGAAATAAGGCTTTGCGTGGTTGGATAAGCTAAGAACCACTAATCTAAGGCATCAGATCCAAACGCGCTTTTGTCATTTTTTATGTTTCTCTGTCTCTCTAGGGAAGAGTTCTGCGGTTGCCAGTTGGCAAAGTGGGTTTTGCTTGCTATTCAAGCTCATTAAGATCTTCTCTGATTTGCTTAGCATGGGAGCAGTACAAACTTGCGCAAGTACTCAATAGCTATCTGATTTCTGAATGACTTTACTGAAGAAAATTCAGATGGAAAAAATCACATCTGAAATACCAATCGAGCTTTACGCGATACAACGCTGACTAAACTACTGTATTGCTCAGTCACCTAAGAAGCAAATATGCTTTTATTGTAGGACACTGCCGCTAGCCCTACACATAGCTCTTATCTGCAGTACAACCATGCGTTGATCAGGTGCAGTGGCGTAACTAGAGGTTTGAACCAGGGGGGAAACTTAGTTGAAGGGAACCCACTGGCTAACACTCTGAAAGTAGTTGAAAAACAATAGCAACTCCGGTATTGAACGGCTATACAAAAACCCGAAATCACCGGAAAACATTCCAAAAAATGTAAAAAAACAACAATCTACTGGAACCAAAAGAATAGTAAATACCAAAATACAACCTAGGTCGGGGCCGGGTTTTGCATTTAGCTTGACAGGGGGGGAGATTCGCACCCCTGCCACCCGTCAGTCATGCCACTGATCAGGTGCATTTCAAACATGAACAGCCACAAGTTCTTTTGATGGATCACACATAACAATCGGTACGATTCAGTAAACGCAGGACGCAGCCAGCGTGCTTTGAGTATATCGACACAATAGTTGGCATGCTGCTTGACCAACCATCATATTGAGATTCATGGAAACTTGTTGGATGACTCTGGCGCTATCACCACGAAAGATGACTAAAACTAAATTTTGTGAATAATAATTAAGACATACATTTTTGACGAAGTTTAATCTAAGTAATCTTATACTGGCCATTGACTCTATGCGTACCACAGTTTTTGGGAGACCCCCTTGGATCTTGAGGCCCTAGGCTTAAGCCTATATAGCCTGTAAGTGAATCTGGTCCTGAAATATGCTTCCAAAAGATCTAAGGTTTGAAAATGGGGGCGCCAAACTTGCTTCTTTTCCCGTGCGCCAACCAACTTCGTTACGTCCCTGTGTGAACGTGACCAACAATGTACGTGAGTGAACATAGATAGCTTAATCAAACTGCGCTTGTGCAGACTTCTTTTCACACAGTAGAAAACTACGTGATTTGTTAGAATACGACTCTATGCAGGCTTGTAGGCAGAGCCGGATTAAAGGGTAGGGGGGCCCGGGGCAATTTTAACATGAGACCCCTATGACGTATTGCTTGACGTCATCATTTGTAAAATAAAAAAATTTGTTTTCGCTGATTCGCAACGTTCTTGTTTGGTTTTTCCAGTACAGTAGTCAATTATGTGCCTGCCGAATTTACTCGACTGTTAGCCGCCTTTGATTGCAAGTCGCAGGAAATGGTGTTAAAAATTAATGTAAGCTGCCCTTGATTGTAAACCGCAATTGAACACAGGTTACCTAAGCCTCTGAGATGCATTCGCGACGTTCGCGTACTCATGCGTTTCCCGTTAATTGGCAAGCCCGGTATGATGCTTACACTACTACAACTGCCTTCTGTTTATCATAATCCCCCCTGTGACGGATGTGCACGTGATGCTAAAGAAAATCCAATGCGAAAGAAGAGTTTGGCCGACAAAACGTAGCCAAAGAAAGACTGAGCGTCATCTAAACCTTGCGATAAAGTAAAGAAATAAAATATGTAAGCAGCCCTTGACTGTAAGCCGCATGAAATGATGAAATGCTTTAAAAGTACAATACTCAGCTGCACATACAGTTAGCTGCGAGAAGAGAGTTTATGATACAAACACTACAGTGTATTCTTACTAAGAAAAAGTATTTACACAGCCTAGAGAGCGACTCGGCAAGAAACAACATTCACCCGAACAATAAACAGAAACCAAAGATTACAAGCAAAACACCGTAAAAATAACATGTCTGATGTCAATACGGCCAACCAGTGTGAGTTCGAAAGGTGCTTCGAAACTTATGTCGTGAGTGGTGGTGGGTTTAATGTTGAGAGGGCCCGAGGCAAGACTAAAAAGGAGGGCCCTCTGATGACGTCATCATACTCAGCCAACCGTGATAATTACTTTTGATTTGCCTAAGACACTGCCACCCAAGGGTATGTTCCTGAGACTTCGGCATAACTGAAATAGCAGAAGGAGAAAATGCAAAAGGGTGTTCATGATACACGCTTTGAAAACACTGAAAGTTGGGAAGACAAGGCTGGCAACAAATAAAAATTAGGCAATAGCAGTAGGCATCGCCCCCACTTCTTTAGTTTCGCGCCCCTTTCTCTGCATTCACCATCAATAAACTACAAAGTTTACCCCTTTGAAAGTTTCACACCTTCCCCCTTTGAAAAAATCCTTGGTAGTTGGTATCCTGATTTTGTTCACATTCATGTCTTTGTGGGAATCCATGAAACTATAAAATACAACCAAGAAGAATTGAAACATTAAATTTGTTTCAAATTTCATCCTTTTAACTGCAAGAACATAGCATACAAAAGCATCCAATTCGACACTTGTTTTGGAAAGCTTTGAGGCTGGATGAGTCAAGGCTTCCCTAATCTTGCATTGACACTAGTTGTTTGAAAAATGTGCAAAAGTAGGAAATAATTCATCATGTACATTGCTACTGCAGCAAGTAGCCTACACAATAAATTAAATCTGTGCTAAGAAAAAACGGTTCAAGTTATACTGGCTAAGAGCTGCTAAAAGAGCTTAAACATTACCTACTAAGTCTACCTCAAACCAACCATTTACTAGTCAAGCTTCACATAACCTATGACTTCAGCCATACGCTAAATCAAACCACCTAAAGCCCCTGAATATCTGTAGAAAAAATGAGTATTCGTAACACTGAATAATTGCCATTTCTGCTACGTGATAAGAAGCATGAATGTAGCCTTGCTTATTAACAGTTTTTGCAGCGCAACAGCAATAATACAAAATTACTTCATGAACTAAGAAGAAAATGTCCTATAAATTAAAAGATGTAGTGTGGTCCCTGCTATAAGAATTGCATGTTGTCTTATTTTCACTAAGGTACAATTTTCATAAAATTGTCAATATACCAAATATGTCAATCTCTAAAAATCATCATTTGGTATAAAAAAATATCATTTGGTATAAGTAGGCTTATTTGCTCTTATTTGATAGGGTCTTTGCAGAAAATTTTGGAAGAAGTTTTAACCCACAATTTTTTCAGGTGTAGAAGTTGGTTTGAAACTTTTCTTTATTTGCCCATTGATGGAGATGTTGGTGGGACGCTTTGAAAGGACGGTACTTACACATTGCAATTGCTGTTTGGGTCCCTTTTGAAAGCCTATTATTTACACATTAAATTTGCTGTTAGTGGCCACTCTGAAAGCAAGGTACTTACACATCAAAGTTGCTGCTGGCGGGCCCTTTGGAAGCAAGGTGCTTACAGATTACAGTTGCTGTTGGGGACCCCTTTGAAAGCAGATACCTTTAAATTGTAGTTGTTGTTGGGGGCCCCTTTGAAAGCAAAGTACCTGCACATTACAGTTTCTGTAGCGGCCCTTTGAAAGCAGAGTACTTACACATTACAGTTTCTTTTAGGGGTCCCTTCAATGAAGTTTAAAAGCGGAGCACTTACATATTTCAGGGGCTGTTGGAGGCTCTTTTGAAAGCAAATTACCTTCCAACAGCAGTTCCTGTTGAGGCTCCCTTGAAAGCAAAGTTCCTGTACATTACGGTTTCTGTACGGGTGCCCTTTGAAAGTAGAGTACTTACTTTTGATCTGCTTTGTAGTACATTATATGAGTGAATAAGTTTTTCATCAAAAATAAGGAAAAATTGCGCGTGTAACACCTCAAGGGGGCCCCCAAAAATGGAGGGCCCGAGGCACGTGCCTCGCTCGCCTCCACTTAAACACACCACTGGTCGTGAGTTTCACCTACATCAGTGCTCTTCAACCTTTTTGTCATCATGGAACCCCTGATATACTTCCGCGTTTGTCATGGAACCCTCATTAACAAAAATTTAAAAACACGAATTACTTGTAAAAAAATCAAATATTTCGTTTTTAGACACTTCAAGAAATAAACAGTTATTACTGAACTTAAAAAGCAAGAAATGTAATGACACGATTGTTTCTGCATTTGTGGAATGTATCTGCTGCATTGAAAATTTCGCAAAAAGAACTCGTAGCTCAAATGTTTGTCGTCCCATTTTCTAACTTTGGCAGTTGAAGTACATTTGGTCCGCTGTGGATAAGACGCCTCTTTTACATTTGAGCTACATTGCTCATTTCCGTCCACGACTTCGTTGTTGTTATTATTTCGCTTCACATAGGAAAATATGCTATTTTGTTTCATCTGGCTTGACTAGCTAGTAAAAAGTTGGGTTTCACACTGTTTTACTTTTCCCACAAAGGCTGAACAGCAGCTCTAGTCCGTAGTCTACTCTCTACTACTCCCATCAGGATTGCCAGACCTACGTTTTGCCAAGGGGCTAAATCTAGCCCATAAAAGAGGCGTATTTTAAGACAATGGGCTAAAAAATGGGCCAATTATTTTTTCCAAATTTATCAGCAGTTACAAAGTCATATGAACCAATACTTAGCAATTTATGAAATGGCAGTGTTACTCAATCACAATTGTAGCTCAACAGCAAAACAAGTACATGATGATAGATCGTAACAGACCAAATTTATTTCCATGTGTAGCCGCAAACTGAGATAAGTTTACCATCCTCGATAAGTGTTAAAATGATCAACAACAATCCGAACAAAAGCAACAAACACGTGCACCACCTAAATAACGGTAAATCACTGCTACCTCTACAACTGCAGCAAGTAACACTCAGCCTAGTTATTCTGATGAACTTACTATCACATTAACTCTAAGATCCTAACAAAAGTTTCTCATCGAAAACTTTCAATATTTAGGAATTTGGTGAAAATCTGCAATCAATTAGTCAAAAATGTGAAAAAATATGGTTTCTCAGACAGGACCCAGGGTAGTCAGATCTAATTTTTGCGAGTACAGTATATTAAATCTGACCACCCTGGATCCTGTCTGAGACCCAGACAGGAAACACGTTGTGCGTGTGTTTGTTAAAAACACACACACTTTGTGCGTGTATTTATTAATTTCTGAAATTTGGTCCCAAAAGGGTCGACCTGGCAACCCTGACTCCGATGTACAGTACTGCGAACATGAACTGTACACCGGCAACATCGTATAACTATAATGCAACAATGACATTCTTCTAATTGCACAACAATGAACAAGAGACGTAACAACTATCAATATTTCTTGTTTCGCCGTCTCCACTGGCCTACTGTACTTGGAGTTTGAATGCGGCACGGTGATCAAAAACATTTCGTAATGACGCATCAACATACTGAAGCAAGAAATAATTTCCCCTAAAAACGAGGAACCATTAAAACTCACGGAACCCCACTACATGTTTTGCGGAACCCCTGTTGAAAAGCACTGGCCTACATTTTCAGGTGCCCTGATTAACGCCACTGTTTTTTACGTTGCTGCTTAAAAGCTTTGCTGAAAAAAAAACGTTTCAGTCGCGGCGTTTCAGCTAACACTGCCAGATCCTTTGACGCTGATGGCATTACAATTTTCGGCATCCCGCTAGCTAAACACTGCAATCTCGTTTTCTGCTCTTTCGTTCTACAAATCAACTGATCAAAAACCTTTTCTGATGGACTGCATAATAACATGTGGTGTAAATGGCTTGACTAGTTTCATATGTTTACGATGTAACGCAAGAATAGTAGCCATCGGAGGAAAAGTACATTTCCCCATACCTTACCCTTTATGACGAAACAAAGGCCGCAGTTCGGCTGCGGCTACCCCCAGACCGCACAAGAATTACAGAATCATAGATACCAAACAGCAACCACAGCAGAACTTCCTTTGCTGCTTAAGTGCGCAAATAGTATCGTTTTCGCGACATTTGTGCAGTGGGCGTGATGCACGAGTAGATAAACCCATGCCAAAAGAAGGTTTATCAGGAAAAGTTTCAAGCAAAATTCAAATATATTTGCATTGCACAAAACCGAAAATATTTATATTCAGTAGTGATTACTAAAACTGGCAGAAAGTCAAACTTGCAGAGAAACCATCAATGATGCTCAAGTAACATCGGAATATAGAGTTTGTATTCTTGTACCTCTTTTGAATCACGACGATTTTTCAAACGAATATTTTATTTAAAACAAACAAATGTCATCACGAGGGGCCCCCTTGGAGCGGAGGGCCCGGGGCAATTTCCCCCGTTGCCCCCCCTTAATCCGGCCCTGCTTGTGGGAATACGTCGCCCTGCAATGACCCCCCCTAGGGGATTAACTAATTAGCTATTTTTGTTGTTTGTAGGCCATAACATGCTAACCACAAACACTAGAAGGCCAAGTAAGGGATTTAAATATGAGGATTTTCGCCTACTTTTTCTTCAAGAAACAAAAATTGCCCTCTTAGGTTTGGGGCCCAGGGCCCGTTGACGTGTGCCAAAAAAAGGTAAGCCTACACCTCTTATGACGTCACCCACGAAAAAGCGTAAATCAAAAACTTCTCAATTGCTTTGCATCCGTGCATCCATCCCATTACTTGTGCTTGATGGCTTCTATAAATTGCATTGTTTTTATGTTAATATTTTTTCGCCTTACTGTTTCCATTACATGGTAGCTTTATTACTGTATAGTTACTTTCGTGGATTGTGTGCATTTGCATGTTTTCACCACAGACAAAAATGCCTCTTGAGATTTGTTTTAGGATATTTACATGTATCATTAACATCTAGATAGGCTATCTGTCAAGGGGGTCGCATTGAAAAAACATTTAAAAAATGGGGCCGCAGAACAAGAAATTTTGAGAAGCCCTGCTACTGGATTATAGGGAAATAATCTCTGAGCCTGTTATGCTCCATATCACCAAACTAGATCAATTATCTTAATATTAAAGAAACTATGACGTGAGTAAACATCCTTTCGCATTCTGAATCCTAAGGAGGAAGTACCTCATCTTGAAATTGCAGAAGTGTCACCTTTGATGAAAATGTAGTACTTCCGGGAAGTGCCCATACAGCAAACGCTTGCTCCGTTACGCAAAGCCTTTGGCCCTGTTGCAAACTCGGAATGTTTGCTCCAACCACAGAAAGCAAGTTAATGAAAGCGGCAAAAATAAAACACTTGGAGTTAACGCATGTGGCGCTTGAGTGTCGAGTAGTTTTAATAAATTTCATTAGATGATGTTCATTAGTGCGTTATGAAAGGATGTTTAAATGCTGAGGTATATCTGCTAGGAAAGAAGTATATCACGTATGCTATAGATCCTGGTGCTGCTTTTACCAATACATAAATGATAAAAACGTTCTCTGTTTTTGCAGAATGACGATAATATCAGATTTCGGAAAAGGCACATTTGTGATATGGCGAGTTTTTATAACAAGGAAAGAGCATCGTTTCCAGCATTGATTGTCAAGAATTTCTGAATTATTTAGTTAGGATCTATAACTTGACGTGCATGTACACAAAAAGAACCTTGTCAGTTGCTTTTTATAAATGGTCTGTGTAGTACATGTTTGCACACGATTGAACAGGCAACTTTTCATCTAGGTTTTTAAATTGTAAGCCTAAACTTCAGTTATAGCATTTTTTTCCAAATAAATATATTTTCGTAAATTATGCTGTTTCGTTCAAAAGCGATAGTGCAACGCTTTCGGCAGGAAGTATTTCAGAGTATTGCAACATAAAAAATGGTTCGAGAGCTTATTCTGTTAGGGAAGAGTGTACGTTTCCCATCGTCCACTAACTTATCTGTCGTTGCACTGTGTGGTTCAAAGCAACAGGAACTTGCACAACTCCATCTCTGCTTTTGCGTGATTTGTCGTACTACTTACTATTTTCATAATAACTGCGTCTATTTTGCAGAGGTGGCCGGAGTCACATTTTCAGACTCCGACTCCGCTCCTATTCCCAAATTTTTGAATCCGGATCCGGGTCCGGAAATTGTTCAAATTTGATAATCCGACTCCTGTTGGTACTCCGGCTACCAATCGATCCAACCGAAATTTACCCACGGTTTTACTTCAGAAATGACCACGCAGACCCCTGCTACTGCCGAAATTGTAAAGTGACTCCGGATTCGGGTCCGTTTTTTCGAAACATTTTTACTCCGGGTCCGGATCCGGGTGCGAAAGAAAAACGCAGAATCCTGCCGGAGCCGATTCCGGCACTCCGTATCTAGGGCCACCTCTACTATGTTGTGGGTATCAGATTATTGCACTGCACTACAGTCAATGACTTGGTAAATTCTAGCAACGAAGGCATGTTGATTTCGTGGAAGTTGCAACAGCTATAGCTGCAAACAAATTAATTGTTGCGTTTCTGCGAAATTTTCATTTTTGCGTTTTATCATAAATTCTCATTGGGAAATTGTTTTTTCTTGCTTCTGCACACCATCAACAGGACGAATCATTTTGTTGGGACCGTTGAAGAAAATGTGAAAAGCTATCGAACTTTTTTAGTAAAAAGCTTACTTGTTACGAGGCATACAAGGATTTCTAGCGATCAAACAGGATGCCTGACGATTGTTCGTCTGACGTATTGCTGTGATGCATTTACTAATGCTTTACGTCAATCAGTTTTCCCTGAAATCCACGCAGCAGTTTGTCTCCCGGAAGAAATAACTATTTTTAAAGTACAGCATATCGTCATGTGCCAAAGCTACTGAAAACCTGCTTTAAAATCACACACACGAGTTTCTAGCGATCAAACAGGATGCCCAACGACCGTCTGGATGATGTATAGCTGTGACGAATTACTTTAATGTCTTACGCGGACCAGTTTCGCTGACTCTAAACAGGAGATGAGTTTCTCAGGAGTATAGATCTATTCAGAACTATTTATAAAATGCAGAAGATCGTCATGTAGGAAATGCACTGAAAACCTATTTTAAAATCATACCTAGATATGGACAGAAAAAAGAATGAGAGCAGTTGTTTGCTTTGGACTAAAACTTGCTTAATGTCGCAGAGTTGCCGTGTAGTAGGAGTTGACAAAGTAACGAAATCGAAAGTGAACAGAGGCTGATCATGAATATTTCCTTGACTTAATTTAAAAAAAAATCTTTTTGGCGTATACATCACTTTAAGTCGGCAAAAAGTAGAACGTAAAGCGAAAGGTAAATAAACGTTATTCAACATTAACCTAAAATGCTTGTTTTATCTAAGGAGTAGGGCCAACTGTGAAAATACTTCATCCAGAGGTTAATGAGTAGTCAACCTGTAAAGTGTCAATTTTCATAACGGCTGCATTTCAGAAAAGAAGGCCAAACTTTTTTTGAAGATATTTGTCTTTTACAAGTTCGAACCAGAAGATTTGCTGATGATTTTGTTTCAGACTTAAAGATAGTTTGATGTAGAAGCGTGTCACTGCATTTGATATCACTGAAATCATAAACGTTGAATTGAACGCGGTGTTCTTAAAATATCTACTTTACTTGTAATTGCTTTCATCGTTCTCACTTCAGATGCTTTTTGGATTGTCGTCATGCAACGTATGAATAATGACATTGTATCTACGTAGATGCAAAAAGGTTTTGGCTGAATTAGCTCGAAAATGTTTAAGACAGATTTGCATTTTATTTTTCAATACATTTCTAAGCACATAGCTTTCACCGTAAGTGAGGGAAGATTGTTCATTCCATTTTATTCACCTAGGTTGATAAAGGAAACGTGTCACTTAATTTTTTTAAGCCTATCAGAAAATACTTACCAAGAACATACTGGATCGATTCAAATGGATCTAGTAAAATGTAAGTTATGATTTTCAAATAGTTTCTGTTTTGCAAATAGTTGTGCGTAAAAACCTATCCACTCAAAATTTACTGAAAAATAATTTACTCTCAAATTATTTCATTCACAAATTTTGCTGAAATATGATTTAATCTCTCAAACCCAACTTGTATACACTTTACAAACTGTTTTTGAAAACGTCCTACCTACAACATAATGTAGCATTCCACGACTTTTGCTGGGAAACATGTTGAATTGATTACATAACTACAGTATATTGTTTTTCCTTTATGTCTTTTGCAAGTTCAAGCATCTTTCCTTAATTTATGTCCAACTGTGAAAACTATTAGTGTTATCAAAAAATCAAAATCTTTTATGAGGCTCCACTACACTAATATTAACTACAATTTGAAGGGATTTGCTTCTGTCTGATCTGCACAGATGGCGGTTGGTTTGTTATGGGATATATTCTACCACTGGACATCCGTCCACGTAAGTATGCTATGTTAAAATGCTTTTTTTTTCTAAGTATGTCTTTTTTCATTCAAGTCAAAGTCTTTCATGTGACGGCTGTGCTGTATAACTTCATCCCTAACAACCAGTGGCACAATACATCACAAAGATTATAAAGCGTTATAAACACTTAGAAAAAAGCCATATACAGCGCTTTCATATAATATGTTTGATGTGCCACTATTGGTGGTGCGTTACTATTCTGAAAACCCTGGTTTCAGTATGAATCAAACCCACAAACGTATTGTCGATGACTATTACAGCGATATAACGTTAAATGGCGTAGGTCAGATACGGTGCATTGCTGGGATGTCGTGCCTGAGGTTTGATCAAATCGAACTGGCAAAGTGACTTAGTAAATTAGATCATTAAAGTGTAAAGCTTCAAACCATCATGTCTAATGTATACGAATTGGCTGTTTGAGTGCTTTCGTTGAAGACAACTAAACCGTGTTTTGCAATGTTGTAGAGAGATGTAATTACAGATTTCTGAACTAGTCATGAACGGCAGAAAAGTCATGAACAAAGCGCAGCACAATGTTTCTGAAAACAAATTGCACTCACCCTAAAGGACATGCTCGTTTCGTTCTCAACTCAGTGCTGGATTGAGGTAGCGCGGGGCCTGCAGCATATTAACAGCGCGGGGCCCTTAGTTAAAAATACACTTGAACAAACTGAACAACTCTTAAATCACAAATCATGTGGGCATCCATGTGATTACCATTACGCATATTGAATTTCATAAATACGAAAAATCTGTAAGTAGCAGCTGGTGGACAATACGTGCTACATATCTTTTTTACCAAAAACGTATATACATATATTGTTACCAAGAAGAAATACATTACTGTACAGCTCACAAGTACAGAACAGAGACAGGCCTAATTAATGCTTCCAGACTCATCAACAAATTTGATCATTGCTATATTTAGACCTGAGGTCACAACCTGGAGTACATGTACCCCCAGGGGTACATTTGCCTATTTGAAGGGGTACATTTAAGGTTATCAATAGAAAATAAAGATATGTTTGCATATCATTTATTTCCAAATGTTTATACATATATCAGTTAATATTATCATCAAAAGTCATTACATGCTTATTGTTAAATATATCTATAAATAATCATGATAAAATATTTTGTGATAAGAAATTTAGGGGTACATGTTCCTCTGTCGAAATCCTGAAGGGGTACATGCTTATCTGTTGAAATGCTGTAGGGGTACATGCTCATCTGTCGGAATGCTGAAGGGGTACATGGTAAGAGAAAGGTTGGGAACCCCTGATTTCGACAGTGTAGTCACAGCACAAGTATTGAAGTCGATTATCAACAGCAGCAAACCTACTGCCTAGATATTGCCATAGCAAATTTGTTTGTGATACTGGTAGTGTCTATTTCACATAGACGTTCATGTTCTATACTCCATAGAATGAAGCTGTGCATCTTGTTTTGTTTAATGGTGATACTTTGTTCATTCTACCATCTCAAGTGAAGAAAATGACCGTTCTCCACTGCAGTTGGCCACCATGAGATTAAAATAATGCTCAAATAATTTCCCGCGTTTGTAAAAGTAGACTCCAAGTACACTATCCAATGGCTAGTTAATAGATACCAAACCTAGGGTTACCGAAAAATTTTGTTTAACAACCCCACAGAGACTCACTAAAGAAACCAAATTTGAACAGAAAATCCCAGATAGACACAAAGTTAGGCGAATGTTTCTGCTACCTACCATACCTGGGCATCTGCAAGTATACTGTAACTTTGCTGATGAACTTTGTGTCGGTAGGAATTATTACATCGCAGTAACATGGACTTGTGTGCGATTCTGACGCTGATCTGGCAGTATTTACAATAATTAAATCTTCATCACCAGTGTACTTCTGTGGCTAACCTTTGAGATCTGGATCTTTGAAACTATTCTACATAATAATTGCTGTGTGCACTATATGTTTTTCTTTAGGCTTGCTTCACTAGTAGCTCTTTCAGTTGAACTCATTGAACCTAGCTACTATTTACAGTTTATACGGTGCTAGTTGCTTGTTCCATATATCTTACATCACCGCTACGAAATTAAAAGCCTAAAAACTCCAGATCTTCAGAAGAAAAACCCAGAAAGACAATGAAAATACAGATCTGGGGCAAGGCCCCAGGTTTGGCGCCATACTGGCCAAATCATTTTGAAAGTACCAAAAAAGTAACGCAACTTATCGAACAGGTTAACGTTATGTAATAATATTTTCTAAATGCCATACATAAAAATACAATAAGCGATATCTGAAAATTGCTGCAATTACGCCTCATTGCTTGAGTGGCCCCATAACGTTGCAAATAACTGTAAAACACTTTAGTGGTCTAATGTAAAAGGATTCAATTAAAAGTTTTGCTTAATTGCTTATGGCAACTTTAGCAATATAGTGACTTCTTGGACTGAAAAAATTCTGCACATATAATCAGGGATGGATAGTAAGAGAAGCGAATGAGGCGGTGGTATCGGGCCCCCCTTTTGTGCGTTTCGCGTTTAGCTTTGCAGTGCGAAACGTACGTTTTTTTAAATCCTAAAGCAAGTCATGTTTGTCAAAATAAAGCAAAAATACTATGCAAATGCGTCAAAAAGTGCCCCTAAATAAATTTAATGCATAGACAAGGAACAATTTACAATCGGATGACTCCAAACGATTCGGAATGCGAAATTTATTTTTTCACACAGAAGCGAATTCCCAACCAAAATTAAAAATTGAACTTGTTTCAGCGAGAAAATTATCTGTATAACATGTGTCAAATTTAGGGACCGTTTCTGAGAGTTTGCCTAGGACGTCTAAGTTCTAATACCCACCCTTGCTTTTTCTAATATCCATTATAGGAGAACAAACTTTACACAAAAGACCGCGGCGCCCCCAATAGCGCGGGGCCCGTAACAATTGCTACATTTGCCACTACTGTTAATCCGGCACTGTCTCTACTGTACTAAGAATTTAAGATGCATCAAAATTCATGCTAATACTAACAAATGTTATTGCCTTTTTCAAATTAGACTCCAGATCAGATCTTCAGGGTTATTCATGTACGTTGTTAACAAACCAAATAATGCCGTTTGCATTTGACTTTAAGAATATGGCAAACGGTTTTTACCTTTCTGGTTTGTTGGTTGCACAGCTGGCACATCTACCCAGGTCAGTAACCAGCTTGGGACATCAAGTGGGGCGAAGTGTTTTCTGAGAGTGGCCAAACTTTTTAAACTATGTCCAGTAGTTTTAAACTTTGTCCAACACATTTTTCCAAAAGGGGCAAACAATTTTGCAGGGGGCGAAGCCCCCCTGCGCCCCCTCTGGTTACGGGCCTGCATCTACCCATCCCCTTTTTTTACAAACAAGATTGTATTTTGTATTTTGCATGCTATTCATGCAGTAACTATTTTTCTTCCATTTTTTAGGTCAGTTTAGAATATTTTCAAAGTAATGAAAATAAACGCCAACGCCACAGACGTAAAGAGACATGATCCTGATGATTTCGTCATAGCAATTATCACCGGCAGTTCGATTTAGGTATGATCAGCAGTAATCTTGCCCTACGCTATGTAACCAGCAAGGAGACTTAACTGTTAAAATGTAATCAAATCCTGCAAAAAACACTGAGAGCAGCCACGTAGTAAACCTAATTGTAATACCAATCCACATTAGTCGGCGGACTTCGCACCGGTCGTAACTGCGTGGTGACGTCACCAGCGACAGGCAGGCACCAGTCCACTGGAGTTGGCGTTTTTTATCCAAAGTGGAGTAAATAGTGCAATTAGCAAAGTTTCAGTTCCTGTGCATCGGAACGAAACTAGACCTAATTGACTAAAGGCGAGTGTGCGTGGGTTTCCTGTCATTAGAGGTAATAAATGCACTGTCGCTTTATAATGAAATTCAATCATTCTTTTATAATTCCTTTGTAAAGCAATACTCCCGTTAGCAGAATTGATGTTAAGAAAAAACCTGTTGAGAGAACAATGATGAGGGTATAAAAAAGGTCATCGATGTGGCGACAGGGAAGGTCTGCTCGACACCACTGTGGTGTTATTTATTCATTCATTTATTTACTTGCAAACAGCCAATGATGGCAGGCCCAGGCCTGAAGAAATCTTTGTCAACGCAAAGGTTAACAAAAATGGGGAGGCACACGCACACAAAACATTTCAAACAGAAAACGGTAGATGGTGAAGTTATATTTTAAAAGGTGGGCGCTTTGACGTAAACAAGCACGTCTGCTTAACTAGGTATAAGGACGGATTTTTAGACAGGTTGGAATAACCAAACAAAAGAACTGTATTTTGATTAGTTCATTGCAATTAGTGTAGTAATATCAGAATGGTGTATTATACTGGTAAATTCAGAGATTACACTCAGTGTAGTAAAGTGTAGTAAATTCACTGTGGTGTTACTGTTAATGTCTGATCTTTTATGAGGATTTTGCATACATATGCCATTGGTGGGGTGATGGTTGAACTCCATACTTTGCAAGTATATGGAACAATTGCTTAGAAATTTCTTGAATGTTGCTTTAGGGCACAATTTTCTTACACACCACACTGAATCACACACGCTTGAACTGTTTATCATAAAGTTTTCAAATAACGTTTTAACCCATATAATATTTATAAACATGTAGCTTCCTTCTAAAACAGTTTAAGATACATACCTCTTTTGGCATCATAACAACAATCAGAAATAATAGTTATTATCTTAACTTACGGTACTTTGCGAAATCTCGTAATTGTTCACTTTTTATGTCGAGTATAGGCTTAGACAAGAGTTAAATTGAAATATTGCACGCGTCTGTTACGAGCAGGATTTTAATTTGTGGTACCCCGTGTGTTGGTCGTATCCGCACACATCGGGCGCTAACATCTGCAAAATATATATATACATAAATTAATAGTTGCCAGGAAGCTTTTTTGCGTAGGGCCAAAAGCTCTGGACAAAAAACTCTGACAAGACAGTCGAAAATATTTGGGAACTTTTGTGAGTAGCCCAAGATAAGCCAACGAAGAAATTCTGCAATATTTGAAATTGTTTGTAAAAACCACAGAGGTTTCACTTCCTGAACCTACCTGATGTTTTATGAATTAATTGTATTCTACTAAACTGTCTCATTTCAGACGCCTAAGGATGGTAGTTGCTCAGATATACACATTGTACCTCAGACGATAACAATTGTTTTGGAACACCCTATAAATCGGAACGTAGAAAATATGCCAATCTTCTCAGTTCGCTTTGGTAGTGTATGTTCTCGACACGCCTTGTCTGATTGATCTTCTTTTCGGTCCGTTGGGGAAAATTTGACCTGACTGTGCTGCTTCTCGAGACTTGTAATTGTCAATCAGCTTGAATTCATCTGTGTATCTTCATGTTAACATAATTTTTCTTCTTTCAATTTGCATTTTGTTTACTCCTCTTTTTACTTAGAAATTACTTCGAAATGTCCAGACAACTGGCCACACTTCAATAATAGCTGCTACTATATCTCGGAAAGATACCACTACATCAGAAAAGAGGATTATACTTGGCAGCGAGCAAACTCAACCTGCAAATCTATGGGTGGACATCTCGTTGTCGTAGAATCCGAAGCTGAAAATGTAAGCTCCTTTTGAAGCAAGAAAAAGGCATTAGGAACTTTTAAGCCATTGAAATGCTGCAGTTTGTCGTAGACTCTCATCTTTTGTCACTGGGTGCTCACAGTTTTTGTGTCTTCGCGTTTTTATGTGCTTACGAAAAGTATTTGCTTTATTACATCCGTTTTCGTCATTTCTATTTAGTTCAATACACCTGTGAAACACAGAATGCCAGCTTTGAGCAAGTATTTCTAGATTCTAGAGTCACCTATATAAATGGAATGCGACGAAGTTTGAAGCAAAACGTTTTTTGGTTTTAATTTGCAAAAGAAATGTTGCACGTTACTTTTGCTGCCGAAATATAACCATCATGTACATCTGAAATTTTCGGAAGGTGTGCTGCACGAAGCCAAATTTTGCATCACTTAAGAAACTTTTAAAATCAATTTCATGTTTCAAGGTTTTCTTTGATTTGAGTATATATGGCTCATTGAGGTAGCTTTTGCATTTGCACTTCGAGACTAATACTTTTCAAACAGATTCACTAAAGATAAAAGTAACCTTGTCGGTTAAGACACACATATCTTCACTCCAACATGGTTTGAAACACACAACTTTCGTTTGAACACGGTTAGGATACACTTAGCTTTAAATCCAATGGCGGTTGGACACACTTAGCTTCACTTCAAATACTTTTTACACTTCCAGCACGGTTGACGCACTTAGCTTCACGTCAGACACGTAAGTACCAGCATAATGCTGCGGAATACTGGCTGCAACAAATAATTCATCGCGTGTAACAACGAAAAACGATTGCTGTTTTTTTTGCAACTTTAAATGACCGTAGTAACTCTTACTTCAAGCAGTACTGGTGTTAGTGATGGTTTTCAACCGGGAATTTTTCTCGTGATGCGTTTGTTGATTACTGTTTTTAGCGGTTACTATCGCAAACGGATATTATGACTTTGGCAGTACTGTTTCTATTAGAATTGTACGATTAGGGTAAACTCTGTTTTGTTGACGAAAATTAAGTCCAATATCACTTTAAAACAATCATACGTCAGGTGGATGATTTGAAAATTTGGAAGTTTACGAACAAACTTCACCGAACATGATTTTTAATGCTTCGTTTTCAGAACTTCCTTTCAACGAAATCAGAGCATTCTGTTTCAATTGGGCTTTACGCTTCGCAAAACCAAGGGACTTACAGCTGGGTGGATGGGAAAGCTCCTAGCTTTTTGTAAGTCATACATAGTTGCTTGGGTGGTTTGCATCAATCAATTGTTATGAAGTGGTTACAAAACTGATCGCAATCGTTTCCTTTGCCTTCAAATACCGTTTCACATTATTCGACATTGCATTGCTGATTTGAAGAAAAAGACATCAATCCCACTAGACCAGCTTATTAAAAAAGTTGTGACACCGTTCAACAGAAGGAGAAGCAAACGGGCTGAGCCCCTCAAATTCACAAACAATACCTCCAAAGTCAAGCTCTAGTCTCCCCATGAAGTCATTTTTTCAATTCATCGTATACTATTACGAAGCCCCCGTAGAAGCTCAAAGCCGCCCCCAATGCTGTTGATCTGGCAATGGATCTGCTTCTATCTAGCAAGGCCAGAAAACACATAGGAGAATCACCCTATCACCAATTTATAACCTCGAACCTTCGCCAACACCACGGTCATCAGTGAAAAAATTAAAGATTTTACCAGAAGATTTATTTTCTGCTCAAATTTATATGATGCAAGCGGAATGACCTAACAACCAATAAGCTAAGCATTTTTCTGTCGGTTTCAGATTTCGCTAACCATGCCAAATTTGTCTTTTCATAGACAGCGTGAGTTGTCTACGGGTTTGCAATTGCAACAAAAGGTTCAAAACCACACAGCCATCAGTAACTAAAGAAGGTGCCGTCATTCCCCAATTTTGGACTGCAAATATTCAAGTGTTGAGCAAAAATTTTTACGACCACGTGAAACCAATTTTTCAATCCACTAAGCTGTAGATAGCTAGTATTTTGCAAAAGCTTCTGCGTTAGAGCTATAGATAGACGTACGAAGTGGGGGGAGGTTTAGACAAGATTTTAAAAAATTCAGGAAAAACTTCCCGATATGTTTGAGCAAGTTTCTTATGGAGAACCATCGCACTGCAAAACTTTCCCATTCGTTTTCCTCAAAGTGGTGTACAACTTTGGGCAAATTTTAAAGTTTTGCCCCCCTCCTAAAGTCCAAGGTTCCCGTGTGCTTCTGATTACAGCTGCGTACCATGATTTGTTGAGGCGCGTCGCTGCGCGCAATAATCACGGGCGTAACGACGAGGAGGCAAGGGGCACAATTTCCCGGGCGCCGAATCGCTATGAGGGCGCCGAATGACTGCGGGGCGCCGAACAGTCCTAACAATGTCACAAGTACTTCAGTGCAGTACATTTGCTTCCGAAGGACCTCAGGTTCGAACATGGGGGCGCCAAACTTGCTTCTTGCCCCGGGCGCCATCTAACCTCGTTACGCCCCTAGCAGTAATTCAGTACACCTCTGCGTTGCCCATGTATATGAAGTGAGGAGTTGCACAATTGCATAGTTAGGTCATACTCATAATTCTTTGAGCCAATCGAGCACGTTCAATGCATTTTTCGTCACATAGCGGCAAGTTGTTTGCTAACGTATACATCTGCAGCTTTTTACAGGCTGCATTGCGGTTCAATCAGCTGGGGCGTAACGAAGGGGCAAGGGAGCGCGATTATCCGGGCGCCGAATCACACTGGGGCGGGCTGAAATAATGCGGGGGCACCAAAACGTCCGGTCACACGTACTTTCTTCAATGCAGTATATCTGCTTCCGAAAGACCTCAGGTTCAAACATGGGGCGGGAAACTTGCTTCTTGCCACGGTTGCCATCTTACCCCGTTACGCCCCTGTCAATCAGGAGATTAGTAGTTCCCTCAAGATACTCATCCACTCACCTTTATGTTGCACAACTAGGATGCAGACACTCTGTGAACTTACGACTGCCCTGGCAACAAACCTGAAACTGGTTTTTCGTTTTCATTTTGGAGGCTTGTAAAATCTTGAGTCATTAATAGATTTTCCATATTGCATTCCTATTTTTACTGCTGCCTTTCCATTTCCTTTCAAGGCGGTCATCAGGCATTGAAGAAATAAACTTGTAAACAAACAGACCAATTTGATACAGCACAGCGGAAAGTCGAGTACTGTGTTAAGCGAAAGCGACTGCGTTTGTGAAGGCTGAGCAGTTCTCACGCGACAAACAAATAACTATTGGATACGAGCTTGGGTAAAGTCCGGCACGTAAAACCTGACGTTTGACTAAGCGAAAAACATTGTTTATTTTAGAGTATTTTTTAATCTGCTTCTGCTTCCATGTGCAAAGGGGTGCATTTATGGCAAAGGGGCACCATTCCAGGGGGCGTCACAGACGTTTTGGGGGGCAGTTGCCCCAAACTTCCCCCCTTGGATACGCCATTGATTATGCAACAATGCAGTGTTTTCCACAGCACGGTTGGCATTGTGGCTTGTGGCTATGCGATGCCAGGTAGTGATACCAGAACCGTCGCCAGAAATTTTTCAATTGGAGTCTTTTCGTTTTTTCGGGGGGGATTTTTGTTTTTTCGGGGACTTTTCGTTGTGCGGGAGGGCTTGACATTCTACAAATTGACAAAAACTCCACTGATTTATATGGTTTCATGTTTCAATTTAGGGGGCTTGGAGTTTTGTTTGGGGGAGTTATGCCCACCAAATCCCCCCGTGACAACGGGACTGAGTGATATAGGAGTCTCAAGTTTGAAATACACAACAAGTCACTGTCAGCACACTTTGTCATATCACACTTCTTGCAATTTCAGATGGCAAATTAAAAAAATCATTAGCAGGCAAGCAATTACTCGTCGCCAATCAGCTGTGTTGATTTTGTGTGAAAGTTGTATCACTTCATCATTACTAGGGCAACCAAAAGTCAATAAAGTCAAAATTTTTGGATACCATGAGCGGCTCCAAAGTTATTAGGTCAAAAAACTTTGAATTTATCATTAGGTCAAAATTTATCGTTAGGTCAAAATTTCTTGCAGGACAGTTTTTTCTATTTGTCAATATTTTGTTAAAGCTACAACAACAGTTATTGACATACTTTTGCAGGTTTAGTTGACTGTCTTTTCGCGACTTCTGACATAATAATGTCTTATTTCCCACTACTAGACGATTGAAAGTACGCTAGGAGTGGTAGTACTTGGTAGTGAAGTATAAGTATAACAATGTAGAACAGAGGTCGATAACCTACGGAACGTGTGCCCACACTGGGCACGCCAAGCAATTTGTGATGGCATGCAGGAGCTCCAAGTTTTAAATATCGATGCACACAAAACATATATAAACCTTGACTTGTATAAAAAAAAACGTACCGATGTTGGCAGACTGAATGTTTTGGAACGCTGAGACGGCACACAGTTAGCAAAGGTTTGCCGAACCCTGAGGTGGAACATTCTCAATGGCTTCAGGAGATTTACTGACACTGGATAAACCTCTTGTGCTTTTGGATTGATTTTTGTCTACGGTTTGTTATATACCTCTAGTTTTGTTGGGTTTTTTTTTCACAGTCTTACTTTTCGTTTCATTTCAACAGAAAAAAAGAATTTTCAAACTATCGGTGTAGTTTTTGAAACATGCTTTGTATTCCACGTTTCAATTGCAAACGCAGGAAATTGATAGGTCAAAACAAAGTCAAAAGTTGCAAATTGTAATGTCAAAATTTTAAGTTTTTAGGTGAAAAATTGGTTGGCCTAATCATTACAATCATTCCTATAGCGTTCATTGAAAATTGTTTTGTCAACACCTGGTTGACAAACAGCACTCAAAACTTGTTGACGCCGACTGGTAGAAGATTCTTTACGTCACATCTTGTTGTAATAGGCCAGAAATTGAGTTGTGATATCGAAATCATCTTTGTGCAAAATAGCTAAAGATTAAATTCTGACGACGTCAGTGACTGGCCCCTCCCGAACAAAATTCCCGGCTGCGCCACTACTTCACAGGAACAACCAGACGTGTAACAGTGGATGCCCATTTTTTGTTTCACTGCGCACATGTTTTAAAACTTCAGTCAGCACAAAGTTTTCATTTTCATTGCACTTTACAGGAGCAACCAGATGTGTAGCAGAGGATGCTCGTATTTTTATTTCCCTGCCCACATCAGTCAAAACTTCAGTCATCACCCAAACGGAAAATTATTATCGGATCATGGTTGTATTATACTTTCCCAACCTTGCATCAAGCAAGGACTGCCGATGTTAAGCCATTGCTTAACCTTGGAGTAAACTTGGAAAAATCGAATATTTGCACCACCGGATCATGCATGATTTTCTGTTATGACCCATCATTGGCAATCAAGGAACATTGCTGATTTCCAGTAGTGAAAACAGTTTCTATCATGACTGCAACATGGCTATCGAGGAAACTGCAACGATTTGCCTAGTTGCATCTAGTCCCTGTATTCGCTTCAATGTAATATACACAGCTTGTAGTTTCATCATTGGATGGTGTTTATTAGTGACGCAGAAAAGAACACTGCCAAGGATCGGAACATCGCAAAAAAGCAGGAAAACACAGTATATTGCCATGCACCAATGACCTAAATCGCTTTGTGCGTGAAACACCGTATACTGCAAAATCACACAGCAGCAAGACATCTTTCACAAAGCTCATATTACTTTACTAAATTTGCATCTTTAAAATTGCTATAGGCTTATGCCATGCAGGGCAGAACGAAAGACAAAGCTACTTCAAAAGATTACAGCAAAGGGTGCACGTACAACGCACAAGGAAGTACAACATTTTCTGCCCAATATGGTGTTTACAAAAAGTAAGAAACATTTAAAACGAAAAGAACAATCTAACGTGGAACGGTAAACAATCGAGGCAATAAATTATTTCTTAATTTAAAAGTTCAGTCACGCAAAGATTTTCTTAAACCTACTCCAATAAACTTTTCTTCCCACTGTGCAAGTTATCTTATTTCCTTCAAGTTCTCAAATATTTTAATTCAACTGGGTTAAAAGGCAGAGCATACAGCGACAAACGTAAGAGCGTATTTTCTAAGTTCGAGACAAGCCAGTAACTACAAATACACATTCTAAGCTTCCAGAACAGTAGTCAGGATAAAAACACAGAACAAATCAGCGTTGAGGTTTGGAGGAGCCACCACCGTATTTCACAGTTTTTTTTCCTCGTGGTAAGTGCCACAGAGCAAGAAGAATTTTCCTGTTTTTTGTCTCGTAACACAGAATATAAACTGTTGCTTCGCCAAGTTATCACCCTCAAAGTTCTAAGCCATCTTTTATGCTGCCCAGCTAGGGCGGGTCATTACTATTGTCATTCAAAGAAACAGGAAAATGCCTCGAAAACATTTGTTTTTGGGGTTTGCGCACCAAACACACTCACACTCGTAGGCTACAGGCACTCCACCGCTCTTTTAAAAAAAGTATTGGAAAACATCCTCTTACCAGGATTTTCTTGTTCTGCACTAAATCTTGCTTCAACGGAAGTTTGAAACGTGTCAGTTTTGATATTAGTCAATCTTAAAAACGAACACCTAGATAAAAAGTGGTGTTTTCATGTTAAACGGTAATATGTTAATGGTTTTTGTGCCAGCAGAAGAACATAAAAACACGCTTTTTCTGAAGATCACTGCATTGTGGCTATTTTTTTCTTCTACACTTCACTTATTTTATCATTGAACGTAATTGACATTGATTGCTACGTAGCCTGTACTATTTTTTGCACTACTTGTATACTTTTTTTCTACCTGCTACGACAACACAGTAGCAAAATCCTCAAAACCCTGCTTCAATACCGGTGCTTGACTCCGTGTCTAAACCTAAACATGAAAAATCCTGTCTCACTAGATGGTAATGGGATTTTTACATGATGGAACATATTCAGGGAATGCGAGTGTTTGGGGATTATTGGCCAAAATTTTTAACCCATTTTTGAAAATATTCTTGGGAACAAAGCATCAAAACCACTGAAAGAAAAAGAGCCGCATGGACTACACATCAACAACAAATTGAAAGAGCTTCAAGAAAAAAATAAAAGTACCAGGCGCCAACGTTTCTCTTTTCATCACAAATAGAGGAGATACAAAGCAAGCTTGACTGCATAGAACGACCTCTGGACAACTTTCACGTAAACAACTTCCTCGCAATCAAGCTATGCCACCACCTTCCTATATCTGCAACTAACAAGAAAAGGTTGTGTCATTGATTTTTTATATTATTCAACCAAGGCGGCACTAAACCGCTTACTGAAGTGACGTCAAGTTGTCTTAGGAAGTGCTATTTCATGGCCAGAAGAGATGTCCATGTGTGAAATCGGAGTGCTTTACTTAATAGAACGGTGAAAATCCTTTCCGAAGAGGCAAACATTGTGCTCTCATTCAGTGGCATAGCGAGGCTAAGTGCCGACCAAGGCCGACCATAAAAGTGCCGCCCTTTTCACCTCTCAAATTTGCTTACAAGAATTTAAAACGAAAGAAGATTCTGTTTCGTGTTTATTTAAAGATATAAGGAATACTGAAGCATCTTGAAGATCACAATCAAGCATTCATAAACTGAAATGGGTCTTGCTATTCGTTGTCGATAATATGTCTTGATTTTTCTGCTGGTTGTCACCTTCCTCATTATTACCTTTCCTACTTTGTTGCTTTTTTTCATATGTATATATGGACACAACATATTTCATCAAATGTTCTTCCCTCTTGGGTTTTAGTCTCCGGCAAGCCCAGGCTTGGCTTTTTAATGGTTTAATCATTCCAGAGGATCAAGCGAAAAATTGAGGGATGTGATGGCGGCATACTTACTTTCAAGATGTAAGCATTAATGAATGTTAAAGCATGCAAAGGTTTTACGTTTACTCGTGCATCTTCAGAAAATTCTGTTCCAATAATACTACTACATTCACGGGGATTTTCGTAGTAAATTGAAATTTGGATTTTATTGCAGTTACCGCAAAACGGTATGGAAAATGCAGGTAGTTTCCGTTAGGTAGAGAAAAGCAGTTTTCGACCAAACGCCGATAAAAAAAGCTTTTCAGAGCAAAAATTTGGAAAACATCTTGAAAGGTAATTGCAAGAATAGATAAACGTAATGTTGCTTATTGAAACTGTGAAAACGCGGTTATGTCTCACTTTCTAGTCCACAACATTAAATGAAAATCAAAAAACACAAGTGATTGTGTTTGCATTCCGATATATCATGTGGTTATTTCTCGGTGAAAGTTGACATGCAAAGTCTTTTGACAGATTATCGCATTGTAACCAAGGATCTTCACTGTTGCAGTCGTTGCCTTGGTAATTTAATGAGCCTTTTAATTCTTTAAACATTCGCGCTTCTTCAACTGATCTCCTCGCCGCGATACTTCCGAAAAATACACCACAGAGAGCATAGCTGTAGGAGCAGGCACATTTTTGGGGTTGCGAAGGATTTTTGCCCGAATTTTCCCAAACTTGCCTGAAAAGCACCCTATTTGTGCAACTTTTGCCTACAAATTTTCTCCCACAAAAAAAGATCATGAAAGACCTTTTTTGGCATGACCTTCTAGAAAAGGTCTTCATGTGTTATTATCCAAAGGTTGGGTGCCTTTGTTTGAAATCAAACGACTTTGGGGGCCATTTTTTCCCGGATATTCAGGGGTTTTACCCAGATTTTTAAGGATTTTCCCCGAACTTTCAGGGATTTTGCCTGGAGTTTCGACAAATCAAAACTTTTGGTGGTGCGCTTGCACCACCTGCACTCCTGCTTCTCACACCACTGACAGGGAGGGCTGTACAATAATTGTTTCTCAAAGAAACGGCTTGAAAACGATTATAACATCATTCTCATTTTCGCTGAACCTGGTGATTTATCAGAACACCCAGCAGCAACAATTCATTGGTAGTTCTCTGCCCAAAAACGTTGCTTGCATAAGCAGGAAAAATGTAGCTGGCAGAAAACTGTAGAATGAAAATATTGCTGTATTTCTCATTCATTTTGCCAAATGTAGCAATTATTTTATGCTCCAGAATAAAACAAATCAAAACCTTGATTTTGGAAGAAAACGGAAGAAAACAATTCAAAACTTGTTCAAATCAAAACAAAGAAAACAAATCAAAAGAAACGAACAATTCAAAACAAATCAAAAGAAGGAAGAAAAAAACTCTAAGCTTTGTTTTCTTCCGTGTTTCTCATACATTGATCAATTTCTATCACAGGCAATTGTCTGTCATTCCCAAGCCGCCGGTAAGAACCAACAAGCATTCTTGTTCGTACTTTTTTGCCCAACCCTTCTTGAATAACTGTACTCGAAACGTCTCTCGCGTGTGAATCAAAAAATGAAATATTTGAAAAGTTTGAAAAATGAAAAGTTTGATTGGTTAAAAACTTCAATTTGTGCAAGCATCCTAATTGCAATTAGAATGTATGAATTGGACATTTGTGTGCAAATGTACCTTGATACAATTATGCCACATGAAAAAATAACTTACCAATTTACCTTTTAATCCTGTAGCATAGATATATATATGAATGTATGCAGAAAAATTATTCTTCATTAGATTAAGGATACTTATCACTTGAGACTACACAGCTCACGGAACATGGTGGCTGCAATATATGTTTCACCTTTTCAGGTCTTTTATTACCACAAGAGACTAATATAACACCTATTGCCGCTGGATCTCTCATGATCACAAAGTGTGATCATGAGCATGATCGCAAAGTGCTACCCTTCGTGAGAGGGTGATCACAAAGTCCTTCACTTCGTGAGCGGGATCGTGTCAGAAATCCAGAGCATTTGACTGAGCGGTTAGACAAGAAAGCAGGAAAAAAATTGTTTTGCAGATGGAATCATGAGGCACCTGAAAAAATTAAAGGTAGACTTTCACCGATCAACAAAATGTTGGTAATTTTTTTAACCTGATTTGTTTACGAAACTTGACACGTTGGAATTAAACAGCCGTTCAATTAACTTTGTAGGTAGTAATGACTCATTTTCCTTTTGCTGTGATCAGCGGCTCTTTGATTGCAAAAAATTTGCTAGATAGCGTGAACTGTTTCATGTATTTTTGTTGAGTCACTGTTACTCAATCGAGAGTTTGAAGGTTGATTCATTGCCATGAAACGTGGTTAATGGTTGAAGCAAAGACAAACATGAGTGCGTTAACATAGTGTAAAAATGTCAGGAAGCAACAGGATGCATTGTTTACTCTAGTCTGAAACAATGGTTCTCGAATCGACTTGCACCTGGGATCGCCTGCACATGGAAAATTATTCCCCCCTTGTACGGTTTACTCATTTATAATCGCCTTCAAAAAGAGTCTCAAAAATCTAAAGAGTAGGCTATTAGACTCCTCTGGAGCATGCAAATGCACGCAGAACATGAGAAAAAAATTGCGAATTTCAATGAAATGTATTTCTAGTTGAATAAAAGATGAAGATGCTTGATCAGTAAGCGAAACATATATTTAAATCAGTAAACCTCATAGTGTTTGATTCATTGTTGCGGAAGGATTTCTTTCGATCCATATTAATAGTATTTATAGGAACGAATGTGAATAAAACACAAATAGGAAACAGAGGCCTCCACTTAAGTGGTTTTCTCATGGCCTTTCATGTCCACAAGGTTTTCATTTCATGGTTGTTTGTTTCCCAAAGCACCTAGTAATCCGTTTTATACTTTATGTAAGCGATTCACACACTTGTTTTTGAAGTACAGCAGGAAAGAAAAACCGTGCTTAGGACTAACACGCAGTCGAGAAAGGAAAGGTAACTGCCAGTCAACTCAAACTCCATTTCCATGCTTCGACTTTCACTCGTTACGATTCTCCTGTAAGGTGTCATCACCACGAACCTTATCTGCATTGAATTTAAACATATCGATTCCAACCTTCCATAGCGTTCAATTCATCGGGAGAAAAACAACTGTTTGAGCGCGATTCCACCAGTGCGACAATTTTTGATCAAACAGTTCCTTGCAGGCAAGCACTACCTTCGACCACTGTTTCATCAAGAAAGAGCAAGTTCGCTCGGCTGCCACCCTGACATCGACGACTGCAAAGAAGCAGTTTGCCCAGGAAGAAATTCAGTTCTTCTGACGATTTTACCATATCCATTCCTTTTCCTTTTGGCGATAAGTGCAACTGATTGAGGCGTAAAGACAGAATCACAGAGAGTGCAACCGTGCCCTTTGAACTCCCTAAGCTGCAGTGGTAGTAAAGACAAATTTATTGTATTCGTATTTCCACTGCCTTTTAACATGCTGCAGTGTAGATTCCAAAGATCAACATGATGACCAGAAAAACAGTGCGGGATGAAAACGATAATGGCGCAGTACCGCAAAACCAGATAGAAAATAATAATTTGGGCCGATGTCAGGGAGAGGAAAAAACACGAAAAGAAATCGGTAAACCCAAGCGTAAATACATGTAGAACAATTATTACAATTTAGCTGAATTACAATCTAACTAACGAAAGCCACAAAAACATGCAATACAATATGTAAACTAGGCAGGCAGGGTGAGCCTAGACATTCATGTGGCACAAACATAGTCAGTTAAGTGACAAGGTCATTTGTTACATTAAGGAATCGATGGATGTTTGGAAATAGATCCAACATTTATCATTCGTTGGTGGTAATTTGTCATAATTGACAAAATGCGACCACATGGAATACTGTTTACAGCAGGGATAACCAACCCTTTTGAAACTGAAAGCTACTTCGTGGGCACCGATTGATACGAAGGGCTACCAGTTTGATACGCGCTTCCAAAATAAAAATGTTGCTCAATTTATCTTCAATTATGGTATCATTAACAAAATTAATGATATTCACCTATGTGCAGACATTGATCATGTCAATGCTATTTTCAGAACAGGCCGCAGGTGAACCACACGCTCCGGGTGGGCCACTTGGTGCCCGGGGCACCATGTTGAATTGTTGATGACTCCTTATTTGCAGTATTTCCATTTAAATCCCAATATTTGCACTGCGCCCAATTTATTGTACGCTTTAAATTAAATGGAACAATTCTGTCAAAACGTGTGTTGTCTTCATCCGCTTTAGTTCATTGTTCAATGTTTTTAAACAACGTCTCGTTTAACTGACGTGATGTTGATTATGCTTGTAGCAAATGATCGAATGAACTTTTCTTTGATCCTTGTAATTCAGATTTGTTCAACGCCTGAATATATTCATTTTTTGAACAGGCTTTGCAGCCAAGTTAATATTATGCGCTGAAATTAAGCGTTTTGAACTTGTCTGTTTAAAACGCAGAAAATGTAGAAGTCTAGCCTTGGTTACGCGTTCTATTTCTTTTCTCGCTTCGCAGTCGTTGGCACATATGTGAATGACCCGGGTGTACTGTAACATTGTGTATGTTCACCATGGCGCGTTTGGCACAAATGGATGCTTGAGTACAAATTGATTAATCTGCCTTGAGGAAGATTTTCTTTGACCAATACGAGGTAGTCAAATTCGTCTCATAGCAGTAGACTAGATTTAGAATATTTGGGATTGATATTGAATTATTCAGCTTCCAATTTAAACTTGATAAAGTGCATAATGTACAGTAGTTGACGTGTTTAGCAACTATTTGAAAAACAGGTTGTTTTATCGCCATGTTTACCATACTTTCTCGGTAGTCGAAACGGTCGGTCCCATACTGAGCTTTGAACTGACTGCGTTAAGGTGACCTTGGTGCCCTTTTAGGGCTTCTTGGTTTATGAAACTTGTCGAGTTGACAAACGAAAGAATAATATAAAATATCAACATCCATTTGTCTATTTTTACAATCAGTGTTTTTTGATGGCTGCACGAATATGGTGTTATCAACTCATGAAAATCTAAACAAGGTTTGACACTGAAGTGAACCATTAATCGATTGAATAAATGCTTTGCGTTGACGTGCCGCTACAGTACTATGGAAGGTTGAAACTTGTTCACAGTTAAAAAAACATCTGTTATTTTGGACTCTTAAATATGCCTGATTTGGTAGCTAACTCAAATTACCAGGGAATGGACGCAGGGGCACTTTTAAACAACTGACAATCCTTGAACAAATACCTCGGAAAATTTGAACGCGACGAGAAGCAGCTTTATGTTAATGAAAAATACCATACAAAGGTTTGTCCGCTACGTTCACAGGTACACGATAGGTACAGCTTTCTGAAAGTGGGTGGTAACAATGTGGCAAACCGCAACTATACAGCACTTGTCAAGTGGCTGCAGTCGCCACGGCATCTGGCACGAAAAAGAGATTTTTCGTGCCAAATGCAAGATTCGAATCTTCTTTATTTAGTAGTGTAGAAGTGAATGCATTTGCAAACAAAATATAGAAAAACTTGTTTCAAACGAAAAACCTCTCGTCTCATACGTTTTGGAAATACAAAGCGTAAGCATCATGGGTGATAATTTGTGAAGATATATAGTCCACAACACTTGTTCCTTCAACCTGCAGCGACGGCGTAAGTAATGCAATCGAGAAATGCTGTAACATGAGTGTTATTTGAAGACTGATATATCGAAAAAAGATTTACTGAACCAGTTGCACATGTGTAAAGGGCTTCTTAAGGCACTAAAACACTTGTTTATTTTCAGATGTGTTATTTGTTTTAAAAAAAATGAATTGAATTTTCGTCATCCTCAAATTATATTGCAGTGCTTGGAAAAACAACGAAGATTCCAGTCAGAATCAAGGCGAAAATTGTGTTTTCAGCGATGACGGCAAGTGGCGTATCGCTGACTGCAACGGTGAACATCATCACTTCATTTGCGAATTTCAGAAGCAGATAAAAACCGGTGAGATGCAGTAGGTTTGTCACTCTTGCGTAGTTTATCTCAATTTATGGCAATATTTTATCAAATTATTTTTTCAAATGAATTTTAAGCAAGAGCGTTCGAGGACAACCTGAAGGTACGGGAAAACTTGACAATCTTGCTCTAGTGTTTAGAAAATGATGCTAATGTGGTCTAACTTCTACCATTTAAGTTCCAGCGCTTGTACCATATTGCAACAAGTGTTTTATAGTCAATCCATGAACCTATCGTCACAGTATTACCACAAAGTAGAAAGATTTTTTGTTGCATGTAGAACCAGATGTGTAGCCAGCCCCAAAATTTTTGGGGGCCAAAATGTTTGACTTTAGGCGAGCAACAGTATTTTTGTTTGGGGCGCCGTTTCTCAAAGCACCAAATGACCAGATATGCCAAAAATTTTGGGGGGCATGGTCCCCTGGCTATGCTTATGTTTCGAACTGTAGCATATATGTGCACTATGATTACGTGCAGTAGGCAGTGATGCTTATTTGTTAGTGGGCTAACCCAGGGGTGGGCAATTAATTTGGCTCGGGGGCCACCTTGAGGAAGCCACCTTTAGCGGAAGGCCATACCTTCTAACAGAAGTAGAAGCAAGTCTCTGTCCATTTAGCCATAACACTAACATTTACTATGATAATTGGAGGAAATTTCAGATTGGAAGACTTTTCGTGAATGCTTCCGCGGGCCACTGAAAACGCTGAGGCGTGCCAAGTGTGGCCCGCGGGCCGCTAATTGCCCACCCCTGGGCTAACCTGAACACACTGAGCTGCTTCAGAAGCGAAAGTCACGAAGACCAGACCATACGTTGAGAATTGATTCGCGAAAGAAATACTCAGCGGAAAAAGGTTTGCAATAGGCTATAATAATTTACTTGCGAACTTCTTCAAGCTTACAAGTGCGGTTCACGAAAATATGGCCTGTGATTTACTGAAGGAAGCATTATGTTAACTGACCTAGGAAAAAATATTGAAAAATGAAACTAATTTGTGTCAAGATGTAGATACAAGAGCTACAGTTAATTGAAGTAAGCTAATGATTTACAGTTCAACAAGTGGCGTAGTCAAACTGAACGTTACATAGGGCACATCAAATTAGTTCTTTCATGTAAAAACGGCGAAATGCACGTAAGAAAAAAAAAAACTCAGCAAAGTGAGCTGCGATTCAGAGCGTAATGCTTATCAGCGCGATTGTGCTTTCGCCATTTTCTGGAATTATAACATTTACTTTTTTGTGTATGTTTTACGGAGGCTTATGCCTGAAGCAGCTATGTCCAACCCGCGGCCCAGGCGAAGGTTTTGTGCAGCCCAGTGTAGGTTTTCGCTGTAATAAAAGTATGCTACATACTGACAACCTGTCCTTATTTTGATAATAGGAATTTGACACTGTTAATGCAGGTTGTCCAAAGTGCCACTTTATCACGTCTGTTGCCATTGCAGTACGATTCTAACACTTTCGGTACATGAGCTTAAGCTAAATTCAGTTTGCTAAGATCAAAGTAAGTCATTCAATGTGCGGCCCTCAGCAATATGTCATTCAATGTGTAGCCCTGGTTAATATACTGACATAAGTTTTGGTTCAGTAAGCCATTTGGGTTAAACATTGATGGCCTAAAGGAAAGCGTTTACCCGCGAAACGTTGGTTACATTCTAAATCAAAGCTTTGATTCTCCCAGATGCGTGTACATGAGACAAAATTTTGTGTGACTACAACTATGTAGGCCTAGCTTAGTATAAAACACAAAGCGAATATCATTTGGGGGCTGTATGGAAGACTATCGTTCAATTTTTCTCGCACTAACCAAAACGTGAGTGAGATGGACCCGGTTTTCAAAAATAAAAGAAATATACTTTCCTTCAACTAAACTTTATCACAAAAACTACACTGAAAATATAACTCTCATTGAGCAGTTTGAGCACTAACAAAGTTACTTTGTACTCTAATATCATACGATTTTTGAGTAGACCAATATAGCGAAGATTTCATATATGACTGAACTGAATTACTCATAAAAAAATTATGGGCGTGAAGAACTTCTTTTCTATACTGCTAGCAAGATCGTAGAAGCATGCGCTGAGTGAACTTCAGCTCTTTACAGCCACCTGGCGCTTTATGGTCAATGCAGGTCGATGCAGCGTAAGCCACCTCACACTACCTAGAACGTCGGGCCAGAGTGACCCGAAATCACTACCTTTCCCCTACACTGCAAAATCGAAAAGAGCGTGGATGACCGCACGCGCACCTACTAACAGGTCGCACAAATAAATGAAGCTACTGAAGCGTGAAAAGCGCGTCAACGCGTGCATACGTAGGTATCACGTGGTCACCGCGTTTGACTAGGGTTTGATAGACCCACTTTAGGGTTACGGGGTAACAAATTCTTTGTACATACGTGGAAGCAACAACCAACCATAGACAAAGAGCCCTGAAACTCTACTTTCGAACAAATCCAACGGCAAAAATATGTTAAAAACTGCATATCACTAAAGTATTGACCTGCTATGGATTTCTTGCAATTATTTCAGAATTTCCTCCTGTCGTATGTTTCTGACAATGTTTTTCAGCGGCATACCTTAAAGACGATTTTGAAAATTTTGATCCCACAATAAACGCATACAAAATTCTTTCTGGGCACATGGCTGAAACCAACGTAACTAGGATCTCTCGATTCAGAGGAGAAAAGGCTCGACATTCAGGTCTTTACGAATTTCACAGACGCGCTTTGTCGCGATGTGCCACACAGGGAACTCTTCACAAAAATCCCATCTTTGCGGCTTGCACTTCAGATACCTGTACTGTTTTTTAAGTCATTACCCAACATTCATGGCCATTGGTGAGTATCGGAACAAATAGCAAATTTGAAACTGGCAACTTTGCGGTGTTTGCAAGCTACCGTTTTGTCAACGCAGACCGATAAATCTCACGCCGAACTCCGTTTACTTTACCAATTCGTCTAACAATCTTCTTGTTCCGCCTTGCGTCACTCGTGAAGAGCAATCCAAGATACTTGGAACTTCTCCACCCGCCGCGTTGTATTGCCACTCACTTGCAAGATACAACGCTTTGGATTTCTGGGGAAACATAATACCTCGGTCTTTTTCGTGCTGATTTTCATTCCGGCCTGGTTGCACGCAGCGGAAAACCGATCGAGTGCATGTTGAAGGCCCTGTTGAGATGATGCTAGCAGTGCAAAATCGTCCGTAAAAAGCGAACGGTTGATCTTGCAGCGTCCAACAGTGAAACCTCGTCGACTCGGCTGTACCCGCCTTCACTCCTGCTCCCTTTTTTTTATAGGGAATGAGGATGATCACCCAAGTTTGCCAATCTTTCGGTGCCCCTCCAGTGGCCATATACCAAAATTCCCTTAGTTAAATTAAAAGAGTCATAATTTTGAAGTAATCGCCACGAGCATCTATGCAACTAATTTTAGTGTATCTTTTTTTGTTCGTAACGTATTTTGCAGTTATTATTTTGGCTACATTTACTGCTTTCTGAACTGCCTATGCTTGTGTTGCGGTGTCTCTTCATAGACATTTGAAAGGTTTACCAGCTTTCTTCCACTAGAAGCACATTATAGAGCTGCTCTTAAGCAGTATTATCGGATGCTTGCGCGGTACTTTCAAGCTTCAAAATAATTAGCTTTCTTGATGTACTTACGTGCTCTTAAGCCACAAGTTGGTTGAGCACTCGCCACCAAATCAGGTGCACCTAAAAAAATTACTAAAAACTTACTGTAAAAAGTTCTCCCACTCATTTGCAAGCATGCTTTTACCAACTTTTGTTTTTCAAAACTTAGAATTGTGGCGAAGATAACTTCCTGATTGGACAAGTTTTTTTTGATTTGTTCTAAAATTTTTCAAAAGCAAGTCAACACCTAATTAATACCTTTGCGACCGAACGAAGAAAAAAACAATACGTTCAATATTGAACACTTATTGAGCCATACTCGGGCTCAGAATGCATGAGCAAGTTAAAAGACAACTTATTAGTAACTGCTGCAATTCAGGCATAATGCGTTTACTAGAAATGCGTTTATTACTTTTGTTGCCACAATTGACTTGTTTTTAATTGCCAGAGACCTTTTACGAAGAATATCCTAGGCATAAGTTAACAGTTTTTGAATATTGTTTTTTCAGAGTGGAGGTTTTACGACGCCATCAGTTGCCTGCTGAATTTTGATGATATGCTTATGTTTTATCAACACGATTTCACCTACACAATATTGTGTCTACCCGGTTGTCTACAGGCTCGGAGCGAATTTAATGTTGTTGGAACTAATCTTTATACTCGCTCATCCCATTTGTGTCCAGCAGCAATTCACGCCGGTTACCTTACAAGTAAGGGATATGTGGAACAGTTTAGAAGAAAGCTGTCATCAAAAAACCGTCAGGGTTTCCAGCAGACTGTTCACGCGTTTTTTAGGTCCACTGCATAAAGATTCAAAAAAGTAACGTCTGTCCTATATAACTCGTTTTAAAGGTATACTTCTTTATTCTGTACTCCACGTAGGCGTTTAACGGAATAAGAGGTTTTCGCTCAATCTTGTAAATTTGTTTATAAATTTTTAGTCAAAACTGCTGATGAAGTATGACTTTTGCTGTCTCGGATGTCTCATTGTTTCGCACATCCTCATTTATGATACGTTTTTAGTATCAAGGGATAAAGACTAGATCTATAGTGCAATATTTCTATAGTTGCTAGAACTTCATTTTGGCTGGTTAGACAGCAAAATGCCATTGGCTTTGAGTACAGCTAACACCAACCAGTGATGACACTCTTCAGTGAAACTGGTTTCAAGTATCTGTTTTTATTGCCCGGTTGTTGGAGGGTTCAACGAAGACTTATTGCGTGATAAGTACAACAACCACAATATTACAATTGGATCTCTTAGTTAAACGGGGTCTTGTATTACTGAAAAACAGTTAGGAACATCCTGTATAGAGGAGGATGCCTGCTCTCTCTCAGTTGGTCAGCAGTGTGACATGTAGTTTATTTTTGTATCTAAATAACCGAATAAGCCTCAACTTACTAATATTTTGTACATTTCTTCTTTCATCACAACCCGATGAAATTGGTTTAAAACTTTCTTGTTCAGAGATTTACCACAGTTGGGTCCACTTGCTTATACTGTATTAGGTTCACAGCTTAATTGTAGTTGGTGGTCCACTGAGCAAACGTTTCAATTTTTATCTCGATTAAATAGGGATACAACGGTTCAATGTTTCCGGTTTTGTATGTAACTCTTTAACAGAAATCGAAAAATAACTGTTTAGTAAATATTTTCTGAAGTAGTGGAACGGAACTAGCGTTTGTTAGTAAATCGCTAAGTAAAGTTATTAATCTTAAAAAATTTCGGCATAGTCTCCGGACGCTCGTGAAAACCGTTGCCATGTCACAGGTTTGTCAAAGTACATAATTCTTAATTAATTAAATCCGGTCTAGCCTCTGGCGGCCCGTTGCAACTGTTGCTATGTGACAAATTTTTGAAATAAAAAATCAGTAAATATATGGCCAGGGCTTCACAGCAGTTGGGCATGCATCCTGACATCATACACTGGCTTGTTAAATGAGTAACATCAGCTGGCGTAAGACTGCTTGAATTCGCCAACCGCAACAAAGTCTCAGTGTCAGAGTACTCATTGTCACATTGCAACCAGACTGATACACCCTACCAAGTTCAGAACAGTTGCCCAGGTTGGCTCAAGCTGAGCCCGTAGCCCTCCACAATAGTCTTGCAGCCTCTCCGTTGGCGTTGCGTTGAATGTGCGATTCACCACGAACGGGATGTGCACGAAGAATAACACCCACCATGTGGTGCGAACAAGCAATAATGGAGTGATTGCGGCGTGGCGTCTCTCCCGATACTATCTTGTGAACGATTGAATATAACGACTGGCGTACGCGGAGAGTGATTGCGGCGCATGATCTCTACTGTTGGGTAGATGATAAAAAGGATGCCGATTTTACACATATGACCTAAGGTAACCTCGCGCGATGAAAACGCTGGAAACACTGCTTGTTTCTGCGACAAGGTAGGGTCGGAAGGAAGTTTGTGCTGTACTCGAGTGGTTCCGTTATAAACCTAAAGTTTTAAACCTCGAACCTAACCCCTAAACCTAACCCCTAAACCTAAAGCCCAAACGTAAAGCAAAACTGTAAATATGAAGAGAATAGTGTGGTGGATACTTGTGCAACAACTACGACCAAAACGAAAGTCGTAAAGCTGACAGCCGAACCGAAAAGCATTGGCATACGAGCTCTTAAACATATCTTTTAGGCTACGGGTTCGCTGCCGTCTGACTGATAAACTCAGCGCTTTATCCGAGCCGCGTCATGCCAGGCGGATCCGTAGTCACTATCTTGACGCAGAAACGAGCAGTGTTTCCAGCATTTTCATCGCTCAAGGTTACCTTAGGTCAAATGTGCAAAATCAGCATCCTTTGAATCATCTACTCTATTGTTGATTGCTGTCACAGTGTGAAGCTTTGCGCACTTGTTGCTCAGACTTTCCGATGGCATCAATAGCTTCTCAGGCAGTCGTTTCTCAATCCTCACAAGCGTAGTTTTTGGTGTCTGCTAAAGCTCGCCCAAAGTTCAGACAGATCTGCCCGGAACAGAAAACCCAAACCTCGCAAGGAGAGGTAAATCCCTCGATGCAGTTATTCTGCATAACCTCTGCCACTGATCAGTGCCTCAGATTGACATTTCGTTTTACGTGCCACACAGTGAGCTGTCGGGGGTGCAGATAACTAGCGGACCAGCTTGAAATCTAACGCCAGCCAATTATACTTCTTGTCCAACTTGCTCTTGTTGTTTGTTGCACGGAGCACTTTGTGATTTGAATCCAAACAAAACCAAACTGTTCCTTTCTTCGAGTTCGAGGGAAAGTTCGTTGATCAGAGAAGCCAGTCTAAGGCTAATGGAGCTCGAGGTTCAGAACCGCCTCTTTTACTCTTGGCGATCCTGTCGCTTCTACCCGAATTACAGCGCACGTCTTAATCGAAAGTGATGCTAAGCGCCTACCTGCACTCCAGTAGACTGAGTGGCGCATTCAACCCAGGAGCTTGTTTTTTGCGTTACTGAACGTGATGAAACACACGATTGGCTAAACTGCTTTCAGTAGATGTTTATTCGTTTGCAATGCAAGTCAGAAATGATGACATATATTTGCAAGGTGGGATTTGCACATGCTTCAAAAGTCGATTGTTTATACATGATGCCGTGAGCGAAAATGTACAAACCTGCATTCCGGAGGTTTTCAGCGTACACAGTTGGACAATCCACTTTGAAAATACGTATTGCAACACACAAAAAGGCAATACTGTAACTACAGTATCGAGTCAGGTCCAAGTCGTGCACCACTGGAGTAGCCTACGCCTCACCTTAGCAGCAACAAGGCTCAATACCGTTTTTACATTGAAATTTTAACTAGTTTACGAGAGGCAACCGGTCTTCAAGCGATCTCAAAGCTGATCGGAAAGGTGGTGTCTTCTGACCACGGTTTATATTGACATCTTCGCATAATACTCGTATACAAGCAAAGAATGATACGGTTTTCCAGTGCTGCGATTCCCATGAAGCGCTTTTTTGTCCTAGTTGGCAATTGTCTTCGTTGGCAATGTTGCACTCTGCGCTCACGAAATTAGCAGCTACCGCGGCGGCAGTGGCGTAGCAAAGGGGGGGG
>Ga0210059_1000209_pt1 | contig 63446 bp, 37 predicted proteins | sample Ectturendosymbi2_FD_188042 | JGI IMG/M metagenome (GOLD analysis project Ga0210059, IMG submission 188042) | Ecteinascidia turbinata endosymbiont from Florida, USA - Sample 2 (SPAdes) (version 2) | ecosystem: Host-associated > Tunicates > Ascidians > Unclassified | place: Key West, Florida... | reverse complement strand
GCCTAAGCCGTCCGTTCCTCCCGCTGTCGCTCCCAGGCCTAAGAACCGAGGCGCTAAGTCGCCACCCCCGCTCCCTCCAAAAGCCGGCTCGCCCAAGTCGCCGGTCGCTTCTGCACCTGAGGTGACGCAACAGGTGGGGTGGGTTTACTGTCTGCGGTTTGGTGCACTTCTAACCGGGGTTTGCTGCTCTTAGCATTAACCACTGCCGTGCCACTTAACAACTTCGCTTCTGCTTGCCGCTGATCCAAGAAGCCTCGTGCTTGATTGCGTGAAAAGCCACGTATATATTCCAATAAGCTAACACTGACCTTCATCTGCAACCTTTCTCTTACTGACCGATGCTGATTTTATAACAGCACGTGTACCCATTCGTCCCTCAAGTGCTTTTTCCGAGGCGTTCAGGAGCTTAAAACTAACAGTGTGCTTTCTGTTTCTGCGTTTCACGCCCTTGGCAGCACCACAGAGTGTATCGCTGCAATCCTCTCAATGACGTCGAATCAGTGATCCCGCAATTTTACCCGCTTATTCGTAGAATATACACGAGTAAAGACAAAATTGTCGCCTGCGAGCGAAGAGCTTCAATCGTCCGTTCTTCGTAACCTCGCTGTGTTCCTTTAAATGACTCACTTCTAGAGATATCGACATTCATTGCTTCACGCTTTCTCACCCGACAAGCTACAATTTTTAACTATGTTTGAGCTTCTGTTAGTTTTGACGCGGGTTACGTAATAAGAAGTGTGAAAAGTTAATTGTTCCGAGATTTGACAAAATAACCGTTTTTCACTCCTTTCTGAACACGGCAATCGTGAAAAACATACAATGCAGTCTTGAAGAAAACTAACTGCTTTCTATCAAGTGGTTTTGGGTCTAGTGAAAAGAGTGCTTGCTTCTGACGTGGCGCTTACGTTGCATGATGCTTAAATAAAATAAAAAAAATCTATGACTGATGTCTGCTGATCTTTCCAGGCTGAAATCGACGTACACGAACATCTCGCTCACAACGCTGATTTTCGCTCGATTGTAGTTGGGCACTTTTGCTGGAAAAGACAGCTTGTACATTTTTTTAGCTAGCAATCTCGGTGTTGCCCAGTTTCAGATTTTGTCTTTTGAATATGTGGCGGTGTGATTGAAATTTCCATGGCCGAAAGCCTATAAGATCACGTACGATTTCTCTTTGCTCACTTGTTTGTTTGTTCGGCTTTTTTATTCGCTGAAAGCAGCCGTAGATCTTGGCATACTTACCCTTGTTTTCAGCTTGCAGTGCTGTTTTCTCGCTCGTTGACACAGAGTAGACGTTTCAAACACGCCGTGCAGCGTCATCGAAATCGATCTCAGTGCAGCGCTTGAAAGCACGCACACGCGATACGCCAATGAAATTATATCCGGCGCGTGCAAACCGCACCTCACCTTGACGTTTTCACCAATATCTGACTTGACTTGTCACAATTTGTGCCGGACAGCAAGGCTCTTGTGCGAATAGCACGCGCATTATCGTAAACAGACAATAGGTGACGATTTCGTCCCTGTTTCCCACCTCATCCAGCGTTTTTTGTCGCAGTAAGTTTTTCCTTTTTTGACGCCGCCATACACAGGAGGTATGTTTTTGAGCTGTATTGTCAATGCTTCGCTCCAATGCAGGAACGAATATCGGACGAACCTTACAAGAAGGCGTCCTACCGAATGTACGCCTCGTTGCCGAAGGCCAGCGTGCGCCCGCCCCAGCAACAGGTGACCGTGGCGTGGCCAGGGTTGCAGTGTCGCGTGTTGTTCTTCTCCTACTCCTGAGTGTGATGCATGCAATGTGTCACTTGCATGTTTCCCTAGCTTTCCTCCTTGATTTAAATCGTCCAAAGAGAAAACCGCGAAATGCCTGTCTTGTCTTTACTTCTTGCTTCTTTGTATTTCGTGGTCAGGCTTAGCGCCCGCCTTTTTACGCCAACATTTCGAATTCGAACACTTTTCCGTGCGAGCAATAATTTCAGCTGCGAGACTAACTAAAAAAACAAAAACATACAAGCAACCGTTTGACAGAATCTTGACGAATCACGAGCAGCCTGTTCTGCCAGGTCTGACTGTTTTGGCAACAAATTGATTGTCTTCAGTCGAAACAACCATGAACGTGAACGCCGTTGTCTTTAAGGTCGTAGCCACTTCCAAATTTCATTCCGGATAACAACGGTTTTGTGCTAAGCATGTCTTTCTGCTCGAACCATTCAAAGTGTTTGGTGTCGACCTTTACTTTTCTTTACTTTTCATACAGCATTTAGTATGCATTACGATCGTCGAACAATAGCAAGAGCTGGCATCTCGAAACAAACTACGGCTCTGTGTAGACCTTACAACGACCTGACGACCAAAAGACGGGTCAGCGCGCAAAATCTCGACCAACTACTGAGCCTGTTATTTTCAACGGATTCTAAGCATTAGTTGCGCTCCACAAATTTTCGTGGATCTAACAACTGACGTTATTCAATGTAATGTTTTGCATCTCGTTGCTTGTTCATGCCGCTATAAAGTTGGATTTCGGTAAACTGCGCCTCTTCGCGCTTTTTTATTCCGATATCGCGCCATGCATTCGCGACATCATAAAAGCAAGGTGGTTAAAACGCAGACGACGTGGTTGTCCAACGGTAGAGTTCTTTTCCACCTACTGTCGGTGTTCCATTCGCCCAGCCTCATGCACTGTGTGTTTGAGATAAGACGCATATCTTTCCTTAACAAGGTTCACTCCCGAAAGCATTCGTCCCTTGCATTTTTTTAAACAACCGCTTTCGTAGGCTCACACACTTTCTTACATTTCTTCGCATGCGATTCAAGGAAAATCGAAGTCTCTGCATTTGTGCCGTTCGTGACGACTGTTGCCAGCTCATTTCTTCAATAGCTGTTCTAAGGAGGTCTTCCTCACAAAACAATGGAAAACGCGACATTGCTTACAATAGTAGGGCCTCCGAGTCGAAGTTACCAGAAGCCGACAAACTCTTGTCCATTGTGCAAGCGAAAAAATATTCCACTTCGAACTTCTCTGGCACTGCTGCGTCGAGGGATCACAAGGCCAGTGGCCACCCCTCGACGCCACCGCCTCGTTCATCAGGCGCTCATAAAGGGTTCCGGCGCAGTGCGTGCGTACTGTGTGCAGACAAAGTTGCAAGAGCCGACGTTGAACGGCATGTTATCAGCTCGAGCACAAGGAACCCAGCATCTGGCAATGCTCACGCCCCGCCCCAGAACGCAGGCGCTTCAATCATTCCAACCGACGGGGACGATACATCGCCGTTTTATAAAAAGTCTGCTTTGTGCTTGGCGCATGTTCAGTCCGATGCCAGCAAAAAGTTATCCGTAAATTTGGGCTGCCGGTCATCATCAGACGGTGAGCATGCTTCACCTTCAGGATCCGCGGGCGTCATTACGAAGGCTGGTGAAACAAACCAAGCGAAAAATTCGCCGAGACCCCACTTTGGTTTCGCACTCGCGACTGATCCAGTTTCTTTTCAAGATGAAAACTCAAGTTGCAGACGCCAAAGCGACAACCATCCTGGCGATAACCGAAAATCATGGCCGCCTTACTCCTGCATTGTTGCTGCCCACTGTAGCGACAGCGTAGATCCAACCGAGCCAAGCTCTACCGCCCAGCCATGTTCAGCAGCGACTCGGTACGCGTCCGACAGTACGTCAAACGACGAAGGTCTGAAAGCTCCTGCAACGAAAATGAAGAGCACCCTGTACAGAAAACTTGCCGCAGTTCCGCGCACGTTCTCGCGTTCCGTATCTTCAAATGAAGTAAGACTGCGTTGAAATTAAGTCTTGCGCCGCGACTTCTTTCTTTTTTGATCAATTCTTTCTGCTTTTCTGCCTCGTTGCTATTCTAATTACTTCTGTTATTTTTCTTAGTATTCTATTTTCTTTGCAGCATGTTAAGCACATACGTCACTCACAAACACTGTGTACACAAAGCAACTCCTTTTTGTTTCGTAACTGTATGTTTGTAGCGTTGTCTGTTCTTCAGCTTCAAACTCTTCCTACGTTTAATGCCAGGGTTTACCTTTTTTCTTTTTCGATCTGAGCTTGACGGTTCGATAGCGAAAGTGACTTCGAGTTTTCTCTATGCCGATGCGCAAATTGCATAGCTGTTACTAGCAGTGTGATAAACAGTTACAGAAGTTGTTACTGTCGTGAAAGTAGCTTATTCGCATGTGACATGTGGTGGTGACAAGCTTGGCCACTCAAAAGCATCGCTGGCGAGTTTTTAATGTTATCGTCACATTATGTGTATCTTGCGCATGCAAGTAGTTTACAGAACTCTCTTTTTTGCTTATGTTACGTGTTGTGCCGTCTCCGTGTGCTTGTACAATAACGATCGTTTCAATCGTTCTTACATGTCTCGGACTTGGTCGTTTTACCTCCGAAGAAGATTTCTACAGACGAGTTCACTTCGTCTGCTGCTTCAATGAAAGAACTAGAGTCTTCACCGAAGGTCCTAAATGCTTAATTTCGTTTTCCTCTGACTTATTGCATTCTCTTGCCTTTGAAACCTTTCAGTCGCTCTGCTCCGCCTTAACGTGAGAAACCAGCTGCGGTTGTTTTTTCTTGATCAGTGTCAAATACCTTTTTTATAAAATATTTATTCTTGGTGATAAGATTTGTCTGCCACTAATTTTTCCACTTTATCTTCTCTCACTCCAGCTCTTTCAGTGTATACAGTAGTTCATGGGCTTCAAGCTCTATCAACTGATGATCGACTTCTCTTTTCGAGCTGAAACGCGTTTTCGTCTGTTCGTCTCAGATCATGGTCGCAAGTGACGCTGAAGAAGTGGTCGTTCCAATAAAAGATCGCGTCGCGTTTTTCTCGATCGCTCCTGGCAATGTGTCGTATCTTCTTCCTAGATCAAACCTGAACCACCTTGCTCTCGATACGGGCCTTTCTACCTTCCCGCGGGATCTTGCTCTCAGCCAGTGTCCTGAGGCGCAGGTCTGCTTATCTTCCCTACTCACTTTCCGGCTTGCTTTTCTGACTGGATTGCATCCTTGATTTGCACAGACTGTAACATTGGTACCTAGGAAGTTTTCGTTCAGTTCCTGTATGTTCTTTATTAGCTATCTGTGAACTAATGATCGCTTTTCTCACCATCAGCGGATGTGTGGTATTTCTTTTTCAGAGGTTTGCAGGTTTTTTGATCTTGAAGTCAAATTTTTGCCACCAAGCTTTTCTTGCTTCGACGTTGATTTGACTATTGTTTGTTTTCAAAACTAACAGTAAATGTATGTATAACGGTGACGATTGCTCTTATTTTCTAGAACAGACTTCGTTGAGGGGTCAGTCCCTCAATTTTCGTTGTTGCGAAATATGAAACATTAAATTTAAGGGTATGTAAAGCTCGGATTGAAACAGCGGTTCAGGTTTTTGAAAACCCATCCCGCACAACTTAGCCAAATAAAAGGATTGGTGCCGAAGCATACGCCCAAAGAGTCCAGTGCCGTCAGACCGCACTTTGTATCGGCTCGTGAGTTGCGTGCTCACGGAGCTGGAGCCGTATAGCGACGACAACAAAGATTGATTGTTGCGTTGCCGTCTTCAGCAGCAAGCCGGCGCAAGTTCGATTTCGCACGAGCAGCTCTCCTTTCGCGACCGCCGAAAGTACTTCGAGCACGAGATAAAGCAGCAAGCGCTGTCGAAAAGCACGGACGTTTCGCCGGACAGCAGCCTGGTGCGCAGGAAGAAGATAAGCCTGGTCAGCGACCAGGATCTACAGAGCATCAAGCAAGAGGAACGTGAGTGCGCTGGTAGCTTTTTCTCTCGGGACGCTTTTGAATCTTTATAATTTGCAGTGATTTGCGGGCTTCTCACTAGTGAAAAATGCTTTTGTGTCAACAGATCTAACTTCGAACATGCTTCTGAACGCGTTGATGTCCTTATATTTAGCGCTAGATTACTTCGTAATTTGCTGCTGTCTCTTCCTTCAACGATGCGTAATGTTGCCGGTGCCTACATCGCAAAAAACAGCCGCTTCAAAAAACGCGTCCGTTTCAGGCTGCTAATGCAAAATGCCTAGTTGGCTTTCACATTAAGGTATACACAGAGGATGAAGGTGTTTCGCGTAAAGCGGAAGCTATCCGCAAATTACGTGTAGCAGGTCTGTAAAGACACCGGAGCAGCAAAGCACAATGGTATCATAATGGCGGATCGTTCACTGAAAAACAGAGTGGATTTACACATTTTTATTTGTCTGTTGTGGATATAGTGCATTCTGCCTGTCCCTGTGTTGTACGTGACGCAAATTTCGAAAAGTGCTCACTGCACTCCAGTTGTTGTTTAAAAGAAGACGCGGGAAATGGTTGCCAAATAACGGCACTCATTACAAAAAGTTATACAATTTTAACAACCGATGTTGCTAACCACGATATGCTGTGCACGACTTGGAACATCGCAGCACTATGGGAAATATTCGGACGAACTTGAAATTAAGCGCAAGCGATTGACGTTAACACTAAAGTCCTCGGGACAATCCTCTCTGTGGAATGCAGAGAGGTCGAAAAACGTTGAGTTTCGCGCTGAAGTTCCGCCACGCTGTCGGCTAAGGAAATTTCTTTTAAGCGGGAGATGCACGTCTGCATGCAGCAAATTGTCTAGGTTTAAAGGCTTTAAAAGCCGAAGGTTTGAACATAAACAGCGTTAGGATGGCTGCCAACCATCTGCCAACACGTGACTTTTCGCAAGCGTTTTTTTACATTGTTAATGCGCAACAGGCTGTCGCCAGCGATCTGACCCGATTGCGCTTATGTGTTCGATCAGAAAAAAAGTTTGGCAGTTTGTCTCGAGACGAGATCCGAAAATCGATGGACATCGACGAGGAAGATGAAGAGTTACTGGACGATGTCATCACTGCTGAGGATTCAGTGGTTCTAATCGAAGGAAAAACTTACAAGGTCGAGAAGAAACCCGAAAAACTGTGAGTGTTTGCTGACGGCGTGTCGTGCTGTCCAAGCCTTGGTTTATATGTTGCGCGCTGCGTACATTTCCTCAGCGTAATATTGAAATTCACCCATCCTACTCGGGGTTTTGATTACATCTCATAAGACTGGCATGGTTTAAGATTTTTCACTTTATGAAGCTTTACTCTTTCTACTCTTTCAAGTAACGTCGATGGGCACCAGGCTGCCAGCACATCCAGGAAAAACGTGTTTATTGCGAATAGATTTGGAAGATAGGGCGCGGCTCTGCGTAAACTTGATCCAGTGATGTTGCTCTGGCAAACCATCACAAGCACAGACCAATCACGAAAATCGCGTTGAAGAGCCAGGGCCTTCCTCCGGGAAGCGCTGCTATGATTACCTTGGAAACGAGACAAACAATCGCGACCACCTCCTCCCCAACAACGCTGTCGGTTCGATTCGACACCACTGCTTGTGTACGTCGTCTCATTAAATTGTCCGGCGTTGCAAATAAGGTTTAAATGAATCTGTTCATCTGGCCGCTCATCGTCATTAGACTCCTGGAGACGGAGGTGACGTGACAATGGGCACTCGCAGCGTGCCAAGCAGCGAGTGGGGGGATCACTTGGTGGCGATGAAGCTATTGTTTTAAATCGAAAACGTCTTTGCACAACAGGAGCGCCCGGGAACGCTTGACTCTGCAGCACAGTCACATGAGCACGGACGAGGAGGAAGATATGATCCGCTCCCTGGAGAAAGACGTACAGCGGGCAAGTCTTTTTTTGGGCGACGAGAACCTTCCAGAAGAGCCCTCCCCTGACGCCAGGTGAGAGCGCGTCAGAACAACAAACCCATTCTTTCTCTTAGCGTTTTAACCCAGAGGAGAGTGTATCGCGAAAGGCAAATCGATTGCTGTGCAAAGACCGAGAAATAATGGGAAGTGGCGTTTGTTAGCGCAACTTTGTTTTTGTGCATTGGCTTAGCGGCACCAAGCGATTTTCCGTGTAAATAAGCATTCTTTGCGTTATGATGTTCCTGAGATCTAAAGACGCGTTGCAAAGGAACCCTGCGAAGCCTAACCACGTTCTGTTCTTCCTTTTAACACCGTTTCAGTTTGCTTCGATAATATTACGTTGTTGCGCGTGTAAAGCTTTGGGATGTTTTTTTGCTCTTGCTTTCATCGCGCGCCAACCGACGTGAAGACCTACTGGGCTGTTTCTCACTGCTTGTTTGTTGTTTCAGCGCCCTTGAAGAAAGGTTAAAGGTCACGTCCCCGCAGGTCACGCACGATCCCTCCTCGACGCGTGACCTTTCGCCAGCCGAAAAACGCGCGCTGGACGCCGAGAAGCGAAAGCAGTGGCGGCAAGCCAGGTACAGTGTGCATGTCGAGTGGTGTGTGGTCTCGATTGGCCGACATCGAACCTCGTAGCAGGAACGGAAACTAGGACCGCTGACGGTCACGTTCTGTCCACTGGCGTGGTTTTCCGACTTAGCTAGATGAGCGATCGAAACCCTGTTGACACTCTGTAAGAACTGAAACGGTACCTGTGCGATAACGTCGCTCGGGTTTTTGGGCAGTATGCAATGGTCTGAATCTACATTTCGGCGAATTTGCCAAAAATCTGTGTTTCGGCGAACATGTGTACGTGCTTGTGTGAGCTTCCACGACGCTGTGGCGGGCTGTGACATCCGAAACACCTATAAAGTTGTCATCGGCTCATTTGTCTCTTTTTACCTCTCGGTTCGCATTCGTCGTGTAGTTGGTCACTCATGTCGTGCTGACAGACTTTCGCCGTATAAGAAGAGATAAAGGATTTTCAAGTGAACTGCTCCGCTCAGTGCCAGTAGCGTGGTGACGTATTTCTGTTGCGCGCATGGGCGCCGGAAGGATTTTTTCCAGGAGGGACCAAAGTGTTAAAGTTTCGTTTTACCCACGCGAAACTAGGAAAACAACGTTTTTTGGATAAAAATTAAATAGGAAAGTTCCAATTTCGAGATCGTGGATGATGGGCCAAAGCCCTACCCTGCCGCTCCCCCCCCCTTTTCCGACGCCCATGATTGCGCGTCTTCCTGTCAATAACCTACAATCGCGGATAGACATTCCAATGTTTATTCTTTCCGCCTGTTCGGGAGCGTCGCGCGAGATGCATCTGCAAGCGCGCTCCCCCTCCGGCTCATTAACAGTGTGTACGCGTTCAGGACATCGCTGCAAAACGACATCGCTGTGTACAGCACCCTTAAAAAGCGCTTAGCCTCGCAGCGGTCCAGCGCTTCGTCGGTGACCAGCCCCCGATCGTTGACCCCGACCGATTGTGTCGCGGACAGGTGACAACTTGCTGTCGTGCCAAATATTAACACCGCCTGCTTGCGTGTGTCCGCCCTTCACCTGTTTGCGGCGGCGACGGTCGGTTTTGCCGCGTGCGGTTGTTGAAATGCGCGAGACGTTATTTTCAGCGATTTTCGCTGCGCGTGCGAACAAACAACGAAGCTCTGTCCGAGTCTGAAAGTTTCAGCGGTGGCTGGTCAGTCCTGGCAGTGCAAGGACTACAAGCGCAGACTTCAGCAGACTGATAAATAAATACCACGCTTCGATGTCAGCTGATTTGCAAAACGTATCCTGTGTTGTGACTTTTGTTAAGGTTGTGCGAAGCTGCTTGTGGCCGCTGTAGTAAAATATCGTCGCGCCACAGCGAGTCAGCTGCAGCGAGTCAGCTGCTTAAAATTACGTGCTTAGGAAAAGCGTCTGCTGCGAGCAGGTCTTAACGGGGCCAGGACTTAATGCGCCCTGTACTTTGAAAACAAGGGACGCCTGAGAGCGGGGGCATGACGGGAACGTTGCCCTCCCTGTCCTTCCAAAAAGAGGGCATCGGGGGCGGAGGCGCGTTTTTCATAACAACATAATAGGTAATTTCATGGATTATCAAGATCGACTTCACAAAATTTATTGCAGTTATTCGCGCACCCCGAAAATTCAGAGTGGTTTACTATAATTTCTGTTACGTTTTGGAGGTCAGCATTTTTTCATAGTGGTAACGATTTTTTGGTTTTTATAAGTTTCCATTGCCCTCAACTTACTGCCTCCCCCTCACCACTGCCCTACCGCTGCTTCGGTGTCCCTGTTGAAAACTGATGAATAATATCGTGCTCGTTTGCTTCTGAGTTACATCGTCGCCAGAACGTCCGCTTCTCCACAGCGCACGCGCAAACCGACCGCTCGCCCGTAGCGTGTGACGTAGTGTGAATGCCCCTTTAGCTGAATGCGCGAGTGTACTTGTGTTTCCACTGATGCTCGGCTGCATGCGAGTGTTTGCTCACCCTGACCTAACGACTGTGCGTCGAACATATGTGCTGCTGCTGCTGGTATGCGTCTCGTCCGCCCGCGACCTCGTGTGTCCCGCGCGCTATCTCACGGTGCAGGCGTCGAGTTTGTGTCGTAGTGTCGGTGCTGTGTCGTAAGTCGTTCCTCATGGCTGTGCGTCGTGTGCCGTTCGTTTTGAATGCTAGGTCTGCGGCCGTGGCGTGCGAGCTAGCTCACATTTACGTCATTCACAGTCACGGTATATCACTCGTCGCCTTGAGAAAAAGGGACTCGATTCTTCTTCTTTTGATGAAAAGTCTGGTAATGGCATCCGTGGCGAGTTGTTTTCGCATTTTTAGCTGTTATCTTTTAAATGGCAAGTGTTAAACCTGTGTCAAAATTCGAGTGGATACCTGCGGCTGTTTCGCGGCCTCAGACGATTCCGCGCAGAGTTGATGTGGCGCACACAGCCAATGGTCGATAGCTGTATGATAAAAAAAAAACATCGATGATTCCCGATGCTACTCGGCTGTTTCTTCGGGTTCATCATTTGCGCAACGCGTCTTGCTGCTGCAATGCAAAAGAAAGTGAGTTGCAAATATAATAAGCTTCTTTACCTTCTGCGTTTTTCATGCATTGATTCCGGACTTAAATTCCCCGTTCCGTAAGTCTTCCGTCAACCATAGTCTGAAAAATGTTTTTTGTAACTCAGTTGGGAAACGTTTCGGTGGTTGTAACCATGGCAAAAACATATTCTTGCTTCGTCAACTTGAATCGCAGCACATGAAAGGTCAGCAAATATCCTCTGCCAGTAAGGTGGCCTTTCGTTGCGACTACGAACTCCACTTTAAAAATTGTTGTAGGGTAAAATACACTTCACCAAAAGGGATGTCATAGCTTCAAGCTGCAGTTCGTTGATGTGAGCCCCGCATCGCACAGTAACTAATTCTGCTGATTTTTCGCTCTGTTGTGGAGGGAGCACTTCAACACGCTGCACCCACGGGGTTTAGCAGCTCTTGTTACTCAGTTATGGGTTTGGACACATGGTTTCACCCAACTTGTATCGCGTAACCCCGGGATGAGCACGTCGTGATGACGATGCGTCTTTCCCACGATGTCAATCATCTACTTAACCGCTGCACGTTTCAAATCCTTCCTCACGAACGGAGTCTCGCAACTGAAACATCGATTTTTCAGATTCAAGTCCTTGGAAGCCGACGCACTTCAGGCGCAGATGGTCATGACGAAAGAAATGATGCAACAAGGACGTAGACCGGAGAGCGTCGGTGGTACCTAGAGCGCCAACCTGCGGACGCTGTCGTTTGAATGTGTGGTGTTCACCGTGTCGCCGGATGGGGTACGAGCGAACGTCAAGAGAGCGTCGCGCCAGACTGTCACGTAGTTTTGCTCGCAAAAAAATCAATGTTAGATATCGTTTGTCCACTCCGAGACTGATACAGCACGTTGATTGCCCCTAACCACTAATCGACTACTGGCTAGAAACCGTTTCTGCGTGTGCGTTTTCCTCGCCGTCGTAAAACGCCGTTTTAGTCGCCGCCTTCGTGCCTCTTCAATGAACTGCAACGAGTCAGGGAATGCCTCCGCGGAGGAGAGATCCTGTCCATCCTGATTTTAATTTCCACCTTTGCTCCTGATACGTTTTGTGCACACGCCTTTATGTTGTTGTTTTTTTTGTTGCTATGGTGCTCGCGACGACAAGTGTTCGCAAACTCTTTTATCTTCTTCCTGCACGAATCGCTACAGCGACTTGCGCGCGTGGTGACGCCCGAGCCGAACGGGCGAAAACTGGTGGTCGCCGGGCGTGGCTGCAAGCGGAGATGATCCGAGCAGGTTTCCTGGTATATCGCGTTGTACCGGACTTGCGGCGCGGGCCGGTTCGGTCTATTCTGGCGCCAGGTAGAACCACCCCCACCCCCCCAGTCTCTCGGTCGGTCTTGACCGACGTCGTCAGGAAACGGGACAAGGCAGAGACTCGACAACGCCCGTTGTGGAGCGTTCAACTTCCGCGTAGCTTCTGTACCGCACTTTACACGTGCGAGCCAAGGCTGTCGCTTCGCTGTTGAAATGTCACCGGGCCTTTTGCAAATGCAACCGTTGCATGGCAGCAACGTGCATCCTTGCAAGAGTAAGGGACCTCTCCACTTAACTTCACGAAACTACTGTAGTTATTTTGACAGGGTGTAGCGTGTGCTTGTAAAATAAGAAATTAGCAGAAGTTGTTGAGTTTGCTCCGGAAAGTTGCAGCAACCGCCTTTTTCAACAGCAATGAGCACGTGTGGGTTTGAAAGACCTGCATGCAAATGTGCGGATGTCCGCTGAACTTCATTGCGCGTCTGAGTCTGTTTTCAGAGCCCCTTGCTTCCGTAGGGCGTAGTAGTTGGTCAGTTTGATAATGTTTCTAGATGCTCGAAGGTACTTCAAACGTGTTTTTGTAGTGGGGCTCGGTATATGTAGTGTATCACCAGCTCAAACTTTCGCAGGGGGAGGCAGTTTGTTTTGCACCGGATTGCCCAGTAACTTGAACTGCGGACATTGTCGTTATTGCCAGGCCCGGCACGAAGCGAATGCAAACCGTGCACGAAAGCACCGTATGCCGTCACCGGTCTTGTAATTCCCAAATACACTTGCTGGCTTTGTCCTTGAAATCATTACGACTTAATTGTCGACGCTTTTTGATTGCTTCGTTGATCTTGTATGACGCCGCAGAACACACCACGTGCCCATGGCAACAGAAATGCCGAAAAACGCAGCTGTTTGATTTTGCCGCTATTGTTTTACTTCCGTAAGGAGACCATGTCACGGCAGATCCGGTGCTGCGGTGTGTCGGCCAACGACCGTCTAACACATGTCCCCCACCCCAGCCATACCTTCGCGTCGGCCACGCGCTTTTTTACTTGTGCTGTGCGTTCATAGTTTAAACTGAGCGGAGCGGCTCTGCACCGCCCTCTCGCGATTCATATACGAGTGCCCGTTTGTTGCTTTAGCGTCTTATACCGTTTGTTACGTCAACTCCGAAGTTTTTCCACTGCACCAATTCATATCAGTCCCGTGCGAAAAAGTGCGCGACGCGCCAGCTACCAACGACTGCTGTCGCCCCACCGTCGGATTGCGTCTTTGTTTCGTCACACACGTAAGTGATGATGATGAAATAAGCTTACCAGCCGCGTGTAGCTCATGTGTAACGCATTTTTATCTTGGAACTCCTCTCCGGTCGTTTTATTTTCAGCGCGTTTGAACTACTCCTTGGCGTGGGACATTGTGGTGCAAAGGCCAGGCCGGACGACGTTTTACTTATTGTTTTTTTCTAAGTTTGTTGGTCGTAATTCAAACAAAGTTTTATCGAAAGTTTGTGCGGATCATTTCCATCGAACGCTCAACGGCGACCAACCAAGGTACCCTGTATAGTCATAAGTGCTTTCGCTATCGTTGTAACCCCCCTGACCGCACACCCGTGTTCGTCTTGCGACTTGAACGAACTTAAAGAAACAATTGTGTCTTCTGCTGAATGAACGGCCTGGAATTTGGCCATCGTTTTCGAACGTCGTGCGCGGCACTTGGTTGTGAGGCCCGCGCTGACAAAACCGCTAACTGCCGTGTACATTTTGCGAAGCAGTGACGAAAAACAATAAACAACCCTCTAAACGCACTGGTGTGTAGTATTCATGGCAATAGAGAGCAACATAGGCTGCTTGCTAGTCAGCTTTCAGTTCATGCTAGCCTGGTTTCAAGACGCCATGGTTGTGTTTCCTGGTATTCGGCTCTTGCCACAACAGTGTAGCTTGAGCAGTGGATGTGCAAGTTTCAGAAGGAAAAGTCTGGAATGCATGGAACTTTTAAATTGCAACCAAATTAAATTGTTTTCGTTGAAACAAACTTGCTGACAGCAGTCAGACATCCAGCGTGTGCGGTCCCGGACTGGACTGAATTTCCAAGATGAACATGTACATGAAGCAGCGAAGTTGCGGCCACACTTCATCAGTCAGGATGTAGAGTTGCACAACACTCAACCCATTTCAGGAACATATGCTAAGCGACCTATAGCTGCACCACTGGTCTGATCATCTGACACAGCTATGTCCAGCTCGCGGGCCGCATGCGGCCCAGGTTAGGTTTTAGCTGCAGTGAAAGTATCCTACATACTGACAACCAGTCCTTATTTTTATAATCTAGATTGTGACTTTTTGCAGGTAGTCCTCAGTGCCATATTATAACGTCTGTTACCATTGTATTTAGGATTCGAACGTTTTCAGTACATTAGGTTAAGCTAACTTTAGTTTACTAAGAACTACGTAAGCCATTCAAGTTCAACCCTCATTAATATGTCCTACAATGTACCCCCTGGTTATAAGATAGTGACATCAAATTTTGGCTCACTAAGCCGCTTGGATGGGACACAGCTGATCTAACATCACAATTTTTAATAAACGAGAACATTTTGATACTGGCCTGATTTCAATTTATCACCATTGCAAATGTTCGAGTCGCGTTTTCCGGTGATTTTGCTTAAACAAAATCCAATTCAAGTTCTGATTTTAGCCTGTCTGGTACGAGCAACTGCTGAAGGCATTCGAACAGACTGAACGCGAAGTGCGAGCTACCAGGCAGGATTGAAACCAGGGACGCTGGAACAATGGGTGCAGTTATATTGAGGACAACCCTCCACCATGGGGTAAGCAAGGAATCGATCAGCAAATTTTCAATAGAAAATCGATTTCACGTAGAATTATGCATCTTCATGTACTTAAGTCTTTTCGTGCCTCGGTTCACAATTAGGCCTTCTACTGCTATATAAGGATTAGCGAGGTTTTGCCTCGATGGTTTGGAGATAAAGTAAAAACCACAAATCTGTGATGCTGGCTCGTACGTGGTGCAGAAAATATGCACCTGTTCGGGACCAGCAAAAAAGATGGATAACCTAGAAAAATTGTATGAAGCGCACAAAGTTACAAAGTCTACCCTACATCAGTTGAAGCTGAACATGCTTTTTCGGCTTGTGGCTGTTTTGTAAACAAAGTCAGAAGCCGCGTGATGATAACATTCTTGCTGCGTTCCTGTTTATGCGCCAAGATCATGAGCAATAGTCGCAGTTACTGCAATTTACATGTTTAAGTTTTTCTATTTTGCTACTGACAGCGCCGGATTTAGATGGTGGGGGGCCCGGGGCCCCATGCGTAGTGGGAGGCCCCATGTGCGGATCAGATATAGGATCTTTAGGTAAGGGGTGGCCAATGAAGTCACTAGTATTTCCACGGATCATTCATATTCATGACGTAATCTTGTGACGTCACAATTTTTAACTCAAGTGTAAGAAAACTTTATGATGCAACATGATAATGATTAGCAATTTGTGAAACTGTTGCAAAACCGGTGACCACAAGCATCGTATTTACTTTTTTTGAAATTTTGCTTGAAAAACGTTTCTGCGCAATCTAACGTTTTCATCTCTAAACGACAGTCCTCGCACAGCAATAAATTTTACGACAGAACTAAACGTTGCAGAAGCGATTTCCAATACTATTGGCTTTGACTGACCTGACTGGCTAGCTCTGTATCAATTCTTCATAGTGATTTAATTACGTCTGCGGCTAAACGTAATCGTGGCATCTTTATGTTCCATTGGTTGCTTGTGGCTCCTCAGGCAATCAAGAACGTGCTTCCAGTAGCAGGATCCTTTTCTAATAAGGAAATGCGCACATTTAGTCGTATCCGCGCACATCAGTCTACACGTGAAACAATGAACACAACTTTGTGAAGGAGAAAAACAAAGCCAGCTTCTGTCAACTACTTCGGCGTTGTGGTTCTAGCGCCGAATAAAATTTGTGGCAGCACCGGATTTAGGGGGCCCGGGCCCAGGGCCGCTAAAACGATTAAGTGGTACGCACATGTCGCACATATGGCTAAAAACACGAACATGGTGGGGGCCCTCTTTGGTGGGGGACCCGGGCCCCTTGGCCCCCCGCCTAAATCCGGAGCTGGCTACTGGAAAGTTCCGAGATTCTTGAGTATAAATCCTGATCCCGGGAATTCTACTTGGTCTCGAAATCCTAACCCTGCAGCCAAGTGTACTCGCAGATTATAAGTAATTAATTAGGGTCTTTGATGATTCGACTGCGTTCGGTCAGTGACTCGAATTAAATTTCAAAAAATTTATAGCTACAGCCTACTTGTGTGAAGATACAAGCATTTCTGTAACTTGTTCTTATGTCTGAGAAGTATTTTAAAAGAGAAACCATCAAAAAGTTCCTTCGCTTGCTGCTTTATCACTGACAAAGGCAGCAAAATGCGTTTACAACTAGAAACAAACACTCCAAATTTTACCTGCAATTTACAAAAAATTGTGATTTTTGTTCAGGAAATGGCAAGCAATCGTTTTCAACCTGGTGGTGCTTTCATGACTATAGCATCTTCGGTCAAATCTTAGCGTAGAATGACTGCAAGGTTGATGCTCAAGCCACATTTTCAGCTTAAACAGTAAAGACAGGTGCAGTAAACAAGACCAACGAATTGGTTGATCTGGGCCGTGCCCCGGTTAGTTGCCTAACTGCCCCTTATAACTAAATCAAATTCTGAGAAATGGAAAAAACGAGGGTGGTGAAAATGAACCAATCAAATTGTCTGCCCTTCAACTTATATTCAGCAGGAACTCGGACGAGTTTTCACACTTTGCTGAAGCAGTCGGCCAGCTTTGGAAAATTTATGGTCACCATGGGCGGACGCAAGGGGGGATTGGGGTTAACCTCCGGCTTAAGCTTGACATATTATTTGTTTTCCCATATTTTTTGCTTGTTAATTTGTCAACTTAATGCAAATACCACGGAATAAATTTTCATGCAAATTTCAAGGAACATTGTAAATGGGCCAAAAAGTAATAATTAGGTTTTGGTGGGAATCTGGGTTATCGTCTGTCCAGAAACCATCTCACCACTTTTTGCAGACCTTTCGTCCACTACGCATGATTAAGATTGTGTTCCGCGATAGTTCACTTTATCCGAAACAATTGCCTTTATTTTATCTGCTATGGCGGATCAGCGCAACCACTAATCGTATTGGCTATACTACTAATTTCTGTAGCATGTTGAACGAGCTCAAAAACAGCAGTTTTTAACATAGAAGCATTCAGGCATTTGATAATGTCTCGGCAGGGAAAAATGACAAATAAAAGTTAGCTGGACTTCTATATATAACAAAAAATTGAAAGTTTTCTCGCGTAGGCTTACTTTGTGCGCATTCTCAACTCTTATGTAGTTTAGCAAGATTAGATCTTCCAAACCGGTGTCAAGCGAAATTTGTGACTTCACGCCATGTGCGCATGCACAGAGTCATATTCTGCATATCAAACACGCTGCGAAAACTGACTACTAGGGCTTAGTGTTTAGGTAAGTGTGTCGGGTTGGGGTTTCGATTACGGTTAGAAAAAGAAATATAATTGAGGTCTGAGACCAAGTCCAATATTTTTCAGTGGTTATAGTAATTCCTGTACTGTAGCTTGTTGTGGGCATCTGACATCTAACCAAAAAGTTTTATTTTACACAACACACATCAAAAAAGTAATCGTCAAACTTTATTCCTCTACTCTGAGAAGCAAAATAACTGACGAACAATAACAGGTCAGAAGTTTCGCAGAGGTGAGAAATTTCGCTTGTCACTGGGGTGTGCGCCAGCCAGTCCAGTCGCACACTTTCTATGCTCGACTGTTCGTATTCGACAAGACATTAGCGCAGCCTCACTTTGCAGTCGAAATTGCTCTGACTCAGTGATGAGTGTGTTTAATCCCCACATTTTAACGTGCAGTTTGATATTTTTGCAGTTATGAACTGCTGTGTCGTAGCTTTGACTTTATTTTCCTCCGATATCGTAACTTGGAGCGCTGATAGTTTAGATTCAGTGCAATGACACAAAATAAGGGGAGTCCGTGTAAAAGAATATGTATATTATGTCAAGAAACTTCGCCAAAACATTGGTTCGGAAACATGAATACGACGTCAAATTGTGACGTCACAAACAGCGTACACCAAATGCAAATGACCACCACATGCCACTGAATGAAACTCCCGCCATGAAGATTTTCTGCGTACGCCACTGATTGCCATCCTACCTACAAAGCGACTGCAACTCCTGTCACATATCTGCCGTAAAGAAGAACATATTTTCCTTGAGTTACTCATATATAATTTGTGACGTATCATGCCGGCAAAGAAAACTGCAAACAACAAACACCCGTACGCGTTACAAGCAAATCATGTGTACAGCGTGGCGCTGCTACAAGTGAAGCTCCGCTTCAACAATTGACAAAAGCACTGCAAGCATACTTTGCTGTTAACTTTGCGCACGTAACCAAGTTACAAGAAGTGAAAGAGCTCATTTAAAGCAGGGATGGGGAACCTGCGGCCCGCGTGAACATTCAGTATGGCCCGTATCAGAATTTTCGTTACCCAAGTTAGAACACAATGTCGCGTCAAAACGAAACTCCGTGATAAGCAGATACTTAGACAGTAAGACAAGCCAAGTCCCTCTCGCTCCTCATATGTTCAGGCCCGTCGCCAGGATTTAGCAGCAGGGGTGGCCAAAAACCAGAAGGAGGGGCCAAAAACCAGAATGGGGGGCACATTTTTTAAATACTGTATTGGATGTATGCAGCAACCAGAGGCCCAAATGTGAAATGGAGGGGCACACACTTCAAATGGGGGGGCCGGGCACCACTGCCCCCCCCGCTGGCGACGACCTGCATATGTTTTTCTTTTTATTTTCCATAGGACAAGGGTAAAATTTTAAGATATAATTAATTGTTTTTGCAGCTCGCCGGCGATATTCCACAATATGTATGACCCATGATAGTAAACAGGTTCCGTAACCCTTATTTAAAGGTTCCAGGAACCGCATTATACCAGAGCTCGATAGAAGTAGCTGATGGTTTTACAAATGTTACGTGAAGTTATTGAAGTATTTTTGTGCGCGAAAATCGAAACCAGTAATTATTGGGACTTAAGCATACTCCTAATTGATAGCAAACGATAGTCGTAGCTCCACCAATAACAAAGCACAGCCTGTAAATGTGGATACAAGACAAGTAATATCCCAGTGCAATGGCAGTGCAGGCGCGTTGCCACTTTTGGTTGGGGCAACAAATCGTGGGTCCATTTTATTCAGTGAAAAACTAAGAAGTCATCACCTATTTTCAGTTGCAGGACCACAATAGACAATGGTGGTGTCTGATTTGTTTGCAACTCTGCATGCAACAAATTTGTACATATTTTGGGAATTGCGCTTTTAAAACATGTTCTGCAAGCAAAAATCCCGTGCTTAGATATGGTTTGTCGAACAGCGAAAGATCAATAGCTAGTTGGCATGAAAGGTTTGACTGAGTCTGTGGCCCGTAAATACCAGTGATCAGTGACGTAACGAGATTAGATGGCGCTGGGGGCAAAAAGCAAGTTTGGCACCCCCCTCGTCGAACCTGAGCTCTTTCGCAAACAAATTTACTGTATTGATTAAAGTACTTTTGGCACTGTTGGGACTTTTCGGCGCCTCCGGCAGTAATTCGGCGCAACCGCAGTGATTCGGCGCCCCCATAGTGATTCGGTGCCCGGTAATTGTGCTCCCCTCGTTACGTTCCTGCCAGTGGTTGTTCCTTGGTTGGTGGACAGTCTGTTTGTGTTACGGCCAAAGCGATTCACTGTGGAAGATGATAGATAACTTTAAGTTTCACATTTTGATATTCTATACTACTGTAAAGAATACTTGCGTTTGACTCTACCAAGCTCCATAACCATTTGATCTCTTAGCTACAGAGCAATATAATCCGTAAGCGATGTTTGTCAGTAACGTATCTTCGCCATCTTCAGTGTAGTAAAGAACCCATAGAAAACCACAGCATTCTTGAACTAGTGCAGGAACAATAAATTTCGAAAGCGCAAGTATTTGCTGTGCGCCAGCAGAAGGTTGTGACCCTAGCTGCTATTAGGAATGGTCAGTGAGGCCGCATGCGCTTTAAAGAAGCATTAAACCTGCGCAAATAAGCCATTTTGTTGATACAAGATACACAACCCAGCCTTACGCGTCAAAATTTGTCCTTTTCTCAAGGATTTAAACTAAGCTTTAACACAGATACTGAGGCTTGGAATATTCCAAAGCGCAAAGATCAGATAAATGTTTAGCATAGCTCATTCTCCAACCCCTGAACGTAGATGGGAACTTATTGCCTGAAATTGCAACCCTGCTACAACCATCTTTCACAAAACCCCAAGCAGTTACAATACAAGTCAGGGTACGCTCCGCGTGTCCATGCTGACAAGCCTTTTGAGTCTGTCTGGCAAAGTGTGTAACATGGGGAACATCAGCGATTTAATCAAGTCCAAGCCGTTAAAAATGATGCAGTTACAATGACGGAAACATCCCACAAAACGCAAGCAACAAGGCACATTTATCGTCGTGAAGACTGCAAAAGCAAATTTCTTGTTTTACGCCGCGGTGGCTCCAGTACCAGTGCTTTCGTCGCTGAAGCGCATACGTTTCCCTCCCTTTACGCGCTTTCGGCGTCGCTTCGATTTTCGCTTTTTTTTGTTGCGCTGGCTGCGATGCCCATCCAGGTTTCTTTCGGAAGGACGAGTTGAAGACAATCTTTCCGGCACAAGCGGTCCTGATATCTGTGTTGTTCCACCCGTCCTTGTTTGGTAATCGAGCATACCGGGCCGAGTTCTGTTCCTCGTTATGTCCTGAGTTCCTGTGTTGAAAATGAGACAGTGGCAAAGTTGTGCAATGTTGGGAAATATGTTAAACCTGCTTATGCCTTCTGACAATGAGTCAAGGTGTGCGAGGACCGTGAAAATTGCTTGACCGAACACGCGGACGATCGAGAATAACAACAAAAAAATTATAACAATGAAGGTCCAAATTTCATCAAGCATAAGCATTTTCTGTCGTTGTACTGGTTCTAAACTCAAAACAAGAATGAAAATAAAATTTATGAAAATTTCATGCAAAAAACATTTCGCAAATCATGTGAAAACCCTCAATATTCTTGTTAGATTGCTTCTTACAGCTCTTAGCAGCAGCACCTCAAACAATTGAAAAGATATGTTCGTGCCCAGAAAGCACCAACATCAAGCTCCCATTATGAAAGCAATGTTTAATTTCGTAAAAACGGAAGTGAACAGAAAATAAAGTGTTCGAGCCAGAGCGTACTCTCGTCTTCCTGCACAAACCCCAAGGTCGTACCTATTGAGAATAGTAAGGTAGGTTTGAAAGCAATGATTCAAAGCAAATGCAAAAGTTTTCATACAAATAAACCAACAAGCAAACAAACAAACCTAATTGCAGCCGATTATTCATGACGCAGCACTTCTTGTAAGCTTTTTTACAGGTCTTCTTCATCACACTAAATCTGTCAAAAGGTAGAGAGACAGCGTTAGGGTGACCGATGCCATAGCAGTTCTAACGTTCATTTCCGAAACCGACAACCAGTTGTAGCATCACATCTTTACTAAACAACGACATCTGCTCTTGCATAACAGCAAAAATAAGTTGTGCCAGCAAAGGCCCACCTTGGCACATGCTTTTTGCTTTTGAGGGTGCCAGATATTGTATAGTCATTCCTGCCTCTGTTAAGATCACTCTGCAGCAAGAGAGGTTGAGCATAAACAACAGACCGCTGAACCCTTGACTAAATGCCTCCTCACTAAATACTGGTAGCCGCAATACAGACTGTTCTGTGCTCCACTGATGAAGTACGAACGCCAAAACGGTGCCGTCTGAAGATCAAGTGTTCTTTAAAGTACAATATTGACTTATAATTAAGATATTCACGTACAACCATAGTACCTCGATGTCATGACACTTTGGTGCACAGTCGTGAAGAATTCTAGATCTAGATCAGCCATGTCCAACCCGCGGCCCGTGGGCTGCATGCCGCCCAGTTGAGGGTTTTGTGCGGCCCAGTTTAGGTTTTGTCTATAGTAAAAGCATCCTATATACTGACGACCTGTCCTTGTTTTGACAATCTTGAACTTGACAGTTTTGATGCAGATGGTCCTCAGTGCCACTTTATCATTGCAGTTAGGATTCGAACACTTTCATCACATTAGCTTAAGGTAAATTTCAAAGTAAGATCAAAGTAAGCCATGCCATGTGCGGCACACAACAATATGTCATGCAATGTGTTGCCGTGGCCAAGATAGTGACATACGTTTTGGCTCAGTAAGTCATTTGGGTTGGACATACCTGATCTAGATTAAAGCTCTGAAGCACATGCAATGAACTATAAAAACTAACGCTTATGTACTCTTTGTAATTGCTCCCTCTGCCTTCCAAGTGGCTTCAAACAGTATTCATAAGGGAAAGTTTTATTTTCAGCTACCAGACAAAATGTTATCCTTGGGATTCGATTACAAAAGCGTATTGAATCAACCGCAGTCGTTTGCTGTTGCAAGAGTTTCCCAGGTACTCATTGCAACAAAGAAGACATACATTGCTGCGATGTAGAACTAACAACTAACCCAACCCTTTTGCGATGCACTCTTACCGAAAGTAACGGCGAATGGAATAAATTTGCGCTTTCTGCTCGCAGGCGTCGTTGGCCCTTATATTGCTCTTCTTTCGCCCAACAGAACTTGCAGAAATGGCTGCTTGGCAACAGTCAGTAACTATCCAAGACACTCGACTCCGTGATCCAGTTGCTGCTTATAAAAAAATGTTGCGCTTTACTCATAAGCGTGTTTTTCATCGCAAGGAGACAAAGGAAACTATGCAAAGTTAAAAGTATAAAAACCAAACTTTGCATTAAAAATTAACGTCTGAGAGCACTGAAGACATTTACGATGCGAAACCATTGAAAAAAGGAATACAATCAATCACACAGACTTTACAAACATCGTGGTGTTTAATCCAACTACCCTGCGCATTTTATCATATTTTCTTGCACTTGATTTGTTCATGAAGTTTTGTGTCAAATAAAAGAAAAAGTTCAGATAATTATAACGCCAAACCAAAGAAATGCGGTCGAAATTTATCCCAGTAAGCATTTTTTACAAGTGAAAATGCTGTTTCGTGTTCCCTACGGGCGATCAAAATTCCTTTGAAACGTGTCGTTAACAAAAACTGAAATCGTTGCACAGCAAAAGGCCTACGCTTACTGCTGCAACATAACCGATCAGTAAAGAACTGTGGAAGACTCACCACTACCGCGGTTGCGTTGCCTTCTGAAATAAAAATAAAAATATCTTCAAACCAATAGGTTCATCGACATAGGATTTTGTGTTAATTTAATATGCACACTGAAAAAAAAGAATGACACGTAATGCTTTCGAAACACGTTACTGTTTCAATTTCACAAGAAATTGTTTGCTTTTTTTCAATTAACTGGCCTCTGTTGCGAAGTGATTACAACCGTGCTTTCTGTTCCTTGCAGACTGCAACAAGCCTCAGCAAAACACAATCGCAAAGAACAAAACTTACGACAAAAACTCATCTCTTCGCGGCGCGATTTATTCACGACTTGTCACTGACTTTTCACAAGGGTTTGTGAGCGTTTAGAGAGCCAGTGTGAATTAGAAGCGCTTATAGACGCTGGTATAAGCTGTTCGAAAATTTGTCGTTACGGAGCAGTTCAACAGTGAATAAAATGGTGCTCCTTCCATACGCTAGATGGGATGCGTGGGTGAACGACTAACCTATCTGCGCTGCAAAATTTGCGAACATTCCGTCAATAAGGGCAGTTCTTGTACATTTTCTGGCCGAAACAAAATGTTCAAAGGCAGAATCTGAAAACGTTGTTTGCAATATTCGGGTTCGGAAAATTGGATCGCCGTCTATGTATATGCTCTTCGCTGTCTTTTAAGGGAAAATTTACAAAATTCATTAAAATTCGCCACGGTAGAGGTGCTCCTTTTTCACGAATACAGCAGACCTCAAAAATCTGGGGAGCAACAATTTTTCAAGACAAACGGCTTCCATTCTCAAGAAAAAGGCGTTCTCGTCCCTTACTGCTGATGATGCTGGAACACACAGTGATCACGATCACAAATACACTGAAAAAAGTTGACGCTTCCACAGCTGTGGGTTTCCCGCGACTTTGAAAAAAGTGGGTCCAGAGTCAGACGACGAAATTGTTTCCTTACGTCCGTTTAGGCGGTCCTTCGCTCTTCACGCACACAGTACGAGACAGCGATTTTTTCCTTGACCGGCGCGAAGTGCCTGAACGAGGCTGATCCAAGTATCCGACCCTATCCGTATAATCCACCACCGCCACCCTGCAAAAAAGATTATTGTGACGTCTAAGACTGACGACCAGCGGGAGAGGCTTGATGGCAAAGCGTCAAAATCGCTGTGTTCATCACAAGGCATTATTAGATGCCCACGTGAAATTTGACCGTTTGTTAATATCAATGAAAACTCTGAACCTAGTCATTTGCCACTGCATATCTGAGACTGGCACGTCGCCACCACTTGAGTGGAAGATGAGACGTGTGGAGGCGATAAGATGGCAATCAGTTTGTTGTCAGTTGAATCTTAATAAGGCACACGACACGGGCATTTCTTGAATCGCTAAAACAGCGGTAATATCGCGCCAGATTCTAGGAAAGGACTGTTGAGCCACGTACCAGAGATGGCTTGATGATACATTGCCGGGCACAATTAAACGACAACAGCGTTATTCATTTAAGACGTCGAGGAAGAGAAGGGAACAGCAATACTGCAGACGCACCGCAGCACAGACATACAGCAAAATTAATTTGTTTTCCCTATTCTTTAATAACATTATGCGTGTTGCGCAACCAGGTAACTCAAACTATTGAAAAAAACGAAAAAGCGCATAAAATCAGAAAGATTTCGTGTGAGAGCCCGCAGCTCTTGAGCCTCTTCTAAACAGGCCCGTAATCAGCTTGCAACACCAGGGGACGAAGAGTTTTCTGAGAGGAACCCAAGTTTTTTAAATTATGTCCAACAGATTTTTCCAGGGGGGCGAACAATTTTCCAGGGGTCTAAGCCCCCTGCGCCCTCCTAGCTACAGGCCTGCTTATAAACATTATTGTGTTGAAAACAACTTTAACATTTTGACTATTGTGTTTAACTTTTTATGACTCCTTGCGGGCGATGCTACACGATAAACGATTGTTTAAAAGAACTTGAATGTAAAACAAAGCCAAGATTGCGGATATTATTTCACAAATAATAACAAAAAATTTTACTACAAGCCTTGGTCATCAGTGCACTTTTCGTTTCTGGTTTTCATTTCAAACACAACGATAAAGATGTTATTCTGAAACATGTAACTGTTTTAAGTTTTTATTGTATCTTAGCTCCCCCGAACCGAAACATGGCGCCGTACTCGGCTTACTGGGTTTGCTAACTCGCGTCGCCCTGCATCCGCCAAACGGGTATTTCACCATTGACCTAAGTTGTTCTAATTAAGCAGGAGTTAAAGCATCTAGTGAAAGGTCCTGGTGAACCCAGGACCGTTTTTCATGCCAAAGCTTTAACTTGTAAACAAATCAAATCACAAAACAGTCAAATCGTCTTACCTTTTTTGTAAACATCAATAAAGCAGATGTTTTGATTCTGCAATCAATGGACTTTGGGTGAAGAATATGGTGTTCACTAATACTGCCACGAACAATTCATGGTTGGTAAACGTGTGCAACTTTATGAAGTACCTGATATGTACGCAACCGCATGAGGGCGCAATCCACTTCACAGTGGCTTTCGTTTTGTTCACTCTGCCGTCTTCTTCCACAGCAGCAGTTTGACAGTTAGGTACCACGCGGATGCCTGACCGATCCTGCAGATAGCCAGCGTTGCACTCTTCGTGTGTATCCGAACTGGAATCTGAACAGTCGACAAAACATGCTTTTGTCGAAACGGTTTCACCTTGCATATTGCTGATGTACTGGCAAATCGTTGCCAAATTGAAGACTGTTTTGACCATAAACAGTTGTACTTCTACTGCAATGTTTCTAAAACTACTTAGTTCAACTTGTACGTTGTTGATGTTTACCTACAGAACTGAACGTTGACCAGAAGGTTCTGGGTTTCAGTCAAGGATTATTAATGAGGTTTTGTGAATCGTTTAAGCAGCGTTGAATGGCATAGATAGTATAGGCTTCGTGAAAAAATGCTTAAAACAGTCCAACGAAATCCGTTTAGTCCCATTAAGTTTTGAATCACTACTGAAATTTCAAACCCCTTCTACAAAACTCTTTTCGCCTGACGTAAAAAATTCAAATCGCGAGAGACGAGTACGGTTTAATGTGCGGAGCGATGTGTGAAATTTGAAAACATCATTTCTGTTACCGGAAAAACATTTGACTTCGCTTGGTAATCATTTTTTAAAACTGGAATCAAATATAGCAATTACACTGCCGAACTATAGGTGAAACTGCGTATGAAAAATACACTATCACCAGCAGAAATGCAGAAAAGAGTAAACAACACAAACCAAACAACTTCTTAAAATCGAATCAAAATCAGCTCTCTGTTCATAAATTCATTCGTTTGCTCTAAAAATTTCAGCAAAACAATCATTTTCATTTAAAGATGGTGTTTAATATTTATATGTAATACAGACTCGACCCTTTTCTGGTCAGAATAGTTGTTATTCTTTGACCGAACAGAATGAGAACTTTAGGTTGCGAGCACCTATGTTGTCAAAAGTTAAAATTTGCTGCAGACGGAAAGAACAGATGTGTGTACGTTGTACAGTTAACCGGAACAACGCCACGTTGGTTATCACATGTGCTCGAACAAACAAGCTGTGTTGTGCCTGTGGTACCACTAAGGGAAATCAATGTGTGATGTCCTTAAGTAAGACGTGACAAATTTTGTCAACAAAGGAAACCGCCCAACCGCGACGTTAGTCATCTGGTGGCCGAAAGAGCGGAACGCCCATCGCTTACACCGGCTCCACTAGCAAATTTTGTGGCCAACTAACCACCTAGATGACGAGCAGCAGAATGCTAAATTGAAGCGTAGAGTTCTTTGGGAATCACGTGAAAAATCAGCTGTTTGTGAAGCAGTGGATAACAATGTGATCCTCGGCCTAACTACCTTTGTTCCCAGCTAAGACAGGTGAAAGTCACATATGACCATTTTTTCACCAAGCTTCTTACATAATGTCTAAAAAGCAAGTGTGGCGATTTGCACAAATCGTTTGTTTATCCAAGAAATTTGACAAACTTCATTTTAAAATAGCTGCGCACAGCGACTATGTTGCTCTTCATTAATGCGCTAGAAGTATTTGCATATTTGAATTAGTCATAATTAGATAAATTCTACGTTGAAAAAGTGCAGTAAAAATGAAGCACCTTCCGATGAACGTTGTTCTCCGGTCCCTCTGGATCGCTTGGAACTGGGAACTGGCTTGACGTCGAAAAGTACGCCTTTGAAGGGCTTCGACTTGCTCAGCGCCCGAAGGGAAACTGAAATGAAGTCAAAATCATACGGCATGTTGAAGGAGTCAGCAGGAAGTTGCTTCCTGTTATTTCACCCCCACAAGCTTTAATAGGTTCTGCTTTTTAGCACCTGCGACAACATTTCTTGAATTCCGGTAAGTAGCATTCTCTTTCTTTCTTTGAACAATAAAAAGGTTTCCCGCATTGTGACTTACAACAACGAATTTTTCGTCCGCAATGACGGATGCTAAGAGTTTTCGTGATTCGCCACCAAAGAAAGCTGGGCAAGGTCATTTTTAGCATAAATTAAGCGAAACAAAAAGGCATGGAGAATCGAAAACACAAATGAAACTCGTTTGATGATGTTTGACAGAGATGTATAAATTTGATGGTATTGGAAAACTTACCAATCAATCGATCTCTATTTTCAAAGCGCCTCAGGGACCGCCCGCATTATAATAGCATAGCACTGAGTAACCTCAAGTAGAACTGCGTCATGGGTACTTACGCCCAAGCGGAAGTACAGGATAAATAAACTTTTAACTTTGAATGAACACTCGGGAAGGTCAAGACGGTAATGTCAAGGCCCTCCAAAATGCACCAACAGCGACTGAACAAACACAGTGAAAAACAATCAACAAAAAGATCCTCCGGAACAGATCAAATTACTGGGATTTTCATGTTTCTTTCAGCTGCCCTGCGACAAGCATAACTATTGCTACGTCATTTCCAATGCAGGTTTTTTCACCTGCATTTTTTCACTGATTTCCGTGACAAGTAAGTGCAATAACAGTTTACTTCCTGCTAAGCACACAGGAGTATTCTTCAAAAAGCGATGCTCAGCTACAAACTCAACATTTTGGCAAAATGCGAGTAGTTGTCACTAATTAGAAATCTTCTATTAAAATCAGAATGCAAAATCTGCTTACATTGTTCTTATACAGGTAATGCAACAAAATTTTTAATGTGTCAAACGTACTTCTAAAAAAATTAAACACCCTATTTCATATATTGCTGGCGTACACTTCCATCGAGCACAAGGTTAGCATCAGATCCTCTGGCTAAAATTTTAGATTGTTTTCTTTCAGCGGTCTTGTGCCACTGACAGGGGCTTCCCCAAGAAACAGTAACGTCCCTGTCCATGCTTTGGATTAGCTATTGGTAAAGAACCCACACGCAGCACAAACACAAAAGCAACGGCGTTTGAAAGTAAAAAGCGCTGATTTGAATTGGAAGGATGCACAGCAAATAAAAAGCAGCAACAGGTGGAATAAAAATCACAATTTGACGAAAAGTTCAGTTTCGACTTGGTCTTCAGTAGCCACGTGACAATGATTGTGCGACTTGGTTCAGTCACCTAACGTTATACGCAAGGCACGTCTCGACTAGACGGCCTGTGCAGACTAGACTATTTACAGTGCGTGGGCTTGGGTTGAGTCACAATCACAACAAATGCGCAAAAAGAGAATTGATAACCAGATAACCCGATTTCTGCTGAACGTTGCGCAAAAAGGAATGGTAAAAGCATCAACCACGTTTGATTTTATGTCTGGCAAAGTTGTATCAGACTAATGAGTTCATGCACTACTGCTTGCCAAGTGTTTCAGACCCCGCTCAAAAACTTCGAAGAGTTTGAAGATGGTCTTCTTGAGAGATTCGATTTCGCAACAGTGTTAGAACTGAATGTTTGAAATTTACAAAACTGTGTTGTTGTTAATTCGACGTTGCTTAATATGCACTTCTGTAGCAACTTATCTCCGAGAGATGCCAGCAATCCGCAATGGCTAGACTGCAAGTAGTGGCAATCGAAGCATATGGAAAGTTTGCTTCAAGAAAAAGTGGTTCTGACAAAAACGATGTCTTCCCTTGCAGTCAGCTTGGCGCCACTGGGCTCATTGTTTTGAAAACATGAAACGAGAAATTTTCTGTATCCAACAGCCGAAAAGAAAACACAGCCAAAAAGAAAAATACCAGCAACCATTGCATTTGTGCAGTTGTTATGAAGCGTTGCGGGAAGGAGCGCGCTCACAGTTGTTGCTAGTTTTAACCAAGATCTGAAGGCAGCGCCCCATCGTCCCTTTTCAATTTCTAAACTTTCACGTGTACAAGTGTGCGTGCAAAATCAGTGGATGTTAAAAAGATGTCTTAGCTTGCTCATCACAAAATTGCTCATTTCTCAGTGCGTCTTCGTGGACTACCTTTGCTTTCCCATTGAAAAGGCTTATCGGGATTTCAAACCGCCTGCTCTTGACCAAAGAAAAATACCAAAACAATTCGTAATAATAAAGCTCGCTAGAAAAGTTTTCCAGCATGCACGTTTCAGGTAAAGTTTGAAGAAAAACGCTAAAAGTTTCAAATTGTGTATTGATCGGGGTGCAAAGCATTTTTTCTGAGCAGACCTGCAATATTACAAAAGCGAACAAACAACGGAAGGTGATTATTCTGCGATAATGAGCCTTTTCAAATTGTTTTTAGCTGCGTGAGGCTAAACATTCAGGGGCAAGCATGTGCCAACCTTCGAAATCCGGCTGTTATTGAAGCTATACTCTGCTCAACAAAGCAATTCAATCAGCCCGGTTGTTATAACCAACATTTGAGCGATCTGTCGCATTAGGTTTGTTATCGCTTGTTTTGTTTTCCGTGCATTTTTGAGACCATGTTTATACTTTTATTAAAAATAGCAAGAAAAATCTGACATCGAATGAGATAATTTGACTGTTAGATATGAAAACAATATCCTGTACTTTTTTCAAACATAGTAAAGCTTCGAATTTCAACAGTTTTGCACGTTCCCGTGAAACGTATCTCCTAAGCACTAGACAATATCCACCTAACTGGCATAGCTTCTAGCTTGAAGGTGGGAAAAGTTTTGTTTATTCGTCAGAAATTAAGATTGCAATTGATTTTCTCAAAATCAGTGCCACAAAAATCTGGGGAGGCAAAACGAATTTAGTATTGGGGTTAACGCAGTTTTCATGGTTAACAAGAAAAACTGCAAAAGTCAGAAAACTACCAAATGTGTTTGAAAATGCATCGTATGGTTTGCCCTTCTTCCCAAGTGCAAAGTAGAGGATGTCAGTTACGTTGATCAACAGGATTCTGACAAATTCAATCTTTGTTTTTTATGCCAGTTTGATCGGTGATTACTTTTTCAAAAATCAAAATTCATTTGCAATGACATGCGAGCACTGTCTGTGCACCGTTTAAAATTATACACCAAAAGGAGTCGTGCTAAGTGATGTCAATATCAAATTTATGTGGCATAAAATATTCCTAAAATTGTTTATGTCACTTTCAATAGTTGATGCAAAACAGTGCGTTAACAGCAAGGTGAAGGCTGAACCGACTCCTTCACTGTAAACACAAATATTCAGTGCTATTGTCTTCAGGTGAGATGTCACGCACGCAAGAAAACATCATGTGTTAATTCTGCCTTGTTTTTAAATTAAACACGAAATAAATTGTTTGGTGCGATTTATTACAAACACATTTTCGGTACATGTTTCATAATTTCGCAGATAAACCCTTAAATACATTTTCAGGTTTTTAGGATTTTCAAAGTCGTTGCAGTGATCTTAACTATATTTTTATCAATGTACATTTTACTAGAGACATTCAGATTTTGTCAGAAGAAATTTAAGTACATTTCATAAGCTGAAAGTCACAATTTCATTTTCTTGCATGTTTTTGAAAGGGTTTGCAAAAAGTGGTCTATTATCGCGAAAGCTGTTTTTCGAATCGTAAAAATCATGGCGAATCAGATTACTTTCGTAGGTTTCAGGGGGGGGAGGTCGCCCCAATCGCCCTCGCCGGATCCGCCCCTGAATCAATGCACATTAGAACGGAACTTTCTTTGCAAAGGTCTGCTATGTTCCCAAAAGCATGAACTTGACAATCACGGCAGGTATATCGACAACCCTACGGAACTTTGTGATAGGCAATTTTGTTTCATTTAACAAGACAATAAACGAATAATTTCAAGTTATATGGTTTTTCCAGGGCCAGGACTAACGGAGCCGACTAACGATGCAGCTGGAAACGTAACGAGGATTGTAGATCCGGTCTACAATCTGCCGTTTTACGAATCATTGTCCAAGGGTATCCAACCTCAAGATCAAGTCTTGAAGTGACAGTTTTATGAACTCTCGTGATTGACGTGGCAGCTGAAAATTGATCACGATCCATGGTTCAAGAACGGAAGGTTTTCAACTCAGATTCCAAGTACTTCAATTCTTATATATCGCAATGGCAAATGCTTGTGTCTCAATCCGCTCTTTCCGTCATGGAATTGCTAGGAGCACAGGGGCGGATCCAGGGGGGCGATCGCCCCCTTAAAACCTACGAAAGTATTTTTTTTCACCATGATTTTGTACAATTCGGAAAACAGCATTCGCGATATAAGGCCATGTTGCTGTCCATTGTTTAGTCACAGCAGGGTTGTGAAGTTGGCTATAGACTTCATCTCTCTTACAGTTGAGTAGTGAACCGGTAATGAGGCTTGACTGTCAAATATTACCGAAATTACAGAAATCGGCCCCATCCTAACCTTACTGGCTGGATCCGCCCCTGTAGGAGCAGAACAATGAAGGATAGCCTGGAAGATGGCATACGTAGTTTTGTTTTGTCCGCTTTAACATAGACTTACTTCAGGTAATACTTGATTCTACCAGCCGGGCACTTTGATCGATGTGGCCTTGCTTGCAAACATGTCTCGCTATACCGTGGGGGAGGTGTGAAAGTTTTATATGTTGGTGGCTAACCAGAAAAATATTTCATACAACTGATAAGTTTAATGAAATATCAAAATAGCGGTCAAAACGCTTTTCAGCTCTGTCAAGCAGTGACTTGAAACAATATTCCTGCTATTGCAATTTTTGCAGCGACACAAAGAGGCGCGAACATCTTTGATCATAGCTCTACTTTGATCCTAACTCAACACCTATTTAAACGTACCCGGTACGCGATGACACGGACATGAAAAAAATGCTTCAAAATTATAGGTGATAACGGAAAAATTGCTTTTAACCTCTCGACAGCTTTGAATAACTCGCTGTATTAAGGACGACAGACACCAGCCCGTCACTTGCGAGCAAACCAGTCGTGGATATCCATTGCAGGTGCAACAGGTTTCAACCAGGTGCAAAGGCAAGCAGAAACAATTACTTTCCGGGTTATCCCCGGCGATTTCGCTTCGCAGCACCTGCGACCATGCTTGTCAAAAGCAAATCGATGACCAGTCTCTGCCTGCGAGCAGTCCAGCACAGACAATATTGACTGAGAATGCCATCCAAAACAATCGACAAGGCCGGTGCGGAAATCGCGGTGGCTTTCACGCGGGGCATCCTGACAACACCACAGCGCACGGCGGCTGCTGTTACAGCTGAAAATAATCTTATGTCGTTTGTTTATCGTACACGTGTGGTCTGTCTTGGTGCATTGAGAAAAATACTTTTTTTTATTTGAAAACATGCCAGAAGCCGCACAGCTCAATGGCAAAATTACAAGATAAGACTGCACAGGGCCTGGCTGGGCACAAAATCTTCAAACATCTGTTCCAAACGAAACAAATACCGCTGATGGCGAAGGAGCGGCAATAACCAAAATAGCATCGTAAAGCACATCGTACGCCAAAACGAGCACTGAAAAAATTACGCATTGAACGATATGGAGACATTTCAGAAACACTGCAAGTTGTCAGTACAAAAAGTTGTCTGTTAGTAAAAACGTTGCTGTATGCAGCTTTCCGAAAACGTTGGGCAGTGTTCGCTGTGGTAATTGTAAAGAAGACCATGTGAAATTTCTTTGAAAAACTAGGGTGGAAGCATGAAATCGCTTACTTTACGCCGAAAAATATGAAATAAACTGACACACTTTCAGCATAAAGTAAGCGATGACGAAAAGGTAGATAATTTTTCTCTACGTTGAAACAAATTTTAGTACCTCAACAAATTTGATCTGATCATAAAACAAGGCAAGGAGGTACGCAAGATCCTCAGGTATGTAAGATCATAGCTGAAGGACGTAGCAAGCATAAAAAGGATCACCTTCTGCAACCAAATATTTCGGGAAAAATCTGACGCAAGTATCTGAAATTTTTTTAATTGTTGAACATTTTTAAGCTCCTTATTTTGTATTGTTTTGTAAGAAACGTTTACCAAAACAAAAATATAATGACTGCTTTTAAGTTTTTAACAAGTGCCTGCAACAATTATTTTTTAATTGTAGAATAGGTTTGAGCAAGAAACTGGACAAAAATTGACCAAAGTTCTTTGTACTCTAGAAAAATTTGACTCTCTCATTCTCATAGGACAACAGCCAATACAAAGTGTTTTCGTCCAAGTGGGTTTGCTTTCAGTTCTTAAACAAACACTAAAAGTCTTTCCAGAACGTTTTGAATAATATATGGAATTCTCTCAGCGTTAATTATGAGATTTTAATGGCAATACAAAGTTCCTCGTCGGTCAACATTTCCAGCATTTTTCATTCGAAAAAACGTTTACGGTTGAACATGGAAATTAACAGGAAAACTCATTTGCAAGCCGCGAAATGCTGAGTAGGTGATTAGAACGTCCGGAAAGTGTGAGTTAAAACAGCAACTTTATGCAATGCGGTCATTTCGGCAAGACCTCTTTCATACAAAAGCAGAGCCGCAAAAGTGGTAGTTTTTCAACCTAACAATCAGCTTTGAATTTTGGCAGAGAAAATTTCTTGGTCTACACTGCAGCCAATCACCGCAGTCAAAATTGGTCAAACCATTAGCGCCGGGTCGCCGTTAACACGTTTACAGAAAACAAATTGTGTCTGAGTCTTCAATTTAGTTCCAGCCGGTAAAAGCTCGAAGAATGTAAACAACCATCTTGAACGCTGCACGGACGTCAGCAAATTAACGAGCCTCTCCTGCATTAAGTGTTTGTTACGCAGAACTGCCTCAAGCGCAAGCAGCCTTCGGTGAAAAAGTAACTTGAAAATTTTGGGGCAGAAATGAAGAAAAGTGCTTATGTTTTAAAATGACAAAAGTTCTAACCTAAGATTAACTGCACGTCAGTTAATTTCGCTATTAGCCCGTATTTAAGGGTTTCTTTGGTCGCTAGGTATTTACAGACTGTGCATTATAACCAACAAACGCAAATGCCTTTTATGTCAATTCAAGAAATCCAATGAATGGTAATGTTCAAACTAGTTTCATATACAGGCATAATTTTTAAAGTTCTTTTGAACTACGATTGAATTGTCGTTGTGAGTAAACGATTTTGGCAGCTTAGTGCTGGTCAGGCTCTTAACATCTGTAAAGAACAAAGCGCTTGCTTAAGCAAAGCGCAAGCAGAAAAGATATATCATTTGCTTTGTGCAAAATAAAAGTATAACAAAAATTTTGTTTTTTTGTGTTTTGCAAAAACCAAACGCTTTCTGTTTTGAAGAATTCAAATGCCTGATGACGTTATTATTGGAACGTGAAAGTCTGACCGGACAAAAAATTCGCAAATCGTGGATATAAGGAACATGAATGGCACAGAAGATATATTCAGCTGTATTGATAAGTACCGACATTGAGGAAGGCTTTGCAAGTCTCAATCGCTAAAGAATATTGCATCTGACCACAGGAGAGGTTTCAAATGAAGAAATTGAGCATTTTGGGAGAAAAAGGGAGGTGTTTTTCTTCAAAATCACGATGTAGTTTGGGAAGGCCTTCTTGAGTTTTGCGGAAAGGCAAAATAAAAGCGTTTGGTCAGAAAAGTGCAACGATCTTGAAAATGGTTACAAACAAGCGTTTATCATTCTAGATCACAGCTTACCTTTTCTCTATGTTAGAGCTGAGCTGCTAATACATGCAAAATGTGAACGTCAAAAATAAGGTCTATTTAAAAATATTATACAATAGTCGCGACCAAGACATTTTTACCCGGACCGGAATGCTCTTTAACAAATTCGGGTCAGTACCACGATAAACATCAATTCAGCACTAATTTAATTTTTTAGGCAATATCACAAATAAACACAAACACTTTTTATGCCAATTCAAGAAATCCAGTAAATGGAAAACAAGGTTCAAATTAGTTAAAATACAGTCCCAGTTAATAAAGCGTTAAACCTGAAAGCCCATTAGAAATGGAGCAGCAAACCCTTGAACTGAGAGCAACAGATTTACGAACCGAAAAGCCAGAATTTCTACGTTTGATGTTACATTCCATTTTTGCTCAGGAAGTAAACAGTAAATACACCACTTTTGTTTTCCAGTTCCTTGCTCATTTTTGTCGCCAGAAAAGCTTGCATTTTTCTCGGGTCGCCGAAAACACAATCAGAGGTCGAGGAGCGGCACGCGAAAGAACGCAAATCTTGTTTAAAAATAGACGCAGTTTCCTGTTTAACGTTGCTCCACCTAGCGGAGCCGAATTTACGGCGCCAAGTTGCGAACAACCATGAATGAGTTCAACATAACACTTGAAAACATCCGATTGGTAAACAATTTGAGCTATGTTTTTAAGTATGCGTAGGGCACCAAACACCAAGCCTGCAATCCAGTTATGATTTACGCTGCAGTTGTTGCTCAGAATAAGCGCGGATGCATGTTGCGAAACTCGAATTACGAAGGTTCCACCGCTACAGAAATCGCGAAATCCGTTAAAATTCAGCAACGAAATTTGAAGTTGAAATCCCCAGTTCCAATTTTAATGCAAACAAAGCAAACCTTTTGTAAAGACTTCGTTTTCGTTTAAAAAACTTGTGACAACCTATACGGTTCGGGGTAATTTTCTCAGAAATTTTGTTGTATAGTCAATTGTAGAGCTTTTATTGCTTACGCTGTTACACAGTTTTAAAAGCTATAAAATCCCGGTGGTAAAACCGAGGCACTTGGTATAAAACAATTGCCTGAGCTTTCAATTCAAACTGCCTAAAATGTAGTCATATTCCCGAAAAAGATTCGCTTAACTTCACAAAAAATGGTCCATTGCACTATAATTTCTAAAACAAAAAAGATTCCTTTAAAGTTATTTTTCCGAAAGATGATGTGTATCTTAAGGCATACGCCGTATGTTGGTTAGCACTACCCAATGTTTGAGTCAAAAGTAGCGAATCTCGAGTTCTTTTCAATCATAAATGCATTGTAATACAAACGTACTTACAGCTAAAAAAATGGCACGACCGAAATGAACGCATTTCTAAATTCCAGCGAAAAAGATGTTTACGAAGCCCTCAACACGCAGAGATCTTTTTGAGTGGTTCAAAACTTCAGTGTAGATATTAAAAAGTAATTTGGCAGCAGTTCTGCAAGCTCCTCAACAATTGGCACCTTTCCAAAATCGAATTACAGTCACCTGAACATCTTGAAAGTCTACAGCGATGATTAAGTGATCGAACGACTTCAGATTTTCTAAAAACATTTTCCTTGCTATTACATTGCTGCTGCTGCCAGCACAAATTTGAGATGGACTGGGCTAATCCGCAGTTGATGAATAACAATAAGACAAGCGCATGGCAATATTTGGTGAACTAAAATACTGAAGACGATTCTTGGTACTGCTGGCTAAAATGCACGTAACTTGAACCTGAAATGCGACTGTTGGAAGAGGAATAGCTTACGGAAAATGGTATTGCAACCGCGTGATAAGACCCAGTTGTCGTGTGCTCTCCGCGGAATTAAACAGCAAGTCCTTTGCTCGAGTCAGAATAAAATCTTGTTCGACTTTTTTGTGCGTTTGATCTTTTCGACGACAATTGTACAGCTGATATTAACTTGACAGTAGTCTTCAAAAAGTAACCTATTATCACGTAGAGAAAAGACGTAGAAAATCGGTTTTATTTCGTCGAAATAACAGTCAGTTTCAGCTAACACCCTTTATTTGCAAATTACAGCAACATGATCGTCAAAATTCTGGTAAAGATGTGATGACAACTACTGTACTATGCACGAGAGCGGTGAAATCAAAGAAAGACAATAATCCTTTCAGCTATTTAGAGAATCGCCTCAACACTCCCCGCCCCCGCACTGAAGCGGCGATGTCGCCAGCAAGGCACACAAAGCGTGGAGGGCGCCGCTGATGACCAAGCTGATGTGCAAAAAATGTGAAACGTTATCTAGCATCGAAAAAATTGCTGGGTTTCGCAATATAGGAGGGCCGTTGTTTTGCAAGGCGCTCAAAGCATCTCCCAGTGGCGGACTCGCCCAAGTCTTAAATTTAAGCGAACTCGCATTTTTTCACCAGAGGCGGTTTCAACTGCACAAAGTAATCCTTTTGCTACTGCGAGAAGATATTTTTTTAATAATGAGAAAATCTTGTTTTTTGGTGCTTCTACTTCTACTGCAGTGCTTCTCGTCTGGACTTCAAAAAATCAAGTCTTTTGTAGCAGACGAAGACACGACCTCAGATAAATACGTGCTTTGTACAAAGCACACAAACAGCTTCGTGTGAAAGGTATACGCTTGGAGACGGATGACAACACACTTTAAGAAAAAATTTTAAAGTAAACCTATTAAGACGATTACGCAAACATCGGTTTGCAGAAGTCGAAGTCCACACTTGCCGTTTCATTTCACCATGTCAATGTTTTGCTCACGTGTGGTGTTTGGCAAGGGCAGCCTGATGCACTATGCACGAGAACGAAAAAAGAACTTTGACAGTATCTGCCTGCCTCTACATTGGTTTGGACCACTCAACACCAGCAGAACAACAGTTTTCACATGCCTTCGCTGTTGCAAACCTTACCAAGAAAACTTCTTACATAGAATGGTTGCGGTTATGTTATGAGGATGACAACTGAGAAGCTGAAACTGCTAACGGCGGAGTCATCGATTGTATTGGGGCAATAAGAGTTCTTCGCTGAAATTTTGTTATCCCACAGTAGCGTAAAGTATTCTTAATCTTAGTTTCATCGTTTGCGCAGACGATTTCGTTGCGAAACGTAATTGATCGACCCGTTTCGATCTCGAGACATATTTGTAGGCTGCAGGCCTTCCGAGGGGAGATTTGGTTGGGTAAGACCTCAAATGGAAGTTCGAACTCATCATTTCATACGGCAATACTTCAGGTCAATGACGCAACGATTTTAAATTTTGATTAGTTTTGATCTGATGGTTTACTTCAACTCAAGAACTTCCTTCGAGACGCGAGCTCGTTATGGGTCTGGTCATAACTTGTTACCGCATCAGACTTTGTTCTGTTCCGACGCAGGGTCCATTAAGGCTTCGCCGAAACAACCTATCTTCTCACAGTGTATTTCACCAAGTCTTGCGGCTAACGCACTGGAGGCTGGACTTGCACAGTAGACTGTGCGATGTGTGAGGCCCTTCGTCTTTGTCGCTAAAAGTGGTCTCATCGGTACGACATTTTGCGTAGATAGACGAAAGCGGCATGTTGCGGAGAGCGAGCGGGGATAAATCACAACGTACGCACAACCTTCAAAGTCTCTTCGTGCGGTACAAGCCCGACATGATTTACGTCACAGAGAAAGACGCATCACACTTTATGACAAGTGACAACGACTGTCTCTATTTGATGTTGGTTTCTGTCTGGTGCGCCATCGCGCTATTCACGCAGATTTCTAACGACTACACCAGTGGTTCTTAGCCAAGGGTCCGCAAAGTATTTTCTAGGGATCTGCGGAAACCTGTAAATTTGAAGTTTAGTCTTACATCGTGCAGCACTTTTCACCGGCCAGACATTGTATCTGACACAGTGGTGTGACGGGAACTGAGACAACCTAGCAGTATACAACTATTGTTACTTCATAGTTTCAGAAAAGGATGCTATAGCTCCAAATCTGCATTTTTCCAATTTGTTCGTGTACCAGTAGCGTAGCCAGCCCAAAAGTTGGGAGGGAAATGTTTGATTTACACTATTTTAGGCGAATAACACTATTTTATTTGGGATACCGCCTCTCAAAGCACAAAATGACTATATGTTCTAAAAATTGGGGGGGTATGGCTCCGTAGGCCCTCCCCTGGCTACGCCTATGTCGTGTACTATATCTAACCCAGCAGCTGGCAGCACAAGTTGCTTACCATCTGATTAAGTGTTTCGTTGCAAAATCTCAGAAATAGTTTATTTTACGCAAATTAATAATTTTTAATCAAACTATAAGTGCTATTTATTGCAAATGTGTTTTCCTTACAGCCATAGGCATAGCCAACGGGGCCCAGGGGACCACGTACCCCCAAATTTTTAGCAAAACTAGTCACTTTGTGCTTTGAGAGGCGGCGTCCCAAACAAAAATACTGTTTTTCGCCTAAAATCAAGCATTTTGTCTCCCTCAAAATTTTTTGGCCTCACAAAAAATTTTGGGCTGGCTACGCCACTGCTTACAGCTTGATGCAGCTTTTACTTAGATTTATCCGATACGGCAACATTGTCACTGTCAGTACTCATTCCATTTGCTTCGACATACCTTTGTAAGGCCGGATATTCTACTCTGTTGCATATCAAATTAAAGTATCGAAGTTAACAGGAAAAAGCAACCATGAATTGATATACTTGCCTGTGAGTTGCAACAGCAAATAGCTCACTAGCAACAAACGAAATTGAAATGGCCTTTCCTTTATAAACGTCTTATATGCAGTTATGTATTTGAATGAATAAGGGTTGAAGATGCCTGTTCAGCAGAGATGAAAATGGATTTGGATTTAAATCCGGCGGATTTTCAGCTTTCTGATGGATTTGGATTTTGTAAATTCTGCTTTGCCGGATTTGGATTTGATAGTCTTGTTTTGAACTACTTCACAACTTTCAGTTGTTTTGTTTCGGATCTGTAGATTACTGGATTTAATCTGTAAGTTGGCTTCAGTGGAGTTTCTCACATCCGTCGAAATTGTGTATCTTGTTTGTTGTTTGTATTTGGATCACATACTATCCAGTGATGCAAGGTAAAAGCTTGCCCTCTTATGTATCATGACATGTCATCAAAGTTAAGGAATTTGTGTGACTTTCATTGATTCTGTCCCTTTTCTTGACCCATGATAGTTACAGTGTTTTATATATGTGTAGCCTACTGTTAACGATTCGCTTGTGCTGTATTTTGTACCTGGTAATTTGTTTGTCCGATTTGCTGTCTTGCACTTTGCAACAGAGCTTTTCATTACATTTAATGCTGATAGTGCTTGCCTTGAAGTCTTCAAAATGTCCAGTAGTATAAGTGAAGTTGAGTTAGTTTCCATGGTATTTTTTGGTATTGTCTTTTTTGCCTCATGAAGCAAACACTGCTTTGGGTTGATTGATTGATTGATTTGTTGCTTCATATGACTCAGCTAATAAACAGAAACAATACAAAGAGCCATTGCGCAATAAGAAAACCAATTGCTAGTGAACATTAGATTAAAAGAAAATACAATGGCAAAATAATTGATCAATTTATTTTGCCTTTAGTAGAAATGTTTTACCTTTAGCTGAAAACGGATTGATAGAATTTTGGATTTAAGATTTGGATTTGAAACTGTAAGTTTAACGGATTTGGATTGGATTTTGAAATGAAATTGCCGGATTGGACTTGGATTTGAAAAACCTAAATCCGTTCATCTCTGCTGTTCAGTAGGTTCTCAAATATACACCCAGTAAACATGAGTGTCTGACAGGGGCGTAACGAGGGGAGCAAGGGGGAGCACAATTCCCCGGGCGCTGAATCACTATTTGGGCGCCAAATCACTGCGGGCGGCACCGAATGACTGCAGGGGGCGCCGAAAAGTCCCAGCAATATCACAAGTACTTTCTTTAATACAGTACATTTGTTTCCGAAAGACCTCAGGTTCGAACATGGGGGCGCCAAACTTGCTTCTTACCCGGGCACCATCTAACCTCGTTAAGCCCCTGGTGTCTGATACAATGCTGTGAAAAGATTCTTTTCGATAGATACAGGGCCTCTGAGAGAAATTTTACCAGGGGTACGAAGACCGATACCGAACCCCCTTGCTTCTGAGGCTCTCGTCAGAACTTATATAGCTTGTTTGTATAATAAGCAGATATAGATAAAATAGCTACCACGCTAATATTTAGAAATATATTAGTTGTTCTGCTGGCAGTTGACTTATATTAGCAATTTTGGCCTTAGTTGCAGAAAAACTTAGCGTGCGTACTTCCATCTTCCGCGACCCCAGTACCTACCGGACCAGGGTACGATGTACCTCTTGTACAGTACCTCCTCTCGTAGGCCAAATATTTTCAGTTTGAGGTTAGGTGTTGTGTTTATGATCATCTGATACAGTGAACATTGCTGCATTTCTGAATAAGCAGCGACCATTCATATTTTTGAAAATACCAATAAACGCTGTGAAAACAATGAGGTCAGCAAAAGGGGTCCGCCATAACAAAAAGGTTCAGAACTATTGAACTAGACTGCCGAAGCCGTGGAAGCCGCGCGGAGACCGTCACGGATTTTGAAACGAGTATGGGCTCGGAACACAGTTGAAAACGATGTCAGCGACTTATCTTGAAAAATCGAGAAAACCATCTTCAGATATCTGGGAAGAAGCGCGGAGCAGACAAAAGTTGGTAAACAATGCAGTCGATTTCAATCAAACTCTGCATCTCTTCGCTCAGGGAAAAAACTCTGGCGCATTATGTCTGTCTTGCGAAAAAATCGTGTCTACTGCTGTTAGCTGGGCGCCGACGACACGGTGTTTCTATCCTCGGATCTTGTAGAATTCGTTGACGTTTCAAATACTTTACAAAAGTGATTCAACGTTTGGAAAACTTCATGTAATTGACGTCAAGAAAATTTACAAATCGAAAGGAAAGTAACAGGCTCATCTATTGCGGAAATGCATACGTATGTATGTTAGTGGGTTCTAAAAAAGGGGAACAGGCAGTGTGCTTGCAGTAGCAAGTAAAATACAGTAAATTAAATTATCTTAAATTCGGAGAACGTTTAAGCAGTAAAGTTGTAACTGCAAATATATTGACGTAGTTGTAGTGACGCTCTCATTTCTCCGGAAAAAAAGAATTGCAAACAACTAGAGTAAGACTTGGCAAAGGTTTACCAATACTTCGTTCTAAAAAAATATGTAATGAAAATCCTTGTGCTGCACCTCATAAAATCATTAAATGCACAAAGAGTTGAATCAGCGATTTTCGCAAATTAGAACTGTTTGCTTGCAGCTGGTGATATACTTTCTAAATGTATCCCATGCATACCGTTTCAAAGTAAACTAAACGACTGTGTACTAGAAATGCCGATACTTTCAAAAAATAAAATGCACGAAATAGTACCGCCAACTGTACTGATGGCGACCATATTGCTCTATTCCCAGTAGCACACTTTTGGACGAACACTATTTAAAAAAGAAGCAACCAGGATAAGAATCAAAAGCATCTGCAACCAAAAGTGATCATAAGTGTTGGTACGTCACTTGCCTAAGCATTAACGGGTAGGCAGGAGCTGGTGCCATAGGCGTAACCACGGGGGCAGAGGGGCCATGCCCCCCCCCAAATTTTAGAAAATATAGTCATTTTGTGCTTTGAGAGACGTTTTTCCAAACAAAATAGTGTTATTCGCCTAAAATCAAGCATTTTGGCCCCTCCCAAATTTTTGGGCTGGCTACGCCACTGGCTGGTGCACTCTCTCAAAGGCTCATCGTTATTTGTTTACAGTGAAAAAACGTTGCAAAATGATCTCATCTTTCTGCGAGCGACTAATCGCTACTGCGTGCTACCGCAATGTTTACACCGTTCTGCTGTCAAGATCGCGGGAAGGTTACGTCTGACCTAATGCAAGCTGTTGTACTTACACACAAGCAGTTTATTCGTCGCGAAACCGTGATCTTGTAATTTTGATAATAACGCCCTGTCAACGACTGATTCTCGCGCTTAGGCGACAGTCCCCGACACCAAGGCCCACCTAGAAAACATCTATCTAGGAGGCCTTGCCGACACTGACATCAGAAGTCGAACACGACACAACGCCATAGGAGTCGACGCAAGCAGCGCTGCGGGACGTTTGCACAATTAGCACCATGCAGCAGAGATGAGCATTGGACTGGACTTGGATTGGACTGGATCCGGACTATAGCAAATTTTGTTAAATTTGGATTGGATCCGGGCTGTAAATCTCTTCAAAATTTTGGAACCGGACCGGATTTGGACTGAGTTAATGGAAAGGAAATGCGGCATTTTTGTTGTGCAAAGGCTGCATTTTTAAAAATATTTTGGACTTCAATTGGACTAGGACTTTACATTTGAGAAAAATTTTTGGACTGTGGTTGGACTTGGACTGAGTTTTAAAACATCAGCACTGGATCTGGATCGCAAAATTTGACAGTCCGCTCATCTCTGCTATGCAGGTGTAACCGAGTGACGGCACATAACTGTTTTTAGAGTGACAATGCAATAAACGCACTGCGCTGCACAAAACACTTTTTTTCAGAGATAAAGTTGCAACCTGCTTGCAAAAGCTTACGGGACTGTGAGAAAACATCGATATTTCACGAAGGTGCTCGGCGTACATAGGAAGTATCATGGGAGGAAAAGAGGTGTTTTTCCTAATTAGGTCATGATGTGCTTTGAGAAGGTCTTTTGGAGCTTTGCCGAAAAGCAAAATGAAAGCGTTGAGTCAGAAAAGCGCAACGGTACTGCACACTGTTACAGTGTACAGATAAGCGTTTATCATTCTCTATTACTGGTTTGCCTTTCTCTATGTTGTGGCTGAACTGCTAATACATGCAAAATGTGAACGTCGAAGAACAGCTCTATTTAAAATATTATACCGTGGTTGAGAACAAGACATTTTTTACCGAAAAGGGAATCCTCTACCCAGTTCAGGTCAGCTTGCTAAGTTGGGCAAGTCGTTTTTTTTCAGCTTTAAGTACTGCTTCCACCTTGCCGGAACAAAATATACGATAAAGTAGCACGAACTATCATTGATTATGATGAGTGCTGCACATACTGACAAAACTAATACTTAGAATGAATGTTTAAGGCTGACTCTTCCAGTAGCTGATTCTTCTATGCGCTCTGTCGAGCAATCTTTTCGAAATTTGCATAAGTTTTGCATTTTTTGAGAAAGCGGGGAATTACCCACTTTCGCCTTGCGTACCGGACATGGAACAAGAAGGTCAATTTGGGCAAATAGTCAACAAGTGTGACAAGAAAAGCTACAGTGCTCAGATTGTGCTCAAAATAGAATTTACACATGTAGGAACAGCACTACACACAATTTCACAGGTTTGTGATCGCACTTGTCATCGCAATTGTCATTTGTCTTTTTTGGACCTCTAAACTTTAGGTTGCAGTGAAATACAAGATACACTTGAAAATAACATATTTTCATGTGTCAACATAATTTAGTCCGTTGCATGTGGAACCGCAAATTTCGAGCAGAATACCATTTTGATATTCAACTGACCGCCAATAAAGGCTACTGGCGGAATTTCTCTATTTTTCCTGCCGTTTAGGTGCCTTTAGTATGCCTACCTTTTTTGGGGAAAAAATTATGTTTGATTTTAAAAAGATAAAAAAATTTTGAAATATAACAAGCTTGCTTTTTCGGGCCAGATGAGCTTGAGAAAAATTGCTGAGTTGTTGAAAGATGCGTCGGTACTCCTGAAACGTTTCCGTTCGCTTCGGTGATATTAGGAAAATCTTGTGCCCACTTTGACCACCACTACCAACAGTAAAACATTTTTATCCTACCTGAGCATGGTCCGAATTCGGGTCAGTACCACGATTTCCATCAAATCAACACTAATTTAAAGAACTCTCGGCCGCGTGGACACCAGCTGACACGCCAATACAGTTCCGGCATCAAGAACCACCATGAGAAGCATTGCAATTTGCAGAGTTACTACTGAAATCTAGTGAGCTACACGCAACCAAAGTCAATTAAGGTTAGATAAACCGAGCCTTTATTAGGCGAATAGGTTTCAGCATGCTCAACTATCGATACTTGATACATATAAACAAATAAAGTAACAGCTCTTTATCCCTCTTATATATGAGAACATGAAAATGCACCCGACCCTTTTGAGTTCTCAGGAAACTTTTCGGGTTTCCTTGCAATGTTTCATAAGAGAAAGAACATTACTGAATTTCCTCTTTGCTGGCTCTGCTTAACACATGTTATGAAGTAGAACTGAATTACGCTACTTGATTACGCTTTCTCTTGCTTGAATTGCAAAATGCAATTCAACCTTATTAATTGGGCTATAACAAGGTAATTTATCACTACTTCGTCAATAAACCACTAAAGTCCGTAAGAAGAAGGAAACCACTGATTTGAGTCACCCGAGACAAGAAATTATTCTGCGGTAAACATTTCCGGAACCTCACGTTTGGGTCATAAAGAGGTATCTAGAGACGTACAATGCAGAAAATATTGTCTGCGACCATCAACATTATTTGCCCACCACTTTCTCTTTTCTTCCGATATTGCCGAGAGCATAAAAGCCATGACCTTTATGCCCCCTTCAGTCGCAAAATGTTTCCAGTATTTTTGACGGGAAGGGTTCAAGTTGATCCAGGACAAACTACTTTATACGTTTGGAGGAACGGCTGCACCAACGGTCCCCAGTACCCGCGACGTGGGAAAGCACTGGAAAGGAGCCTGGCATTCCAAAACAATAGAAAATTCGAACAACTTCGTAAAAATTTCAAAACTTCCATTAAGCCAGAAATTCGCAACCATTTTTTATCTTCGCTAAAGATAGCCTTGCAGTGATTTTCCGGTAAGGGAGAAAATCCTGAATTTATTACTCTATTTCTGTTGAAAACTAGCACCCACACTTTGAAGCGAAATAGATGCAATTAGACACAGCTTTCACACTGCTCAATTCTTTATGAAATCCAACACCACTGTGAGCAGTCAAAAGAAGGCTGGGCAACGAGTTCTCGTTGCTGCGTAACATGAGTCCTTCACACATTTCAAGACAGGGCCAACTGCGTCCAGCTGGCGAAAGATTTTGATACAAAAGCAATGCTGTATGTTGGTCTGTCTTGCAAGAATCAAGACAGCCATTTTTTCCAAGCCTTCTTTCAAACCATAGTATTGATACTTGAGCAGGTCATGCTGTGCCTTGACTTCTATCAACAGTTTGTCCGAAGCGACGAGGTTGAAAAAACCTTTGCGTAGAGTTTTCACCGATGCTGTGACACCGCAGCACGTTGCAGAGGAGCGTTTTTTTTCTTCTAGTTGCGATTGCTTTGGTTGCTGGTTTAAGTATAGGGCTGCCATATTTTCATCACCCCAAAAAGAAGACACCTTTCGACGGCAACCGCTGCACCAATTTTTGGAAAACGCTAGTTGATCGATATTCAAATGAATTAAAACCATTGTTGTTTAAGACGAGCTCTTACGCCTGTTTTTGATAGTACTGGTGAAATGTAGCTGAGGTGTAGCAAAAAAGCACAAAAAGCAAGCTGTTAATGTAATGGTCAAATTTTGTCCCGCAAGATTTTGCAGTTCCTCTAACCTTCTTCAATAATGAAGGTTCAGCTTTAACGACATCATAGAATTGTTCAGCGGAGATGTGACTGAAAGGATCCTTAAATGTCAGTGTAGAGTAAGCCGTAGCTTGTATTCAAGAAAACATGCCAAAGGCATAAAGAAGACATTTTGGCACTTCTTAACGTCTTCGGAAGGCACTCAAGTTTATTGACAAAAGGGCGGATCCAGACTTGGCATTTGAGGGTGAAGTTTGAAATGAAGAATGAGCTACACTATAACATTTACAGAGGTTGCCACTTGGCGAAAAGCCATCCATAATTGCCCACAACCCATCGATCTGTATTCTTCACTGTAAACGTCATACCTCTTAACAGATTTAAGAACTACTGTGGTGAGCCATGATTGCTTGGTAGAAGAGAATTATCAAGGCTAGTTAATTAACGGTGCTATGGGAAGAGAAATAAAACTTGACAGCACCGATTTCTCAGCACCGCCTTCAACAGTATGAGAAGTTAAGAACCTTGTTTACTGAAACATTTTTCTGTTTATCCCTAAACAAGCCAGACTAGCGCAAAACGTACGACAGGAAATCTACAATATGTTCTATCTGCCAGTTCTCGTTTCCACGCAGTTCTGCATTTGGTTTCCATATTACCAAAGAAGGTTTTCTTCAAGTAATTTTTTTGCCATTTTTGCTTACATAGTCACTTGCGGTTACTTACTGTAGGTGCAGTGGGCGCGTACAAGGCAGTAAGAAACGACGTGGAATGGCCTTACACGTGCACAGACAATTTACACATCTCGCTCGTCTGTCCTCACGAAGGTTGTCATTAAGTGAACGCAACAAATCGACGATACATTATTAAGCGATAGTAAAGCTGGGTAAACACTACGTGGACATTCGGACAGATGTATCACCTCTCACCGACAAAAGCGTGTGCTAGCGTTATGCTGTTGACTAAAAAGGTCTTGAGAAAATTAAAGACTGCGCATTACGCTCCCACGTTACTCCATCCCTTTCAGCTGCACCGACAAGGATAGGTTTTCAATTATGTAAAGTCTTTGCACTTAACTAAAACCTGTGTACATTTTCAGTTATCGGTCGCGCAGCTGCGCCATGAACAAACTGAGTGCATTTTTAATTTAAGTGGATGATTTCCGTTTTTACTTACTTTTGTACTTTTTTCCTGGAATGAAGCCTTTTTTCAGTTTTCCTAAAGCCAGTTTGTACTTCGGCTTCTTCGAACCCTCAATTCTGTTGATCCCTTGCTGCATTCCAGCACCTTCCACAATTTCTAGCGGATCGGGACAAGGGTCATCTGCTGAGAAAACAAAAGTAGTAGAGGCGCAGTTTTCCAGAGGTCGTGTGCTGTAAGGTGTGTCTGAAGTTATGCTATCTTTTGGCTATCTTTGATCATGGTGCGCGTGAACTTTTGCTTGCTCTCAACTCATAGAAATGGTTTGTTTTCCACGTTTGTTTTGCTGTGGCCTTCCCAACTCCAACGCAAACCGTTGGTGTGCCTGTAAGCTTCATTTGCCTTCTTGCTGATCAAGCGAATGTTGACATCGTAATGCTCCCGTTTCCACCTTGGATTTCCCCCATGACTTAACGACCTGACACTGACTACAATGCAGTGGGCATATTTGCTTTTTTTGTCATTTTCATTAAATGTTCAGAAAAGCAAGATGACAAAAACAAAACTGGAAAAAATTTTGCAAATATTTATTAACACTTATCACCATTACACGCCTGACAAACAGTGGCGTAACTGACAGGATCAGTGCGAACCGCCCCCCTGTCAAGCCAAATATAAAAACTGGGCCCCCATTTAGTTTACATTTCAATATTTAATATTCTTTTGTTTTTCAGTAGGTTGTTGCTTTTTTGCGTTTTTCGGAGTGTTTTCTGGTCAGTGGCGTAAGCAGAAAATTTCCGAGGGGAGAGGCAAAGTTTCGTCACAATCGTGTGACGTCACAAACCAACTTTAGGGGAAATGACGAAAGCACGACCATTGTAGGGGAGTCCGGTGGCATTCTCCGGATAAATTTTGCAAAATTATACCTAAAATTACGTATTTTTGTGCATTCTGGAAGCAAGTTTTAGTATAATGCTTTTACGAGACTTATTAGCCGGTGAGACAGAAAACCGAACTTTTGTTGTCTGAGGCTCATGAAATAAACCTATATGCGTGCTTGGATGTTATAAGTTTTAGACATGTACCGCTTATCGAAGACGCTTATTGAAGTTTGTGGGCTCAAATCTCACGCCAACCGAAGCTTTTTTCTGGTGTTCATTGTTACCTGTGTTAAGTTACTTAAAAGCCACGTGTGAAGCAATTTTGTCAGTGAAAGAATTAAATCGTAAAATGAAAATCAAGCAGTGGAAACGTACAGTAGTCATAAAAAGATTTGCATATTGCATATATCAGTGACCAGAAAACAAAGTCAGTTTATTTAAAATTGAGGCCCTTGCCCCCTTAGTTACACCGCTGCCGGATAGTGTTTATACATTTTTTTATTTTTAGGGTCTGATGGAGGGCCATGCCACAGTGCCCCCCCCTCCGTACGCTAGTGTTTCCGGTGGTTTTGGGATTTGCTGCAGCCATCCACATCCGGCTTTACTATCATTTCTCAACTCTTTTTCTGAGTGTTGGCCAGTGGGCCCTGTTCAGCTACGTTTTCCCACCCTGGTTCAAACCTCTAGATCAAGACCCTAACTAAGGGTGGCGCAGGGGAGCTGCGCCCCCCTGGAAAAATTTCGACCCTCAGGAAAAATGTGTTGGACATAGTTTAAAACTTTTTGAGGGGGGCCCGATGTAAAATTTGGGCCCCCTTCAGAAAACTCTTCGCCCCTCTGGTGTCCCAAGCTGGTTACAGGCTTGCTCTAGTTACGCCAAACATCTTTTTCCTCAGGTTTCCACTGTATCTCGTTTGAAAAGCTTCAAGCTTAAAGGATCAAAGTTTGGTACAAGAAAAGTAAATTCAAGCAAAGCAGCACGAAGTTGCAAGATGCAGGTGCATACGGAGCGGTTTGTTACATCGACATACGAGCGTGTGATGTTTAATTTCTGCTTTTATTTTCAAGTCAGAACAGAAGCATCAAAAACGTCTTCAGCAATAGGTTGCAGATGAAATAAGCCAACAATGTTTTGCATTGAAGTTGACGTATAACAAACACAAGGAAACGTTCCAGTAATTTCGAAATGCCTTTCTGCGCTTGAAATAATACAACATCCGCGTTTGCAGCACAAACAAGACGTACCGTAATTTCTTGTGCTAAGTTATTACCGCTATAAAATTTAATGCGGCGCACATTTACTACAAGGAATGAATGTAAAGATTGAACCCTAGGATTTACTGGCATATTTTTATCGATAGCCTTTGCAAGCTCAAATGCTGTGCGTTAATGTGATTGGGAGGGTTGGCAACTTCACATTCTTTGCCTATATTTAACACCTCATAAACGCTATTACGCCATTTAATAGTTTGCTGAGATACAAGAATATCTATAATGCTTGATGAAAAATGGTGACTTTTCTCATGAAAACTGCAGTCGTTTTGTGACAGTAATGGTAGCCTAAATTGTATCCAACGAAGTCCTACTTTTTCGCAGTGTGGGAAGACGCCGTTGATGCAATCTTTTGTACCGTGTCACAAGACAAGGACTTAAAATTTTTAAGAGACATTTTTGTTTTTTAAAATACGCTTTTGTCAAATTTAAAACGTTCAAATTACAGCTCTGTGTTGCAAGTTTGATCAAACAATATCTACAGCTTCAAGTGTATTTTGTGCAAAAGAGCACTTGCAGTTATAGTAAGAGACGGTAAACGTGAAAAATATGCACTTCATGTGGAATAAGCGTCATCCTCCTATTCTAATTTGATGCAAAGTAAGCAAAAAATGTCAATTGTAGTAAAGTATTTTCAACAGTTTTAAACAGAGGAGTGTGAAAAATTTGGAAAAAGTAAACTCAAATCAAAAGGAATCTTGGAAAAATTGGAGATTTGCTGTAGTTTAATTAAAATCGCAATTGTTGCCGTTACTGCTATAGGCGACAACTACTTTTAAGAACACTAAATTGGGCTCCACTTGAAAAATCCCAACGTTTGTTTTCCAAGTCCGATATGGGTTGTCAGTAAAATGATGAAATCATCTCGTTGAATTCTTTATATTATTTTGACTATCAGTTTATTTCAGGAAATTTATGAGATCCGGTCGGGATAATATAAGTTTGAGCGTCCTACGTGCTCAGAAAGGATTTCGCTTTGACTAACAGAAGTGCGTTCTGTTGCAATGGGGCGTTGTAAGATGGTGCACAATCCATGCAAAATAGTCAAGTGTCGAAAAAAAACAGTTTCAAGATGCTTAGAGGGTTCCTAGCTTAGTCAACCCAGATAATAGGTGGATCTGAGGTGTCCCAAAGGTTGACCTAGTACAGTTCGGATTCATGTTTTTGTTGTTTTTATTATTTTTCTCGACTGCGTTAGCGGTTAAACCTTTTAAATGCGCGCATGACTGATTGCTTAACGAAACTAGGACTTAAAACTTCCGCACTTGGCCTTCTTCTGCTCTTACCGATCGTCGGGTCAGGGTCGTGAATGTCGAGCGATCCTTCTGCTCCGGAAATGTAGATGCCGGAAATGTCACTTCCGCATTCGCACATCTGGCATCCGGTAAGCGGGTTTATGCGCAAGCGATCACACCCGAGCTGCTCCGGGGTGCACGCGACCGGCGCGCATTCGAGGGGCCGCTGCGACGGCTGCTGATTGTTCAACGAGCTCGGCGCGCGCGTGTCCAGGTCGGGCGAGATCGGCAGCTGCGAATTCACCGGCGAAGTCCCGCGCACAGGTTTTTCCGCCACGTGGAGGATGGTCGAGTTCACTGCAAAAGTAACACGGCTGCTCAGATGCGCTGTTGAGACCCTGCTCTTACTCAGCTATCTTAGAGCACTGAACAACATCACATCGTCTGAGCGCTCCTCTGAGGGAATGACAAAAATGAAAGGCTTCTCAGTGCGCGCATATTTTGTCGCAATAGTACAGAGCGTATAACACAGCAATTAATTTGCAAGAAACATTTTCTACGCTTGGCACGCTTTATTTTTGCGGCAAACATGATCTGCTTTGTTTTTGTTGCCGTCACAGACGCAGAGGCTCAGCGCCATGGCGTAGTAACGCGATGCTCCAGAAAATAAGGTTGTTGGGGACCTTTTTTAGGCGACAACTGAAAGGAGTCACCTAATTTTCATTGGCCCTTCCAATTGGGTGTTTCAGGTGCCTTAGCAACGGCTTGGTAGAAGCTAGACTTTAGACATGCACATGATTCAATGTACTCCGCATTACTAGTTTCGTGGGAATCCCATAGGATGAGACAGTCGCAAGTCCCGTGGGATGGGATAGGACAGAAAAAAGCATCCCATGGTCAAGCGTGGTAGACCTAGAAAAAACATTTTTGTCCTAATCTAGCTATACACTTGCATTTTGTTGATATTTCGTGAGACCTGACAACGCAATCAGCTACGCCTTTGCGCAAATGAGATTTAGTGCGACTTAAGAACTCAAGCAGTGATACTTACCTCAAGTGAGAATTGAAGCAGCAATACTTTCCTCAAGTTAGAACTTAAGCAACAATACCTTCCTCAAGTTTAACCATACGTGGATGACAGCACAGTTTGTCGTGCTTTTGTTTTTCAGTTGATCATGTTTTGTTTTTGAAAACACTAGCTCAGGGGTCGGGAACCTATGGCTCGCGAGCCAGATGTGGCTCTTTTGATGGCGGCATCTGGCTCGCTTGATATTTTCTTAACACGATTCTTACGAATGAAACTTTTTCTGCAATTTTCCATCTACCAGACTACAAAGCCATCAACAATACAATGCAGCACCAGAAGTCGCATTAACAGTAACAAGCATGTTAATTAAGAGAAAATTCAGACATTTACCATTGTTTAAAATTGTTGGTTTTGCTTAAAAATGCACACGTTAGTTAAGTAAGTTAGTTGCATTAAGTGTTGAAAAATATTATATGGCTCTCACGGAAATACAATTTATAATATGTAGGTTTCTTGGCTCCCTTAACCAAAAAGGTTCCCGACCCCTGCACTAGCTGATATCAAAAGCCTGGCCAGCGTACCAGTGCGCGGAATCAGGTTTGTTCAAAGATACCTTAATTCCGTTTCAACAAAGGTGCGTAAATATCTTCATCAAAGACCGCACAGTAGGTATGTGGCGTGTTGTGCATGTTCCAGATGATGCCGAAAAATATTTGTTGTCACAAAGCAGTCATTCGCAAAAATAACACACGACGACCTAAACATTGCAACAAACGTGCCACCTTAAACTAACCTGAAGCTGAGAGTGATGTCACGAGAAGAAACTACAGTCACAACAAAGTTTTACGTAGTCCAATATTTACAGTGGGATGGTAAAAGCTAGTTTCCAAACAGCCACACTTTTAGTATAAAAGCTGGAAGTCACTTTTAGATCACGAGTGATGGTCAATGATCCTTGCAATTTTTCTTAATGTGCGCCAAAACGAACAGCGTCTAAACAGCGCATTTTCTTGTGTGATGGAACTGGGCTTTACCGCACAGCGTCATCATAAAACGTCGTATTACCCAATTCCAGGGCTTCGAACAGACGAATTGTGATTCGTTGATGCCAGCCTGAATTACTGTATTTCGGAATTTAACAAGTTATTTGAAAACATCAATTGCATTTAAACAACATGATATTTAAAAAACTTTCTACTGAAACATTCGTACTGGAAAACGTTTTCCTACAAAAAGTCTATCGAAATACATACTCGTAAATTTTTCGTGAAAAGCTTTTGATATTAAATGTTTCTGATTTAAATGAGAAAAGACAATACAAAACAAACCATTTAAAAGCCATGTGAATTTTAAATGTTTTGGAGTAAAAACAGTAAAACACACACATTTCGCTTCGTTGTCAATGCTGTGTTCAGCTGTGCCCAGCTACAGATGTAACTTTGTTTCGAAAGGAAAGGTTTTTGGATGAAAATCTCGTTAATACTAAAATGTTTGTAAAAAATTTTACGAGAAAAATTTACAATGACCTTAATACAGAAAAAATTTAGCAAGCGCTATTTGGATTTAATCAAATCCATTTTTTAATCATGTAAGTGTCATTAACATTTATTTTGGGGGTGCAGGCACTGGCTTCAGCGAAGAAGAAATGCTGTGAACCGTTTCATTACGACCTGCATCTGCACGGTCGCGTAGATCGGGAAAATATAGGTGTAGTACGACTACGAACACAGAAATGATTAACTATGGTCTGAATAAAAAATAAAAGTTTTGACTCAAAAATAGATCGTGTTTACAAACAAATGCAAGGAAAATGCGTATGAAGTAAGCCCAGGAAAATCGTAGTAAAAAATGGAGGATTTGCTCCCCAATCTTGCCAGACATACGAGTATTTTAAAAGCACCTGCCTGGATATTTCACTTCGTTTCACGTTGAAAAAGAACGCAGCTCATATAATCTCCATCAGTGCATTGGTTGCAAGAAAGTAAAACCTCAGATTTAAATAATCATGTTGAACATACCTAAAACAACTGACTCATGGTCGGCAATTGTTTCTGCTCAACAAAACGTTTGTTTGCAACGATAACAGCTGCTTGAAAAACGTCACGTCTGCTTTGTTTTCGGGTAACCTGAAGGTTTTGCATTATTTTTAATCTTTGAAATATCTCCAAGGTTTGCACAAGTTCTTGCGTTTCGTAAATACATATTTTAGTGGTGCGTTCTGCGTCGACTGATCAGCAACTGTTGCTTACAAGTTAAACTTAGCGTGTAAGGAACACCCGCTAGAAGAGTATTGCGGAATGAAAAGAAGGCAACTAAGTGAAAGTTTCATCTTTTTGCAGAAATTTCATAGCAGAAACCAACCTTGCTCATAGCATTCGCAAAGAGTACATCCATCCGCACTTTTTCGGAGTCTGGAACTCCTGCACTCCAACAGCTCCACAGTACACCCGTGCAAGAGACAAGGCCGGTCCTGGACTAGGTTTTCTAGAAAAAGGCCTCATACTTTTGTTGATGTCATTGCCTCGTGTTAAATGATAAACAACACTTTAACAAAACTTAACTCAGTGTACGTCGACCTCACCAAACCAGCACCTACACAACATCCGAGCTTGACAACAGAGCGATAAAACTGAAGCGAGTCAATTTCTCCACCGTAATTTCAGAAGACCACAATGTCGATATGATGATGAGTACACAAGTTTTACTTTCGAGCAAATCTTTTCGTAAATGAACGCCACTGTGTTACTTTCGTTTTAGAATTTCCATTACCGTCTTTAAATTCAAAAGGAACGTTTTTACGCGGACGACTGTATATGAAAGTGAGATACATGGAGCGAAAAAATACTTTTCCCTCAGTTGAAGTTGACTGTGTTTGCTTTGGGGCCCATCAATGACACTGGTATAAATAAAGGTTACTTCAATCAACTTCTTATATTGCCCCAAAAATATTTTTCAAAACTTTTTAATTATAACCTTCATTTTACTCTCACCTAAGAAAGTGAAGTCTTTGCTTGAACTTTTTTTTCGGTTTAGCAAAATACTATCTGGTGAATTCCGACATGCAGTGCACAGGTTGCATACACCAATTCAAATGTAACAGTCCGTTCAACCGCAAGAATGGAAAAAATAATTTGCTATTCGCCACGTTATTTCGTAAAATACTATTACGATTTTCATTTAAAGTGTTATATTGTGCTCAAAGAAAAAAGATCAAATCAAATACCACAGCAAAACGCATCAACACCTATGAAGATATTCACTATTCACACCTCAGAACTTTGCAAACGGGCTTTCCTTCGTGCAATCACCATAAAACACAAAATTTAGCGTCTCACTTTTCAAAATAGCATACCCAGGGTGCTAAAGTCTAGTATCTAACGACAACCAAGCCAGTCCGCCACTGTTTAATAAATGCTCCACCCAATAAAAATAATTGGATTTCCAGGGCTTCATGAGCCCCTTTTAAGCTTGATAAGCTTGATGAACGCCAGTGTAATGTCCCGGTTGAATCTACCTATCACAGGGCCTACCCCTTATGCTAAAAACGTCGTTTCCACAGTTTTGCAATTTTGATCAAACGTTCACAGTGTATGATATGAAGTTTGTCCGTTGAGCACTACGTCGAGCACCACGCAGTTGTTTAAATGTACCTTCGCATCGACATTCCAGACATCCTCTTTCGTTCCGAAGCAAGCGACTGTTGGGACATCCCAAACGTTCGGGAGTACAGAGATGAAATGGACAGGATGGATCTGCAACAACCACAGGCAACGTCTGTCAGTGATATTTTGCACTGCACGGTTATTGATTTTCGAGAGTGCGTTGCGGTGCTTATTGGCCTTTCAACAATTTACACCAGCGGTTGTCAACTTTTTTTGTCCCATGGACCATCTTTTTTTAAAAAATCTGATGGACCACTTGCTGTGCTGACACCTCATGAACAACTAGTCGAAACGTTACTGCACACAGGTCAGTGACCGCTTCTTCAAGGATTTATGAACCCTCTGTGGACCAGTGGTTGGTCAACCTGGACCACGTTAAGAATAACTGATTTACTACACGGTACGTTCTCGGTGCAGTTTTGGACTAGCCGTTTGTTATAGCTTGGGCGTCAGCGTCGCATGAACATTGCACTGCAAGTGAGGGTGTCGGAGGGGGAAAGGGAGCCTTTCCCCCTGCTTTTTGAAATTTGCAAAATAGAAATTTGTTATTTTGTTGTTAACGTTTAAGTAGAAAAATTTTTTTCTCTTAGTTTCGGAGTTGGTAAAATAAAATTTTACCACTACTGCCCCTCCCCTGGAAAAAATCTTTCCGACGCCCATGACTGCAAGATAAACTATTCGTGCATGGGCGCAGAACAACTAGCGCGCAAGCAACAAAGTAAAAGGTATCAAACAGATTTGATTCAAAAACGAATTTGCGGTCGACCGTCGCACTCATACCACAAAGTAGAAAACACTCGAAAATAATTATGAGCACTCTGTGGGTTATCGCTTTTCAGGCGGCTGCACCGACATGGAAGCAGGAAATAATGCAATTGCCAAAAGACGCAACTGTTCCTAAAATGGAACTGAAACGGCAGAGGACTAGTTTTGGCCTTATATGGCCTGTTTTGATGTGAATCTGTTTAAAATTTCCTCTTGCAATAAAACTTCAAATTTTAAAGAAACTGAAACAAAACATCTTCGGAACAACACAGTTTTCAGTACTTGAAAGCTCTACTGCGACTCTTTTACAGTTTTCAGATAATCTTTTTAAATGGCTATAATTGTGCAGGGTGGCACTGGTAAACTGCTGTATGGTGGAAGAAGTACCGCCACGGGCATAAGATGACAAACGGCCCGTGAAAAGGCGAGAACGCTGCGGGACAATGTTAACGCGTTTTACTCCTATGCAAACACATGAGACCACGTAAGCTAGTTATACTTTTGTCTAGCCGTATTTGGTCAGCACTCATAGCGATTGCTTATGCGTTCTAGTTTTCTCACTTACGTTTACTCAAAATACGCCTCCTACCAAACGAGGGCTTGTCATCTAAAGCGAGAATTCACCTATTGACTTACTCTGCCATCACCTGCCTTGATTTCAAACTGACGCCACATGGGGCACATCAGCTCACACAACGGCCATAGACGAACAGCAGGACATGAGTCAAGATGTCGTGCCTTCAACAACCGTACGCCATCAGGGATATCTAAGTAAACACCGCCATGGCTGTGTTCGAGCTGTGAGGTCCCGGTTTCCCAGGTAGGAGTTGAGGATTGGCTGAATTCGTTTCCATTTCGAGACTCAACGCTTGAAGCCGCAGGCGCCACGGCAAACCGCAAACGATACGTTCGGCCTCCTGGCTTGCTAGAGGATTACGCCGATCGCTCAGCAGTGATTCGCCCACACTGTCACAGTGGTGTTCTGATATTCTCTCAAATACTTTTCTGCTGTATTTTCCGATTCGAGCAAATGATATTTATCAACTGTTGTCAATCGTTTCCAGACCAGAGGTCAACAGTTTCTAGTGGTTCAAGCATTAGCAGCGACTATTCATCGTTATCTCAAGCTGAGCCAACTTTGTCGCCTGCTTAGCCAGATAATTTTTGTGGTTGCAAATGGTGCAACAACATAGGGGCACAAGAAGTTCTGTATGGCAATATTTGGTACGTCCAGGCGCGTTACCAGGTTTTGCTGTTAGTAGAATAAGAATCGGAGGTGTATGTTAAATGTTTGATCTTCGGCTGCACGTTAACTCACTTGGTAAATACGCAGAAATTTGAAACAGTAACTTATCGGGTGGTGGTATGTAGCAGCCAAAAACACAAAACCGTATTCGGAACCGTAACATACCGTAACATACTGAGAAGTCTGGAAATCAACACCAAACATATTGACAACGATTATACATAAGAACTTGGGCAATGGACACCGGAAAGAAAAGCACGAAGCAAACGTATACGTTTCCGAAGTTTCTTCATCAAGCTGAAGGCTTAAAGATGACATCACCTTGTTGCAAGAAGCTTAGGAGCGAATGAAAAGTTTGCGACCGAAGTAGTGCACTTAATGGGCTCATGATGCCACAGCGTCTCTCAACCTGGCTGTAAAAACGTCTTTTCATACAAATTTTGTCGCGGGCAGCAAGTGACGCGTCACCGTGAACACCCCAAGTACCGGTGCAAACATAGCTTTGTGGAGCAAGCTTTAACCTGCGTTTGATAGTTTCCGTGCGCCAGTCTCAACAGCGTCTGTGTGTACACAGCGCATTACGGCAAGAGTTGGGTAAGATGCTGGAAAGCGGTGTCTAGGGTTTCGCTAGAGCAGAGATGGTTCCAGCACAGCAGGATTTTACTGCAGTGCACTTTGCGTTTGCGTTTACGATCCAGCTGCTGCATTGTTCGCCATGATCGTACAGCAGACCGCCGGCGTTTGATGACCCGTCGAGCGTGGATCTTAAATAGGTTGTACTGCAGTTGGCATGACTTGCAACTGCCAATACTGCGAGACGCGGCGTTCTATCAGTTCGCAGATGGTGAAAGCGTCCATCATTCCTATTTTCAATTTACGAAAAATTAAATTTTAATTTCTAGCAAGATTCTAGTGCAAGTGGAATGGGATTGCGCGGAAAAAATATCATCAGCAGCATGTGTTTGCCGCATGTTCGCTAAAACACTTAAAATAAAACAAATGCAGTGTGCTGAAAAATTTGCAAGAGTCTAAACACTTACAGTTTCTATTTGCACTAGCAAATCCTTTTCAAGTCTTATCGCCGGTAAGTGTTAATTAAACTTTGCGCAAGAGTAGGCCAATGTGACTGAATTCTACCATATTTTTAAATATTATTACAAATTTTGAAAGCTTACAAGGCTCCCACAAGATCTACAACGAATGTCAACTAGGCTTAGAAATGTTCACTTGAAACAATGAGTACAAACGTCATCGATGAACACTGTGTATTTGGACAGAAAGATTTGCGATGTGCAGGAGTTTACACAAGAAACGTTCCAGGCTGCGGCAATGGGCCGACAAGACAAGCATTCGTTTACCGAAAAAATCAGCAAAACGAAATTGGTCTTACCTTGCGACATAGCTGTCTGGACGAAAAACCACAAACTTAATACTGTCACAGCAAGAGATTTATTAGTAGCCTTCATTCTCCCGGCAAACCAACTCCTTGCAACGGCAGATGACCTCATCTCAGTCGCAAGACACGACGTTTTCGTCGCGAAATCCAGATAGATGAAAACCGTAAAAGTTGTGTTCAAGTTTCAGTTATTTGTGAATACATATGACACATTCTATGCTTAACAGGAAAACACCTGAGGAAAAAATAAATGCAATAGAAGACACTACAAATCACCAATTAGGTCTCTTAATGAGGTTATCATTAAAGTACAGAAATGCAGCGAAACGAAACGAGAAAACTGCAATCTAATTTAAAGATTCTTGACACCATCGGTTTTGAATATACATGACCATATTTTTGAGTAAAAAGGCAAAAGCTCTCAAGCAAGAACGAGAAACGTAGGCCTATCATGGGTGACATCGCTTTGCGCGTAGTGATGCTGTTTAGACATAGTTGTTAAAATCAGACTGTGAGGAGTGTGCTGAGACGTACCTAGCACGTTAAGGCAACAGCTGGTTTCTCACACGCTCAAAGATATCATTTATATACAGCCGAAAATCAGTTCTCACACGGTATCTCACAAAATATCACTTTGTTTTTTGTGCGATGCACCGAAATTCAAGTAGGGATTGACCGGTCTGCATTCCCTTGGCCTTGGCATCATCCTAGTCAATTAACTGTCAAATCTTTATGGTGCAAACAATTAATTAGTATGCTACCCAAGTTGAGCGATGCGGTTGAGAAATAATGGTTGCGTTACATAGTTGGAAGCTAAATGCCAATTTCAATCAAGCACATATGTGCTGAGCCGCATGCTGTTAGTTGTTCGAACATCAAGCAGTTGGTGTTTATACGCAGGGTACAGACTTATTTCGTTTGGCGTGTTGCATCTTCCTAACCTAAGCATTTCGGTCGGCAAGGTCCTTGACGGCAAAAAGTCATTTCACCGACGAGTATTGCAAACAGCAGAAAATCGTACCTGGTCTTACAATTAAAATTCTCTATGTTAGAATTTCTAAAAAAGATTTCTATTTCATGTTGGTACACATATTAGAGTTGTTCATCACTCTACCACACTTATGCCTTCAAAGCACCGGTGTGTGCCAGAAGTACAATGCATTTGTGTCCTCTGCATATTCCACATTATGCGTCTTTTGCGTAGTTTCCATAGCATGTACAACATATTCGAATTGCGTCTAGGAATTACGTTTTTCGAGCTTCAACTTTATGTTTCACGTTTTCATAGATACGGCGGGATAGCCTAGGAATACAAATCAATGGACATGTCTACAAAATATAAGAAGTGTTAAAGATCAACACAAAATAAAAATCCAATAAGGTTGCTAAAGTTTGTTTAAGATGGTCACTGCACATTTGATAACAACTGATATTTGTCGTTTGTAGTTAGTCTTTTTTTCTAACGGTTCGCTTAATCTGATTTAAAACTTTCTGCCCAAAGATTCATCAGATCTTGTAGTAGGAGGCTGCGTCGTTGGTTTGCCTGCAATCTGACGATCATCGTGATAAATCCGTAGGTAATTAGTTTGCGGAAACTTGCACAGAAGAAAAATTTCACACAAACTGTGACCCGAGTTTAGGGATGTTATTTTCGACTGCTGATGAATTGATACAATTTTCAGACAAACAGTCTGGTTTTCTCTTGTCGGGCAGTAAGTTCCAAACTACACCTTCAGCAGGGAAGGACAAAGTTCACGTTGTTAATTGTTTGCCCGGTAACGGTGTTACGCAAATTTCGTATTTAACAGTTTCGAAGGTCATTTCGTTGTGAACTTTAACTTTCTGTCAAGCAACTCAACATATGTGTTCATCAACACTTCAGAACTCGATTGATAGGTTGCTGTAAAAAACATCACAACCCTTTCGGTAAAACATAAAGAAATGAAGTTACCTCTTTTCATCAACGAACTCATGAAGTTTGAAAAACTCATCGCAATTTAAAAATAAGAGTAGCAGTCACTCCAATTTCGCTTAAGCTCAAGGAAAGACCACTAGCATGGTGAAAAATATCGTTAAGATATGTCACTGGCCGATTTAAGTGAATCAAAATAGACCTTTTCATTGAACAACCAGACGAAGTGAATTAATTCGTGTCCGTGGTTTTAGCCTAAATTAAACAATAGCTGGATGTGGAAAAACACTTCTCCGCAAGACAGCTATCAGATAACATGAAGCGGTTCTGGCATGTTGGCAGGGCGTCTTAACAAGCAGCGTTTTGCCCTGATTGCGCTCATATGCAAACGCCGCCTGCGTCATAATCCTTACTCTTCTTTAAATCACCAAACATCCTGGCTTTAATACCACTACCGACTTGTCCACCTACCACAAGACCGCCATGTGAATAATTTAGTAGTCGCTGGCGGCAAGTGTGCCAACTGAGACACAACGACAGCCTCGCCTAAAACCGTTTCAGCCGGGCAGCGGCGAGCCCCAACACGCATAAAAAGTGTCACGTTTGCCTTCGCAAGAAAAAGGCAGAGTTAGCAATCTAGGTTCTTTCTCAGCTCTACACCGAGATGTTTTGACAACACTCTATACTTCCATCATTTAGCGCTCAAGCAAAAGCTTTGAGAGCTTTGTGAAAGTTTCTGGGTTTAGAATGTCTTACTTGAGGAGAAACGGCAAAATGAGGAACACTTCTGAAACTTGAACGCGACAAAACAAGTCTGTCGCGTGTTATTACACAGCGCTCAGCTTTTAAGCTAGAATTTACTTACCTTGCAGGCACTTCAATTTTTCGACGCTTGCCTGCGGACAAATACATCGTTTAGGGTTGCATTCAGCTCTCATTTACCATTTTAATAAGCATTGTTAAAATAGAAGAATTGGAAACTGACGATCTTATATCGCAGAGACCTTATAGCAGGGGTTCCCAACCTAGTGGTGAAGGTCTTCCTAGTGGTGCGCGAGTAACTTCCATTTTTTCACAAAAACGTGGATTCACAGCTTTCTAGTTTACGCAGGGCCGGCCTTAGCAAGTGCGGGACCCGATTGGAAACACTTTTGCGGGGCCCACAGAATTTTTTGCAGAATTTTTTTAAATTTTGCAACACTTGATATACTCAGCCAGCAAAGATAAGATATAACACCTCAGCAACAAAATATCAACAAATGAAAATTGTTGCAGCAGGACATCATTCAAGAACTACAATGCAACATTGTCTTATTGCTGGAAAATAATGGCAAAGCCAAATGAAATAGATAAATGGGCTGTGGAATTGGAGCCCTAGCCCAAGCAACTTTGGATGGTTGCAGCTGGAGCCGAAGCCGAAACCTCTTACATGGTGGAGCCTGAAATTTGGGTTCCGGTTACACAGTCCTTCTGTGGCAAGCGAGTTAACTTATTGTGGGACGAGCGTTGCTTGCCATACGTGTACATAATATCCTTCTTTTCATGGCCGTCCGAAGGGGTCCATGGGGGCCTTGGAGCCCCTGGATTTTGAAATTTTACAATATTTTTCTCTTAGTTTCAAGTTTGTAAAATAAAAATTTAACAGTTGTTTGCCCCCTTGAAAAATGTTTTTGGCCACCACCTGAAAAAATCCACTATTCCCCACTGGAAAAAATTCTTCCTACGCCCAACTTCGTTTGTGTGTAGATCAGGTGTTCTCAAACTTTTTTGCACACTTCCCACTATCCATCAAATATATCATTTCGCGACACCTTTTATCTATGTTGGTCTCAGGGCCGTGGGAACCGCCCCCCGCACCCCCCGGCCGGGGGGGCCCCAGCCATGTCTAGGGGCCCCGCCTCAGTTGCAATACTTTTACTGTTTTACTT
>Ga0210059_1000208_pt1 | contig 63463 bp, 45 predicted proteins | sample Ectturendosymbi2_FD_188042 | JGI IMG/M metagenome (GOLD analysis project Ga0210059, IMG submission 188042) | Ecteinascidia turbinata endosymbiont from Florida, USA - Sample 2 (SPAdes) (version 2) | ecosystem: Host-associated > Tunicates > Ascidians > Unclassified | place: Key West, Florida... | reverse complement strand
CCAGGGAGAATATCTTCTGCTGATTTGTCCAAGACATTTTTGGGGCAACTATAGCTGCAAACGATCATCCATAGATTCACCTATCACGTCCTGCAACAGAAAAGCCATTCGTTAAAAAATGTTTTTTTTTATCGAACAAAATATGGGTACGCATCTTTTTGGGTCACCCGTACATCTAAGTTGGTTGTAATGAGCTATGCTGTACTCGCTATTTTCGTTCTGTGAAATGAGCGTGCGTTGTTTTATTAAAAGTTGTAGCATTGTTGATAATGGAGGTTGGGTAAAGTCCGGCACCCAAATCCTGACGTTCAACGAAGTATAAAGCATTATTTATTTTGAAGTATTTTAGATCTCTGTTTCTACTTTGAAAAACACCAGAAAGGGGCGCATTTACATCAAAAGGGCACCACTCAACGGGGCGCCACAGGCAATTCTTCCGGATACCAGCAAGCGTTTGGCCTGCAAGCGTCATCATTCTCTTCTTTGTTTCATGAAGAACAAATAAGCTTTGTTATAATCAGGGTTGCGGAGTCGGAGGCAAAATATTCGCTCCCAGCTCCCACCTTTCTAAAATTTTCGACTCCAACTCCCGACTCTGACTCCGACCTTTCCAAAATTTCCGACTCCCACTCTTTAACATAAAGGGCATTAAATTTTGCTGTTAAAATCAGTGGAAATTGTGGTGCACAGCAAGAAATCTCTGTTTCAACAAAAGTTTCAAAAGAAATTGTACCATTTCACAGGAATTCCCAATTTAAGAGTGTGATTTAAAAAATGATCCAATTGGACATCCGGAACCGGAGTCGGACAAAAAAATCCGCCTCCGACTCCCAGTGTTGTTAGGAATCCGCCTCCGACCTCACCCAAAACTTCCGACTCCTTATGACTGAGACTCCGGCCCAACTACGCAACCCTGGTTGTAATAGATGGTCAAGCACATGTGGTGTGAAGGTAAAGTGGAGTTAAGTGAAAAATGGACATTTTTAGTTTGGGAAGATTTTTTTGCTTTTCAGAGGTTTTGAGTGAATTCAGAAGATTTTACTTGAAGCTTTGCCATTAGTTCCAATAAAATGTTTCCCAATTCCAACTTATCGGGCATCTTGCAGCGGGTGTGTGAAATAGTGTCCGTTCAAAACAGCCTGTTCATAACAGACCCTGTTTATAACAGACGTTTATAACAGACCAGCTGATAAGAGACCACGGTCATAACAGAGCCGTTCATAACAGACCACTTTCATAATATTGTGGACATATCAGTACTTTAGTATTTCGTGCATTCTTACTGCTTAATTTCAAGTAATATTATATTCATGATTACATATTCCATTTCGGGGTCGGCAGCCCAACACCAGAACGCCAGTGTAGGAAGTTGAACGACTTTCACTTTTTATATATAAATACCACTATTTTTCTACTCACACAATTTTATGTGAGTAATATTTTTATACCCCGTTATACAAAATAACATATATTTTCACACGCGAAATTTTTTACACCGTCCACTTGATTTCGCAAAAGAACCATCGATACGTGTGCAAATTGCTTTTATGTGCGCCGTCGTTTGCGTGCGTCGTAATTCCATTTGGTTCGCGTTTGGTCCTTGCTGTCTGCTTTAACAAAACAGAAACAGGTACAAAGTTGCTGCTCCACTAAAAACTCCAAATTCAATTATAGAAATCATCGCTTCTAAAAATCAAATATATATCTATATACTGTATATTAACAAAAATAAAAAAGACTGCACAACAGCGAGTATATCGTCATCTAAATTACAAGTTATCCAAGTGTGCAGTCAAAACTACACTCAGAAAAAGGCAAACAAAAGAAAATAAATAAAAACATCCGTGGGGGCAGCATCCTAAATAGAAATATTTGAAACAATGCTGTGTATATTCTCACCCCATCCTTCACATGAAGGAGTAGGGCATCCTTTGTGAGACGGATATTTATCAATGGCCAAACCGTTGTGTTTTCATATCATTCTTACGTAACAAAATAAACAGTGTGCAGTGAAAAAAGTTTGCGAACACTCTAGCAGTTGACACGATAGCTTGTAAACTACGTTGACACGATAGCTTTTGACACGATAGCTTGTAATGTAGTTACTACATCACCGCAACTGGTCGTTGTTTCCTGTTGTGCATGTAAACGCAAAACGCTCTTGTTCGCCGTTCGTCCGCACTGTAACGTTACGTTGTTCTGACTTCACATTCAAGTGCATTGGAGATTTTGTTGTATGTCTGAATATACTGTAATCTAAAGAGTCAATCAACTTGGAGTGCTACTGAAGCATTTTTAGCGGACAAAGTGCAGAGAGCCTTTTATTACTCCTTGCATTGGCTTGGCAACTGCAAGACGTCAGGTCGCGTAATTAGGAGACTGACCTGTGCCCCTGCAACAATTAGGATGATCCCGCAACTAGTAGGGATCTCTGTGGAATCGTAATCGACAGACTACATGCGGTTCCGCAACGCAACACCATCTACAACCCTGCTATAACACACCACGTTCACACAAGACCTGTCACATTATTTTCGCAAGAGGAACTTTCTCACTGATATGTTAGATTGATACACAAGTGACAACCGCTTGTGACCCGAATGCTCATGCACACAATTGACGCAAGCAATTTGCATTGAACAGACATTATTTATGTGATCAATCTTTATTCTCTGTCAGGTGTGCGTTCCACATTTGCAGTCTTCGCTTTTCAACCAGTAGCGCGTTCGCTCAAATATATAAATGATTAACCAGTCAATATTATTTCGTTCTCTTTTACTTGGCGTCTCTGTTTTGTCTTGGTGATCGCAATAATATATTCTAACTCTAAAGGCAAGTGATGTTGGGATATCAATGGACACATTTTGGCCCCAACTCCTGTTACGAACTGGTCTGTTATGAACATGATCTGTTTATGAATGGGCCTGTTATGAACGTGGTTTGTTTCGGTGGTCTGTTATGAGTGGTCTGTTATGAACAGATGTGTTTTGGCACCTGGACTAATGTCCTGCTGCCTTCATAATGCCTTTTTTCTCTTCGGACTGATTCTAGGAGCCTTCATGCCCAGGTTTTGCTCAAGACTTCCTATTGGAAACGTATGATGCAATATTGTTGCACCCTGTTTGTCTTTTCAACCATAGCTATGGTTGTTGGTAACCTTAGCTATGGTTGTTGGTACTTTTGTAGATTGTACTTTTGTACGAAGTGATTATTGCATCGAAATTTGTCGTTGCAACGCCACTCGGGCTTTTGCACAGTTAGCTGCGTATGATTGTGTTTGCACAAAGTGCACCATTTCCTCAAGTTCTTTCTAATTCAGTTGCTTTTCTGGGTGGACACTTTTTACATATAGCATTCTTGCATCAACAGGTCAAATGCTCGAAATAGTTTGAAGTTGATTACAATTGAAACTCACCGCGCCTATAAAATATTTTAGCGCTGCCTATAGGATCTATAGCAGAAGGCAATAAATCTACAGTATTGGACATCTCAGCATATTTGACTAAACAAAAACTTCCATTTGCAATACATTTACCATTTCTTTGCACAATAGGCTACTTCATTTGGAAAAACGTAATAGTGTAAACTGTTTTTTGTTGTACTGCGGCAAGTGCTGCATGCCCTGTATGCGTGTGTCCCAAAGATGAAATAATTCTTTTTCGCTCAACTGCAGTCGCCCTACGCGTCCAAAACTCCCGGTCGAAAGCCGATGTGAAATTTGTAACTTTGAAAATGTGTTGGGTATTGCGTTGTCTCGGATGTGAAGAAAAAATGAAAAACGTTCCTCAATGGAACTGTGGATTTCACTTGGTTGCAATTCTACGCTCATGAACGGTTATACCACGTTATCAGGGTGTGTTGTTTTGAAAATATTATGTAGACTTAACTTGGTAACTGACGAATCAGTTTGCGACCTTTCAAGGGGACGTTTTTGGCTGATATTTTTGATGCAGTGAATAAATTTAATCCGAGACTTCAAAGACCTGAAACGAACATCTTGCAATTCAAAGACTTTTATGTGAACTGGTAGACAAGATAAAAATTGAAGCGAAAAGTCAGTCAAAGCAACTTTACAATGTTTGAGAACCTTTCAAACTTTAAAGATTGTTTTAGTTCACAAACGAAACTAGACATTTTGAACATTAAAATCTTTTGAGAGTGAAGTTCAAAAGCATTTTTCAGATATAGCAGAAGAGGATGAAGTCTTTGTGCGAAATCCATTTTCAACTCTGGTAGACATTACAGTCATTCAAGGGGACGGGTTATGGGCTGGGGGTTATAGTTTTTTAGAAAAAGAAAAAGTGCTTGTGATTGTTTCAATTTCAAATCAACTTCAAACTAGAGTTTTGCAGCTTTTGATTTTGTAACACAGACAGTGCTGCCATATACTAATACAGAACACAAGCGTAAGATTTTCCTTCCGAGTGTAGCAAAAAGTGTTGTAAATTTACTGTAATTGACAGTGCCCCAGCCCCCATTTAGGGTAAAACGGTCCTTCTACGAATCGCCGAAGCGTTTCTTTTCGAACGACAAACAGTTGAATACGTTTGATGTCGCTTGGAAGTACTACCGGTTCTTTCTAATATAGCAACTAACCATTCTATGCTAGGCTGATGAGGGCACAAAGACTGAAATGATACAAAGTGGGCATTAAAAGCCGCTAACCTTTTACGTCGTTCCCAGGACCAGAGCCGATGCTAGGTGGTTTGCGGTGCGGCCAGCCCCAAGGCTGGACTTTGGACCCCGATTTATTAGGAAAACATCCTACTGTTTCGACCTATCATACGATAGGTCATTTTCAAAGGAAAAACAAAAATGGGTAGGAATTAGCGATAAATAGCAAAAATAGAAAATGCTACGCCTAACTGAAAAGGGCGCTTTGAAACACAGCGAGGAGATCAAAGTGTTCAACATCTATGGCAGTACTGTCAATCAAATTTCAGAGGTAGGTATTTAAGTCCAAGCAGCCAAAACAGATAACAAGTGTTAGCGTTGTTTATGACACTTGCTCCCAATATGATGCTTTAATTTTGGACACTGAACAGATAACTGCAGCAAAAATAATCACAGGGTGCATGAAGACCACAGCCAATGACGCTGTTTTGAAAGACATTTCTTCTGTTAAGCTCAGTACTAGAAGAGAAAAGCAATTTCTACTTTACTACTATAAGATAATGTTTGGTATGGCGTCACGAACCCTGCAACCTCTCATCTCAAAAATGTATAGAGATTTATCTCCATACATGCTTCGTAACAGTTCAAATGTCCAGATTCCCTGGCTAAAAAGAATTACTTTTTAACTCATTTTTCGGAAACCTGCTAGTTTGTGGAATGCTTTGCCCGTTGTTGTCAAATCTTCCGCTTGGTTTTCGTCCTTTAAATTACGTCTAGAAACTTTCTACCAAAGGGCCGGATCCGGCCAGTAAGGTTAGGGGGTCGAGTTCAGTAATATTTGGGAGTCAAGTCTCATTACGGGTTAGCTACTGTAAGGCAGATAAACTGGACTTCACAACACTGCTGTGACAAAACAATGGGTGGCAAAATGGCCTTATATCGCAAATGCTGCCTTCCGAATTGTACAAAATCATGATAAATAAAATTACTTTCCTAAGCTTTAGGGGTCGATCGCCCCCCGATATCCGTTCCTGCTTTCTACTATGGTTCAAAGCGTAACTGCTGGCATCTTCATGGCAGCAATCTCCGTAGTACGTGATTACGCTGTAGATTGCGCTTGGGTCACAGTGTGTAAAGCCTGAACAAGCGCACTTATCGATTGTGCTCACGTGGTAGCAAAGAAACAGAAGAGGATCTATTTCGTAACAGTACTCTTCACCCCGCACTCCGCGTTGACCTTGGACAACCTGTGCAATAAATTTTATTGAAAGAGGTCTGCAAGATTTGTTGTCAAGTGTTTTACACGATCATTCAGGACTGTTGCAGTTTCTGCTGTATAGACACCCTTCGCTTAAACTTAAACCCACAATTAATATATATCTAATGTTGTCTCTAAATACCTTGAATGCACTAACCGTTTTACTTCGTCATAACACTTTGGACTTCTCCATGGTAATTCCTTTATCATTCTGTAATTAATTATTCATTCGCATTGTTTTCCTCGTTGTATAACTGTGTCGTATGCTTGCAGTTTATCAACCCGTCTTTTACGTGCTTGCAATTTTTTGTTATTTGTTTGTCACGTGTTTGTAATCTTTCGTTAAATGATCGTCGTGAATTGGTTCGCTCGACAGGTCACGACGAAGAGTATATTTAGGCTCCAGGCTGGGGGCTCGTCGTCGTTTGGTCGTTAAAATTAACATTATTCCATTTCAAACTACCAGAGCGTAAACTTAATTGATATGATTAATCAAATAAAACTTCGTTGCACATGCGAGGAAAGTCATCGTTAACTTTAGAATTTAAGGATTGCTTAACTTTATCCCTTGAGGACAATATTATCATATAACTTTAGGCTGTTTTCCTAAATTCACACCAGAAGAGCAAAAAATATTGATTCATCTAACGAACAGTTAGGCTACGATTTTCCGAACGATCATAATAGCAGTGAAACATCCATTACAAGACCACATAGGCAAACACGACCATGAAAACAATACCACTCAGGAAATGGAATATTTTTCGGTATTGTTAACTGGAATACCTCTCCATGGAATATTGTTGAAAAACAAGAAAACTTTTGTAGACTAGTACACAATATTAGTTTTCACAATGTGAATAAATTTAAAGCCATCGTGTTCTAAAGACTTTTGAACGCTGTTGCTGAACGTTGCTCATTGGCCAAAATAACTTTGCTATCTTGAAAGATACAGTGCTATTTATAACTGGATTTCAATAACTGGATTTCTCATTAGTGTAGAGTACAAGGCGCACGCTGCGAATACGATTTAACCTGGTTGTATACTCTGGAAACCGGCTATGCTATTCATGTACAGTGAAAAGGTACAACACAGGTTAGAGTGCATTTCAAAATCGTGTTGTTTCGGATCAATTACGCCCTATGATTTTCATGTGAGGCTTGGCTGAGCAAAAATCCATGTAAAAGAGAATTTGATTTTGGTGATGTTTAGGGGGTCCGCATCGACTTCGAAAATTTCGATTTTTTCGTTTTTTATCTTATTGCTTACATTTTTTCGTGTGCCAATTTCATGTTATCTAATAACAACTAGTAACTACTGTAATTACGGCTTTTTAAGCTCGTCTTTATCATCTTTGCCTATGTTTGAGCCTTTGTAGAACTTACTCTTGCCGGCCTCGTGGAGATGCAAGTTTTTTTGCAGCAGAAACTTCAATTTTGCTCTAGACAGCCTGTTATGACACATGTCCACATTTGGTAATGCTTCACAAATATGGTGATGTCCATATTTCGTAATTCTCTACAATTACGAGCAATACTATTTCTGGTGAATGCTTTGCAGTGATGAGTGATGACTACGTTTTGTATAAGTAGACCTGATGCATTGATCTGAATTGCGTTGTTGTGTCATATCTCACTAGTAGATCATTTCCATTCATCTCAGGCTGATCAAGCTTCAGTTGTCAGTCCTAAAATGTCTTCAAGGATCCCAGTTTATGGATTGGGTCCTCGTGTAACCCAAAACGATGGTCATATTAGTGGATGTCATTTACCAATGTGTGAGCAAGTGCTGCAGTGCTATTTGCTCAATTGTTGAAATCCAACATCGCCCAATCAGACTCGACGGGATAGTGCTTAAATTGTTATAGGAAAATTATTACCGTTGTCTGAGAAAGCAGACATACTAGCCATGACAAAAAGAAAAGTCGAAGAGAAAATTTTATCTCTTACCACACGAAATGCAAAGTTACGAGCCATTCCAGTAGCCAGGGGAAATTCGGAATCAACGAAAAAAATCATTGGATCAGGAAAAACGTCTCACGACTACGATTGCAATATGGCCAGCGTATGTGGAAAGGCGCTTAGTTCATAAGCACGATGTGTTTTTTCTCAACTCCATGAGAACAGTTCGGCGGATAGTTATGTGATACTATGACCATTGGAAAAAGTGAACAGAGAAACTGAAAAAGAGAGCTCAAGTTCTGAGAAAAGGAGACGGAAGTAATGCAAAAATGCAGGAAGTAAGGCGAAAAGGGAATGAATTACTCTAATGCGAAAAAGGACTATGGGATCCATTAATAACAAGCTTAGGAAGAAAAGCTGCAAGAGAGAGAGCACCAATTCTGAGAAAAGGAAAGAAGTTATGCGAAATCCAGAAGTAAAATGAAATGAGAAGGAACTACAGAAATTCGAAAAAGACTATGGTACCCATAACAATAAGCATAGGAAAAAAGTGAAAAGACAAGATGAAAGAGAGAGAGCGCAAATTCTGAGAATAGAGAAGTAACGCGAAAACTGACAGTGATTTTACCAAAGCGGTGAGACAAAGCGATGAGACAATACCGCAAGACGATTAGGAAGAGTCATTCAACTGTTGGTACACAGCCATAGATGTTAAGAACTCTGCACCCAGAGCCAGGAACCTCAGCACATATTCCAAGAAATCTGTTTACAGTTTTCAAAATTAACTACTTTGGCTGCAAGTATCAAAATGGCACCAGTTCAGCAGGCCGCTTATGCAGAGTTTTTTGCGGTTGAAATCGCTGACGATCCAAAGAAAATTTCTACAAACTTTTTGAATTAGCCAATTTGTGAATGGCCAAGGAATGCCAATTACGAAGCTGCGCAGTAGAAAGTCCGATCGTAAAATTCCACCCCTGACTTTGCAGAACGTGGTTTTCAAATACGTTCTGATTTTCTGTCAACCATAAAGTTGAGCAAAATTATCGAAATGTTGTTCAAGCTGCTGAAAGGCACGAGGTGAAAGCCAGATCTGAGAAGAAGATCTTGTAAAAGGAAATTAAATCCGTGTGGTACTTCTGATAATGAATCTGTGTGAACGTTTTCGACCTCTTTTTGTGACTGGCATCCTTATGGAAGCATAAAAGGAATAAAAATGGATTATTAAAATAAACAAGTTGTATTTTTGAAATATGTGATCCCATCAGAGTGTTGTGTGGACCGCCTACAAATGTTCTGATTGACCTGAAATTTTTCATATTTGTTTACGTATCACAGTGGCATGCTATGAAATATGGGCCAAAAAAATTGTGTAAACTTTTCAAAATTCTCATTTTCAAATGCACCCTAACACAGGTCTAAAACTTAATTTTCCTGAATGAAATCTCTTACTAGACTATACCAACATGCTTACAAACGCGTAGATTCAGCAACGTTACCTGCACAACTGCCAGCTTACCAAGACAAATGTTGACAACGAAACCACTATCAATGCACTTTGCAACGATCAGTGATTGGCTTATATAACATGAAGCTATGGGTCGTGGAAAGATTATTTCTATGACGTATTAGATAAATGTGAATGCTGAAAGGAGAAATGTGTAAAATCAGTTCTTGGTGAGTTCAGTTCTGGTGTGTCTGTATGTCATAGAACTCCAGTCAGTCAGTTTTGGGGACCATTTTTACCAACCCCCAGGTCGGGGGCACGGGAGACCGTTCTTCCGGCTCTGCCCAGGACTTAATTAGTGCACCCAAATCATAATGAATATTCTTCAACGGAGATCTGAAAGCAGAGACGGATCTAGGCTTGATGTTTGGGAGGAGTAGCAAAAATACGGGGAAAACAAGGTGATAAGCAAATGAAAAAGCAAGTACCTCACGAGGCACCGTATTCGTTTGCTTGGGAGCTAGTGCAGCGAACTGCACTCTGTATCTGTCACTGAAATATGGGTAATAATATTGAATCTCTACACTAAGTGTTTATCGTGCACCTTGAAAGAAAGTTCGTTAGAGAGCATCCACATCTGACTATATAACCTAGATGCAAGACAGACAATTTTCTGTAATGGTAAAAGTGATTGCGACAAAGATTAGAATGAAAAGCACATTTATTAGGAAATTTTTAGAGCGTTCAAAACATGAGATATTCAGACACAGTCTGTGAACAAGAAAGGCAGCCTTTTTGAGCAAAATAGAAGTCAATAATCGAACATACTACGAGATGAAAGGAAATGATTTGAGAAGTCCAGTTCAAAATCTGCAATCATCTCATGGTGCTGTCGCTTAATCCGTGTGCGAGGTAATTTGGAAAATTGCAAATGGTTATTGCACAATATTGTCCATACGCAGTGCTGCCTCAAAGAGCAGCATCGTTACAATAAGAGCCAACGTGAATTGCTTCTCTTCTAATCTGGAGGAAGGGGAGAAAATTGTGTTCTGAACCAACTAATTTGCCAATCAATAATGGCGTCGCTCTCTACAAGGTCCTTCAAGACAGCTAGTGTATCTGGAAAGCGGTGCATTCACAAATTCGAGGAATAGCAAAGCTGCAATGGTTTGTTAGGAAGATTTAAACCACAACGTTGTGAGAAAAAGTTGCTCGAATAATCGATTGCTAAGATTTTTGCTTTTGTGTGACCAGTTCTTTTTCTTTTATCTGGAACTTTATCTTTTTACGTCAAATAACGATTTTCTCAAAACAAAATTTTAGGACAGAAGGTACAATGGAAGACATTCGAAATCACTAAGTGAAGAAAGATGAAGAGGCTTTGACCAGTAGTCTTTTTTACCATTTTTTTGTTATTTTTTTGACAGATGGTTTAGTTGTTCAGGTGATTTTATGGATAGCTGCAGAAAATATCTCCCCACCCATCAGCGAAATAATGAGAAGCAATACGGAAAACATAAGGAGGATGAACGACGAAAGGTAAAAGTCGTTGATGACTAACTCATCAGACTAGGACGTCATCCCGTCTCCCGTGTTGCTTTTTACTTGATAATGAATGGGAAGAAGCCGTGATAGGTAAAGCGCTCTGAGTAATAATAAAAATTTATCGCAAGAGGTTATATCACCAGCAGATGTGCGCCATGTGAAGGAATGTTTCTGCCAATCATCTATATGGCATTGACGATACTCAAATTATTTTTGAAGCATTCGTGCTCAGTAATTGTCTTACTGGATATGCAAAAATGGGGAATTAATCATTTTTAGTTTACGGGCTGATAAGCACAAGGGCCTCTATACTTTTGATTCACACGGCGCCAAATTTATGTTTCTCTTGGTTTTGAACCCAGCCTTTAATTCGGATTTAAAGTGTATAACTCACTCTTACGTATATGCACTAAATGCTGATCCTGACGTGCATTTGTATAGATAAGGACCAAAGCAAACATTTGAGAGTGAATTCCCACAAGACGTTTAAACAGATGTCCGAAAAAACACTGGAAAATTGGTTTTCCTGTCGTTGTTTCTTCTGCAACATTCGTTTCATCATATAGTGAATGTTGCAGTTGCTTCCTCTCACTTTTACCGTTTTTTGCCCTTGCAACAAATCAAAACACGGCAATGACCAGCATATAAAATGTTTATGACAAATAGCTAAGAACTGATGAGTTTAAAGTTTTTTCCTTACAATAAAGCAAAGTGAAGAACTTACGTCTGTTATTTAAAATATCAACGAAGTCAACTTTTTTCGGGTAACGAAACACAACTTGGAAAAACATCTATAGCCGTCCGCACCATCAGAAACGTTTGCGATGAAAGACAGAAAAGAGTCGAAAAGTGTTCAATTGGCATTATTTAAGCATGGAAGTAGGTATTGCCTTTGGAGTACATGACAAGGAAAGAAGCATGTGGTTGAAAATGAAAGCTGATCCGAGGAGCGTAATGCTGATTTTTTAATTTGTTTCTGATGATATTATTTGTTATACACAGTGTTTTAAATGCGCGTAGCCCTGGCAAGAGTCAACAAAGAGACAAATAATGATTGGATTGTGTTTGTGATAGCATCTGTCATCGACGAAAAATCATAAGCGAAACAACCTGCCCTAGAATGCAGTTGGTCCAAGGAAATATATTTGCTCATGCAGTTCTATTACCTCTCCGTGGAAACCAAATCGACGACATATATGCTTGATATATATTCCACTGTAGGGAGTGTCAGCAGAGTAAAATCTCTGCGAATAAAACGTTTTCAACTTGAACATTTTTCTGAATGTTCGTTTCATCATGACCTAATGATTTGCATAAAATGCGTTTCTTAAAAGTTGCGCAATCGATAATCGTTTTATATTTATTTTTTTTTTCACCTGGGAATATTACGTTTAAAAATGGTGTAGGACAGGGTTTTCAAAACTTTCTCTGGCCATGTACCCCTTCAGCATTTCGATAGATGAGCATGTACCCCTAAACATGGGCGCCGGAAGGATTTTTCCAGGCAGGGGCCAAAAGTGGATTTTCCAGGAGTGGGCCAAAAATATTTTTGTAGGGGGGCCAAAAGCGGCAAAATTTCATTTTCACCACTCGAATCTAAGAAAACAACTTTTTTGCCAGAAAATCCATTGGAAAATGTCAAATTTTGAAATCCTGGGGGTACCTTGCTCCCACTTCCGACGCCCAAGCCCCTAAAATTTCATTTGACAAAATGATTGAGGAAAATAAAAAAAAATTACCAGTAAGCATATATTTACTTTTGTTGTAAAATGCACTGAGATTTATTTTTTATTTTAATATTTGAACCAGAAACGAAGTCCACAGAGCATCAGCGCACACCATCTGTGCAACACAGATTGATAATAACAGACACAGAACACTTTGTGACAGCGTTTGTGGTCGGACCATAGGATTGTTTGCTAACTTGTAACTCTTCGTGCAACATTATATTACAGACACTTTCTTAACATACTGTAGTTGTTCGCTAGCTCGTAACATTTGGTACAACACTACGTCCAGAGCAGGACACGAAAATCGCATGTGAAGGAATAGAGTCCAACCCTAGCCAAGGCCAGATGAAGTACGAATGCGTTGTCGCCTGCACACGTCCTCAAACTAATACTGGAACGTCCGGGCCTTCAGTCATAAAGTAAAATGCGGTTGTAGTGTTCAAAGAACAAGTACGATTATAAAAAATCTGACTGCATCAAGCGCACAACCATACATTGTTGGACTCCTTAATTGCATCGGTCAAGAAACAGGACACATTTTACCACAATGAGGCTTCAAAAGTAGGAATGTTACATTCAGCCTGATGACTACCAACACTCTCTCGCCGCTGAAGGTTGTATAGTGCACTGCAACCAAAGTTATATATAGGCTACACGCAGTCTCTGGACGTATGCCTTACTGAAATCACAGCATGATTGTGATACATACATGGACGCACAGAAGAAACGAAAAAGTGCATTTTTCAGTGCGTTCAAACATTCGGAAAAATAAGTTTTTGATATCACAGTTGTCTCTGAATGTCTTGTCATCTGAAAGCTCAATATCTCGTACAGCCCCAAAAATTTGTAGTGGGTAACATAATTTACTCTTTGTATACCTTGCCTCATTAATGGGATGACCGCGCTTTTTGCTGTCTTAGCCTTAAATGTCATGCAAATAGTTTTGTGGCAGTTGAAAGTAATTTCATGTGATTCTGCATAAGCCTGACACACATTCAGTATACTTTCCAACCCACATACGCTTGGACAAAACTCACAAATATCATCAGCAAACATCATGTGGTTCATTAAGATTTCACCCATATGACATGACACCCAGCTTTAATGTTGTTTAGTTCAATAGATAAATCATCTAAATATACAGCAAACAAGTATGTACTCAACACTCCCTCTTGCCTAACCTGATTAGTAATAAGCAACAATTCATAAAAATTCAAATGTATTGAATTGAATAATGAAGAAATATATTTTTTCCTTCTATTGTTAATCTTAAATGTTCCCCTTCAGATTGGCAAATGTACCCCTAGGGGTACATGTACACCAGTTTGGGAACCCCTGGTGAAGGACATGACGGTAAAGCAGGACGCTTACGTGCTTTAATTATCTGTTCATTTTACCCGAAGCACTTGTTGGCCAACCACAAGCTGTATTTGTACAAATCTTACAGTACAAAGTCAACAACATTAGTGGCAGGGGACTGAAACCTGTTTTGGTGTATTTTCTTATAAAGAAGAGGTGGAAAAACAATACTGAAATTCTTCAAAATAACTAATTTTTCTGATAGTTTGGTTTTTGCTTCGGGTGTTGTTTAATTACTTGTTTATGGCAAAACCACTTTTGTTTCAACTTTGCAGGTTTCAGCAGAGATGCTATTTTCTGAAAACTTTGCTTTGTAGCAAACTGAGACAGTGCATCAAGGGCCAAGTGGGCCAAAACTCTATATTTCTACATGTTAAGAATATGTTGAAATAAACTTAGATTTTACCCTGAGATTTGTCTTTATTTAGCTTGTACTCCGAATATCTTACATTATAGCCTTCAAGTTCATACGTATTTATCATCTCAAAATGATTCGTAATTACAAGGGGAAAAGAGATATGGGAAAATAGACTGAATTCAATATGAATTCATCAATAGAAACATTAATAAGCTTTCATACAGAACACCTGCAAAAAACATCTAGAAAGAAAAATGTGGAAGATCCTGTAACGCCCAATCTAGTGCGTTCCGGACAAACGCTTAGGCACTAAATTTGAAAATGAACTGGTCCAGGGTGCAACTGTGTTTCAATACGATTTATTTGAAATGATACCAGCTGTTCAAGTCGTCGTAGCATTCTAGATTGAAAAAATCTAATAATATCCAAATGTCTTTCAACGCAAACAAGGAGAAAGCTACTTCTGCATGGCTAGGAAGGTTTTTGGGATGTCATCCGGGTTTAACACAAAAAAAAGTAAGGAGCAATACTCCGGTTGCTGGTTTCAATGGAGTCGAAGTCGGTTGTTTGTTGGTTTACTGAAAACTAACCCTATTGCAACATCAGCTTCATCCAGAAAGAATTTCTAGTGCAGACTAAACTGTGGTTACACTAGTTTCAAGACACGAAAACCTTTTGATAAATGTGTTTTATTGAATTAGCAGGCACTGCGGTGAAGACAGACATGTTTCCCCCTTCTGGCTGAAGAAAATCAACGCGATTTTCAAAAGCTTATTTGCGATTTGCACGTCATTTGCACGGATTTGTGCTTGAGGTTTCAACTACCTGAATGTATTTCTTTAAATACATCTATCCATTAAAAATGTTTTGAAAGTCCAAATAGTGCTGTTGCGGAAATTGCGTTTTTTCTCTAATTTTTCCCCTTTGCGGAAGACTTTCCTAATTTATTCACTTAACGAAAAATTTAGATCTAGGTGTTTCTGTTTTGGGCTTCTCCAAGAATTTTAGGAAGGGTGATGTTTGGTAACGTCTTGCTCTTGACATCATTTGCAATTTGGAATCTACAACAAAAATTTTCTTTTACCATGTTTGCAACCAGTTCGCTTGCTTTGATGCTATCCAATATAATTCCTTTGTTTGATGCTGTTTTTCCAATTTTGATGGAGTATTTGATTTGCATCTGAATTGAAAAAAATTGAAAACAGGGAGAGTTTATAATTTCTGTTTTTCATTTTGTTTCTCGCAAAATGAGTAAAACATTGGGGATAAGTGCATAGTGTTTATTGATAGTGAGATGTTCTCTATTTTTAGAGCTATAAGTGGAACTTTTATATGTGTCATGTTGGGGATGGCCACCTTTTTTGTCTCATCTGGCATTATAACATCGTATCATTTCAATGATATGTTTGGTGGATTGATTTTGGGAGCAGGGATATTCTGGTTAATTGTTGCTCTGACGCTTTTCCTCGAAAAAAAGTGAGTACCACTGACAACTTCAAGTAAGTGAAATTACGTGTGAAACGAGTCTAGCAATAGTCTTTTTAGTTGCTTTGAACGTCTCAAGCCGCGAACCACGCTTTCGCGCTCATGTGCGCACGTGCAAACATTGAAACAACTTGTCGGCTGTTTAAGGTTTTGTCACAACAATGGTATTAGCTTTGTGAAGTATAAGACCTGCTGTGCAAATATTTGTAAGTTGTCGCGTTTTAACACCAGTGCATGTGCAGTGTATACTGTATTTTACAGCTACGTAATCGAAGAACTAATGCAGAATATCTTGTAAACATAGATATGTATTTTAATATCGGACAAAATGAACTATACATCAGACCTCCGCCGAAAAACAGAGGCTGACTAACCGAGCACAGGTTAAAACCACTACTCTGTTTGTTCGAAGAGATAGAGACGACACTGATTGGAGGTGCAGAAACGATTTGTCTGACAGCAAATGTCATCAATAGTGTTATTCTGTGAGATGCCCTTCACAATTGTATTTTTTACCTACAAGTGTTGAGGTTTAAATTAAGATGCCCAAAACGCCTGAGCTGTGATGTCATGAGTAATAAACTCAGGGTTTGGAACGTTTAATATATCTCAAAAAAGCAATTTCGTCGAAAGAAGGTGTTCTCAGCCTTTGTTACTACTGCATTCCTAAAAATTTTTGTTCTGACCTCGCACCCCTGCACTTTATAATCAGGAACTAGCTTTCAAACGTTTAGAAAGGAATTTCAAATTTTTAATATGTAAAGAAAAGCAAAAATATGGACATACTTAGTCATCACCCCATTTCCTTTTCTTAGACATGATGGAGGGTTATGATGAATGCCATAAATCAGAAAAGCTTCTATTGTTATCTCAACTGGCAATTACGTACAGCAGACCTTCACGTCTCTCCAAATTAACAAAACATTCTCACAAGAACAAGAATTCACTCTAATATGAAAAGCAGTGCACACGACACCTTTCCTCTATTTTACGATCGACTCACCTCAGAAGTACAGTTAATCGTTTAAGTCCCGCTTTCGCCAAAATTTTGGCGCAGTAAGTTTTATGTATGCTTTCGAGGTATTAGCCGACTGCGCTCTGTTTCATCTTTTTGCGATGACTCAAACGTGCACTTATCTATATTCAAGTATGCCCTTTTCATGGTGGGGGTAAGTAAGAAATCGATCAGTATTTTTTTAAACAAGCAATTAAAAAAAATTTTAAAAACGCCTTGCCTACCCCAATCACGGAGAGTACATACTTGACCTCAGAAATATTTGCTGAGAAGGATGAAATGGAGAATTCACTCGTATATATGCTACGCTCAGACTATCCTAGAATTGTCCAGAAAAGTAATTACCGTCGCAAAAACAATGCCAATATCTAGTTCATTCAAGGAAAAAATACTACAAACTTGTAAATAAGAAGAATAGATTGCAGTTAATCTTGACGTGAATAATTAATATCGTGGCACATTTGTCTGAACGAACCTCCCGTTTTTGTTTGAAATCCATTGCAAAAGATAACGAAAAGCCGCAGGAGAGTAATAAATAGATCAGTTTCCTGTCGTTGAGACGGTCTCGCAGCCCCTGGTTGAGAACCACTGATGACTCCTGCTAAAATTTTTCGAGTTCCTTAGTACTGCAACGTCTTGGTATCACACTTGGATTTTTTATCTACAGGACTGCGATAAGTGAGCTTATCATTTTTTCCTTTGCGGATAAGTGCCAATGATATGTTAGCGTTAAAATGCGTGGCTGCTTTCATCCTTTCGTAACAGGTAGGAGCGTGACAAAGTCCAAACGCATTGCATCTCATTCAAACAGCTTACTTAACAGATGAAGTTGATTGAAAAAGAACAATAAATCCCCACAAATAGACTGGATTTATTTTTTCAATATAGGTGCATTCGTTTCTTATATGGCCTTTTTGAGAGCGCATAAACATATATATGGGAACACATTCATTGTTGGTACCACAGAACAAATTGGCGAAAAAATTTTCCCACCAACACCAAGGCTTTCTGAAACGTTTTAAGAGTACAGGCGTGTTTTTCAACAACTCAGCAATTACCCTCAAGTTCATGTGACTTGAAAAAACGAACCTCTAATGTTTTGAAAAATGTTTATTTTTTCAAAGACAAACACAATTTTCCAACTGAAAATCTCGGAGGCATGCATACACCAAAAAGGCAGGGAAATTGCACAAAATCCGCCAGTAGCCCTTGTTGGCGGTTGTTTGAAGATCAAAATCGTATTCTGCACGAAGCTTGCGGTCCTACAGTACATGCAACAAAAGTAAATTTGTTTGAGATGTGAAAATATATTATTTTCAAGGATATTTTCGCAATTTCAGGCAAATAAGGTTCTTAAGGGCCAAAATGGCCGAACGATTCAACGTCAATGCCTATCGCAAACAGTTGAATGTTGCACGGGTTTTCTTGTCACATGTCATGTAATCTTGGCAAAATTGGTCATTTATCCTTTTCTTAGACGGCAAGTAACAATGGCCAAATTGTCCTTATCATTTTGTTACACATAAGATACCCATGTGCCAAAGTGGTCATTTAACCCCCTCTTCCAAAATTACAAGACATGTGCAGATTTCGAAAAGATATCTCGACAGAGAGCATAAAAACAATAGCTACTGAAATAGGCCTTAAAGGTGAATTCCGAATGTTTCCGAAATTGAATTGAAAACTACTTTTGGCCAACATGGCGTTTTGGACTTTCTTGCTTTAGCAGAAGTATTTTAATAAGATCAACCAAAGACATGAAGTAGATATCTACATCAGGACAATAATATAAAATAAACAAAAATATAACACATGCCTGAGCAGTGATTGGACTTGAGCAGGGATTTATGAAAAACCACACACCATCCGATGAGACACCAACCAGACTACTCTGCTGAAAGATTACAAAAATTTGGTTTGGGGCCACATCGAAAAATGCTGGTGATAAAATAGTGATAATCACAGCATTTCGAAAGGGATCCTTTTTATAAAAGCGTTGCTCGACTTTAATGCGAGATTTTTTAAAAATTATGCATGATCTTTTATTGCATTGTCAGGATATTGCATAAGAGGGCACATTTTTTCCATGTAATTATGAAAGCCCACGCAGTATATCTTAACGGATTTATGGTACCTTGCTGTGAATTTCTAAAATACGCGGATTAAGGATTAATATCAATCCTTGGTTGTAACTCCTCAAGCTTGTCTCACAACTGTCTATAAATGGACAAAGTAAACAGCGTCTGTATCGAAATATCGTTTACTCTGCGTGCTATTTTGTGGGACTCTGAAAAATAATAACGATCACAGAAAATAAAGAGACAGCATCTAGTTGCCCAAAATAAAGACAGCATCGATTAAAGACAGCAAATAAGGTCAGCATCAAGTGGAGACAAACTTAGACGAGCACCAAAACTGAGACCTTGCGAATTTATCGAGGCCACGTTGACATCAAAAACATTCAAGAAAAAGACTGGTATCGATAGTTACGGGATCACTATCGATTTCCGTCACGAGTTTGATAACATCTCCGGTGTGTGTGTGTGTTGCGTATGTAAGTTCTCTATTCTGAATTGTGATGTAGGGGAACCGTTACGAATTTGCTTCTGTATACTGAATTCCAGTACACGGCAACCAATACCAAGCACGGCGCAACTAAATCTACTTCAAGGCTCTCGTGGAAAAATACTTTGAGATAAATACCTGAGTTACAACTCTGTATTCCAGCAAGCTTGCAAAAATTTGCTTTGGCGCCACATCTATAAGCAGAAATCTTCTTCTCTTCGAAACGTGCACGGGATGAATTTTCTCATAGAATGAAATAGCCCTTTTCAGACATGGGAAAATTTACAAAGGTTAAATTTCCGCGAAAATGAATATGTTTCATTAACCTTGCAATGTTTTGCAGAACCAGAATTACAATAGAATGTTTAGTCATTAAATCAATCATGCATAAACGTATTCCGATGTGTAAAACAGAAGCCCTTGTATCTGAAACGTTTGAATGTAGTAAATTAACAATTCGTTCTGGCCATTTCTTCAAAAATCATAGAAAGGTTGTACGAAGCAGCTTTCGATGAGTGCACATGCTATCTGTTTTCTTTTTTGCAGCTACCCACGAACTAATGCCGAAACCGGAACTGTTCGGCGAGGCTGTAACTAAGGTATTTTCATGGATTTCCTCAGCGTTCATGTTATGGCAACAAGACTTCTGAGAACGGATCCAATTGTGATGTAATTTAAGTGTTTGTCAGTAGAAGAATCAGAAGCAAAGACGTTTTGTATTTTTTTCAGTACACTACGATGTGCTTTCTTGCTCGAGAAAATGAATTTATAGTTTTTACAATGTGTATCAGACAACATGATGCTTACTTGCTAACTTGGTTTCCAGAGTGTTTCTTTTGGTGTGGGCCTATAAGACACGCAATATAAATACCAAGATAGATTTTCCTGGCCACGCTCTTTGCATTTTTTTGCGTGTGATATGCAGTATGTCTGTAATAAGAGAGATTTGCCTCACCGCAAAATTTAAGATCGCTTAAAAAACTTTTGTGCATGAAAAAAGCATGTATTTAACATATATTTCGCTTGTTCTCGTATTAGATCCAAGCTACAATGTCTTGCGGAGTACTACCTTTTCTCGTGTTGTCCAGTAAAGCTGTACTTCAAGCATTTGTTTGTAGAACTAGATGTATTTTGCTCTTGCGTCGAAATTAATGTAGCAGTCACTATTTATGCTGAAGTGAGGTAAATTATTGGAACGCATGAGCTTCAATACACAAAATATCAAATTTTACTAGGAAAAGCACAGCACAAATCATCTGTATGTAATTCATTTGAAAGATACGGTTGTTTAGCCGACATCAGTAGTTTCCATGGAAACTTCAAGATGAAAACATTTTTATGGTTGTTTATAGTAAGATCTATAGTTTTGCTATCGGCTATACTTCTTTATAGTCTTGTTAAAGACGTTCTCCAACGGCTTAAACTGCTAAGTTTGCCAATAAGAAGCAAGAGCTGATAGAGTGTGTTATTTCTGAAATGCATGTAAAAGTAGGGAGATGATTTTTAGTAAACTAATTTTGTGTCAAGAGTAAACCTTAGCAAAGTTGGCAAATTACAGTAAGTTGCTGATACGAGTCAATGATTCGATGTCACTTGATTCGAGTCAGGATTTTTGGTTACTCGACTTGTGTCTCGCTCTGCAGCAATGATCCAGGAGGTCGATACCAGTGACACTTCTTGACAAAATACCCGAATCTAGACACAATATTTTACTGTTGAATCGAGTCCAGTAAATTTTACAAAGTCTCGAAACCCTGTTGAAACAAGCAGTTCATCTAAGGCAGGAGTTCCCAACATAGGCGTACGAAGCGGGGGGGCGGTCGCCCCCCCGTCCTGAAAAATTTCAGGGCAAACGCAAGTTGCTCAAAAATCCTGAATGATAAAAAATATATATTCAATACAGTGAATTCAGGGCAAACTCTGTTTTCAGGGCAAGCGCAAGTTGCTCAAAAATCCTGACTGATAAAAATATTTGAATACAGTGAAAGATATCAGGTCAGCTCGTGTTTTCAGGGCATGCGCAAGTTGCTCAAAAATCCTGAATGATAAAAAATATATATTCAATACAGTGAATTCAATGCAAGTCCTGCTTTCAGGGCAAGCGCAAGTTGCTCAAAAATCCTAAACGATAAACATATTTCAATACAGTGAAACATTTCAGGGCAACTCGTTTTTTTCAGGGCAAGCGCAAGTTGCTCAAAAATCCTGAATGATAAAAATATTTCAGTGCAGTGAAAAATTTCAGGGCAACTCTGTTTTTCAAGGCAAGCGCAAGTCGCTCAAAAATCTTGAATGATTTAAAAATATATATTCAATACAGTGAATTCAGAGCACGCTTTGTTTTTCAGGGCAAGGTCAAGTTGCTCAAAAATCCTGAATGTAAAAGTATATTCAATACAGTGAAAATTTTCAGGGCAAACTCTGTGTTTGAGGGCAAGCGCAAGTTTCTCAAAAATCCTGAATGGTAAAAAATATATTCAATACAGTGGAAAATTTCACGGCAAACTCTGTTTTCCAGAGCAGGGTGAAAAAAATTTCAATACAGTATATTCAGCCAGTAAAGGTATTTACCGTAAATTTTCTTGTCTGGGAGAACACAACACGCAAGAAACTTCACCCCCTTGAGTTAACAAGCAAGGTAACTACAGAGTTTGCCGATAACGGCACATCCAGGTATTGTACAGTATAAAGAACGTTACTGCCGAGTTGAAGTTATACGCGATTGAAATGCGTGTAGAAAAAGGGTTCCGAAGCCGGGGTACATGTGCCCCCAGTGGTACATTTGCCTATCTGAAACAGTACATTTAAGGTTAGCAAGAGAAGAAAAAAGATACGTTTGTACATTATTCATTTCAAATGATTTATATATATGAATTTGTCCGAACCATTTCATGTTGCTAATGGGGTTAGACGAGGGGGAGTATTGCGTCCATACTTTTTTGCTGTATATTTACATGATTTATCTCTTGAACCAAGCAACATTAAAGCTGGGTATTATATTGGTGAAAGCTTATTGAACCACTTGACGTTTGTTGATGACATTTGTGTGTTTTGTCCAAGTGTACGTGGGTTGCAAAGTGTACTAGATGTGTGTGTGGCTGATGCAGGATTGCATGAAATTATTTTCAACCGCAGCAAAACTGTTTGTATGACGTTTAAGGCTAAGAGTGCAAAAAGCACGGCCATCCCGTTGCTGACACTGGGTGTATAACAGTAAAATCTGTTTCCTGCTACAAATATTTGGGGATTGTATTAGATTTTGAGCTCGCAGATGACAAAGACATTCAGAGACAAATTCGAAAGCAATATGAAGCAGTGAACAAGCTGAAAGCTTCTTTTTCCCGATGTTCGAACGCCGTGACAATGTACTCATTCGTTCCTTCTGTAGGTCCATGTATACATCATAATTATTGGTGTGATTTCAGGAAGGCATACATCCCCTGGTTTTGTGCGGCCTATAACTTTGATTGCAGGGTTCTGTACAACCTGCCGTGGCAAGCGAGTGTTAGTAGTTATCAAGTTCAATGTAACATTCCTACCTTTGAGACCTTATTGAAAAAATGTGTATCAGTTTCTTGAACGATGCGAAGAGTCCAACAATGTATGGTCGCGCGCTTTGCTGTCGTCAGATTGTTTATACCAGTATTAGTCCTTATTATTTGAACACTAGAACCGCAGTTTACTTTGTGACTGAGTGCCCGGACGTTACAGTGTTAGTTTGAGGATGTGTGCAGGCCACAAACCATTCGCACTTCATCAGGACTTAGTCAGGTTGGACTCTATTTCTTAAATGCGATTTTCACGTTCAACTCTGGATGTAGTGTTGTACCAAGTTTACTACTTAGCCAACAATTATGTTGAGGAAGTGTCTGTAATATAGTGGTGTACGAAGTGTTACAAGTTAGCGAACAAGTATCGGTATTCCTGTGGTCCTACCACCAACGCCGATACAAAATGTTCTGTGTCTGTTATTATCAATCTGTGTTGTGCAGATAGTGCGTGCTTGTGCTCTATAGATTTCATGTCTGGTTCAAAGATTAAAATAAAAATAATTGAAGATTATTTTCAAAAATCATTGCATGCTTATTGGTAAATATATTTTTGTTATCTTCCTCAGCCTTTATATCATAAAAAGTTTCGAGGGCATGGGCTTCGGAAGTGGAGGCCAAGGCCGCACCAAGATTTTGAAATTTGACATTTTCCCATCAATTTTTGCAAAAAAAGTTGTTTTCTTAGTTTCGAGTGGTGAAAATGTAATTTTGCCACTTTTGGCCGCCCCTGCAGAAATATTTTTGGCCCACCCCTAGAAAATCCACTATTGACCCCTTCCTGGAAAAAATCCCTCCGGCGCTCATGTTTAGGGGTACACGCTCATCTATCGAAATGCTGAAGGGGTACACGGACGGGGAAACTTTGGGAGCCCCTGATGTAGAAGTTGGCATCGGCACCGAACAAAATGCAACCTCATGAGCGAATTGACGTTACATACGAAGCGGTTATAAACGAATTCAACTATATACAACAGCTTTACAAGGGGTTTCAGGCCCAATTTGGATAAAAATAAAAAGTTAGTTTCGGGGCATACTGTTTATTTTTAGGGCAAATTGTTATTTTCAGGGCAAATTTTTTCCGCCCCCTCAGTAAAATGCCTTCCCGTACGCCTATGGTTTCCAACCTGGGGAAGCGGAAGGTGGAGAACAGTGGGACTAGGGGCACAGTCGTCTTTTTTGATTTATTCAAAAAGTTGAAAACGTTGAACTTCCAAATCTCCCTGGTGATATAATCTCATACCAGCAGTAGTACTAAAGTGAATTTTTCCTTTATAGGCAGCCGTTGTTACGAGTTACGGAGCAAGTTGTGTTTTTGCTACCCAAAAGTTATTTATAAATCGCATTTAGATTTGGGTTTTGCCCACGTCAATCAACATTTTTTGTTTTGAGTTTTTGTGACGTTGTAGCAGGGCGGTGCAACATTGTTTGATAATGCCCGATTTAAAATTCTTCTTAAGTTGAGTTGGTACTTCTTCATTATATTTTTTAGATAGGCATGGGGCACATCTGACAGGAAAAAAGGGGCACATTCAACACACTGCCACTAGGTCACTCTAAACAAGGTAAAGCTTGAGGGGTTATATTGAAATGCACTACAGAATAATTTTAATCTATGAGAATTTTTAGGTTTATTATGTGCTTAGAGGCACACTATATGTGAATGGTAAAGCATGAATTTCAGCATACTGCATTGGTTTCATTTAATGTTTGGTATTCATACAAATTTGTTTTGCCATGCAGTGATAGTGGGTAATTAGAATGTGAAAAAAAGTGGAGAGGCAGTCAGCAAGTGCCTATTTTACATGGGATATCACGTGAACATTATGCAATGCATGCAACTCAACTTTTTGTTGGCCGGTCAGGTGTACCCCATGCTCATGTCGAGTGTGCCCCAGGCATGGGGCATGCAAATTTGTTACCGAAAAATATCCGAGTATTGCATGGAAGTAGAATGCCTTGCAGGGACTTCGGAGCTGCAGTAATGCTGAGGAAGCAGTAAGAAAGTTGAAGACAATAGAAACTTACAAAAAAACAAAAAATTTGCATTACATCTGCCTTCCCTTTCTAAAACGCTGGTCATTTGTCAGGAACTTGAAATTTTTACATTAGAACATTTTTTTGAAAATTCCATAAAATATTCAAACAAATGCATTTTGTTGTGGTTAAAATCATGAGCGTAAGCAGAAATTTTTTCATGGAGCAACGTCGACATTTTGTTTATCCTTTTCAGGCTGTTAACGAAGCATTGCAAATGGACATTCACAAAACGGTTTAGTCATTCTGCATCACAAACAAAATGCGCTTCGTTGTCAGCAAAAGCCGGATATAAGATTGCGAGACGTCATTGAGCACCAAGAACTTGCTTGGATTTGCTATCAAAACTGGTTATATCCTTCATCCTTAAAAAATATTTTGCTGTCCTCGAGTAGTTTCCAGCGTCCTTGAAAGACCTTGAACAGTTGTGACATTGTTTAGTATTGAACTATTGATTACACTGAACATTCAAAAAACAAGATTAAACAACGTAATTGAACAGAATAACGTGTAGATTTGCCCCATCTCAAAACAGTTGCATAGTAAAAAATAATCTTTTCAAAAACAGTTCTGTCGTCACAATACGCATTGTTTATAGTTTTCAATTTTGTCAATGGTTAGCTTTTGTCACCGCAAATATTGATTCTATTTGATTAAGAGCTGATGATGCCCACTTCGTAGGCGAAATATGTACTCTATAAGATCTTAGTGTCTAATTCTTCTTTTTTGGGTAATGCAACGAGACAGTGAAACTGCCGATAGCGGAAACCACGTGTAGTTTTACACTGTGTGTGAAAAGAAACATGAGTAAAGCTGTAGCAGTGCTCCCACAAGTTTAAATAATCCATTGTTAGTGTAAGACTGTGATCAACGTGCCCGACTGAATAGCTAAACGACACTTATGCAGGCTTCTTTTCACACAGTATAAATGAGTGAACTAAAAGCTCATGAGTAAACTAAAAGCTCATGAGTGAACTAAAAGCTCATCACCTCTTCATGACACCAGATAGTGAACCTATTCGACTTCGTCTTTATGGAAACAAAAAATTCAGACATAATAGGGTATTACTATAGGAAAAATGTCTCGCAAGGACTGTAGCCGCACAGCTCTTTCAAAAATTGTTTCTTTGCTTGCTTCGATGCAACATGCTAACACGAACTACGCACTATGAATTTTCCCTTTGTAATGGGAGTCAGTCTTCTTCATCTGTCTGTCATTTGATATTTTTTACAACTTGTCTTTGTCTCATATTATCACTTGCATTCTCAAACAAATCTGCATTAATTTCAGTGGTTTGTTCTCTCCACACCTGTGAAATCAAATATCTCATCATGATAACTGTATGTACATAGGCATGCACTTAGGTCTTCTGCTGAAGACTACGCTCGAATTTACTGGCGAAGAGTACCGTGTTCCGCCATTGTTTAGCGCGCACCACCGCTCACTTCGCTACACTCGACGGCTTCCACCAATCGGACAGCGTCCGAGTGAAAGTTCCGTACGGTCAGCACCACAAGCTACGGCTGTACGGCTGGTTACTGCCTTAATTCTTATAAGCACTTCGTGACATATTACCCTGACAAAACCATAGTGCCTGTTTCTTTGCTGTGAAGGAATTCCTTTCGATAAATAGTTATTTCCTCATTGACTGTTTTTGGAAAATACTGCTTTAACTTGGACACTGTGACCAAAAATGTATGTGGGCCATACCTCACATCTCATGAAAATGTCGGGTTGAGAAACGTCGTTGCTATTCACGTTGGTATTTTATTTATTTATTTATTTGATTCAGACTTATGGCCCATATCACAAGCAGTGTTGCCAGCTAGCATATTTTTGTGCCACATTGTAGAAATTTGGTATTTTGTCAAGGTAGCTCGCATAAATGTTTTTCGTTTGGTACATTTGTAAAATTTGGCATATTTTGGCAAATTTTTCAAGCACCAATTTTTTGACAGATGTAAAATGTTGAACTTAAACCTCTCCGAAATTTCCAACACTTCTAATATTTGAAAAACTCATGCAACGTCTTTGTACTTGGGTGTTATTTATACAAGAACTTGCAGAGTTGTCATTCTATTGGATCTTTTGGAGCCAAAGACCAGACATTTGAATCTTTTGACAAACATTTTGGTCCAAATTTTTGTTTGGCAATTAGGCTACTTTTTGGCTCTTTTGCAATCTTTTTCGTTCTACAATTTTTGCTCGGAGAAGAGGTGCGTGCTGCACGTGCACCTTGTCCTTGCGACCATAAAATAAAAAGCAGGACATCACACAGTTGCACAATGGTGCTAATATGCATCTAGGCAGACCCAAGAAGAGATTAGAAGAGGTGCGAGTTGCCAGTGGTGCTTGCAAATATACAACCTTGTCCTTCGCATCAGAGGTGGCTGAAATCACATTTTCAGACTCCGACTCTGCTCCTGTTCCAAAATTTTTGAATCCGGATCTGGATCCAGGTCTAAAATTTTTTCAAATATGAGAATCCGACTCCTATCCAAAGTCAGGAACCATCGATGCAACCGAATTTGAGCAATGTTTGTACTTAAGCAATGACATTCATAAGACCACCCAGGCTCCTGCTACTGCCAAAAATAAAAACTCCGGATCCGGGTCCGGATTTTTCGCAAAATTTTACTCGGGCTCCGAAAATACGCAGAATCCTGCCGGAGTCGACTCCGGAACTCCAGATCCGTGGCCACTTCTGCTTCACATGCCCAAAAAATGACCAGAGATGAGCAGAGATGAACATGAATTTTTTTTAATTTGCTGCATTTTAGTAGTTTAACGGATATGTATTTAATAATTTCTGCTTCACCAGATATGGATTGGATTTGATAATATTGTTTTGAACTTCTTTGCAAGTTTCTGTTCAGTTTCGGGGCTGGAGATTAGTGTATTGCACAGTTTGGTTCAGTGGAGTTTCTCAAATCCGTCGGGATTGTACATTGTGCTTGTTTAAATGTTGAGCCCAGTGCTAATGAGTCGTTTATGTTGCATACCTGCTAATCTTCTGGTTTGATATCTTGAATGCTATTATTAATAAAGAACTTCTCAATGCATTGCTGCTAACAGTGAATGGTTTGAAGTTTTTTCAGTGCCAACTGTTAGGATGTTGTGAGCCAAAGGTCGAGCATAAGTTAACTTCAGTTAGTTTCCAAACTGTTCATTTGTCTTTGACAAATAAACAGTTTGGAAGTTGCATTACATATGGGCCTAGCCTAATAACAGTGACAGGATTTTGGATTCACACAAGATTTGGTTTTCGGATTTGGATTGGATTTTGAAATATAATTTACAATTGGATTTGAAAAACACAAATCCATTCATCTTTGGAAAAGACACAAAGTAAAAGTATGAGGCCGACTGCCATGATTATGATATGCAAATACTAGATTAAACCACAATAATGTGTTTAATGTGTTGTGCGCTGCTTTCCCCTCAGTGAAAAGCAAAGTCTCAGCTCTAACTCCGTGTTAGGTAGAATGGAACACCTGATTCTTAAAATCTAGCGTAACATCACTATAGGAGACACAGTCAAAACAGAAAATTTGCTCCAATATTAATTATCACTGAACATAAGCGTACGACATGAGGACGCAGGGGATGGAAAATTGACGATTATTCGGGCAAAAAATTTGAACATATGGGCAAATTAAGACAGCTTTATTCACATTTGAGAAAACTGGAATCATCTGGGTAAATTACAAAAGCCGAATTGAAATTTGGGCAAATTAGAAAGCTTCATTCAAATTTGGGTAAGTTAGAAATTTTCATTTAGGTTTTGGGTAAAATTAGAAAAAATTAGGTAAATTAGAAGCGTTTGGGTGAAGCCCAACAACCTCAATTTAGCATATATTTCGCTTGCGCTGATCATAAATCCAAGCAACAGTAACTTACAGGAGATAAGCATTGGTTTGAGTTATCCCAAAACACTGCTCCAAACTTGTGCATTTTCACGTTTTACATTTTACCTTGGTTCAATATAAATGTTAGCTGCTGCATTCAGGCCGTCCTTCGAGAGGGAGGTGAAGCCGGTGCGCCGCACCGGGGCCCACAAGAGTCTAAGGGGCCCATGAACCTCAAAGTTCAAAATTGAAAGGGGCAATTATGCACAAAGTTTTTATTGTTCCAACTTCATTTATGCAATCTTGTCCAAATTAATTGACTAAAATTGGTGTTTAAGTCGAATGCAATGTATCGCCATTTTTTTGGTGTGCGTTTGGGAAATCTCAATTGCTGCTGTTTCATTGTTAGCCCAATGCACTGTATACTGCGTGACGTGACGGAACGATTGAAAACTGTTTTGTGGCGTCACATAAGACTTTAATGAGCTCAGTAGTGTTGTAGAATGAAGCCAGTTCTTCCTTTTCTTCCTTTTGTATGTAGTTGAGAGCAGAGGTGGATATTAGGGGAGGCGAACAGGTTGTCACCTGGAGCTCCCATTTTCCAGAGATGTCGTGGACTCCTTGAGAGTTTAGCACTTAGTTTTCACATTGTTTTGTTTAAAATTCATATCCGCTCATTTGCCTGCAGAAGCGGTTGCGAAACTTCCGAACGGATTGTTCTACTGTTGGTCTTTATTGCGTAACAATGGGCATAGTTTCAAATCTTCGAAAGTTCAATTTACGGTCGTTTTAAACGTTTGCCGCGTGAGTCTGTTGAACGCAATCTTGGCAGGTAACGCAGCGAGACAGTGACTGCTGATAGCGATAAGGCACGTACTTTTACATACTTTGTGAAAAGAAGTATGAGTGAATTTACAGCAATGCTTTACAAGTTTGAAAAATCTATTGTTAGTGTGAGACTACGTCTGACTAATGTGCTTGAGTGAACAGCTTAACCAAACCACGCCTATGCAGGCTTCTTTTCACACAGTATAAAATTAAGTAACTTGTGGGAATAATGGAGGCTTGTGGGAATACGTCTAAATCGTTGAAATTTAGGACTGGTTTCTGAGTGAATTCTCAGACATTTGCAGCTCTTATTTCTAAGGACGCTGACAAGTGTTGCTACGTAAAATAAAGTTATAATTTGCGGTTTCGTTAAAGGTCATGGCAATGCTTCTTTGAAAAGAAGTGTCCTGCGTTGAGAACTGCTGATAGCGTATTGTGTAATTTATCCCAATATACCTAGCTATTGCTGCCAAAGAAGCGCATTTTTGTGACTCTTGTCATAACATTGGGCATTTTCTTTGTGGTGTAGAAATTAAAAAGCGCTTTGTGGATCTCCATTCGCATTGAAAAAGATGAGCGAATTGTTGATGTTTCCCCCCTGGAAAACTTTCTGCGGACGTCCATGGGCACCTCAACAATTTTGATGTCCAGACAAAGAACGATGTAAAATCAAATGACCTCAAACAATTTACAATGTGAAATGGATTTTCACGCAGAAGCAAATTTCCAAAAAAATAACAACTTACCTTGCTTCGAGCAAATAAAATATTTTTATATCATGTGCAAAATATGGAGGCCAATTGTTTAATGTAACGGTAACAAATAGAGGGGTTAGAGGCCTCTTTTTTATAACCACCTGTTGCTGTGCACATAAAATGTCACAAACTGCGCAACGTTTTGGGTCCCATTTCTGAGATTTTGTCTCGGGTTCTTATAAATTATAATACCCACTCCTGGTTGAGAGTAGTACATGCTATAATTTCTTTCTGTGATTTTTTAATGGGAGAATTTCTGTGATTTTTAATGGGAGATATAACACCTAGGAAGGAAATTTGCATTGTTACGCTTTCGGAACACTTGAACTACACCCACGCAGCTATTGCAAAAGGGATGCAAAGAAGACGAGTTTTCATTTACAGGAAGATTTGATGCATGCAGGAGTTCCCATAAGCTTACGTACAGTGCGATGCCGTCTACTGGAGGCTGGCAGAAAGGCTAAGAAACCGTTAAAAAGCAGCTTATTACTCAAAAAATGAAAGCAAAAAATTAGAATGTTCAAAAAAATAACTATTGGATTGTAGATGACTGGAAAAAGTGTTGCTTTCAGATGAAAGTCATTTTTTTGTTGAAAGGATGCACAGAAGGTTTGTCAGGATAAGGAAGTGTGAGTAGTTTAGTCTTGCCTATTTCAAGGAGGTAGTAAAACAACCAAATATAAGATGTTCTGGCCTGGGGAAGTTTTAGCTTCTCTGGAGTAGGTTCTCTAATGCCAATATAGGGCATGATGAATTTATACAAATACATTGATGTATCGTAGAGAAATTCATTCCAGATATGAGAAGGGCGTTTTTTCTTGGTGGAGGATGGTGGCGTTTTCTCAAAATTCCAAAAGGGTCTTTGCCTCATGTCTGTCGTTTAATAAAGTAAAGACGATTTTCATGAAAGAAAAATTAAATGTGTTAGATTGACCCTGAAACTCGCCAAATCTTAACCCCATTCAGAATTTGTGATCAATAAAAAAATCTCGGTGACAAAAATTGTATTTCACCACCACGACCAAGCGAACCGAGGCCATTATTCGAGTGTGGTATCGCGGGATAGTAAATCAAAGAAAACAGTCAAAAACTGGTAGAATCCATGTCAAAGCGAGGAACTAAATTCCTGTCTCTCTATTAATGCATCAGGTTTATAGAATTATTAAATTTACGTTGCTAGTGAGGAACGCTGTAGCTCATAATTAAACGTAAATTCGGGTGTGCAGACAATTGAGACCAATTCATTTGAGACCACATTCATTTGAGACTACTTCATTTGAGACCACGTTCATTTAAGACAACGACATTTGAGACCTGTTCATTTGAGACAACATTCATATGATACATGTTCATTTGAGACCACATTTATTTGAGATCACATTTATTTGAGACCTGTTCATTTGAGACCACCTTCATTTGAGCCCATATTCAGTTGAGACAACATTCATTTGAGACCACGTTCATTTGAGACCACAGTCATTTGAGACCACATTCATGTGAGACCACAGTCATTTGAGAACACATTCATTTGAGACCACAGTCATTTGAGACCACATTCATTTGAGACCACAGTCATTTGAGGCCACATTCATTTGAGACCACATTCGTTTGAGACCACCTTCATTTGAGACCACATTCATTTGAGACCACAGTCCTTTGAGACCACAGTCATTTGAGACCACATTCATTTTACAGTAGACCACATTCATTTTAGATCACATTCATTTCACGCCATGTCAAAGTGAAGCTGTTTTGATCTACTGTGAATCACATTTTTATGATCTACCTTCCACTTCTTTGCGGGACTTGACATTATCTGCTAAAACAGTCGCGTTTGTAGAAATCACGTGTCAGACATTTTGCTCATACGCGGTTGCATTTCTCTTCTAAAAAGCCACGAAATTTTTCTCCTATGAGTTTTTCGACCAACGCAAAACGACATTTTTTTCTCGTCTTTCATTTTTAGTTGAAAACTAGAACTATTGTGGCCCCTCGATAAAGAAAACGGGCAGGAAGGCAAAACATGCAATTCTTTGACGTGGTCTAAATTATATTTTAGAGGGTGCAAACGCTCCATTCCAAGTCCGAGTATGAAGAGTTTTCTGGCCTCTGCGGTGTTTTAAAGTGCCGGTAGAGCCGAATTAAATGGCAGGGGACGAAATAGTTGAGAACCACTGTTACAGAAGTAAGAAAAACCTTAACTATCACAATATCTTACTTTCTAGTCAGAATGATCAAACCGGGTCTGTAGTAGTGTAGCGATCTGAAAAGAGCTGAGCTGTAATGAGTTGGTATATAATAGAATATCTATAGCTTTTGTAGCTGTATGTAGTCATGCTGTTGGCAGGGAGTTTCATTAAGATATGATGTCATTACACATTTAAGTGTGAAATGCACGGCACGCCATTCTAAAGTAGGAATGTTCACTAGAAAACATTACGTTTACAAGCAGTAGCATGTAAGTTATTAATAATTGGTAGCGAACCAGCATTGCTTTGCATAACAGTACATTATCGGGAGGGTAAGAAAATCAGTGTAAACAAATGTGGACTTTTCTTGAAGTTTTCATCTGTGGAAAAAATCTGTGTTTTCAGCACGGTAACCAATTCCCACGCTAAATTGTGCTTTACTTTGCGATTCATCACTGCTTATTATGAGTGCAAAAGATAAAAAATCAGAAGTTTTCAGCTATTTTTAAAAAGTCAAATGTTAATTTATTGCTAGGATTCATACTTTATATTCGAACAAAGGGCTTTTAAACACCTCTTTGCATTTGTGTTACAGCAAATGTGTGCGTGTTTGAAAGAACACACGACAGTCCACTGTGTGATTTGCGCTCTTTGCATGGTTTACCCTGGCAGCGCTGTTAGATGGAATCGTCAAGACTGCAACAGACGAAGCATGCAACGAATGCATAGGCTTGGACACAAATGTAGTTTTCCAAAGAGCCATTTTCTTGATTCTGGTCGTAAGAAATGACAAAAGGTCCACAGGCATTTACGGTAAAACCAGCGACTGCCTTTCCAGAAATTGTTTATATTACCGTTATCTTGAGATTCCTTTATGCCAGTAACTGTTCGCTTAACCGTCTGAACTTGTGATTGTTGTTTTTTCGCTGATTTCCTCATGGTAAGACCACTGCTTGTAAAAAAACTACCAGATTAAATTACTCCAAAGCGTTTGGCATATTCTCTTAGTTTTGTGTACTTGATATAATTCATTTTCCACTGAACTTAAGGAACACCGAGACAATTAAAATATTAATGTATGAAAACGAATAGAAGCCGGAGCCACACTCATGAAAACCAAAAGCTCCGGAGCGGGAGCCATGTTCATGAAAAGAAGAGCTCCGGAGCTGGAGCCATGTTCATGAAAAGAAGAGCTGCGGAGCCGGAGCTGTGTCATTTTTACGACGGCTTCGCAGCCCTGAAAAAATCCACACTGTAGCTGGGTACATAGACGATCCAGAGTAAAATTTAATAGATAAATTGTTTAGCAACAACCTCAAACGATTATCATAGTAAACTAACATCTGCAAGAAACTGACAAGTCATAGTAGTAGGCTACTGAAGTTAACTGAATGATCGATTATTTGATCGAGCATTTTCGTCCCCGTTTGTGTTGTTTCGCCCCTTGCCCATCAAAATCGCCCCCAAGGGGCGATTCGGCCCACTTTGAGAACCACTGGGTTAGAGAGTGACTCGAAAAGAAACGACATTAACCCAAACCATAAAAGCCAGAGATTACAAAAAAAAACACCTGAAAAATAACATGTCAATGTGGCCAGCCACGCTGAGTGTGAAAAGTGCTTCGAACCTTATGTCGTGATTTCCACCTACATTTTCAGGTGCTCTGGTTAACACCACTGCTTTAACGTTGCTGCTTGAAAACTTTGCTGAAAAAAAAACGATTCAGTCGAGAGGTTTTAGCTAACACCGCCAGATTCTTGCGCTTTGCCTCCTTACAAACTTTGCGCATTTTAGCTCCTGAAAGCATTGCAAATTTCGGCATCGCGCTAGCTAAACACTGTAATCTCGTTTTCTGCTCTTTCGTTCTACAAATCGACTGAGGAAAACCTTTTCTGATGGAACACGCATAGCATATGGTGCAAATGGCTTGACATTACCACTTCCATGTGTTTATGATGTTACAAAACGATGGTAGCCATCGGAAAAAAAGTGCGTTTCCACCATACGTTGTCTTTATGATGAAACAAAGGCCACAGTTCGGCTGGGCAACCTCTAGAGTAGACGACACAAGAAGTTACGGGAGAATTTTGATAATATATAGTAGGCCTATATGCCAATGGTTCTTAACCGGGGCGGCGCGCCTCCCCAGGGGGCGTGAATAAATTTCCAGGGGGCGCGAGCCCTTACGCGCACTACAACATGGAAAGTTTGGTCAATGAATTTACCAATAAATACATTTGTTTGCACAGTTTATTTACGTCAGGGGTGCTTGAAACAAATGACAATCACTTTAAAACCACTTCTATACACTAAACAGCAACCACAGCAGGACTAGCTTTAGCACGCCAAGATTATCGTGTTCCCAACTCTATGCAGTAAGCGTGATGCACGAGTAGATAATCATACTCATGCCAAAAGACTGATTATTACAAAAAAGTTACAAGTAAAATTCAAAAATAATTGCGTTGAACAAAAAAAAAATATTTACATTCAGTAGTGATTACAAAAACTGGCAGCAAGTCAGAATTGTAGAGAAATCAATAGATGTAGGCCTACTCACTGCAACATCGGAATATAAATTTTTATTCTTGTATCTCTTCCGAACCACAATTTTTCAAAGGAGTATTTTATTTAAAACAAATAATTATCATCGCGGGGCGACCCCGCTGCCCCCCCCCCCTGATCCGGCCCTGAGTGCGGGTGCATCTACAAAGCAGCGTGAGTCACCCCTGGACACGGAAGGGCACAACCTTGCAAAATTTCAAATGAATAGTCACCTTGGAAAACTTCAGGTCTCCCGCAAAAAAGGGAAAGGCAGATCATACAAAGTGATACACAGTAAATCAAAACAGCTTCACTTTAACATGGCGTAAAATGAATGCGGTCTCAAATTAATGTAGTCTCAAATGAATGTGGTCTCAAATGAAGTGGTCTCAAATCAATAGGTCTCAAATGAACATGATCTCAAAAGTCGTGGTCTCAAATGAATGTGGTCTCTATTGAATTGTCTCCAATGAATTGGCCTCAATGGTCATGGAACCGTAAATTCGATGCATAGTTGCGAAATTCGTAAAGCAACTGTGTTATGTGCATTCTTTGAGATTAGCCTGAGACCTTTTGAAATTAACTGAAAACACTGGTAAATGGTTATAGTGTAAAATATTAATATAGCCTAGCATATTATTTTCTAGTCTCAGTGTTGAAAAGCTAATGAAGATCTTAATCAGTTATGATTTATAGGGGCCCAAATCAAGTCTCGCACCAGCACATTTTTTTCCTCTCGAGAGCCCTAGCTGCATTAATTTCGACAAATGAGCCAAAAACAAACGGATCTACAAACAAAGACGCTATTTTTATTGAACCAAAAGAGGGTAAAAATGTGTTTATTTTGAAATTCATACTACAAGCCTTCCTTCTCTGTGCATCTTCTTGAATTCACTTGCTTTCAAACATCAGATTTTTTTAGGTAATGTTAAATTTTGTGGCGGGAAATAGCTTTCTAAAAGCTAGACACAGCATACAATCAAAGCAAAAGATACAAAGCACGATGCTAGCAAAAATGCATTCCTTCAGTTTTACTTGGTGCGTGTTTACAACAAAACAAATAGTCAGGAGCACAAGTTAATATGTAAGGGTTATGCTGTGTGACTCATACTATAACAACATTAATTTCAAGTTTTCGTGCAGGAAACCACATGCTAATTTCATAGAAGAATTGGAAAGTTTTTGTTTCTGATTCTTCTACTGACTATCAGGTTGAATGACCTCACACTCTGTGTGGTTTCAGAAAAGCGATGTTGTCATAACATACACTGAGGAAATCCAAGAAAATAGCTTGGTTATAGACTTGTTGAATGATACCGGTTGCTGGCCGTAGTTTGTGGGGACCTGCAAAAAAGAAAACAGCTTAGCACAGTGGTTCTTAACCGGGAACACGCCTTTCCAGGGGGGGTCAATAAATTTCCAGGAGGACGCGTGCCCTTACTCTCTGCAACATGGAAAATTTTGGAAGGTGAAACTATTCCATCCATTTACATATTAAACGTCAGAAAGGCTTGAAACACAGAACAATTACTTCAGGGATGCGTGGTAGAGAAAAGGGTGATAACCACTGGTTTAGTATGTGCACTTGTCGAAAGTTCCTTCGTGCAACCTGTCTATGACTTTCGAAGGAAAGATCAGAATAAATGGTTAATTTTGTTTAATCCAAATGCATCTGAAACCTGGGCTTCTGGTTCAGTTTCGAAAACACACACGTTTTAGTTATTTACTTCATTTAAACATTCTATTCCATTGCAGGTTTTGCGTAATATTGCAAGGTTGCGTTAAATTTTCGCGAGAAATCAATCTTTTGTAAATTTTCGCACATGTATCATTATGCCCATTGTAATGGCACTCTTATCATTCTTGCTGCATCACTATTCCTTCGCAATGGTAAAAACTCAACTGACCGACAATTTGTTTCTTTAGGCCAAATTTTAATTTAGCACGGTCCTAAGGCATCTTTGAATGTAATTTTTAGCTCTTTTTGCCTTCACGTGGCCCTCCCTGTAGCGGCATTTCCTGAAATGCTTGCCAAACCTGTCGCTACGAGAGCAACCATTGCTACGCTACTGGATGTGTTCCGCGCGGTCTCGGTAAGAATACGCCCTTTCCAAGGCGCGGCGGTATCACCTCTGCCGAAGATGACCGAAGACCTAACATACTGCAACTGAACACCGAGGGCCTCACCCAGTGGCTTAGCGAGACTAAGTGCCACCCGGGGCCGATCGTAAATGTGCCGCCCTTTCCACCCCTCAAATTTGCTTACAAAAATTTCAAATCAGAGAAAATCATGTTTCGTGCTTATTCAAAGAAATAAGGATTAATGAATTATCTTGAAAATCACAATAAAACACTGACATGATCCACACAAACTGACATGATCCTTGTTTTTACTTGCCGAATGTAAGTCTTGCTGTTTCTGCTTGTCGCTGCCTTTCTCATCATTAATTTTTCTATTTTTTGCTTTCTTTACATATGCATATACGAACCCGACGTGTTTCGTCAAACTTTTTTCCCTGTTGGTTTTTAATCTCCGGTAAGCCCATCCCGTGGCTTTTTAATAGTTTACTCATTCCAGGGGATCAATCGAAAAAAGTAAAGGATGTAATGGCGGCATACCTACTTTACAGATGAAAACATTTAGTTTTGTTAAAATTTCGTGTTATATCCCTGTCTTTAACTAAAAAAAGTATTTACACTGCATATAGCAGGGTATAATAATCTGATAATATGATCTCAGTGATGTAAAAAACGTTTTATTGTTTACCTTACGTTTCAGTATAGTAGTTTGATCTTCTTAGAATATATAAAAGGCTTCCAACACTAACTCTGTTGCGCGGAGCCCTCATAGGTGCGTGGACCCATTAAAAAAATATTTTATTAAACAGGTTTAAAACCGGCTATGGTTGAGAAGTGCTGGCTTGCCGTCTTCATCGTGATTTGCGGACTTGGTCTAGATGTTGGGTTAGACCTGTTCCAATGTGCATAGTGTCATTCCTTGCCTTTGTTCGTTACCAACAGAACCATCGCCAGAAGGCCTTTAATTGAGAGACTTTACGTTTCTGCAGGGGGGGTTGGCATTCTAAAATTTGACAAAAAATCCACTGATATATATTGTTTCACATTTCACATTGGGAAGCTTGGATCTTTGTTTGGGGGGCGCTAAGCCCACCAAAGCCCCGTGGCGACTGGACTGGTTACCATCAGACGTCTATTTCGAAAACTGTATTACCAAAGCATGTCAGGTGGGACATAGGCATTTTGGATGCTCAGCAGTGATTACTACGTCTTACGTTCGACGGTAATTACGTTGAACAACTTTATTCAGCACAGCCATTGCCAAGTTGTACAACCATTTCAATCACCCTTTTTAATAAAAGCCTTAACCACAATCATATCCAAGCAACCTTTCTAAGCTTTTCTTGTTGAGATGACTTTTTCTATGACTGCAAATGTTAAGCATACCTTTGAACAAAGGAAATTTTACGAAATTCACGCTGCTTATCGGCTAGTTCTGATTCACTCTGCTTGCAGTTTTAACCGACAATCTGAGTTCAAAGTTACCCACGCAAACACACCAACTGCACTAGCCCGCTTCAAGAACGTCATTTGCCGACACCATTACGCCATGCAGAAAAACAGCAGTTGTACTGAAACTGAGCAACGTTACCTTTGCAGAGTTCTTCACTTCAACCGCCAAAATTCAATGTTGATACGCCCACCTAATGACTAAGCTACATCTTATGGCCCTTATGGAAAATATCCCACTTAACGTTAAAAATAGCATGAGATGTGTCAAGCAGCAGCGGACACAGGCTAATTTGGTGGGGGGTGTGCGATATTGATTTGCAATGAGCTCAATGCTTCACAGGACCATATTGCGTGTATCAATCACTTTCGAACAAGTACATTTACGAGAAAACAAGTCTAAGCTTGGTTTAGTTTAGTTAGCAGAAGCACGAGTGATACAACTGATCAAACTTTAATACAGCACCGCTACGGAACCAACACGCAATGTGGCACGTAAGAACGATCTGATGTAGTCACCGTCAGCGCAGGTACATCGAGGACTCGAGATAAACAATTCACGTGACGACTTAATACTTATTCTCATTGTAGGTTACGTTTGTCACAGCACAATCGTGGTGGCAGTAGCCAGCACAGTGCTGTTTGACTTGTTTGTTGCAGCAAGTGAGTGTAGTCACTTCGACGAGGTTTAGATCGGTGCTGTTCAAATGGGGAACCACTCAGTTTTTTATTGTCGTTTGGAATAGTCTGCAGCACTCATAGTAATTTGTGTATAATATTTGTTATTGCAGGTAATTTTGATGAAATAAGAATAAGAAGCGGGTTGATTCTGCTATTTTGCAACCGAAATTAAGAGAACGGAAAGAAACAAACAATTGGTAATGAGTGAAAGCACGAAAGTAACAAAAAGCGAAAGCGAGAAAGCACGATCATTCATGGGCGTCCACAGAGCTTTTTCCAGGGGAGTAACGTCGATATTTTGTTTTTCATTTTCAAATTGCTGACGATCAGTGTTCCGTCTAAGGTAATTTTGCACTGAGCAAATATTTGTTTTAGTGAGCATCATTATTTTAGGGCTGAGTAAGTGAAGTTTTTAGTGAATTACAAACTTTGTGAATTATATAATAAATACACAATCTTATCAAAATACGAACAAAATACACATTTAATTCAAATAACTTCTTGCTTGCGTGCTTTTCCATTGCTTTGGAATGTTGCAAGAACGCGAGAATGAGATTTCACTGCGCAACAGTTCTAGTTGTCCTGAGTATTTGCGCACTCAGAGGGAACACTGCTGACGATGCAATGCAAATGGACGTTCACAAAAGCTTTATCCTTTCTACACTACAAAGGAAATACCCCATGTTACGGTAACAATCACCAAAAACGCTTCGTTGGCAGCAATAGCCAAGTATATTAGTATTATGACAATTTACACAGTAGGCTATCTGCGGATTTTCAACGCAGGGCATTTAGAAAACACAAATTATGACTACATTTTACTTAGCAAGCAGGGCCGCACCCAGCTGATATATTCAACTGAACTAACAACTGAACATGTTTTTAAAAATTTCGGGGGGGGATTGCCCGGTTGCTCTCCCCCTAATTGCAGTATCAGCCAGCAAGACTTGTCAGCATCACTTAGAAACAAGAGCTGCAAACGTCTGGGATCTCGTCCAAAGCGATCAATGAAACCTTGCTACACAAACCGGACAATCTGTGTGTTGACACGACTACGGCCAAACTTACTATAATTGGAACACCACGCAGGTTTTGCAAAATTGACCAGATGAATTATGAAAACTCGCCACAGCAAATGCAGCTTTGCCACATCAATAAACTTTCATGGCAATACGTTGCCGCCTTCAAATTAATTTATACATAAAGAATTGCAGGAGCGCGACTCAACGCATAAATTGTTTTGTTACTGATACTTGACTGTTGGTAATTAGGCATGCAGCAGGCACCTTGATTTATTTACAAAGGCAAGTTTTAGTCTTAACATTAAGACTTGCTGATTATACGTTATCTGTGAAAAACAGGATTAATTTTGGGCAAACATTTTTTGCATTACCAGAAATATGCACTCCCGTACACCTATAGTCGTTCAAATGAATTAAAGAAACTATTGCTGGACTCGTCTTACACAAAATTGCTTTTCTTTGAAGTTGTCAGTGATACTCACCTTTCCTCAAGCAAAAGTGGAACAACAACAACCAGGCAAACTGTCCCTGCTGCCAGAATAACTCCACCAAGCATGAAATTGGACGTGCCAGTTACCATAACCCCGAATGAGACAAAATAGGCGGTCATCCCTAATAGGATGCACATGAAAGGTCCACTTGTGAAGTAAGTCCTAAAATGAGAATATCTCGTAATTAGTAGTGATATTTTTTCATCATGAACAAGCACAACACAATGTGGAGTTATCCACAATTTTTACTCTTTTGCGAGAAACAAAATGAAAAAACAGAAATTACAATCTCTTCTGCTTTCACAATGTTTCTCAGTTAGGTGCTAGCAGAGATGTGACGGAGTCATAATTGTCGAGTCACGAGTCGAGTCGCAATCCCTTCGAGTCAGAGTCGTCCAAAACGTTTCGGTCTGAGACAGGGTAAAGTCATAACTTGGTTGAGTCGAATAAGAATCGAGTTACAAAAACAGTCGAGTCATTTCAAGTAATTTGTTTGCAAGCTGGATTCAGTGTTGAGGCAAATAAAATTAAGCATTTTCCCTATGTTGTTTCGTTTCTAACGACTAAAATGTTCGCACCAATGCTAACAGAAAACGTGTTTAAACGTTTCCTGAACGTTTTTGAAACGTTTAAAAATTCAACGTTTTCGCAAAATTTTCAAAACATTATCTGTCAGATAGGACCAAGTTGTTCCAAATGGGTTATATATACCAACATAAAGTGAACATCTTTGACGAGAACACCATAAAAAACAGACATGTCACATTTGAATGTCAAATCGAAGATCGTTCTCTCTAGAAAAAACATGATTGAAACCAGTCATGCAAGTGAAATCAATGAAATTGCATTAGGGGAAAGTGGGGTACAGTTGACACTTTTTTACATTTTCAACCACTGCTACTTTATTTCACGTACAAACAAGCTCAAAATTTGTCACAAAATAAAGCAACTCTATATACACAATATCATGCCAAAATATAAAAACAACGCCTTTCATAAAAAATTTTACAATAAATTAAAAAAAGTACTTTTTTTAATTGATGAGGCTGGGCTAATGTCACAATGAGGCTGGGCTAATGTCTCGCAGAATACGAGCAGTTGTGCGTACGTGTGCGGCTGGACTGGGTGGTGGACCCCCGGTTTGCAAGATCGAGTCTTGCTAAGTTGCACAAGACTTGAAAATGCGCACAAAGTACACAAGAAAACTTTAGTTTTTTTGTCATGTATAGAAGTCCAGCAAACTTTTAGTTTTCCTTGTTCCCTTATAAGGCATTACCAAATGCCTGATTGCTTCTATTTTAACAACTGCTGTTTTTGAGCGGATGCAACAGGTCTATCATGCTGCAGAAATTGGTGATGTAGCCAATGCAGTCAGCGCATGCTCTTGATCAGCAATACCAAAAAAAATAAAGACAACTGCTTCGGATAGACTGAACCATCACGGAGCACAATCTTTAAATGTGTAGTGAACGAAAGTCTGCAAAAAGTGGCGAGATGGTTCCTGGATACATGCTATAACCCAGAATCCCAGATTCACACCAAAACAAAAAATTATTACTTTTTGGCCCATTTACATTGTTCCTTGAAATTTGCATGCAAATTCATTCCGTGGTATTTGCATTAAGTCGACAAATTAACAAGCAAAATGTCAAAAATATGCGTAAACAATTAATCTCCCTTGCGCAGGTAATAAAATTTTTGTAATATATCAACCTAAAGTACGCCCTTGAATCTCAGCATGGTGTTTGTTTACTTTGCGTCGAATTTTTTTGGCGAAGTTTATTTGTTTCTTTTTTCTGCAATAGAAACATTGTTTGGGACTTAATTTGAATTGTGCGAAAAATGATCAGCTTTTGAGCAGTGGCGATTCTAGAATGAAAAAAAGTGGAGGGGCCCCTGCGGGGCCAGTGAAAAAGTAGGGGGGGCAACATAAATGTCTATCTTGCATGGTGATTTTTCATTGTATTGAAGATTAACTTGCTATGATTAACCCTATCAAACCCAACATAGGCTTGTGAATATCATTAAAGATGAACTCGCGGTATTATTCACTAGGGGCACCTAATCGCCACTGTAGATGCAATCACACACGTGTACTGCTATGTCGAAAATTCTGTGCTAACCATGCAACTTCCACAGCACTGCACATGTAAATTGAAATACCATTTTCCCTACACAATTGTGCCGACCTCACATGAACGAAAACAGCTTTAGAAAGTGAACACAATTCACATGAAAGCAAAATGGCTCCAACCACGAATTCCATCATGACACAGAGACAAATAGGTTGTTGATAGCCAACTAGTTCCATCAAAATATTATTATTATAAAGCACATAAAAATAAACCATCTTCCAAGGGTTTGGTGACTACTGACTAACCCGTTTTTGCGGTAGCTTATGGACATTTTGTGATTGTGGCGTAACCATAACAATGTTATGCAACTACTATTACGAGTGTGCAGTGTGGATAGGATGAGGCTATGCCATGCAGTATGCAGCTAACAGCAGCGAGGTTTCGGCACCAGTTGCACCTAAGTTACATAGCAGCGCCGTAGATAGGTGTGCATCGGCGTGTACCTGATAGCAAGATGTAACAGTAGGCGTGAAACTTATTTTGCAGAATATTCCCAACAAAGTCCTTCATGTTATTATTCACACTGAAATTTCCTCTGACTTATCCTAAAAAGCTGACTTTTCAATCCTGCGTTGATTTATGACTGTCTTGTCATACGCGAACACGCACTACCTCTAAACCAAAAAAGATTCAGACAAATAGACAATGAGCAACATAATTCTCACACAGATCCCTGCACAGGCTACGTTAGAATTTTATATCATTATCAACTCAACTCAATGAATTTTATATCATTATCAACTCAAAATAACATTATTAAGTCAATGTAATCAACCCAGTGTAAAATCCATCGTTTGTCATGTTGACTGTCAAATTCATCAACGAAATCATCTAAATCTATTTTTTCAGCTCGTACCCTTTCAACTGAAAGTAGATCAGCGTTACCCAATCTTTCACTGGTCATGGAATTTCTGGGAAACTTTTTCAGTAATTTCCTTTTTGAAAAACTCTCACATGAAGCGCTGGTGATGGGAAGAGTTACAGCTACCAGTAACAACCAAACGCAACTTTTTAAGTAGCTGTAAAAGGTAAAAATTGTTCGAGCGATATAGGCAGCTTCGACGCCTTCCGAAGCAAATTCTTTGCCAAAGTTATTTCACATTTTAAATCATTTTCACTAAATGAATATGATTTGCGAATTGTTTCAAGTGTTTTTCTGATAGAAATATTTGACCTCCTGGGAAAAGAGCTGAAATACGCGAAAAATTGCTGCTGAATCATTACAGAAAATCCGTACAAAATTCTGAGATTTCGGGACATGTGTGGGTAGAGTTGAAACTGTAGTTACGAAACACTTACGTAAGATGCTTCGAAGTCATACACAAGGCAGCAGAACGCAGCCAGGACAAATTCGGATAAATTAACTGAAACCAATTCTTAATGCTTTAACAAACATTTACTACTGGGATAAGCAAGAATCTGCTGGCAGTTATATAATCCAGTTCCATCTCACACTGAAATGCACGAAAGATCAATCTTCCCATTTCTGCACCTGTTTCTTACTTTCGAAATGAATTTTTCCACACCACGATCGCGGTTTGACTAAATTTCACGCAGGATCCGAGCATCTCTACAGTACTGGTGTGTGTCGTCATAAACAACACTAGTTACTCGACCTTCAAAAACAACAACACAGCTTATCATGCATTTGGGAAATATTGAATGCAGGCTAGAGGGTTTCTAAATTATCGTTTAAAATATTGTTGGCCGAAAGTTATCCACTGCATACATCTAGGGTTGTCAGATGGCCGGAATTTCACCGCCTTTGCAGGTATTTTACTGCTAATTTAGCAGAGGCCGGCATTTTGAAAATCAGTGTCTGAAGCCGGTATATAGAAAATAAAATAATTTGCCACAACTTCAGATGGAACTAACACAGAATTTCTCAAATTATAATGACTCTTGTAGTGAATCTTGTCAGGACAGTTTCTTCAGTGAAGTTTATTTGCTGCTGTTGACGCAATCCTTGGTGCGATTTTCACGTCACACACACACACCGAAATGTAACGAATCAGCCAAAATAGGGTATATCATCAATTGTCGCTTAACAATACTGATTGTCTCTGTTTTCCCTGTGCTGCTTACGAATTACGACACAGCTCAGATCTGGCGCTGGTGACAAAATGGCCAGTATTTTTGCAAAATGCATTTGGCAACCCTGCACTAGTCAACCAAACGAACTTAAACGGGAAATTAAGAAAAAAAACTGGGGGGGGCAAACGGGGGGCCATGGCCCACCCAGCCCCCCCCTTAGAATAGCCACTGCTTTTGAGCCAACCAATTGTTCGTCGCGTAGTCGACGCGCAACTTTCTAGTGGCAACTTTGCGTAAAGTTTCCAGGCAGGTCGTTACACCTTTGCATGTCTTTCCTAAATGTAGTTAGGTACTTGATGTTTTTGTTGCTACTCTGTATGAAAGCTTCTTGATGTTTCTCAAATCCTATATTGCTGAATGCATATTGAATTCAGTACATTTCCCATTTCTCTTTTTCTGTTATAACTACGAACCATTTTGAGATGATAAGTTGTTGCAATCTTGAGGGCTAAAATTTAAGAAATGAAGAGTACAAACAAAATCTCCGGGTGAAAAGCAAGAATCTGGAGTTTTGACCCACTTTTCCCTTGACGTAATGTCCCAATTTACGGCAAACCTTTCAGTAATAACTATGTCTGATGAAGCCTGCAAATCTTAGGCAAAGGTTGTTTTAGCTACATACAAGTATTTAAAACACTACCTGAGGCAAAGGTAAACTATTAAAAAATTTAGTTATTTAAACGGATTTTAGCACTGTTTTCTTGCCCTTTGCTTGTAGCACAATACACCAAAACAGGTTATTTCCCACGAAACACTACATTCTATCTGAATGTTTCACTGCATGTGACCACTTCAACCAATGGTGATCGACCAAAGGTAAAATAGACCCAGCACAGCTTTTGCCTAATGAGGCAAAACAGACACTACCAATTACCATACATATATCACATGTTGCGTGACTGTTCTGCTTAAATGTATAGTAATTCCAACCTGCATGACTTTTTTCTGTCGGAAGAGAACTCTTTGCCTACTTGAACAAACAACTTCAGGGGGAGACTTGCCACGGGGGACATTCGGGGGCAGTGCCCCCCATATTTTTTGTCCCACAAATTCCGTTGTGCCCAGAACAAAATTGTTTTAAACATATAATAAAAACAAAAATCTTGCCGCCCTAAACATATATTTTTCCTCAAACCTTAAAACCTGGCCACGGGCCTGGGGCGCCTCAGGGGTAACAGTGTAGCCTACTGCCAAAAATATATCTGAAAAATACGATGACAAACATCAATTACAGTGCATATCTAACCATCACTCACCCCATACTTCAACATTGAAAGAATATTAGAAAACTCTACTGTTACACAAAAAGTCAACCTTGCAACAATACTCAAGCCAATTCTTCAATTCTAAAAATTCTAAGATACAATTCAACAACAACGTCCCGTTTTTGGTACTGTATAATACTGTATACAGCAAAACGTCGGAGCAATGGCTGCATTACAAAATGCTGGCAACAACCATCAATCACACACCAGTCACGAGCAAATAACGCAAACTGGCTTTGGGTACGATGACAATTTCAGCACAAATGGACGTATTCTTCAGCTGTAGCCTACAGACTGCCTGACTGAAACTTTGAACGTTGAACGGATTGCAAAACGACATGTATGACTAATGGGTCGTAGGCGGCTAGACGAGAATACGCTTAATTTTGCAAGTCCAAATCATATTATATTTTGTATAAACGTTAGAGAAGCAAAAACAGACCTTTGACCTTAGAAAAGCTCAATAACGCTGTGTCAGTAACGCGCTTGTTTCAAGTAATTCCGCAAGACTCTCCAAGAAAAATTTAAAGCAATAATGAATTTGCACTTTGCAAAGAAAATCACGAAAAAAACAATCTCCTCAGCTACGTCTCCGCCAACAAATAAGATTCTTAGATTCCGCCTCCGCAAAAAAAAGCGTAGTCCGACCGCGGACTCCGCAACTGCGCTTTTTGCCGACATCTGGTACAGAAGTTTTTCAAGTTGCATTCTTTTACGCCAGCTATGAGGCCCGCGGGCCGTATGCAGCACAGACGAAGGTTTTGTGCGGCCCAGTAAGTTTTTCATTAATGGTTACGTACAATACAATGACAACATGTCTTTATTTTGATAATCTTGAATTAGACATTTTCGCTGCATGGTCTTCAGTGCCTGTTTAACATGTGCTATGCACTGGGAGATATCCACATGTCCACTGACACCTCTGTGCTAAACTGATTTCCAATTTTCTGATTTCTAGTCCTGTGTTCCTACGCACTAATCTGATTTCTAACTATACCCTTGTTGTTCCATTAGCAGTAATCTTGCCTACGGCATCACATTTTGGGAGTGGTTAAAAGTAACATGCAGTCGTTATCGTTTCAGTTAGTACTCAAATGCTTTCAGTAGCTTCAAACTAAACTTGGTCTGCTAAAATGAAAGTAGGTCAATCAATGTGCGGCCCTCATAAAGATAGTGACTTAATTTTTGGTCCGGTAAAGCATGTCGGTTGGACATAGCTGTTTTACGAGAAAAATGCTTTGCTTCGATGATATTTTAAACAACAGGCCTTATTTCTCCTCCTTGTAAAGCTTTTTGCTGGGTGGCAACAGCGTTCACTCTAAGAAAATTATACACTGAGCAAATGTTTGCTTTGTTGGGCACTAAGCGCATGCAATTGCGCAACCATGCACACGCACAAACAGTGAAGCGTTCCCAGCGTTGAAAGGTCTATGCTATATATATATATACTGTATTAAATTTAGAATGTTGGAAGTGCGCGAGAATGAGATAGCACGGCGCCAATTTTCTGGTGGTACTGCGCAATTGAGCAGTTGCACGCCTTAGAGGGAACACTGGGCAGCAACGATGCCGTTTTTCATTTGTTACCAGGCCCGTAACTGGGGGGTTGCGCCTCCACCAGCAAAATTTTTCGCCCCACCTGGAAAAATATGTTGGACGTAGTTTAAAACCATTGGACATGGTTTGAAAAATTTGGGCCCCTCTCAGAAAACTCTTCGCCCCACCTAATGTCTCAAGCTGGTAACGGGCCTGTTTGCAACGCACGGGCGAAACCAGGAAACGGTTAGGAGGCAGTTGCAATCCTCACCATATGGCAAAACAAAATGTGTAGGAAAAATAACGTCAGGAAAGCCACATTTTCCAGTGTTTGCTCAAAGATCTTCAATTTTTTAGCGAATGATTTAAATAGTCGCCACTTGGTTTAAATGCAAATTGCAACATACAGTTGCAGCCTTAGCATTTCTCGGATCCCTGTTCGAATTTCGTGTAAGGATTTCCTTTCAAGCATTTACTTTTATCTATATCTATACGCCAGATTAGATATACACTTTAAATTGCAATTATAAAGCAGAGGGCACAACTACAAAGAAACAAAACGTTTTCAAAACGTGGAAGACAAAAATAGGTACCTCTTTTCGGGGCGAAAATTAAGAAGTGTAGTCCCCATTTTTGCACACGTGTGGCATACCCAGTAAAGCAACTATCGAGAACAAATACTTTGAAAACAATTTCGAAACATCAACAACAAATTCCCAAATTACCCCAAATGTGCAATGTTTTCGTTACCAAATTGATCATCGAATGCGCGTGAACAAAGACATTTAAAATAATGACAACCACAGCCACAGCCCCTAACTAACCATACACCTGACCATGATATGACCTCTTGCTGCAAATTTTTATTCTCACACAAAACGCTTTACCTACTGTATCAAGTTGTCCATATACCTTGTTCAAACATTGTTAAATATAGTCTTACCGGATGACATGCATGAGTACCCGTCAACACCTTTTACCTTTCATCGTTCGTCCTCCTTATTTGCTCAATACTCTCAATGGCATCCCCCAATGATAATTGTACCGCATTGCTTCTCGTTGATTCATTCATGGATGAGCCAATAGTTTTTGCAGCCATCAAAAAATCAACTAAACAAACACACCTTCTATTGAAAAAACAATAAGACAAATGTCACCAAAGACTGCTTGTATTAAATTTTAGATCCTTTTATCGCCCTTCGTTTAATGATTTCAAATCTTTACCGTGGGTATTTTTCCATCGAACCTTCTATTCTCAGGTTTACCGCGGGTATTTTCTTTCGAAAAAATTGACGCTTTGACTTAACACGATCTGGAAAATGGAAAAAAGTTTGTCACAAAAGAAGTAAACGTATTAGCAAGTTATGACTCAAGCAACCTTTTCTCAATAACTAAAAGCGTTGCGCTGTGAAACCAACCATTCCAGCTTTGTTATTCCTCAAATTGAAGAATGTTCCGCGGTCCAGACATGCTATTCGATTTTGAAAAGCACGTAGGCAGGACCTTCACATTCGTTGGCACCGTATATGATTCAGAATATGAATTTCGAACCTTAAGCGAGATTAGAACATAAACACCTCTCGTAAGCTTTCATTGTAATGATTTTGCTCATTGAGGCAGCACTGAACAGGCTGAACAACACTGTAATCTTAAAAACATGTCGCGGTCCAAAGCATCTCATACAGGATTACGCTAGTGGATGATGAGGGGATTGTAGATTTAAAATGTGGGCTTTCTTAATCCGTTTCCTTTCATCTCTTGGCACATTCGATTAATTGCTTCTATTTCGCTCAAAAGGCCGTCTTCGATGTTCGTGGACTGTGCCTAAATCTCATGTGGTTTGAATGCCCCAGAAGAGTCCCTTAGATATAGCTTTAGATGCAGTTTCAATGTGTGTCACAAAATATTTCCACATTTGTCAGATGTTGATGTTGTAATTGAAACACTAAGTTGCGTTGTGGAACCTTCGGAACAGAAAGCTGCTGCTGTCGTTGTTAGGGTGGACCGCTAGCCGCCTTAAAAAGACAATAAATTAAAAAAGAGGCCAACACTATGTGTCAAAAGTTGCATTGCTGTGGAAAGCGCGCAAAATAAGATCAACACCGCCTCGCTGCTCCAAGTAATATGTCGAAAAGAAAGATTTTGCATGGATGTAATCTCACATGACGCAGTACTTTGAATGTAAGAGAATCATGGGAAGCATTCGATAACTTGTTGTGTAAGCTCCTATTATGGTCAATCGACAAAGACACTTAAGGTGACCAAACCAGCACATGCTTATTATCTTGGCTAAGGTGGAGAAGAGCTGCAGCGGGTGTTACGTGAGATTACCTTATTCCCTAATCTCGTGGCAGATATTTGGAAGACAACGTATGAAACGCTTTTAGATTTCCTTTGTATTTCACTTAAGTGGGCCAAGTTTCTGTGCCACGGAAAAGTGCTAAGCACAACCCTTGCAGATGGTGCCCTTTGCTAAGAAAGGTTAGCATTTTGCAGAATGGATTGAAAGCGCATGCTGTCTATCCGGTTCTCAGCTTTATCTCTCAGTCACGCCTACTCAAAAAGCGTAGCACTGAGTAAAAGCACCAAAAACACAATCGCCGTTACCTGTTTCGAACATATCACTATATCTGGAGACACTTTTAGTTTGTTAAAATGTGAGAATGGTTTAAATAGCGAATTCAAACGTCTAGAACTCGCCCACTACTTTTTAATGTTTTCAATGACAATACTGCATTCCCAATCCTCACCATGTAGCTAATAGCTATGCAGCATGGGTCAATGAAACTCTCTTGTCCTACAGAAACATTTCGAACAGATACATTGTGCCTCGTGAAGTTTGCACGCTTCAACCTGTTTTTCAGACTACTTCAACCAAAGTGACCATAAAAGGAGTATTACTCAGGCCGTATCTTTTTTTCTTTGTGGTGTATCTTGACCTGTCGGCCCAGACGAGCTTCTCTGGGGTAGGAACAGGGCCGGCCTTTAGCCGGTTGGACCGATTGCTTCCATTCGGTCCCCGCGCCAAAAGGGGTCCCAGCGCTACGCCAACTAACTTACTCAAACTTATACTTTCAATCGAATGTGTTTGTGTAGTTGTGGTGCCTGCACGGGGCCCACAGTATTTTTCAAGCATGGGGTCCGTTGCCATCGAAAATAAAAGTGAACTGCGCGCGTTTTTGAACGACCTCAATCATCAACATAATCTGTTCATAATTCGTAACAGTGGTCATTTTTTTCCACAATACGCAGCCTGAGTTTTTTCAATAGCAGCTACTTGAAACAGAGAGGACGAAGTTTTGAAGCTGTTTTCTATTTCAGTTACAAGCGTTTCGTATTTGGTAGTTCAATTTTCAATAGTTGCTGCAAGATACGGTTCGATAGTTATTGCAGTTTACTGCTACTTGTCTTCTGAATATTAAGTTTAATTCGCAATTGCAAATTGGCGCTGCTCGGTCAGCCTTATTCAATTTCACTCTCGCAGAGATCTGATCAGGCAGCCTGAGATCGGCGATAACGTTTGAACTAAATCTAGTTTTAATTGCAAATGACATTTTACGGTGTGCAAGAAATAACGGTTCCTTAAAGAGCAATAGAAAATTTCTAGCATGCCATGGTAACACCAAGGGCAGCTTGAATCAGTGTTCCCACTGGGGTCAGTCTCGTCAACATCCGATTTGCGCCTTCTTCAACATTAGATAACATCAGATTTTACATTACAGTTTCAACGCCTCAATACCCTTAAGACAAATTTTCGCCAATCTGGATACCCCTTTTCAACAGTTTAATAACAAAAAAATGTAAGAAGTAAGAAAAAAACAGAACTGGTAAAGCAATATTCATTAGAGTGGTGAGGATAAAGGTTAATGCAAAGGCTGTATCACATTCATCAGCACTAATTTTCTACTTCATGTTGGTACAGTGTTCCAAGATTTCTAGAAAGAATGTAATGATTAGGTGTTAATACATTGTTTAATACCCCTGTTGAATACCCCCAACGTCTAATCTCAATACCCCTGGGGCATTGCGGCAATACTTTAAGAACTCCTGAGCTAAATACTTCCATTTCAACGAAGAATGATGGCGCCCTGGGCAAGAAGCAAGTCTGGTGCCCCCATGTTCGAAACTGAGGTCTTTCAGAAGCAAATGTACTGCATTGAAGAAAGTACTTGTGATATTGTTGGGACGACCCCGTAGTGATTTGGAGCCCCCATAGTGACTCGGCGCCAGGAGAATTGCGTCCCCCTTGCCCTCCTCGTTACGCAACTGTGTGCACCTGCATGATTATAAACTCTCTTGAGAAGAGATTTGCAATGAATATGCAGCTCAAACAATGTTTTTCCAGAGTCAAGCCTTTTCGACTGAAAAAAGCCAGAAAAAGCCGGATTTTGCATGGCTTTTTTTGATTTCTAAGAATATCAAAGGTGTTCAAAAAAGCCAGATTTTCAAAATCTGGCCTAAAAAAGCCTGATATTAGCAGCTATGCCGTTGAATTGGTTTAATTCTTGCTGTGACAGTTTATTTGCCGCTATGACACTCACACTGCACAAGTGCCAGGTTCACAGTTATGGTGTCGACGTGTCGTGCAGTGGTGAGTTGCAGTTCACTCATGTCCGGTCTTTCGCCTCCAGAGGCAGGTTGCGAAAGGTGCGAGTGGATTATTCTAGTGTTGGTCTTTATTGCGTAACAACAACATGGCAACAAATCTTCAAACGTTCACTTCGTGTTACGGTAGCAGGCGTTTTGGTTGCATGTGACTGTTGAACGCAGACTTCTTGTCAGGCAATAACAACGGGACAGTGCTGCTGATAGCGGTAAGCCACTTATATTTATACTTTGTGAAAAGAAGCATGAGTGATAGAGATGGCACGGGCCGCTAATTGTCCGGATTTTGGGCGGGCCGCTGACGTTGAACGAGCGGGCCGCTCACAATATTTTTAGCGGTTGGATTTTACCGAGCCGCTACGAGCAGCCCGTTAATGTTGAAAATAACTTCACAATTTTTTTGAGTTCAAAGAACCACTCGGTGACAATAAAAGTGAGTGAAACCACTTGGCATCTGCTTGGGATATTTATCCGATACTGCATTTTCAGGCAAATTTTTTTTCCAATATGAGAGCACTCCGTCAGGTGCGATTGGCAGGTACACTTTTAGAAACTTTTCGTGTATGTGGTGATAACTTCTTGCAAGAGCGTGGCGGTCAGTGTTTCTGGTGCTGAGTTGGTTCTTGGAGGGAACCTGTTAGTGTTATGCAACGTTTTGATGGCATGCCATAACCTAGGTGTATTTTATATATGCACCAAATCACAATAACTTTATAAGTGAGGTCAGTGGTTTACGTTTAGCCCAGAGTTTACTTTCAGATTTAGGGTTTTAGGCTTAGGGATTTAAGTTTAGGGATTTAAGGTGAGAGTTTTAGGTTTAGGCTTGTAGGTTGAGAGTTTTAGGTTGAGAGCAGAACCGTCACCAGGAAGTCTTCAATAGGGAATCGTTACGTTTGTGCTCGGGTCATGACATTCTAAAACAAAAACTCTACTGAGTTATGCAGTAGTGTTTCGTATTGCAGTTTGGGGGGATTGGAGATTTGTTTGGGGGCACTAAGCCCAACAAAGCTACCCTGTAGCGTCTTTGGGGGTTGAGGGTTTTAGGTTTAGGGTTTTAAATTTAGGTTTGGAGTGTAACGGGTCATCGCAAAGCGATGCCTGTCACATGTCACTGATGACAAATCCCCACAAATAAAAGACGCGAATCCTTCCAGAGTGTATGCCCGAGCGAACCAACTCGTAGTAGAGTGATCTCGTCGGGTGAACTCTATTGCTGGTTGGTGTGAAAGACCTTTCTCTCATTGAAGCATCCCTTCAAGGATTTTAGGTTTAGGATCTTAAGTTTCAGTTTGGGGTTTTACGTTTTAGGCTCACACTAACCAAAGCATGCAACTTTGTGTATTATGCTTGTCACATCACATGACCACTACAACCAATCATGTTCCACACAAGGCGAAATAGTATCAGCAGATATTTTGCCTCGGAAGGCAAAATAGCCAAGAAAGATATTTTGCCTCAGGAGGCGAAATTAGAGGAGTCTGCAAATTGTTTAGCGGGCCATGGGCGGCCGGTTTGAAAAAGCATAAATGTCCTGGGCTGGATGTTGCGGGCTATGGGCGGTCCGGGCCTGAAAAATCTTGGACCGTGCCATCTCTAATGAGTGAATCTATAGCAATGTTTCCACACGTTTGAAAAACCCATTGTTAGTGCGATTCAGTCCCGTCGCCACGGGGCCACTTGTGGGGACTTATCCCCCCCTAACAAAGCTACAAGCCCCCACCAACTGAATTATGAAGCACTATAAATCGGTGCACTTTTTATCAAATTTTAGAATGTCAAACGCCCCTGAACAAACGTAAAATCCCCCTATTGAAAACTTTCTGGCAACGGTCCTGGTGCGATTGTGACCAGCAACTTGAGGTTTGAGCCAGGGCTGACGGAGGCACACTGTCGACTGTATGTGGTCCACTAGCCAACACTAGGAAAAACCAACACTAAGAAGAAAGAACTGATAGCGAATCCCGATGCGAATGGCTATACTAAAACCTAAATCACCGGAAAACACTCCTAGAAACTTCCGAAAAACGCAAAAACGCAGCAACCTACTGAAAACCAAAGGGATTACTAAATACCGACATGTAAACTACGTGGGGGCACGGTTTTTTAATTTAGCTTGACAGGGTGGCGGTTCTCACCCCTGCCCCCAGTGAGTTACGCCACTGATTGTGACCAATGTGCTTGAGTGTCGAGCTACACTTGTGCAGGCTTCTTTTCACGCAGTATAAAAATGCGTGACTTGTTAGAATACTTCCATGCCGGCTTGTGTGAATGCGTCTTAATCGTTATGGTTTGGTTCTGACATCCGAGCGAATGCTGAGTGCAAAGCTTTATTTGCTGGAGCGAGTTTTCATAATTCAACTGCTCAATTTTGTAAAGCCTGCGTGCGGTGTTCTAATTCCAGTAGGTTGTCCGTAGTCGTGTCAATATACAGGTCTAATTGTCCGGTTTACGTATGATGAGCCTTCACTGTAAAAAATTAGCAGAGACAAGCATGGTTTTTGTTGACCGTATTGGACGAGATCCCAGACGTTTGCAACTCTTGTTTCAAAGTGACGATAACAAGCCTTGCTAGCAGATCCCGCAACCAGGGGGAAGGCAACCGGGCAGTTTTCCCTCTCCCAAAATTTTCAAAAGCATTTTCAATTGTTAGGTACAGCATCAAGTAACAATCATTTTGTCCCCTCCGAAAATATCAGTTTGGTGCGGCCCTGCTTGCCAGGTAAAATTAAGTCATAATTTGTGGTTTAATTGAAGACTATGGCAATACTTCTTTCTTTCAAAGTTATGGCAATGCTTACTTGATAAGAAGTATTCTGCTTTGAAAATCTGCAGATAACTTACTGTGTAGATTCGTAATATACCTGGGTTCTGGGCATAGGCATACGGAAAGGCATTTTACTGGGGTGTGTGTGCCCCGAAAACGACAATTTGCCCTAAAAATAAACAATTTGCCCAAATTACACGAATCACCCCCAAGTGAATATACACTGAATGCACTGTATTGAAAATTTTTTTACCGTTCAAGATTTCTGAGTAACTTCCGCTTGCCCTGAAATTTTTACTGCATTGAAAATTGAATATATTTTTTACCATTCAGGGTTTTTGAGCATCTTTGCGCTTTCCCTGAAAAGAAAAATTTGCCCTGAAAATTTTCACTATATTGAATAAATTTTATCAATCAGGATTTTTGAACAATTTGCGCTTGCCTTGAAAATCAGAGTTTGCCCTGAAATTTTTCACTGTATTAAATCTACTTTTTACATTCAGGATTTTTGAACAACTTGCGCTTGCTCTGAAAAGCAGAGTTTGCTCTGAATTCACGGTTTTGAATATATCTTTTTTTATCATTCAGGATTTTTGAGCAACTTGCGCTTGACCTGAAAATAGAGTTTGACCCGGGCTTGTTCATGGGAATGGCATTCCTATGGGAAATGTCCCATGGGATGGGACAGGCATAAATTGCTATGGGATGGGAATGGGACAGATAAATATGTCCCATGGACAACCCTGGTTTTACCTGAAATTTTTCAAACCGTGGGGGCTGCCGCCCCACAGCCTCGTACGCCTATGGTTCTGGGTATTGCTCCCAACGAAGCGCATTTTTTGTTAATGTTACCGTAACGCATTTTTTGTTAATGTTACCGTGTAGAAATGGTTAAGCGTTTTGTGAAGGTCCATTTGCACTACATCGTCAGCAGCTTGAAAATTATAAGCAAAATGTTAACGTTGCTCCCCCTGGAAAAATCTCTGCGGACGCCCATGATATGACGATGTAAATCCGATTGAACACGTTCTGCTTCATCCGATGTGCGTACTTTCTCACCTGATGTGCGTATGTAAACACTGTAATATAAAGTTATCGTTATGTTAGTGAACACATTGAAATTATTAATGAATTTACCACTTCATAAATCACAGATTTAACGCGATTTTTCACAGTTAAACCTAAACACCCAGGTTGACAAAAAATAGCAGATCTAGGCGGAAAAAGACCCTCGGTGGGAGCCCTATCGACCGCTGCTCACATGCGGAAAGACGCCTACTACCGCAACTTGCAGTGAACCCAGATTTATTGTCATGTTATTGTTACGCAATAAAGACCAAGAGTAGAGCAATTACTTAGCAAGTTTCTCTACCTGTCTCTGCAGGCAAAGGATCGGACATGAGCAAACTACGTATTTACGCTAAGCGTTTAGGGGGTCTCGCGGTCACGACTGTGCCCTGGGCTTCGCGTTCATTTAATCCGGCCCTGCGCAGACGCTTAATTGCATGCGTCCAGAAGTGAGACTTCCACTTGATCAACATGTTCTGTGTAGTGATTGTTGTGAAAAAATGTGGTATGGCCAGCCCAGGTAGTCTTCCTTTATTTTGTACTGCATACCAGCAAGATACCTTTGGTGCTTACGACCAAAGTTACACATTTGCGCAGCCTGCTGTTCAGACAGAAGATGTAGTTAATTGTGTAGTTAAAAGAGTCTATTAAGTAATCATTGCTAAGCTGTCCCAAATCAGAGTAGTGCAGTTAGTGGATTGCGGATGCTAACCGTTGCTTTCACGTAAGCTTTAAAGTTTCGTCTATGTTTATAAACATTTATGGCCGAATTGAGATACAGAACGTTCATGCACTAAGAAATTAACAAGGCTAGGCATCAGCAATGTTTATGCATGCGTATTTCAGCCAGTAAAAAGCCCAATGCGCACGCTTTATAAGCATAATTCACTTAAGCTCATGGTAAAGTTTCTTAATTTGCGTTTGTGAAAGAAAACGCTCATCGCCGCGCACATGCATTGACAAGCCTCATGATTACTTCTTCGGCAATAGTGTTTTCATAATTGAACGATAGGCTAGATTCTGATTTCCTGAAAATTTTTTAAAGATTTGCATTTCATTACGACATCTTTAAATAATCGCCATCAATTATGACAATGATTTTACCACCCAATTCCTTTTGTTAAGCTCGTTCAAAAATTTTTAGTTGGAAACTACGAGCCTTTTATGGTATTTGCGGGAATATATTTATACTTAAATTGCACAATCTGCAACAAATGCTGTGCATGTTGTGAATTAAATATATATCTTCAGAATGTCTATCCCCCTGCACAAACATGAAATCCCCAATGGAGGACTTCCTGGCGACGGTTCTGCCCAGACCCGCGGACAAGAGGGGCTATTCGGGAGCAGATCCCCAAAATTTTTTTGTGCCCCCCCAATTTTTTTTAAACGTATCATAAAACAAAAATCTTTCTCCCTAAAAATGTTTTTCCCCCCAAACCTTAAAACCTGGCTACGGGCCTGGTTCTGCCAAAATTGTGTCTGCAATTAGGATATTTTGTTTTGAAGGCCATTCGGCATCGAGATGAGACATAACGCCGAAACCTTTTTTTACCATTTGGGGGCCTTTATAAGCACTTTGGGCGGGGCTCGGTATTGGGCTGCTACGTCACTGTGCATTAGTAAATTCTCCGTTGCATGCATCGTTTGTGTTTTATGCACCGTTTGTGTTCCAGCTTTTTCTGTCATGCAAGTGAAACCATATCCAGAATATTTCTTATTCCACTTGGCATTTGCGTTTCGTAGACATGTTTCTTGAAAATCAAATGTACCGATATTAACTGGCGTAACTGACGGGAGACAGAGGGTATTCGTTTGGTTTTCAGTAGGATGCTGTTTTTTCGTTTTTGGAGTATTTTCCAGTGATTTAGGGTTTTAGTATACCATTCACATCCGGATTCAACATATTTCTCAAGTTTTTTCTAGGTGTTGATTAGTGGGCCTTTTTCTTAGTGGGCCTTTTACAGCAACGTTTTCTCCTCCTGGCTCAAAGTTCCAGTTACGCCTTTGCTGATATTCATAAAATATACTTGACTCCCAAAATGTAACAAATATACAAGCATCCTTGAAATAAATGGTCAACTAACATTTAGCAATGAATTCTTTACTCAACCACATGCAATGAAATAAGTTAGGCGACAGCACCTCGACTGTACAAGCAAGATAAATTTAATATTCAAAGCGCTTAACGAACTAGTCTCAGCCTAGCCCTAGTAAATGGATAATGGTACGTCACACTGCAGAGAATTACGATGAATGTTCAGTACAATCTGGTTAAGTTTCAGGGCGTGTATCCCTGAATAAATATTGGTGCTTCGTACCTCCTGTTTTAGCTCTTTGTACCCCCAAACAAGGAGTATGTGTACCCCCTGTTAAGAACCACTGTTTTAGCTAGAGATGAGGTGGAATGGCTTGTCCACCATCTATAAATGTCAAAGTAATTTTTTAACAAATTCCAAACTTGAAAGGTTTCGGGTGCGTTTCTTAGTAGTTGTTTTATTCAGTATTTTGATTTCTTCTTTTGAAAGACTTGTTTCATGTCGGGAAAATGTATTTACATGAGAAAGGTTCCTAACATGTGGTATATTTTTTGCCTCCAAACTCTGTCATTTTCTTCATCGTGAAGTCACGGTCTCCCTGACAACGAAGTTAACACAAACAGATAATAAAACGACTTAGTGTCGTACAATGCAAGAAGGGACGATCGAGTATCACTGTATACTGTAGGTGTAAGAGGAAGCAATTTTTCGGGGTTGCAAAGGATATTTTGCCCAAATTTGTCCGAAAAACCTTTATGCAACAGACTTTCTCCCTACAAATTTGCTGTAGGTGTTTGTGCATTATATTTCGTCTGCCATGTTACCATAAATTTGAAAACACAAATGTTGGTACTTGATATTTGGTTTATATTAATACAACTGACAAAAACTGCGCTAGGCTATGCAAAAACATTGTCAGAGGCCAACTGGCTCAGTACTCTGGAGCATCTGCTTCACAGTTCAGAGATTTGGCGTTCGATTCACACTCCAGCTGTTGCTGTCAGCGATGAACGTTACACCTACCTGAGCTATAGGCCTAAAACTGCTTCCTTCTCTGAAGACATGTAGTCCTATGTGGCGTATATCATAGTATTTAGATAATGGCTAAGCCGTGAGTCTCACGACATTGTATGTTCGACTGCACATATATGCAATAAACTGAATGGAACAATGTGTTCATCCACACACTGTAGTTAATATGAAGTAGGTACCCTGCAGTACACTCGATTCGCTCGGTTTACAATTAACGATGCACACAAATGAAATGCCCACTTTTTTGCCCACAAGTTAGACAGTTACTCATCCACTTATGATATTGTATTGTGTAACTTCTTCACTCTCACATGCAAGGCGCTAGACTTTAAACATGCATCGCAGCAACAAGGAATACACAAATACATGAAGGAAGACAAGGATACATACATGGCGGTAGTAAAGAGTACACGCTTGATGGCGCTAATACATTTACTTTGATGAAACACAAGCTTTTTGAGACACACACATGAATGACGCCATCATGATTATTATAATGTACTACTGCGATGACTTCCAAGTATTGTACATCGATTTACAAAATGCATGAGGGAGTGGGAGGCTGCAAACGAACAAGGGTCATCTAGGGTGCAGACCTCCCAAGGGCGAAGCTGCTTTAAAGCGTGAAGGGAACAGTGCAGACTAGTCAGTGAAAGTCTTTTTCTCTGGGTATAAAATGAATAATCTCGCTTACTAAAACACGGAGTTACTGGAAAGAGTTTGTTGATTTTATACGCATTCAAGCATTTTGAGGTGTTTTCTATGGCACAAGTAAATTTTGACTTACAATCAAAAACAAAGAGATAAAATGTCATTAATATTGTTTTAAAAAAGGTCCAAACTTATTTGCCCAAATTGTTGACAAATCAAAACATTTGGAGTTGCGCTTTCACCCCAAGCACCACCAGCTCCGACACCACTGTATCACTGATAAAATTGTCCATTATTGACGTACTTTTGCAAGAAACAAGTGAAAAAATAATTAAATTAAAATTTTACAAAATCTTCAAAATGACAGCAATAAACTGCGGTGTGCATGGATTTCAAAAGCTGCACATTTCGGATCAGATGGAAAACGAATGACGATCATCAGCTATTTTCTTTAAGTCTCTGGGTTAGGTACGGCATAACACACGCAAGATATTGTACACTTTACACACGTGATTCTTTTAGTAGCTTTAACACCTAATGCCCATACTTTACAAATCAACTTACTTCATTTAAATCGAAGATTTGAAATAGACAGATAACGGAAGCTCTTCATTTAACTTCTGTGACTACAAAACAGAAATTGATGCTTTGTACCCTGCATTGGGTGGTAAAAAGCTGATTGTTAACAACCTTGAGGGGTATGAGATTCAGAAAATGTTTAAGTAACTTCTTCGGTGTATTTATTTTGATAACAGTTTTTAGGTACCATGTTGGAAAAAAGTAGAAGAAATGCGTTCAGTTACTTTAAAGGGCAGGCTGAGGTTAATCTTCAGTTCGGTTTGCTTTATTCTTGCTGCCACAGAACACGTTTTTACAAAAAAGAGCGAAAACAAGTGTGGGATTGAGAGCACTATTTACGGGTATCAGAAATCCGGCACAAACTGCGTAAGTGTCCTGTGGTAAAGTGATTGCCCCTAAACTCAGGAAACCCAAAATACAGACAGGAATCCAGCTCAAGCACTTGATTATAACGATTATAAGCAGTGCTGTCAACAGAAAGTGGTTTTGTACTGTTTCTTTCACAGTAAACTGTTTTGAGAACTTTCCGAAATTTGCAAGGTTTGTAACAGTTATGAAAATAAGTAAAATAAAGTTTAAGATAAGAAGAAATGCTGTATACTGCCATGCATTGTCGCTAGTAGAGGGAAGAAAACGTGGCAAACACACGCTCGTTTCATCGTAGTACCCAAACTCCCCTTTTATATAAGCGTACTTGAAAGATTTGGAAACAATGTTTTTTGCTTCTAACCAAGACTCTTGATTCCATTCAGTACCAGGTATTTTCTTTGCTAATGCAAAAACAGCGGTTTTAGTAACTGTGTCTGTTTGAAAAAAGTGGTTGGGGAACCAGATATTTGACGTGAAATATCCGGAATCTAAAGGCATGCGTGGGATAACTGCCAGCACAATTGATACAAACCATGAAAAACCTAACGTAGAAGCAATCCATACTGTACTATTTGAAACATAAGATAATTGTCGAGTTGTTAGAAGCCTGAAAACAGATATCGCCGCCATGGTTAGCAATGCTGATTCTGATGACAGCAGAGCGAGAGTGCCGATTCCTGAACACAAACTACTCGATCGCCATTCTTTGTCATAAGAGCAGTAAATGTCAGCATATGTGGCACCTTGCACCGCTGTTACTAGCAAGTAGAGACCCATCAGAAAGTCCGATATTGTCAAACTCCAAAGGAACAAAACCATGCATTTCATAATTCCTTTCCTGCAGTTACCACAAACAAGTTCTTTTGTACACACAACATTAACAAGCACGTTACCAACAACTGCAGTTAGTCCGATAATCCAAAACAGTGCTCGAAGAAGTGAAGAAGCAATCATGTTGTATTGATCAGCTAAGGCAGGAACCTCGTTGCACTGGGAGATGGTTTGAAAACCTTTTCTCACTGCTGTGTTTGTTTCTGAATGTTTTCGCCAATCTAAGCATAGACTGCTATTCTCATCTTCACCATGGTCGCAGTCTTTTATACCGTCACAGACGTAAATGATATCGATGGACATCGTATTTCCATTCTTGCAGTAAAATCGCTCCTCTCCGCACAAAGTCACGTTCTCATCAGAGTGGTCATCGCAATCAAGAGTTCCATCACAAACTTTATGAAAATCAATGCTGACCGTGCCATTGCTGGTGCAGTTGAATCTCTGTGGACAATTCTGTTCTACTTGCTGCGAACAAAATGTATCTTTAAAAACTGTGTTGAAGTTGCTTCTCCGATACTCGTTTTGGTAAATTATTGAGTTAAGTCTACCATCGCAAATAGTCGTTCCGCGAAGAATGCCGCGGACTTCTTTGACACACGGCCAATCGCAAAATGATTTACGGGGCTGACAATTGCACTCATCCTCCATCTGTTCGCACTCTGGTCTTCCGTCGCATTTGACTGCGTTTGCTATTCTGTAGTTCCATTGCATGGATCTAAACGGACAGGGCAGAATGTTGCTCGATATCTGATTCGGATGACAGAATTTTAAGTTATTTTCAAGGCTGCATTTAACTGAAGCATTGCACAGAGTTTTGCCGACGTCAACACAGTGCGTTTTGTTGTGACACGGCATCTGGCTGGAAGGACACCTCGCACCTTCTCTCCCAAGCACTGCATTGGGTACAGTCTGGTTGGGACAGAAGCGTTCATCTGACATATCGTGGCAATCTATTAAGCCGTCGCAAACTTGGCTTGGAGATATGATCAACCTTCCATCTAAACACCAAAAGCATTCAAACTTTCCATCGCGAAAGCACAAGTCCGATTTGTCGAAACACTGAGGTATGGTGTCATAAACGTTTCTTTGCGGTAAAACACAGTTACCTGTGGCTGAATTTCCTGGGCAACGAAATCCAAATAGGTCGGTTCTTTCATCACTGCCATCGCTGCAGTGCCAGATTCCATCGCAGAAATGGTTACTATTAATTGTTTGCCCGTTGCTACACTCGAAAATAAATCGGAAAGACGAGCAGTTTGACGTAATGCAAACCCAGGTCTGGGTAGTGAAAATGTTGCTGGTCGATGGAATGATCTGACTGTGGCACTGCGTTGAATTTCTGTTAGAATTTTGAAGCAATGTGTTTTTATTAGCTTCCGTCTTGCACCTATTAATAATAACCAAGCAATTATTGGACATGGTTTTGAATGTTTGACAAGGCTCGTCACTGCCATCTTTGCAATCAACTACATCGTCGCCAACCCAGGTTTTGAATATACACCGCCCTGCTGATGAGCATAGACCAGTGTTTGCTGTGCAGTCACACCGAACGTATTTATCTGTGTTGTTACATTGAAACTCGTCATCTCCATCTGAGCAGTCACGCTGTTTGTTATTGACCTTTACTCTTTCAATACAGGCGCCGTTTTTGCATTGAAATCGAGCTTCCGAGCATTGACACCCAATGTCATCACTCCAGTCTCCGCAAAGGTTTCTTCCTGAGCAACGCTGGGTCTGACTGATGC
>Ga0210059_1000207_pt1 | contig 63546 bp, 34 predicted proteins | sample Ectturendosymbi2_FD_188042 | JGI IMG/M metagenome (GOLD analysis project Ga0210059, IMG submission 188042) | Ecteinascidia turbinata endosymbiont from Florida, USA - Sample 2 (SPAdes) (version 2) | ecosystem: Host-associated > Tunicates > Ascidians > Unclassified | place: Key West, Florida... | reverse complement strand
TAATAACCTACTGAAAACCAAAGGATTCATAAAACCGAATTACCGGGTAAGTGTGTGTCCGGTTTTTACATTATCGCGCCGGGAGGCGATTCGCCCCTCACTCTCCCCGCCAGTTACGCCACTATCAGCTTGTCTAGTAACAAATATAAAAAGCAAAACGTGATTATAGCGTTCCCTTCAATACATCTATAAACGACAAGATTGGGAATTGTATTTATAAAACTTCACTTCTGAATTGATCCAATGGCTATACTGGTTTCACATCATGCTGTCCCCCACTCTTTGCAACAAACTTGCGCCCATGTTTTCGACGAATGTAGTGTTGTGTTGTAAAAACCTGATGTCGTCTTATACATATTATAGATATTATTCGCTGTTTGCTTGTTTTGACGATCGCAGATTCAAGTAGAATTTTTAGTTTTTAAAAACATGCAAGTATCTGCTCGTTGGCACGTTCTATTTTTTATACTTTCAGGTTTGCTAAAGTTTTATCGTGACACTTAAAACTAGTTTCGGTTGCAGACAGCTTGGCTGCGAAAGTGCGCAAAGTTTTGTAATGTCGTGCGAAACGTTTGCGGAAAGGGTGGACACAAGTGACACCAGAACAAAACTTCATGAAACTTTGAGCGTTGCCATGCTCGGGGCAGATGAAGTTACAAAAAATGTGCACAAGATGCATTTACATGATAGTGGAGACAGAACATCGCAAAAGATTCACGATTAATTAATTGTCTAGCACCACAACAAAAAAGTTGTTTTGTTTCTACCAAAACAAGTATAGGAGTTGTGAGAAAGAGATTTGAGTATTGTAATGCTCTGTGCACCCTACCTCCCGTTTCTGTCACGCATGGCGGCGACAACGTGCGATACTGGTCGCTAACTGAAGAAGCGCCACTAAAATTGACGGCAAGGTACAAGCCGTAGAAGCTGATGCACCACCACTTTGTGATCATTTGCTACTTTCTGGACTAGGAACAAACGCAGAAGGCTCCGTTAATCTGTTGTCCGATGACGTAGAGGAAGATAAACAAATTTGTGAGAACAGAGAGGTTAACCCGATTACCCTGGGGACTACTGGATATGAAACAGGAGGACCCTCCCTGGAAGCAGGTCTTACAAGAAATCAGGCAGTCGTTGGAGTGCCACTGCCTCACTGGAATGTGCGCATGGCCAACTCCACTGATATTTTGGCCTGTATACTGCCCATCACCACAGATCACTCACGTGGTAGCCCCTATGTTATAGTACTCGAAGGAATGTTGCAAGTCTACCAAAAAATCTAGTTGCTTCCCAGCTTCTTTGGAGATAATTTTAGAATGGGCGATTATTGACAGAAACACAGTCGAAAGTCCATTAGGAAAAATGCAGAAATTTATTCTTGTCTGAAAATGCTACTACCGCTCTGCAAAAGATTTAACGTTTAGAGGAAGCAATCAATCAACAAATATTTGACTAAATATCGGACCCATCAATGAATCTATAAATCTGAATCGGTGAATCTATTCTGATTAAAATAAACAAACTTATGTAACACTTGTCTGACACGATTAATTCCTTATGGGCTGATCAACACAAATTACGAAATTTAAAGTGGAAATCAACCAACAAAATAGAGTTGGAAATCCATGCAGAGTGACAGAAATAAGAACGGGATTTCCTTAAGCCAATTTTACTTTGAACAAAATAGACAACAATAAAATACTTTCTGAAAAATTTCGACGCGCAGTATGGTTTGAAACAGTAGAATAAAATGGCCATTTACTAAAACTCCAATTCAAAAACTACGCGATGAATTGATTTACTGTTTATCTGGAAAACCTAGCTGTTCTTACCGACGATACCAAAAATGTAGCAACTGAGGAACAATAAACGAAATTCATACGTTTGACGTAACCAATCAAAAAATCATTCGTGTGGGCCATTGCGGTCATTTTGTGCAACTGTTGGATGGCCTGATTTGCTGTGTCTGGCGGTTTTAGAATTTTTGAGACAAATATGCCAGTTGGATCTTACTGGACACGTGGGTAACTTTCCAGCGTGTTTCTAGCAGTAATGGCCCATTCTAATTCTCCAAGGATGTTGGGGAGCAACCAGATTTTTTGGTAGACTTGCAACATTCTCTTCAAGTACTCTAACAGACGGGCTATCAGGTGAGTGATCTGCAGTGATGGGCAGTATAAAGGCCAAAGTGTCAGTTGAGTCGGCCATGCGCTCATTGAAGCGAGGCAGTGGCACGCTAACGACTACCTGGTTGTCTGTAAGACCTGCTTCCAGGGCGGGTCCTCCTGTTTCATCTCCAGTAGTCCCCAAGGTAATCGGGTTAACCTCTCTGGTTTCACAAATTTGTTTATCTTCCTCTTCTTCATCGGACAATAGATAAACGGAGCCTACTGCCTTTGGTCCTAGTCCAGAAAGTAGCAAATGATCATAAAGTGGTGGTGCATCGGTTTCTACTTCTTGTAACGTGCCGTCAATTTCAGTAGCCCTTCTTCAGTTAGCGACTAGCACTGTACCTTGTCGCTGTCTTGCTTGACAGAAACGGAAGATAGGGTGCACATAGCATTACAATACCTAAATCTTCCCATATTTTGTGAATACGGATGGTCAAATGCTTGGATCAAGTGCAGTGAGCATTTTCCGGAAGTTTTGGAGGAAGTTAGCTAACATTACAACTGAAGTTTCCCACGAAATATGTTGCTGAGTAAGTTTCAACAAAGTCCTGCACATGCGTAATAAATACCGCAATTGTCTTGGCATGAGCGTAGCTCGTTAAGCTGACCACGTTGCAACCTGCTTCAAAAAAGCTTGCAGAAAGAAGGCCTGGGCAAGTTTCGCAGTAGTTGGAACCAGGGTGTGGAGCCGAAACTCAAATTTCGGCTCCAGCTCCTGGCATCCAACATATTTTGCTCTGGCTCAGCTCCAACCTCTGAAAGTTTTTGAGTCCGGCTCCAGAGCGATTTGGTCCATTAAAAACAGAAAACCATTGTATTATTTGTAAAATTGGCTTTCTTCACAAAGCAAGTCTGTTGAACGGGAACTCAAATTTCAGGCTTCGGTTCCACCATTCAAAAATACTGGCTCTGGATCTGGACTTCGGCTTCACAGTCCTGGTTTGAAGCAACTGTTTTTGGAAATGAATAACATTGTTGCTACAAATGCAATTATTTATTTTGTTTGTTTTTTTACTGCGCTAACTAAACTGTGCCTTTATTTCTTTGGCATTGAAATATTTAAAATTTAAAGTAATATTTTTGCAAACACTAAAATTAAAAGTGGGCGGCACCTTTTCAGCAAAATTCCTGTAGGAGGGCGATTGAACAAAAAAAGTTTGAAAACCACTGAGATACAGTAAAGCCAAGTTCCAAACGTTTTTATCATGTTACCTGACAAATTCCCTTATCGTGTTTTTGTTCTTCGCTTTTCTGTAAATATGCCTACACACACTTGTTTTACAGTTTGTTGTAAATTTGAAGTACTCGTACTTGCTTCATATCCACTTTGAAAGTTGTTCTTTTCTGAAAGCTGAAAGTATTCCTTGTTAAAAAGTGCAAAATTCCGTGTCGCTTTGTTGGTTGCATATTAAATCTTCCGTAATATATATGACACAGATACTGCCAGTGGCGTACCGTGAAGTTATGGTAAAAAATTTTAGACAACAGTCTTAAAATGTCCTAACGATCACCAATATTAAACCTTTTAAAACCTGTTTATTACAAACAGCTGCGATTGCACTTTCTGGAATTATGAACTGTACAAGAATTTTATTTTGCCTCATAATATCCAATCTAAGCCAGTTAAGCACGCGCCAGCAAAGATTCTAAGAGAGTTTAATTTCCTGTCGGTCATACCGAAGTCTTGAAAAATTGTACTTGCGGCTTGTCCAGCCTCGTGCTCCCCGTTGATAGGTGAGTGCAATGGAACGGTTCACGCGCGGTGATAATATTGGTTTGTTAGCAGTGCAGCATTCACTGCGAAAGCAGCCGCGTGGCTCACAGTGCAACCAAGCAGAGATGGGCGTCCCACAAACTACTCTTCAGTATATTTATTCGATCGCAGGCCACATGTCATTGACCAGATTTTGCCGAATTTTACATGAACGCTAAAAATTTTCAGTTACTTGATGAAAAGTCTAGGTTGTTTTTGGGAGCTGCAGTTGAAAACTCCTGTAGAATATGTGATTTTATAGAACTAAAATATTCAAACACAAGACAAGAAATTAAGTGTTCATTCAATCAAGGCAAATGTCCCCATTCAGAAGCAAAGTTGCTTCTTTTTTCAGCAATGGAAAAGTGGGTTGATTCTGGTTGTCTGGCATTTTTTCATTGCTATTATATTGTTGGTACGGGTTCATCTATTTGGATAGCTGCCCATCCATATACTTTGCCAATCTGTTCAAATCGCTGTGCTAGATGTAACTGTCAATAGAAGATTAATTGTTCCATTATTTTTCGATGTAGGCGTTTCTTCATGAACAGCCAAACTTAAGTAACGTAGCTGTGATTACAAAATTAATTCGTAATTCCGAGGAAACGTTCGATAACTGCAATTCTTCAACAACTACAGTAATAGTCATTTTCCATTGATGTTGCAGTTGATGAAAGGAAGTCAGTGGGAAGTAGAATATCTCGCTGCGCACATGATTCACCTTACATCAATAATAAAAAATGTATGTTCGACAAAAGATAAAATTTTCGCTTTTTGTGCTTAAACCTGCGTTGTCCGCAGTGTGGCCTAGTACCAGCCTAGATGCAGCAGTTCTTAAAGTCTTGCATGGCAGCGTGCGTTTTGTCAACTAAAATAATTTTAACGAAAATCAACCCTTTCATTTTTGTGTGTCGAACAAACTAAAACAACTAGGATGTCATTCATTCAAAGAGTTTTGCTAAGGAATTTCTATTTAAAACAAGCTATGACAGCCACAACTCCACAGACAATGCTATACAGTATTCCGGTAATCGGCTCCGGTGCCCTCCTCAAAATGGTGGCACCTACTCTTGCATAAATGCGAAGCAACTGCCAGAAAAGCACTAGTATTAAGTCATAACGGCATGTTCAAACCATATCAAAAATTATAAAAATGTTGCACTTTGGAAAACTCAACTTAAGAGAGAGTAATCTAAATGTCAATCATCCGGCTGGCAGGTAAGTCGGTTCGCTTTGAAATGACAATCACATGCCACTTTAATCAAACCACTCGTGTGGCGCCAGGTGTCGACAAGAGCTATTAAGACGGTTTGCGAAAATAATCGTTAGATCATACAGTTGAGAACACTCGCGCCGTCGCGCCACTATTGCGCTTTAATTCAAATTTAACCATTTTCCTTAACAAGCGCAGCTGCTCATTGTTCTTCCGCTTAGACTGTCAGTCAGAATTTCTTGGAACATCATGGAGGGAGTCTTAACAACTTGCTTGAGATTGCGGGTGTAGGCAATTCAGCACAAAATGGCAAAGTTTGTTCTATGCAAAAATTCGTGCTGATTTTTGTGATACGGTTGTTTAATTTCTTAGTTTAATACTTTGAAAAGAGTTATCGTTTTGAAAACATTAATTTGCATGCTTATGCTCACAACAGACAGAGTTGTTTCCACATACTTTCTTGGACTTAATTAATTTGAAAGGTAGTTGAAAGTTGCTTTCACTTGTTACACTTACGAAGGCTTTGTCTTGGTTTGTTGCTGGTTAAAGGCATTTTTCCACCAACCTTTCACTGTAGAACAATTGACCTTAGGGGATAGCAATCGTGGCAAAATCTTTTTTAGACAACTTGTACAATGACTTCTCACGTCCCCTGAAAGACACCGGTAAAAGTTTCATTCCAAAAAATATTTTAATATTCTCAGCAAAATTGAAATGCTTTGAAATAGTCAAAACTTTTGAATTTTATAAACAGGATTCTTTTGGTGATTTTGGTCAAACGTTGCCTCCTATGAAAGCAGTATCAAATCTTATTTTAATGCAATGACACCAATCACCTTTCAAACTCGTAAATGCTGAGATGAGCATTCTTCGTTTATGGCAAGGCTGCCCAACCGCGTCTAGCGGGCCGCATGCGGCCTCCGAGGTTGTTTCAAGTGGCCCGTTATGTAATAAGTTCGTAAGCAGACTTTTTATCTTTTTAGTATTTTTTATAGGATCAAGCATATTTGCCACCAAAACACACCAAAATTATACCTGTTATTCTGTTGTGGGCCTACCAACCAAACACTTGTATAACAAACGCTTCGTAAATATTTCGATTTTTTAGAAGATTTTGTTTACATGCGTACAAGCTGGCAACACCGCGTGCAAATATAGGACTCACTATCACCGCTTTGGTATTGCATAAAACGTATCAAAATCAAGGGATTTTTCATGTCACAATAGCTTATTGTTACGTTACAAAACGTTTGTGGCCCTCAATAAATTTCCTTATGTGAAAGTGGCCCCCAATACTAAATAGGTTGGGTAGGCCTGGTTTATGGTAAATAGTGTGCTCTGCAAAAATTCATGTTCCATTTATTTTATTTGCCAAAACATTTCCAAGTTAGCTTTTTGGAAAATGAGAACGAAAGGTTATAACCATAGGCTAAATAGACAATTTCTCATTTTATTTTTAAACGGTAGTGCAGTTTCAACTTTTGATATTAAACACTTTTTTTGTCTTCGGTTCAACGTAACCACGGGAGATTTTCGGAATGCAGTGAAACGTTTTCACCAAATTTTGTTTGACCTTGTAGTTCGTTTTCTTGAATATCCTCTATTATAGCGATCGGAAAGGCCGCAAAGGTTCACACTGAGGCAGCAAGCAGCAATACAGACCATCCAACGAGATCACTCTATCATTGCTTGTTCGTGACACATATATATTGGTGTTATTCTTCGGGCGCATCCCGTTTGTGGTGAATGGCACATTCAACGCAACGCCAGCGCAGAGGTTACAGCACTGTCTTCAATGCAACCATGTCCAAGTTAAGGGAGGTTGAAATTTGTAAATTTATGTTGGTATGCAAAAAGGCCCAAGAGCTCATGAATACCACGCTAAGACACTTGAACCTCTCGACTTGCTGCAGTGCACTGTGGCTAACTTGCAGTAGGCACTGAGTTGGGTTTGGGAGAGACATAATACCCAGTATTTATGCTAATTTGGATTCCCGATAAGCCGTTCGCAATTCAAAACCGATGAAATGGATGCTGAACACCCTGTTCAGAGGATAAAAGCAGAATCAAATCTTTCACAAAAAACAAACGGTTGATCTTGAAGCTTTCAACAGTAATACTTGGCCGTGATTTGTTCCTTATATTTTGAGGGAGTTATTCTGATCGACTGCTAGACCGTACTAGATCTCGGGGCAGGTGTTGAACAGCTATTCGATTGTCTGGTCATTCAGAATTTTTAAGGCCATGCGCTCAATGAAGGACAACATGTTTAACCGCCTGTTCCTCTGAACCACACTCCCAAACCGAAAGAGGGACCACAACCCATTTGCAGAATCAGGAGCGGAGAAGTTCAACACCGCTACGGAGGCGGTTAAGCCGGACTCGCACAATTCTTGGCAGGGTCATTCCAGGAGATGGGTGCCAATTACGGGGATAAAAGTAAGGAGTCTTGGCTGGCAGAGTTTCCCAACAAGCAGTTCGCATTCCATCGGTGATCATTCCAGAGCGCCGATCTTCTGCTGTAGTCGTTATCAGCAGGATTCCTGAGCCGGTGTTGGAGTCGGGTCGTAAGGAGTCGTTGGTTTTTGGGTGGAGTCGGAATCGGATTCCTAGCAACACTGGGAGTGGAAGCCGGATTTTTTGATCTGACCCCGGCTCTGGATGTCCAATTGGATAATATTTTTCAACGCACTTCTAAATTGGGAATTCCTGTTGAAACGGTACATTTTTATTTGAAACTTTTGTTGAAACAGATATTTCTAGCTTTGCACCACGACTTCCATTGGTTTTGACAGCCAAAAGTCATTCCCTTAATGTTAAGGAATGGGAGCTAGAAATTTTGGAAAAGTCGAAGTTGAAGTCGGAGTCAAGAACTTTACATCCGACTCTGCAACCTTGGGTGTCAGATGAGCTGAGTTATTGTGAGGCGGTACGAATGGGTGTCACAATGTGAGATGCTGTGCATTCCCACATGATGAAAAGGTGAGAACTGAATGGAGCAGATTGATAAGCTCTATGTGACGGCGTGCTAGAGACATTGTGGATCCTTTGTGACGAAGCTCAGTAAATTGGATGCCCTGAGGATTTGAAAATTGTTCGCTGGTGTGGAACGGAAGCATATAATCTCAGTTCACAAGGCATAGTTGATGACAAGGTTGTTGGCAAGCTCATCTAGCGTTAAGGGGCCACGAGCCTTGTGGATTCGCGGTCCCTTTTCTTATGTGCCCCATTATTCAAGAGTTGTGAGGCGATGGCGTTTACTGATATGGGGCACAGATTATTGGAGCGTCCGGATTTGCCAGTAAGTTTGTTTCTGTTACTCTATCAGCCCTGCAGCTAAAGTCCGAGACATCTATGAAATAGACAGTTTTTTTCCCAGCGCTTCTGTAGTTTCGTGGTCGATCTGCGAAAGTACGGACGAAGCGGCTCTGTCAGAGTCGTTACGTGCTGGGACTCGGCGGAAGAAGAGATAAGGAGTCTTGCAATCTTTGTCCCAACATGGTACACAGTTATTAATAATGCCACGTGGGATAGATTGTTCAGCGGCAAATAACAGGTTTTCGCAATTTCCTGGCATGCCTTTTCTATATAGTTGTGACCGGAGGTGGCAATTTCGAAACGGATTCCTGCTTAAAATAATTGAATAGCCTTGTTCTGGGGCTTTGTGTTTTTAGACACGTCTGTGGGTTAATAAGCCGTGCAATCTTGTTCTCGATTTAACGGGCATTCCATGTCGGCTTTGAAATAATTTTAGCAAATAACACTGTATTCTCCATGTTCTTGATTTATTGAGAATTTCGCAAGATAACGTGGACAGCTTGAACTGAACTGCGTAATAAAATCTTTGAGAAGTTAGAGTTCAGATCTTGCAAACAAAGTATTTGCTCGTACGTAACGCGTAGTTATCGTGCAGTTTACAGCATTTGAAAAACGTAATGCTGTTACTTTAGTGGTTTGCGAATAAGGCACAGTTTGTTCTGTTTTGATCTACAGGTCTACTTAAATATGCCTACCATCGAGAGCATTCCCTGATAGGGCAAATATTGTTCCTACCATACCTCAGGTTACGAAAACCTTCAGGACAGGGCAGTGGCCCGCGGAAACATTCAGGAAAAAAACGTCAAATCTGAAAATTACTCCAACTTACCACAGTAAATATTAGGGCTGAGGTTAGCTTAAGCTAGACTTGGTTCTACTTCCATTAAAAAGAAGGGTCCCTGCTAAATACGATCTTCTGAAAGTGGCTCCCTAGCCTAATTAATTGCCCATCCCCTGTATTAGATGATATGGCCCTCCACGAAACACAGTCTTCTCAAAGTCCCCCCAGACCCAAATTAATTGTCCAACCCTGGCTAAGGAGCACAGGTGCGTTTATCAACAACTCAGCAATTATTCTCAAGCTCACCTGACCATCAAAATGTGATCTGTATTTCAAAAATGTTCATTTTTTTAAAAGCAAATGCACATCCCTCCTAAAAATGCGGGTAGTATGAATCGAAAAGAACTGAGAACCTTCATTAAAATCTTCGCAATCACGCCATTAGTCTTTACAGGTGGCCTCTACAAGATCCATGTCTTGGTGTAATCGGAACTGGGGGAAGTACATGCACAAAAAGTAAATTAGGTTGAGACATGAAAGTGCGTTATTTTATGGAATTTTTGTGAGATTTTGCTCATAAGGTCTATTCAGACAGCATGGGCAAATTCTATTGAGACAATGCTTTAATGACTTTGCGGCACAGCATCGATCACAAAAATTGATTTTACACATGTAATGGCAGCAACGCTTGTTCTGAGTTAACGAAGGTATTTCTATGACAAAACAGGCTTAAATTTAACAGACATTTTTTGGGTTGCACATGAGGTCAAATGGGCGCATGCAAGGAAGACAATGCCTGGGAATCTGCATCACAGTTTTGATAACACCAAAAGAGCGGCAGCAAGGCTTGTTCTGAAATTTAGGTCCTGCTTCTACAGCCCCTGTTTGTGAGGCAAGCGAGTTGTACAAAACGCAATGCTTTTCAGTATTCAATTGACCAAATGATTTTGAAGCCAGAGCAAAAAACCTTTAGAATTTGGAGGAAGAACTGCAACCTTAAACGTTATGTGCCTAGAGCGGAAACCATAGTCGTATCCTGAAATTTGACATCCGTCTCCACAGCCCTGGTGGATCGTGGACGACACAGTGGGAGGCAACATTGTATTGGAAGGAGGGTACGCGACTTTCAGCCTGGCTGTTTCGATATGGCCGATTCAGTCTTGCGGAATCGGTCTGAGCCGTTTCGGTCACGGGACTTTTCGCCTTGACCGTTCCGGGCTCGAGACATTTCGGTCAGGCTATGAAATCTTGCACTAAGCTTATGTACTCTTTTTAATGCAAACGTACTTAAATCAACGAAAGGTTTATTTAAAAAGCTACACACATGATCCAAGATCCAACAGTTAATCAGCATCAACATATGATTTTCGTTATCGTCAGCAAGAAAATTGAATCATTATCGACATTTTCAATCAACTGCAAATACTTCAAGCTCACAATTACAATTCAGATTTCATCGCAATAATGACTCCTCAAAATGGAGTTGGTGTAACACCAGTTAGCGTGACATTCCGCCTGCCTATATAATCATTTAAAGAAACAAATGCAATCAGTCCCAGACCAAAGCGGCCAGACGGAAACGGCTCAGACCGAAACGGCTCATACCGAAAGGGCTCAGATCACAAGGGCCGGACCGAATCGCCCAGACCGAATTGGTTTGTTCCGTTGGAAAGACGCTTTACAGACACAGGCTTGATCAAACTCCATGACAGCTTCTTTCAAACAACCGCCGTTTAAAGGAATTTTTTGCGGTTTGTGCAACATCTTGATCACCTGCAGCGAAAATGCAGGAACATAACAAGATTTGCCGTGAAAACGCAGATGGAACCAAACAATTATGGAGATGAGTCACGAAGGTGGTACTGCGTCTGTCCACAACACGATTTCTTTCATGTGTCGAAACAAATATGCTTGGTGCGGCATTAACATACCAAACCTTTTCACCCAAGATAATTGGTTTTTTGCACAGCTTCTTTTTGGAAGGCTTCAGGTGACTGGTCGTCGGAAGGACGATTTGCGGTAGATAGTGAAATTTTATTGGGGGGAATAGTGAATTTTTCCAGGGATGGCCAAAAATTAAATTTAGTTGTGGCCACTCCAAACAAATGAGAAAACATCTTTTGCCTCCAATGTAATAGAAAAAATGTGAAATTACGGAAATCAGGTGGCAATCACCTCATGCTCCTTCTGACACCCATGTTCAGGCTTACTCTTCTCACACTGTCATGTGCACAACCCTAATTAATTTCGAGAGAACTACGGAACACTGCACCTGGAAAAACTCAGCTACAAAAGGAAGCAGTTTTCGAAGAGTTATTTTAGGTATACTTACATTACATTGTTGGTACCTCTGCCTCATCTGGTCAAACTGAACCTGAGCAAAGCAGGATGCAAAAGAACGATCCACACTTATCCTATAATGCTAAATCCATCGACAAAACTTACTCAACATACCTGAGACGCTTCATCGGGAAAAGCTCACTTAATGGAAAATGAACGTTTGCAAAACAGCTGGAATTTGTTCATTGGTAAACTGGAATTTTGTTCATAAACTGTTTCTAAATGGATCCAAATACACCGGAAGTGTTTAACATACAGATGCCTCCCACACAAGAAACACAAAAAACACAGGATTGGTTAAACTAAAGCATGTGTCGACATCGAAATCTGTGAAAAAGTAGTATCTGCACAGTTTTAAAATTTTAATCAGGGTGGCAGAGCTGTTTCTCGTCAAACCTGCTTGACCAGTCTATGGCAAAACGTCAGCGCATATGCTCATGGAGCCGCAACGAAACCATGTGTTGATGGCCGCTGCTTCTTATCGCATGAAATTAAACGCGGATTAAGCATGGATTGACCCTGAGCCAAAAGTCGTCACAAATAATTGAGCGATCACACTCCCGCAGTAGTGCCATGAAAAAAATACCTCAGCAGTACTCTGGGTTCATTACGATTTGTTTCGTGTCGATTCGTTAACCGTATCGATGCGTTGGATATTTCTATTTTTATCGTAACTGTTATCTACATCTATTCCCCGTTTAACTCACAAGTTTCCGCTGCGTAAAAAACGCAAACCGAGAGTTTCGGTGAATCATGCAACTATTTGCCTCAATGATCCACGAAACCTGGGATGGGCTATGAAAGATCACAACACTTCAAAATCATATTAGGCATCCATAATCTTGTAATTGTCACTCAATGAAACAAAAAAACGAAATAATCATTCCGATTTGAAACAAAATGTTTGGACGACAGTGCGGCAAAAACGTTACGTGAACATTACGGCCTGTCGACTACACTCTTTTCAATGCAACCCACATATTGTCATACCTGGAATACATAAACAGGTATAACAGCACAGAGATCATCCTGCAATTGACTAAAAATTGAAGAGTGTTCTCATACAATTTCATCGCTCTCATCTTGGAGAAACATAACGTGCGCAGCTTCCACGTATGCGTCGCCTGCGCGGCTCGGGCACTCCAAAGCCATTCCTAGCAACGACCACCCATGTGGTGTCTTGGACTCCGACCTTGACCATGGCGAACATCTAGTATGGGCAGTGCTTCGGGCACATCAACACCATCATTACGATTTTACACGTTTCTCGTGTCCAATCGGCAAAACGCTAAGCAAATATCGTGTATCTTATCTCAATCTGTTTGAATGCTATCAGTAGATTTTTATACTGCAATCGTATGCTTGCTTCCCTTCAATAACAGTGTTGACCTCAAAAATGATGATACATATTATAGAAAAACATTCTGAATTTCTGGGTGCGCTAATAGCTGCAGTAAATTTGTTGCAAGTCGATCTTGATAAACCATGAAATTGCTGCAACGAAAAGACACCACCGCCATGTTGTCCCTTCAAAATGCCAGGGTGAATGCTCACATCACGCTCCCGCTCTTTGGCGCCCATGAATATAAGTTTGAAGTAAGGAAACAATCGATGGAATATCAGCCCTGGTTTTGCGCATCGGATCACTCCTTACTTTGGTGGACTTAGCTAGCACTCGTACAGTTTTGATGAAGTTATGGTGTATTTGCACCTTTTTTGATAAAGTTAGGAATCTTACTGTGTCCATTCTGATGGAAGTTACTATGCGAAATATTTGTCTGAAAGGACGCAGCCAAACAAACAAGTAGAGAAAACGAGGACACCGGTTGTGAAAGCTGAAATCTGTGGCAACCCTGACTGCAAACATGTCATGCAGTATTATTCCTGTACCAAGTCTTCACTGGTGTTTGCCATTCCACCAACAACGAAAAACTGACCGATAACCAATGCAAAATCTGCTTTGACATGCTCCAGTACAAACAATGTTAACGTGGCAATAAAAGTTGTAGCTAGATGTTAAATTTCCTCCTATAGTGATGTTCGGCCAGTTATTTTGCTGCTAAAATTATGGTGATGTTCTTTCGACTTGGGACGCATAAATCTAAAGCATGTTTTGGAAATGCGGCACAAAAGTATGTGGATGCTAGGCAAAATTTTCAATTAAAGGTACGACGCAGATAAGCATTTATATTTGACCCAAGAAGGTTTCTCGTTGCACTCAAGCATTTGCAAATAAATCGGATAAACAGTAAACTAATAAAGATATTTCCACAACTTTTAGTCGATGTCAAGATCAAAGGTGGCTCGTTAAGACTTGGATGACTTCTCTTTCTGCAAACGTTGGTTGTTTGAAACATGTTCACTATCACTGTATGGCAAAAAATTTGATGATTACCAAATATTCAATGAAATCAATGCAGTATGCTGAAATTCATGCTTTGCCATACAAATATAATGTGCCTCTGACTCAGAGGCTCTGAACACATAACAAACCTAAAAATGCTCAAAGATTATAATTTTTCTGTATTGCATTCCAGTATAACCCCTCAAGCTTTAACTAGTTCAGACTACCCTAGTGACAATGTGCCGAGTGTGCCCCATTTTTTCTGTCAGGTGTGCCTCATGCATACCTAAAAAATAAAATGAAGAAGTACCAACGCAACTTAAAAAGAATTTAGAATCTGGCATTATCAAATCATATTGCCCTGGCCTGACCACAACGTCACAAAACCTTAGAACTGAAGATGTTAATTAACGTGGACAAAACTCAAATCTAAATGCCATTTTATAAATTACTTTTGGGTAGCAAAAACACAACTTTCTCTGTAACTCGTAGCAACGGCTGCCTATCAACGAAAATTTAACTTTAGTACTACGGCAGGTATGAGACCAAATCACCATGGAAATTTTAAAGTTCAACATTTTCAACTGTTTGAACAAATCAAAAAAGACAACTGTACCCCTAGTTCTACTATGCCCCACCTTCCCTTACATTTATTTCAAAGAAACGCAATAGAGTGTGTACAGTGTTTATTAACTTTAATGAACACGGTCATCTACGCCAATTTTAGTGGTTTGGGAGTTTTTGACGTAATAATAATTTAACAAAAATTCAATTTTGACGCATTATATTAATATATTTCGTGTTGACGTGAATACTCCATAATTTAGGGAACAGCGTTGTTGATCAATTGATTTTATCAAGTTTACTTCCCTGACATTTGCAAAAGTTTGTTGATTTGTGTAGGTAGAAACTCTAAGTTTAGTGGCTCTGCTCTCTCACTTTAATAAGCAGAGAAAGACCAAAATGAAGTGTGACACCAGTTAGTGTTGCGGGCTATGCCTATGAAAAGCATTCGATTATCATCACCTGTTTGTAAGAACTGTTCAGCGATAATGTCCAGGATACATCCGTTATCTAGCCTTTTACTTAAGGGTCAGTTGAAGTCAAAGCGTAATTTTGGAACCGACGGTCCCTAGATGTGGTCTACTCTCAATGTATTCAACTCAGACAAGTGCTAGTAACATCGTAATTGTTTTATTACGGTTTCAGTCAAAAATTGTGCCGGACATAACTTCAACATGAAGTAATCTTGCAAAAGTTACTGGAAATTTTGGCAGTTCTTCGTTACGACCTCTCAAACGAAACTCCAACTGATGTTTCGGTTAGAACCATTGAAAGGTCAACGCGTTTTCGAAACCGACTAGGACCGCTCTTACCACAACCTTTTTTCTCGAAACAAGAGTGTAACCGTGCTGTCGCTGGTATTCTTGTAAATAATCCGCCCAATGTTATGAAACGCATTGCTCCTTTTTATTTGTCCGAAACTACAAACGTCAGTAGTTTTCGACGACTTGGTTACCTGGCACAAGACTTTTTTTGAGTCAGTGTCGAAATTCAGCACAGAAATTTTATAAATGCCAAAAATGGTTTCGTAGCGCATAGTTTCGAAACTCTGGTTTCAAAAAATTACACTGTTACGATGATTATAGTCGGAAGGAAAAAAAGGTTGGCAGTATATATATGCTATCATCTTTGATGGAAAAATACTCTTATTCAAACATCTTGGCTGTGATACGATTTGATGATGAAGTTCACTGCAGTTTGTTCGGTGGTGTTTTTGTTGATGTCTCAAGACATAAAAGGTAAGTCTATTGTAATATTTAGATTGTGTGTTTTTTCTCAAAACGAAAATGTCCTGATGAAATCCTATATGGTGCTCGTGACAACCAACGAAATGTTGTTTGTGGTAATAATTGCGAAGAAACGTTTTTGCTTAACAGAGAACTATTTCTTTGCTATTAGTTGTTTTCTAAAATTTTTTAAAATTTAAAAATAATTTAAAATTTACTATATATTGAATGTACTCTCTTCTGCTTCTTTATCTCTTAATCAATTTCGGGCTGATTTAGTAATGGATAGCAACCAATTCAAACATAAGTTGATAAAAGATGCTTTGTTTTAGATATGCAATATTGTAAAACTCTGACAAATGAGACAGCTAATATCCCTAATGTCATAATTTTTTACAGCGTTGAAATGCTGGCAGTGTCTTAATGCTCGAACAAATGAAGAATGTGAAGCGAATGGCAAAATTGTTCAATGTGATGCAAACCAGGTTTGCCAAAATTTATGTTTTTGATATTTTAGTGCTCTAAAGATGGACCCCAGAAAGAACGCAAGCTCTTATAAAAAGTTTTCTACGTAATGATCCGAGTATTTTCGGAAACAGTTTTGTTTTTTTCGTCGAGATTACGATCATTGCGCAACATATAATTGAAACGCAATGGAACAATGCATGCACTGTCTCAAAATCATCTGTTTTAAAGGGATTTAAAACCGTTGCCCAAATAAAGCCAACATAGATAATGTGTGTGTTTCTTTTGTATCCAAGATCACCGCTAACTTACTTGATTTATCTTTCATCCTTTTCTGATAAGAGCTGCTGAAAACTGTCGTGAGTTTTTTAAGAAACTCACGCATGCCTTTCTTGGAATTAATGCTAAAACTTTGCTTTCTAAAAACTGCAAACATATGATACGCCTTTTTTGGTGTTACAGATTTTGATTTAAATATCGGCCAAAAGGCAGTTTTGCATGCGCATTGACGTCATCCAAGATTTATCGGCAATGACTGAAATTAAGATAATCATGCATAGTTGATTGCTTGTTTAACCTCAGTTGTTATAACGAAAAGTCGGTGACAATTGTTTCTTCTGTGAAAGGAAATTATTTTGTTGTTTTGTTTCAAAATGCAGGAAGCTTGTCAAAATGAAGTAAGAACCCTGAACAGAGGAACAATAATTACGAAAAGGTGCAAACAAGCTCATGCCTGCGACAACAACTTCATTCAGGTGAACGATTAGTGCCTCCAGATGTAGCAACTGTCACATATTAACATCAGTTGACATTTGCAAATTTTACCTATGTAACGTGTTTGCCAAAAACGGTGTAATTAATCTGACGTTTCCCACACGCTAATATTTATCGAGTTTTCGATTATTTCAATTGTGAAAGAATCGCTTTCAAACAATTTCACCTAAACGTTTATGTCTCTTACATGTACGGTTAATAATATCATCCACAATTTCTGTGCGTGTGAGAAGTGTGCTTTCTTTTTTTTCATTAACTTTGAAGGTAGTTTACAAGAAGCACTTGTTTATCCACTGAAAACTTCCTTATGTATTCTTCGATGCATTATATCGCACTGTTATTGTGGTTACGTTTGTCCTTTTGACTCTTTCGATGGCAAGCTATTGTGGTGTATGCAATTATACTTTGACAAAGAAACTATTTCATTAGATTGAAAATGTGCGGTTTTGACGTTTCTGCACAAAACATCTAAGTCTATGACCTATTTATTATGTTGACAATGTCGATTATTGCTTTCAATCTCTACATTTTCTAAATTTTTTCCGACCTTACGTTATTGCATATCGCAACAGATTTTAGCAAGTTGGTGTGCAGGAAAACGTCCTTTCACGAAATAACGCAATTTATTTCATTTTTTCATCTATATCCTTACTTTTTCCCTAAGTTTAGATTTTGATGGCTACACAGTATGAAATGTTGTTGCTTTCTAAATGATGGCAACGAAAATTTATTTTTTTCTCTTTTAAATTTGAGTAAACTTCCATGCAAGAAGTCAATCGAAATCTCCAACCTAATCTACCTCCGACCTCTCTTAAATGTTAACGTGTTTTTTTCATAAATTCAGTCAAAGCTTACCCAAAAATTTTGGAGCTCTCCGAGGCGTACATACAGCAGCGTTTTCCTGCTTCAAAATGTGGCCTATACATGAACAACCGAAAACCTATCTAAATCCTTTCTGTGAAAAAAGTTTTCTGCGTGATTGCAAATTGACCTATACCGCTTTTTTCCGTGCGGTATCTTTTATACCGTTTTTGACACGTGCATCTTTTGATTTTCGAAATTACCTTTTCAAGAATCCTCGACCGGCTTGGTACCCAACCCAGTGCAACATGGAATGGGCTCACACTGTTTGCAGGTGCTGCTGCAACACAGACGAATGTAACGGACCTCGGCTACCTTGTCTTCAAGGTGAGTGGTAATTTCCAAAAGGCACTGCTTGAGAATTTGTTCATCGCAATTGACAGTTTGTCGAAAATCGTTGGCTCTAACAATGTGCACCAATGAGCCATCTCGTCGTGCGTGCACCACATTTCTTACCGGAACAGGTTTTCACCATCATAACTCAATAGGCGATTGACCTAAAGAGCTGTTCAAACCCTCTGAAGATGCGGAAGTCATGTAGATTCACAAAGTGTCTAAAGGTGCGGATGGCGTTGTATATTTTTGATAAAAAGGGGAAGTTGCGGACATTTGTTTTTTTGGGCTCACGTTACAAATGCGGTGAGTTGAGGTTTATTTGGGAGATATTTCCAAGCGCTGAGCGCCAACACCACGAGCCAGCTTTTTTACTTAAGTTTGTAATGGAAACTAGGCTTGACTACGAGTCTTTAGATGGTATGATTGATTTTCTGGCATTTGTTGTTCGAAATTCATTGCCAAAAACCCCAATTTAATTACTGAATCATCTAATTAGTCCGTAGGGAATTGGCTAATTGATTTGCACCGTTCATCTTTGGACATAGTTTGTAAATCTCATATCACTAATTGGGTATTCAGAGTGCACACATATACAAATAATTGCGTCATATTTCTGCCATCCTTTCTATGTTCAGAACCAATTGAAGGCTAGCTCAACAACTGCTTCAACAAAAATTGCCCTTTAATTGAGTGTTGCCTAGGACAACGAAGTAAAAAATGTTTCTCAATGAGTGCAGACATTTTCAGAGATTAGTGCTAGGTTTCTCGTTTGCCAAAAACCTAAAACATCACCGGTAAAGTTTGATCTTAAAACAAAGTTGAACAGCATCTGCCATGAAACACTGAATGGAGGCATTCTAAAATCGACATCACAAATGTCGCAGGCTGTTTGAGTGCTTCAATACAACAAACGTGAATTTTATTGCACGCATGATAAAATGTTCACGTTTAAACAATTCTGAGCAATAAGCCTTAAGTCACTGTAGAAAATTTGTGTTTTCAGCAGGAAAATTGCGCGAATATGTTTTTGTTCCCTGCTCATCGAGCAACTTCTACAATAAGGAACATGAACGCATTGCGAGCCACATAATGCAAACGAGTGATTGGTTTAAGACATCATTGCACCTATGCTGTGATGCAAACAATAAACCTTTGCTTGGAACAAAGATTAGAGAAGAAGCGTAACATCCACATTTTTCACTGCTCGAAGGGAAAGCCTGCATTCCGCCTCACACCAACCCGATCAACGGAAAAGTGACTTGTTCGAACAGCAACAATCCTGACAGCCGATGCAAATTTTCTTGCAATGCCAAATTTGTACGGACAGGCTCTTCAGAGTCAATTTGTTCCAATGCAACTGGTGGCACATACAAGTGGACAAATCCGCCGCCAATATGCATTCGTGAGTTGATTTGCCGCTAAAGTTTGAAATTCTAAAGAAAATTAACAAACGGAAATTTCCATTTTCAATTGAAAAACGTTTCTGTTTTTTGCTGAGAGAGGGAACTATCGATAAGTTTTGAATGGAATCCAAATGTAGATCAGTATAGGAGCAGTTGTGTTGAACCGCAGTAACCATTCATACAATTTGTTTCAGAACCCACCGACCGCACGCGATAGAGGGTCAATAAACGCATAGGAAACGGCTTGTTTTTACTTTTATTTCATAAGAAAATTGAGTACTTTCGGATTTCAATTTTTTGTGGCAGCGTTGCAAAACGACTTGATCCCAGTGAGACTTGGAGCTTGTGAAAAACTTTCAAATGGTCGTTTGCCGTTTCTGTAAATAAATACACAGAAATCCGCAACAGATGAGGTCTTGGTCGACTGACAACCACTATCAGCTGACGAGTTATGGTCAAAAATGAGTCCGAGAAACCACGGGACTATGCAGAACTCATAACATCCAGAGTTAAATGATGCAGACCTTGCCAACGCTCAGTTTTGGCGCTACAAAACCACAGCGGTTGCGAAACCACTGCCAGTTCATTATTAATGTAAGGACGTCCGCCATAACTCTGTTATTAGCACACTCATTCATAAAAGGAAATAACTTTCAAATTTAAGATGTTGCTATAGCCATTCTTTGTCCACCCCGTCAAAGCAATCCAATTCATTGATGGGTTTTTTGTAGTATGGGAAACAAGGCAACGCGAATTTGACCAATAGGTCTCCTGAAGGTTTTAAAATTAATGAACGTCCAAGAATGGCTTGATTGTACTGAATGACGAAGATGGTGACGCAATGAAAATCTGGACAAATCCACCAATATCCCGCAGCCGCACATATTCATTCGAATGTCAGATATAACGATTAATTTTTTTAAATTGTTTTCGCTTCGAAACCTAATAGCCTTTCATGCAATTAATCTTTAAGAAACGTTTTGTAAGATTCACTTGAAACTACGACTGGAGTATACAAACATATATTGCTGACGTCAAATTCCTGCCATCCTATCTATATGTAGAAACAACCAAAGATTAGCTTAATGACTATTTCAATAAAAATCTTCTTTGGATTGAATTTGTTGCCTATGTTAACGCACAAAGTGTTTGTTGAGAATTGGGGCATTTTCAGGGATAATTGCTAGGTTTTTCGTTTTTCAACAAACCAGAAACTTCAATATCCAAGTTTGATATTATTGGCATCCTATACTGCATCTGCCATGTAAAACTAAATGAGAGCACTCAAAATCAGGCAAGATGAGAGTTCTCTAGTGAAACAAATGTGAAATGTGCTGTACGCATGTTACTATGTTTATTTTAGAAAATTTATTATTTTAGAAAATTGAAAATTGATATATTTTACATTTCGAGTGGATGTAATGAAATATCACATTTTTGGGTGATATTTATATACTGAGAAATATTTTTTTCCAAAAAATATACTGGAAAATATTTTTGGCTACACACCAAGTCCGCTACTGCCCCTTTGGAAAATTTCCGGCCCCATCATTTTGCCTATGCTTTGATGCGAACTGCGAAATTTCTTTGCTACAAACATCATTGCCAAGGATGCAGTGTGGCGGAAGACGTGGGAACGGCGTTCCAAAAACGTTTTCTTATTTTGCTTCAAAATGTGTTGGAAGCTGTTTGGAAATGGCTATTTCTTTGATGCCTTGCCACACCTTTTTGCTAGAAGTTCATCTCTGATTGTAGCAGAATGGCAACGTTAATTTTTTTGCTTCTTGAAGGGATTGTCTGCAATCCGCCTCACACCAACCCGGCCAATGGCAGAGTGGATTGCTCAGACAGCAACAACGTTGACAGCCAATGCGATTTTACTTGCAATACCAATTATGCACTGATCGGCTCTCGACAGTCGGTTTGTCGTGACGATGGAAACGGCGACGAATTAGGAGAGTGGTCAACTCTGGCGCCGACATGTGTCCGTGAGTCGAGTTTGCGTTAAAGTTTGATTCTAGACAAAAATGACAAAAAGTTGTTTCAACTTTCAATTGAAAAAAGTTTCGGTTGTTTGATTAGACTAAAGCATTTTTCACCAATAAACGAACAATGAAGGAGCTATATCAAGCTACACAATTAGCTTATAAGAGCACTGTGGTTTCAGTATATAGGAAGGAATTTAAAAAAAATTGTGCAAGATATTCATTACCAATTCAACGTCATCCAATGCTGATTGAATTGACATTTCATAATCACACATGTTTTGTTTCTGTTATAAACTAAGTCAAAAACTAATGCATTATTGCTAACCTCATAGCGGCTCAGAAAACAATAATTCCTCATACTGGATTTAATCAAGGACACATCCCGAAAATACTGAACATGTACTTTGTTTGATTTGCACTTTTTCGGCATAAAACATGATATTTATTCGCCGGTTTTCCAATAAGTTTTTCAAACACACTTTCAATAACCGATTAAGAAAATACATTCAAGATTGATCGAAGTGGTTTCCACAAAACATATTTCAAACTTCGACTGAGAATATATAAGACCGAACTTTTGGGGTTTTGCTGCGATATGTGGTAAATTTGCAAAACCACTTACAGTGGAAGAAATGAAGAAAAGCATTTCTGTAAGCATTCAGAAGATTAACGTATTTTGTGAATGGAGCTGAAAGATATCTCTCCTACTGATTTCCCGTTGTTTATCAAATGTGACTATCTAACAACTCACTGCAGGGATTTCATTTTCAAATCGTGGATGTTCTTTTCACAGTCTATGGCATCTCATTCAAACAGAAAAAGTTGTTCGCATCTTTTGCTGCTATAAGCCGTGGTGAATTCGACAAAATGCTTGCAATGTTTTGTGTGAGCTTTTGCTTCAAGCCTTTTTGTTTGAGGTCGCACATGATGTTGTTTGTTTACATATACCTCAATTAAACCATTTTCATGTCAAATTATGTTGGTTCCAAATTTCTATTAAACCGTCAAAACACATAAAAGTATACTATAATAAGGAAGCAGTCATTATTCCAATGTTTAGTATGCATGCTATAATTTCATCCTACTAATCACGTTTTTTGTTTGCAGCCGTTATTTGTCTACCCCCTCAAGAAAATCCAGTTAATGGAGCAGTTTTGTGTACTGACGAAAACAGGGCAACGAGCATTTGCACATTTAGCTGCTCAGCAGGCTTTTTTGTGAGAGGACGTTCAATAACAATTTGCGCGGATGACCACGATGGTGACGCATTGGGAATCTGGACCGAACCACCAGCGTCCTGTTTGCCTATAAGCGAGCTCATTTGATTTTAGAGATTAAAAACAAATTATTTTTGACCAAAGTCACGGGAGAACCGGGAACAATCTAAACTATTCATTTGTTTTATACAATGCATAAAGATTCGGTATCTCAGATATGTGGCTTCTCATTCGAAATAATTTTAACTGTCCTTTGCACATGCAAGAGGTGGCCGATGTCACATTTTCAGATTCGACTCCAGGCCTGATGTGGTTTTATTTGATCGTCGGTCCGGATCCGTGTCCAAAATTCTTTTAAATTTGAGACTCCGATTCCAACTCCAGCAACTATCAATGCAATAAAAAATTAGGAATGTTTGCACTTGAGAAATGACGTTTGCAGGGAGCAAGCATCCTCCTGCCACTGAGGAAAAATGTGACTAGAGATCTGGTCCGGCTTTTCACAATTTTTTTTAAATACAGCTGCGGGTCTGAAAAAACACAAAATCCTTCCGGAGTCCACGCTGGCTCTCCTGGTCCGTGACTACCTTTGACAAATGCATAAGATATTTTCAGTTGCCAACCAGGGTATGCGCAGATCCAACTCACGGTAAGCATTCCAACTGCTTCAGCAAGGGTTTTCCTTATAATGGTTGCTGCATTGTAAACAAGTAAAAAACGCATTTGAAGAAATGCAGTGGAATAGGTGGTCTTATGCTGGCTTTTGCCGTTCAACAAGCCCCAAGGTTCAACATCAAGGAATGATTGTGCCACCAACTATTCTTGCATCTAATGCATGAAAACTCATTTAAAATGCCAGAGCATGTTTATCGTGTGTGTGCAGAGTGCAATATTGAAACAAATGTAAATGTTGGTATGTGCATGATACCATTTTTTAAGCTCAAATAACGCCACGCCAAACATAAGCCTTTTCTCTGTTAAAGAATTGCATTTGATGGAAAAACCAAAAACCAAAGCACACTTTCATTTAACCACAACTGCAAAAAGTAACATCGCAACTTCGTCACGTATGAAAACAAAACCTTTTTGGCTATCTAACGTAAAAGCGTGAATAGTTTAGAATCCTACAGCATGTTTTTCGTGTGTATGCATAGTGCAAAAAAATGAAACAAACATGAATGTTGATATGTGCATAACACCAGTTTGAAGCTCAAACAGCGCCACGCAAAAAATCAGCCTTTTCTCTAATAAAAAATTGTATTTGATGCAAAAACTGATAACCAAAGCACACTTTCATTCAGCCACAACTACAAAAGGCAACTTGACTACTTTGTCACATATGAAAATAAAACATTTTGCGCTACAAAACGAACGCCTGAATGGTTTAGAAATCACAATACTTTTGCTAGAATGAAAACCATATATTTCTCCCTGCAACAAGCATTAGAGCATATAGTCAACGTGCAAATTTTTACTTCTCAAAGGCACTGTCTGTGATCCGCCTCACACAGACCCGGCCAACGGCAGCGTAGATTGTTCGGACAGCAACAACGAAGGAAGCCGATGCAATTTTACTTGCAATCCTGGTTATACACGACTCGGCTCTCGACAGTCGGTTTGTCAACGCCGTGGAATGGACGACGGTTTCTTAGAGTGGTCAACTGCGCCGCCGACATGTGTCCGTGAGTTGAATTACCGCTGAAGTTTAATTCTAAACAAAATGACAAAACGCAATTTCAGTTTTCAACTGAAAAACGTTACGGTCATTCTTCAGGGCTAAAGCGTTTTTCCCCAATGAAAGACTCATTGAGAGGTTATGATTAAGGTACATATCTGATGGTAGACTATCTTAAGGTTTCTGTTTGAAATACACAACTCTACTTCATACAAAAAAATTTTTTTGGAAATGAAAAATTTGTTTGGAAATTTCAGTCAAAATTCAAAACAGCCACTTGCGGATCAACTTGCTATTTATGCAGAAAACCAATCATAAATATATAGCTTACCAGAGTACTTCCATTCACAAAACAAAGTTTTTAAAAACGTCTTGCAATGTACTGGACTGAGGGACATATTTTAAGCACTCCACTTATCACCGGGTCGTTTGGGTATTCAGAACACACACATGTATATAAAATTGTGTCATATTTCTGCCATCTTTTCTATGGTCGGAACAAATCAGAGGTTGGCTTCCCAACTACTTCAACAAAAATTTCCCTCTAGTTGAGTGCTACCAAGGACAACGAAGTGAAACATGCTTCTCAGTGATTGGAGACATTTTCAGGGATTTGTGCTAGATTTCTCGTTAGCCAAAATCTGAAACTTTAACGGTAAACATTGATCTTAAACCAAAGCTGAACAACATCTGAAATGAAACACTAAATCAGGAGTTACCAACCTTTTTCTTACCATGTACCCCTTCAGCTTTCCAACAGGTGCATATGTACCATTAAATTTTTTTTGAAATTATATTTTTGTCAGGATTATTCACGGATATATTTAACAATAAGCAGATGTTGATTTTTGAAAATAATAGTGGTTGAGATATGTATAAATATTTGGAAATAAATAATATATGAATATATTTTTATCTCCTATTGCCAACCCTAAATGTACTCCTTCAGATCGGGAAATGTACCCCTGGGGGTACGTATAACCAGGTTGGGAATCCCTGCAGTAAATGAACGCATTCTAAAATCAAAATCACAATCGTCGCGGCCTGTTTGAGTGTTTCAATGAAACAAACATGGATTGTATTGCACGCATGATAAAATGTTCACGCTTTAAACAATTCTGAACAATAAGCCTTAAGACTCTGGAGAAAACTGGAGTTGTAGCAGAAAAATTGAGTGAATCTGTTTTCTTTCACGGCTGATAGAGCAACTTCTACAAGTATGAACATGAATGTATTGTGCGCCACAATGTACAAACAACCCATTGTGCCTATGCTGTGATGCAAACATTAAACTTTTTTGCAATGTTTTTTACTCTTCGAAGGCAATGTCTACATTCCGCCTCCATTCACAATAACGAGTTAAAAAATCATCTAGGGGAGCACTTGGCTGAATGAGATTTTTCAGATCTGCTTTACCACTGGGACGTTCGAAATAAAAGTATAATCGCAAGGCTTTAGATAGGTCTATTTGAATGGTCTGGACGCTTTTACAAATGGAAGATGCATTATTCAAAGAGGGTAAACAAAAGATACTGAAACGCGTTTTCACTAAAATATTTGAACCGCTGGCCTGCACTATTAAACAAACAACCTTTGAACGTTTCCAGCAAATAATCTAAATTCCCTAACCCATTTGCAGTCAAATGGAATAGAAAAAATCACATTTGTGCATATTCTAATATCACAAAACCTTGGGGCACATTTCAACGCCATTACGCCTGCTAGTTGTTCAAACGTAATGAAAAATAACTTCCTAAATGTACAAAGTAGGCACATCACATCCGGATACAAGATGTTTCTATCACTTCCCATGTCACTTCATTGAAAATGTTTTTTTTCGTTTTTTTAACCATCTGATGTGATAAAATCATCAAAGACCTAACCTTGTGCTCAGATGTTTTGTATGGAAACATGTTTCATTATTGTTCTTCTTGAAGTGAGGATTTCATATTTTTGTTTGTGTATGTATTGCAAAGTTGTGTGTATCAACAATATTTGGACCAAATCGCCTGACCGAGAATGAACGATGAACAATCGGTCAGTATTATGGGTGAATTTGAAGTACTTCAGTATCATGCGATTTTTTCCATATTTGACGTTTCTTTGCTTTCTTTCATCTCATGCAACCAATAACGTTTCTGGTAGCCACTATTTGTCTAGCCCTTCAAGAAAATCCAGTTAATGGAAGTGTTTCTGGTAGTGACGGAAACAAGGCAAGGAGATAATTTCTTTAACTCTTTCTTGGAAATACCAGAGGTGGCCGACGTCACATTTTCCGACTTTCACTCGAGGCCTGTTCTCAAGTTTAGAAGGTGAATCTGGATTCTCCTCCAAATTTTCTTCAAATTTGAGGAACCGACTCCAGTTAAAACTTCCGCAACCATTGATGCAACCAAAAATTAAAGAATGTTTGCACTTGAGCAATGACGTTTGCAAGGACTAGGAAGCCTCCAGCTACAGTGGGAAATGGTGACCCAAGATCCGGTCAAGCTTTTCACAAAATTTTGGCTTCAGCTCTGGGCTTGAAAAAACAGAAATTCGTGCCGAATAGGCTCCTGCAATGGGAGTGCGTGGCTACCTCTGATATCTACACCAGACATTTTTAGCTTCTATCCAAAGTTTCCTCAGAAAACCCAATGCCTTGTAAGCATTCCGACAATCAGAGAGTTTCATTAATGTTTGTGTGCTGCATTGTAAAACAAATCAAAGTATGTTTTTTGAAACCTACACTGGTTTGGACGATCTGTGTTGGTATTTACTGTTCAACAAACTTCAAATGTCAACTCTGAATTTTGATAATGACACAACCTATTATTTCATCTAACGTATGAGAACGCATTCAAAACTTAGTTTACACCATGTTTATAGTGTGCTGCCAGAGTGCCATAATGACGCACTCGTGAATCTTGAATGAACGATACCATTGTTAGGCTCAAAAACATCCATGCAAAATATAAGCACTATCTTTTCAAAAGAATTGCACTTGATGAAAAACAGAGAACCAAAAGCACACTTTCATTTAACCATAACTACAAAAGGTACAAAAATGAAACCATTTTGCGCTGTATAATGTGAAAGCGTGAATGGTTTCGATACCTCGTTATGTCTATGCTGTGATTCAATTTAGAGTCCGTTTGGTTGAAGCAAACATTACAGCATGAAATCAATGTTCATGCTTTTACTTCTTGAAGAGATCGTCTGTGTTCCGCCTCACACCAACCCGGGCAACGGCAGAGTGGATTGTTCGGACAGCAACAACGCAGGAAGCCGATGCGATTTTACTTGCAATGTTAATTATACACTGAATGGCTCTCCGCGATCGGTTTGTCGTGACGATGGGGACGGCGACACGTTGGGAGAGTGGTCAACTCCGGCGCCAACATGTGACCGTAAGTCGAATTGCCGCTAAAGTTTACTTTAAGAAAAAAGGACAAAAGGCAATCTCAATTTTGATCTGAAATGGTTTTGATTAATCATGTAATATTTAGCATTGTTCCATAACAAATAGCTATGAGAGGTTATGAGTAAGCTACACATCTGATGATGTAATATCTTGATTTTTTTCTTTTGAATTTTCTGTTTCTGTTTGAATAAAGTAATGCTCGATGTCATTTGCACGTGATGAAAACAACGAAATTTTGTAATGTGCCAGCTTCGAAAGTGCAATATTTTTTGTGTGCATTCAAGAAGCTCTACTCCCTTTAGTTGTACATGGTTCAGAAAGATACAGTAGTGCTCAATTTGCAGTACGAATTTCAAATATGGTTATGAATTGTTTTTGCCGAAATCAAATTTTTTCAAGCAAGAGTTTTTTATTTTAGACATTGATGTCAACGTAGTAAAGTCGACAAATTCCGATGTTTGTTCTAGTTTCCTCTTTTGGTTTTGTTTTTTGGCTTGAGGGTATGATATGTTTTGTTGATTTCAAATATTTTTAAATTAAGTGTATTTGTACCATATTTCTTTGAATGCGTCAAAAAACGCAAAAAGACCCACTTGTTACTTAAATGAACAGGAAGATTTACTTCTAGCAATACGCCAGTACTTGAAACCTGTCGTTGCTTTTTGAAAATTTGTCCGAATGAAAAGTCTGCTTTCCGAATTGCATACATTACTTGCTAACATCCACAAATCATATTCACGATGGAAGTCCAACCACTACAGTTTGTTTGGAGAACGAAGATGGTGACGCGTTAAATAAACACCGAAGCGTTGCTTAAAACTATTTTTTTCAGGAAGTTTGTTGCCATTGGGATTATCGTTGGAGTGACCTCACCAATGAATGTTTTTTTGTGGCTTATGTGCTGCACTCCCGATTGGTGTTGATTAGTTTATTGCTGAGTTTGTATTTTCAGCGTAATTTGGAGATTCAATATTGGATTTTTGATGATTTCCTGTTTTCAGCGAAACTTCCCAATAAGTTATTGATGCCACCCGTGTTTCGTGGAATAACAGATTTCTGAAAGACCTTAGTTGAAATAGTGAGAAATACCTAAACGAATCTCTTTTTTCCTCCACAAAATTTGTCAAACTGCAGTTTGAATTGCATTCATGCACTCGGCCCTTCCGTTTGTTTTTTGACTCTCCAAAAGTCTGTAGACACGCTTGCCGGTCACTCTTTTTGATTTTTCCCATAGGGAGATATGCCATATCAACGTTTTACTCATTTGCAGGTAGGGAATGTCCAGACCAAGGTTCATTGAAAAATGGTAAAATCAACTGCACAAACGGTAAATTCGTGGCGTCAGTCTGCGTTTTCAATTGCAACGATGGATATTTTGTCAATCCAAGTAACAACTCCAACACTTGTCAGAGGAACCAGACATGGGACAAGGAAAAGCCATGTTGCGCAAGTAAATGTCGAGCTTTCAAACATTTCAGCTTTACAGATAGTTGAGATGAAAAATTGTTGCCTATTTCAAACCAGGTATTTGTGTGATTTATGTATATTAACGAAGACCATAACAAAACGAACATGAGGAGGAAAAAATCAGGTATGTGAAGGAAACATACAAAACCTTTACCTGCGCCATACCATAAGGAGATTTTGCTCATTTCTGTCTGAATTTTTTTGTAAAAAAGCAAGCAAATATATATTTTTTTATTTTATCTCAATAAAAATATCACAAACCTTGCTACAACCACGTTATTTGCGCAGTGACAAAATCATAAACGGCGTGGGCAGCGAAGTGCTCTTTTCGTTTCAAAACATTAGTTTGTTTATTTGCAACTTGCAGGAATTCCTTTTCTGACCTACAGTAGCTTTTATTTTCTTTTATCAAGTGAAGTCGCGCATTTCCATTTGTTATGACCTTTGAATTGTTCGAACAGATCAATTCCAGTAGCCTCTGTAAGTTAAACCCCAGTAGCCTTTGCTAGCAAAACTTTTAGATTTGAAAAATATTTTTTGGACTAGAGGCTTTTCTGGAAAGGTAGAAAATTTTCATTTTGGGAAATTTCTAAAAATAATCACGTTAAATCGTTTTCCTCTCCCTTGTGATCGAAAGTGTTTTACGATTTCCACAGAACTACATAACTTGGCAACGTAAAAAAAGGTTTTGCGACATAAAGTACAATGAGAAAGAAAGCCTACACAACAACGAAATAGCCTGCATCAAACATGCGCTAATTAAATTGTGAACCACTTCCTATACCTATTTAGTCCCTTGGCAACCTCAAAGCCACTTTTGTGGCTAGAACTTTGTCGGTTATACCTTGCTGACCGATAGAGCTAGAGAGTTGCACAAACTCTCGAAAGAAGCAGAAAGTCTCCTCGGTTCGACTTTTAAGAAAGTTTGAAAACTTTTTGGTTTGACCCTTTTTTGGGGTGGCATCACGGCTGTGGGAGATATGGAGATTTTTTGGGTGTCATAATCAGGGCCTGAGGAAAGCGTCCGAGTGGCATTTTAAATTTTTTCTTTTCAGAGTAAACCAGGCGAAAATCCGCATCTTTAGAGTCTTTGATTGGCTATTTAGCCTTATAGTGATTGGCATGGTAGAGCCAAAAAACGATAACAGAAATTAATCCTTGGAAGTTTTAATAATTAGTTACCGACCTTTGAAAATATTGTTTTTCAAAAATTATAATAAGCTCACTTTGACATTGTAGCTTACAGCAATTTTATTCCAATTTACACAAACTGCACATACAGTTAGCATGATACAAACAGCATTGTCTGATGTAACTTCTGCACTCCCTCACGCAACGCACTCTTTCATGCATTTGTGTGTTCCTTGTTACATGCATCGCAGTAACAAGGAACACACAAATACATGAAAGAATGCGGGCATATATACGTGGGGTAGTACAGAGTATATGCTTGATGGCGTTGATACATTTACTTTGATGAGACACAGTCATTCAAGACACATGCATGAATGGCGCCGCAATGCTTAATGTAATGTAGCACTGCCATGGTTTCCAAGTACATCGATTTATAAAATGTGTGAGCGAGCGGGAGGCTGCGAAAAACAGGGGTCATTCAGGCTGCAGACCTCCCATTCACGAAGCTGCTCATAGTGTAAAAGGAACAGTGTATGAGAGATGGTAAAAGTCTTTTGCTCTGAGTATGAAGTCTAATCTGCAAAATGTGGTCATATGCTTTACTGAAGCAACATGCCTTGGAGGCGAGGTCAATCCACCAGAAGAAAATGGTTTAAAGCTGTCACATTAAACATTTACTGTTTACACATATTTGAAATATTCGTGAGTGCTAGAGAGGAAAATGCGTCAAAGTTTCAAAATGGTGCAGCACTGTAATGGTGTCACGAATTTTAAGCAGGTTGAGAACTAGGCGTTTAATCATTGTATTGCGGAAAAGAATTTGCTGTCAATGTATGCGTGAGAACGGAAATTCGTTTACTGTTCAGCAGGCATATACCTCGCTTTGCACGTGTAGACTGAAGGCATCCCACTACTTTGTACAAGGGTTTGATGCAAGCAATTTTTTTAAACGCAACAAAAACCAAACGATAAAACATATGACGGAGATACTTCATGATTTGACAGTTTCCACTGTAAAAGCGTCAAAGAAATTAATCAATGCAACTGGTTTGTGTAGACCAATAAGAAGAGCACAAAGTATGCTTGTAGGAGCTGAGTAGTACATATTTCTTACACTCTGTTGCAAAAGGTGCCAGACACGTTTTATTTTACGTGGGGGAGCTTTTGACAAGATTTCTATTGCACTGTATTTTATCATTTTAGCACCCGAGTTTGAGCGTGCTTTTAGCAAAGCAAATTGTAGAGATTTATTTGTCTTGTGTTATACCTACGAACATTTGTAATGAGTTTAAAATAATTGTTAGTCGTAGCAGGTACCTGAGAGTTAGTATATTTGTACATGAGTTTGCTCAGTTCAAGTTTATATAAATCTTTTAGTTGGATAATTTTCTGCGTTTTATAAACAGCAGTAGCTTTGCTAGTAAAATTTTTTTTGTGCTTAAGCATCTCATGACGCAATTTAAAACAACCGCTATTGGCTGTGGATGACATGAAGCTGCTCCTCCCCAGGCAATAATCTCATACTGTGCTTGTGAGTTCATTAAGCTGTGATACAACATACGTAATGCTTGGTTATTCATATATTGTTCAACTGTATGCACTACACCAACGTGCTTGGATATAGTACAACATAACTCTTTGCACTGCACTTTGCAAATCATTTTTCATGTACAGTTACACCAAGACACTTGTAAATCAAAGTTTTTTCAATAGGATTACTGTTGGCATTTATTATAAAGAATTATGTACGTACGTGTTTGTTTGTGATCAAAATATATTTTGTTTTGGAAATATTCAGTAAGAGTTTGTTTGATTTTAGCCAATCCAATACGTTTGCCATTTCACAATTTTTCCAAATTGTAGTCGCTCTCAACTAAAGCTGTATAATCAGCTGAAAGTAAAATTTGCATAAAATTTGAATTTGGTAAGTCGTTTATAAATATTAAAAAGAACAATGGGCCCAAAATGGAGCCCTGGAAGACTCCGATAATAATTGACTTTAAAGATGAGTTAGTGCTTCCCCCTTGTACGTACTGTTTTCTGTGAGAGATGCGACTGTATTAGTTTTAAATGCATTTCCTCTTACGTCGTAATGCTCAAGTTTTGTCAGCAACATGTATTGATTCACAGCGTCAAACGCTTTTCTTGGATCTAAGAAAACCGCACATGATACAAGTTTTTTAACTTTGTCAAAACATTTCGCATTACTGATCAAATTTGAACCGTCAAGTGACGTTGTTGTTCACAGAATGTACTGGAAAGGTGGATCTTGTGCTTGTATTGGATTCGGCCGGCGGATCTGGCAAGACATGGCAGACTGTAAAGAAACGCGCATATGAAATAATAAGGTGATTCAGAAACCACCATCCGCAGTAGTAGGCTTGAAAAAACATCACAAACTTTTTTGTTCTTCTTTTCGCGCTACTTTATCTAGTTACACTTTCTTTTCAACACGGATGGTTCAAACCAGGAGTCTCTACATGTTTTTGTCAGAGGGCAACAAATTCCTTAACAAAACAGTTCAAGCACCCGATGTTTGATGTAATTTAATTGTTTCTGGATATGCTACATTTTGTCAAATTTACAAATGTTCCGCAAATGCATTATTTTTTCATTGTTGAGTAAATTTATTAATTGTCAAGTGAAATGGCGTCCTTGGAACTGGGTTAGCTTGCGAGCAGTCGTTTGGAGATCTCGGCACATGAACAAAAATGCAAATATTTATTTTCTCGATAAATTGTACCACGAGGTGCATATGCGTTTGGTACTTTTAAATTTTATAATCAGGTTTTTCTGAGATTTAAGTCCTGCATGGGCCCTATAATGGTCCGTTTAGTTATGATCGGCCATAACGTCTGAACAGATTGATCTAGAGTGCCAGTGAAGGCATCATCGGAACCGTGCGACAGCACAATGGGTCATTATTTCATAATATGCAATTAGAAAACTAGACGACAAACACTTTTTAACCTAATTGGAAATAAAATGTGCTAAATCGGAAACACATTTTGTATGCAGTCCTTTCACTGTCGGTTTGAACGAAACTCGCATTGCAGCTTTCACGTTCGGTGGAAACGTTAGTGAGAAGACGCAGATTTTTCTCAACGACTCATCAAGCAATGAAGATTTCCTGTCCAAATTGGACAAGATTAATTCACATATAGGAGGTATGTGATGCATATTTAAAAGATGCATATTTCGTAAACACACTGAACATTGGGAGGGACTTTGCTTTCTATCTCAAGTCCTGTTTGTTGTGCAACCGACTTGAAAAAGCATTTAAAGACAGGAAAGTGCGATAATGCAAAAATGTAATTGTCAATCGTTAATTTTCTGTTAGAATTTGTGTCTTGCCGTTCAGTTATTTAAACGCAATCTCGTGTTTAGCATTAAATTTTTTTCCATTGTGCTTTCGTATTTCGCAGTGAGCGTTGTTCGGTCGTGGCACATCACAAAAAAAATATTTCAATCGTGACACATCACAAAAGACAATCGTCCCTGCAGGCCATTGGTGGTTGAGAAGTGCCAGCCATATTTGCCACGAAATTTTGAGCTAGAATGTTTATTTAGGTACTTCAGCATATTTCCTTTGCCTAATTTCTAAATTTCGGATTGGTCTCATCAGATAGCGTTATTTGTATTCACTCAAGTTTTTTTTTTTTAATAGGTTGTTCATTCGGAAGTTTATACTTGGTCACCCTTTTAATAATTCTCTACTCTTTCAAGTGTCTAAATACTTTATTCAGCTTTGAATCAATAAAAGACTATTAGCATTCGGTTTTGAGATTTATGCACATTTCATCCTCATAAAAATCCTGTACATTTGCGATTGCAGATATCGCTGATTGGAACTTTTCGATGAACCGAAATTTTGTGTACGCAGTAGGCCCGCAAACAGAGGAGAGGCAACTGGCCTCCAAAAATTTTTCAAAAACTTCCTGATTGTTAGGTAAAACATCAAATTACAATAATTGTGCTCCCACGGAAAAAAAATTGGCTGCGGTCGCGACGGGCAGTGTTTCTTTTGTGTTTAGCGATGAGTTTTTGTTTTTTTTCTAATTTGTTTTTGAAGATATTTTCTTTGTAACTTTTTATTCAAGGAAAAATTGTTTCTATGATTACAGTATTTCATTACATGGATGGGGGAATGAAAATAACTTTTTCTTTTTTTGGTGTTCCGCAGCGATTCATGCATAGTTGTTGGTAATTTCATTGCAATTACACAACATAAGCTGAATATATTCAAAGCAAGAAAAAATTAAAAAATAAATTTCATAAAAAGAAATTAGGTGAACTTCCTGCAGATGCGTTTTTCAAAATGTCTGTGGCAGATTTTAGCACATTTACCGGTCATCTGTACTAAGTTGATTAAAGCAAACAGCGTTGCACAAAAAAGTGTTTTCTGTAGGCCAGGGCAGAAGCACTGAGATTTACGACATAACTAAGGAAAGCCAAAATCAAAACCAAAACGAAATCTACAGAAACATGAAAAAGAGAAACCTGCAATTTTGTCAGCTCCTATCTAATGCCTTCATTTGTCGAAATTTGGTGAAGACTATTACTCCGAACGAGCTGTTGTTTAACGATCATTTATAACATGGCCGTGATGCACTTTTGCAGAGACAAAAACTGGGAAAGCGTTGCAACATGTGAAAAATGTTGTGTTTACTGAAAAAAATGGCGACCGGAGGAACGTGGACAATATAATCGTCCTTTTAACTGACGGTAATCCAGCAGATTATAAAAGAGCTAACAAGACAGCTATTGAACTGAAGAAGAACGTCAAAAAAGTAAGAAAACAATTTTTTTTAGGTGTATACGATCAATGGACAGTGGCAACTCTAGGTTTTCTGTAAGCTTTGGACAAACCAACCCAGTGCGATATGTTTTCATCTTTTTGCGATAATTCAAACTTGCAAATATCTTTTATCAAGTAACTGCTCTCTAGAAGAAAGATAAACAAAAAATAAATCAGGAAATTTCTGATATACAATCGATTATTCTAGTACTACGAATCCTAATTTCTAAAATCTGCAAACATCATTTACGGGTGAAACGTTGGAAAGTTAAAGCAAGAGCATAAAAAGCAAACAAGCTCAAGATTAAAATAAATGAGAATAAAAGCAACAGCAACTGAAAACTGGAAAATGCGACTTTCCGATGTAATTGTTTTAACTGGAAGTTCAAAACAACCAACGCCAATGATCGAGCAACGCTGCAGACCAACGAATGACTGATACAAAGCTACTTTATGACTCGGAGCGTTTGTAGAATTGGAAAGCAAGATTGCGTTCATAACGTTGGCGATTAGCCTCCTCTAGAACGGGGTGGGGAACCTGCTGCCTGTGTTAACATTTAATATGGTTCGCATCGGAATTTTAATTACCCAAGATAGATCACAACATCGCGTCAGAACGAAACTCTATGACAAGCTGACACGTATAGAGTAAGTCAAGATAATTCTCTCTCGTTTCTTGACATGGCTTTCTCATCTGAGTTTCTTTTCGAACAAGTTGGTAAAGTATGAAAAAATCAATCTTTTGCGGCCCACTAGCTACATTTCGCAATTCATGCGACCAGTGGTAGTAAATAGGTTCACCATCCCTGCTCAGGTATTCACCTTAAACGACATTGCTGACACAGTGCGTGGCTAAAAAGTTCAAAGCACGTCAAAGAAGAACGGAAGAAGTAAGAAGAAATATTCCACAAGGGGATGTATTATGTGAATATTACTTTGTGCGTCATCTTGGTGATGCAATTAATGATCAATGATATCTTGATCGAAAACTGAGTTGTTCTACAAAAATAAGAGTCTATACCTCATGGAAATGTGATTTATTTACGACATGTTTGTCAACACGGCCGTCGCCAGGATGTCCCAGCCGGAGAGGCCAAAGATCACAAGGGGGGGGAACATTTTTAAATACAATGTTGGATGTGTGCAGCAACCGCCACGAAAAAAGTCGCTTGCGATATATAACATTATTCACACTCGACTCATAAAGTTATATCGATATGGACGCCGAACCTGCGGAGCACCGGAATTTGATGTTTTGCAGCTTGGGCAAGGGAAGAGACAAGAAATAGCATATATTACAAACCATTAAAACTGCTATCTCCTTGTTGATTGTCCTCGCTTCTCACCTTTGCCCCTTGCCTTCTCTTTCCTGTCGCACGAGCTACAGCACATCAAGCGGTTCGCTGTACAGCAGAAATAATGCAACTAGGCGATACAACGTGGCAATTGATGCACAAAAGCAGAAAGAATGTCATCCTGTGAACCTCTCTGTTTAGAACAAACTTCGTCAAAGAATGGTTTTGACTCATTTCTGGAATTAACATAGCTCTGTTATACTTAAATCCTTCAGTACACCCAGAGCCGGATTTAGCTGATGCGATGCTCTTAGGCTAATCCAAGTGTAAGATAACATCTCCTACTCTTATTAGCGAAAATAGAAAAGCGTGCTAAGCTGAAAATGACGATACTGACGTTCTAAAACAGTGGTTCCCAACCTGGGGTACATTTGCCTATCTGAAGGGTACATTTGAGGTTAGCAATATAAGAGAAAAAAACAGTTTTAATTTATTTATTTCGAAATATTTATACATACTGTATGTCAAAATCACATGCTTATTTGTTAAATATATCTATGAATACCCATGATAAAATATTTTGTCATACGAGATTTTAGGGGTACATGTTCATTGTTCATCTATTGAAATGCTGAAGGGGTTCACGCTCATGTGTCGGAATGCTCGAGCAAAGCACGTCGAGCAAAGCACGTCAAGTATAAAATCCTAAATGGTTGCAACTGCTTGGATCACGATTCGATTGTTTGTTACTTTTCCAGACTGCAAAGAATCGAAAGCAAGGATACCGTCGCGCAAAAGGATGTGAGGTTTAAACTTCCCTTATCCTGTCACTATTGAAATACAGTACGTGTTAAGAAATAAAAAGCTACAATCATCGAATCAAGTCAGGCTAAATAGAGCACAGCAAACAACTAAAAGGGTTTAGCCCTGGCCTTCGCAACAAAATTATCTAGGATTTCATTAAATTATTTTTGCCCAAGTTTGTTATTTTTAATGCACCGAATGCTTAGTGTTCGACAACCTGTCTTGGAATACTGTGATCCTTTAATTCAGTTTTAATTCTTTTGTATCTTCAGTAACACCTTTTCTACTAAGGAGTTTGTGACCATGAAACTAAGAAATCGGGCGTGGTTGGATAGATCGACAAAGAACCACTAATCTAAGACATCAGACGTCAGAACAGGCCCGTAACCAGGGGGGGCGACGCCCTCCTAGAAAAATTTTGCCCCCTGGAAAATTGTGTTGGACATATTTTAAAACTATTGGCCATAGTCTAAAAAATCTGTCCCCCTCTCAGAAAACTCTTCGTCCCCCTGGTGTCACAAGCTGGTTACGGGCCTGCGTCAGACCCAAACGCTGCTCTGTCCTTTTTTCTGCTGTTTGTTTACTCTTTGTCTCCTTGGACAGAGGTATGTGGTTGCAATTTGACAAAGTGCCTTTTACTGATTATTTTAGCTCAAAATTGCTTTGATTTGCTTAGCATGGGAGCAGTTAAAACTTGCGCAAGTAGTGTACTGAATGGCAATCTGATTTCTGAATGAATGAATCGAAACGCTGAGAAATTATGCACCTGTATTTCTCAAGATCAAAAAAAGCAACTGTTTTTATTCTAGGATAATGCTAGCCTTGCACATATCTCTTATCTGCAGTAAAACCTAGCTTTGATCAGGTGCGTATCGAACCTTTTGCCTAATTCACACGTAACAATCTGCACAATTGACCAAAGGCAGGACGCAGTCAAAGTGCTCTGAGTATGTCGAAACTACAATCGGTATGCAGCTTTGACCAGCAATCATATTCAGATTCATGAAAACTCGTTGGAAGACCCCTGCGTTATAGACACAAAATCTGATAAAATGAATAAAAATTGATAACATAAATTGCTGGCGAATGTTTATTTATCCAACTGATCATATACAGTAACGGCAAGTGACTCTCGTACTACAGTTTGCTGGAGGGCCTCTTGGATCTTGAGCCCCTAGGCTTAAACCTACATAGCCTATTGGTAAATCCGGCCCTGAGTGTACACAAACTACGTGTGACTACTCAAAAACTATTTTCACAGTACTCTGTGTTTCGTACAACTTTAGTTTCCGTCATGAAATAAAAATAAAACACGCTCTTGGTTTACCATAAGCGAAAAATTTGTTTACATAAAGCATTTAAGACCCTTATGTTGGCAATTCCGGCAACTAAAACAGTGGAATTTTGCGCTTTTGTTTACTTGAAAAACGAACGCAATATCGCAAACTGGAGCCAGACAACAAGCTATTGCTTATTGAGACTATCTACAACTGCGCACAGCAATTCTACAGCTTCGTGGTAGTTTGGGGGAACAAACATGAAATGGGAGGCACAGAGTTTAAATGGAGCGGGGCACCACTTGCCCCCCGCTGGGTACGGCCATGTTCGCCCATGAATTTAATTTGAACAATCTTAACATTGAATTCTGGGATATTTAGCGTTGCTAACTGTGGCAGGGGCCACACTCATACATTTCATGCCTGCGTTTTCTTTGCGGAGGGTCGCTGAAGCAGCACTACGAGGAAGTTGCGAAATTCTTCACAGTCAACAAGCATCTCAGTTCTTCTGACTCCATACCATGTGAAGAGCGAGCACGGCCGTAGACGTAGTCACTCCAAGGGTCCTATTTGACAATTTCTGTACTGCTTTTCCGTCGATGTATAGACAGCAGGACTTGCCTAGCCAATCTTTGATGGACATTTGGGATAAATGGCCGAACCATCGTATGTAACATTCAATACGCTTCGATCTTCACATCTGCGCTCTTTGTCTAGAAGTGTCACAATAAAGTCTTCGCAAAATTCCCATCTCTCCCGCTTCCATATAGCATAGAACCTTTTCAGCGATTGCCAGTGAAGATTCAAGTCCATAGTGGAGGATCGAAACAAGCACCAGAGGACATAAAATTGTGTAGACGTTTATCGCATGCTACCAAAATTTCTAGAAAATTTGCTGGTGAGTACAAAATTTGTCTGTAGTGCTTAGACCGCGAAAAAAGTTCACTGGGTATCTTCCAGCTTTGGTCTGATTATTTCCCAACCACTCTTTTCAAGGAATTTTGCATCAGGGTTGTTGAGCCGGTTTTCAAAATTCAGGCTCCGGCTCCAGCTCCAGGCATCTAAATTTTTTGGCTCCGGTTCCAGAAAAATATGGTCCAAAAAATCAGAAAAAAAATGTCTATGGATCCAGAACACAAAATTCAGACTTCGGCTCAACTATCTTAAAATCTGTGGCTCCGGCATCACCCATCCGAAATTTCTTGGGCTTCGTCTCCACAGCCTTGCTTTGCACACACTTTTCCATGAAGGCTAAAGAGAGGGATGCCTCACAAGTGAGTGCATTCGCTTCTGTCTCCCTTCTTTCTTTCGGAAATGGTCTCAATGTTTTGAAAATCACTCAGTGGTCTCCCAGAGAACCAGGCCATTTGACAGGCGAGTCAGCCAATTGAGCTTCCATTCATGATTTTTGAATTTATCAAGTCGGATTTTATCACAGTCTGCAGCCTTCAGTGTTTCCAAAACGAGGAAGATTTTTGATTCAGTGATGGTATTATACTCCCAAAAATGTTCATCGCTTTTTTCCGATAGTGTCTTGGTGACTCGGTTCAAGAGATCTTTGAAATGCTCTCTACATTTGCCAAGGATGTGCTTTCTATTGGTTTGTAGGTACCATATGTTTTTTCGTGGATTAAGAAATGTTGGAGTATTTGTCATGAAAATGCAGAATACTTTGCCAAAACATGTTGTTGGCTTGACGGTAATTGGAATCCTGTGTATGCTCGAATATCTTCCAAGATTGCAATTTGGACATTTTCACAGTGCGGGTTGCGGTAGTTCATGCATCATCGTGCCGCGAATGCAAAGCAGCTGTGGCTTTGTTTTGAAGTCATGGTTAGTAGCCTTTTTTGCTTGAAGAAGATCTTTCACCTTTTGTTTCACCATGTCGAGACTTCTGTGCCAATTTTCATCATCACAAGTCATTTCGGTCAACATTGCTAAGTAGCACATAAAGCTACAACTACCTTGACGAGTTGTCACTCGGCCTCTTTTCCTGCTTTGCATTTCGGGAGATGCAGAAACAAGAACGTTGTGGTGTCTGGTCTACATGTTTGTGCATCAGGACCTCAAACGTTAATAAGTAAGGTCTGTCGGTGCTGCAAGTCTGCGTAGGACAAACTTGGCCAGAGTTTTAACATTTTCGAATAGCATTTTGTCGTTGACTGTCACCGATGGCCGCAGCTGCTAACTAGAGCTGTAACAGCGTTTCTAAAGCCGCATTTCAGCGATTTGGTGAGAGGCCAACAAACTAGTACACTGAACAGCGTTAAACTGTTGGGCATGCAAGCATTTAGCGCTCAGACATAAATGATACAAATGTGTCGTTGGGGGTTTGCTATTGTTTTACATGGATCAAGTAATCGATATCGGCTTTGATAGATGTTGTCGTCAAGAATGAACAACGCTGAAGATGGTCATCCTTGATGGAAGCTGAGATTTTGGATTGGGTTTGTTTCATACCTGAAAACAATTGTTCACATAAATATGTACAGATAAATCAGCCGTGCTGCGTGTTTCCTAAGGTTGTGGAAGTATTCTGAGGGCACATACTTGTGATGAAAGTGAATCAGCAGTGATTCGATGAACTCCATCATGCAATCATCAATCCCAAGAGCGGACTCCTAAGTGCTCAACTGCTCAGTGCTCACTGACTGACCTCTAGTGGTAACTAAGTGACCAAGTTGCACAAAATCAGAAATAACCATGAGAAACGTCAACTTACACAAAAATTCACTCACAAGTCACAACCAGGCAATAAAACGACGATTAATGCGAGTTAGATCAGAATCAAACAAAACAAATTGGTCTTAAAATAACTTCTATAAAAACAGATAAAATCCGACATTTCTATCTAAAAACAACTAGATTTCAAGCTAGCCGCGAGAACAATTGGTATGGAGCTAGACAGGATTAAGATCCGCTAGATGTAGCAGAAATGCGCTAAATTGGCAACCTTGGTGAAATGAAATGACGTCAGTGCACCCAATCAGTGAACGGTCAGTCGAGCACGCACAGGCAAAATTCCCTTGGCGAAATGAGTTGACATGAGCAAACACATACAATAGGGTAAGTTCTGAAATGCCAATTCGCAAATCGAGTGGTTTCATCCAAAAAATTTGCATTTCAATTGCTTCAACACTGGATACTTAGAAAGATTCTTGTTGCCAGGCTGCACAATCTTTAGATGTGAAAAAATGACAAAACGAATGAGAAATCTGAGGTGAATTCGTGGTCGTAAATTTAAAGAATGTTTGTTTAAACGCACAATGTGCAACGATTCTAAAATCTAGAGCTGACCTTACAAGTAGAAGATCGGATGTACAGTGTTACTCGGCTGTGAGCTAACATTTCTTGAAAGAGTAAAAATTTGTATGATTCTTAGACTGAAGCAATTCTACTTGCCAAGCAATCAACTGAAATACATTATTTATCTTGCATTGAAAAGATACCAAAGTTCCATACACAACGTCTTGATGTTAATTGACAGATCATCATTGTTGGTTGGACTGACCCAGCCGATGATACCGAAGTGGATGCAGAGGACATGATACAGCTCGCAACAACTGGCGATTACATCGATGTAGAAAAGGACAAAACTTCAAACGGCACTTTCATCAAAAAGTTCTCAGACAAAGTTGCGGAATTGATTTGCAGCGAAAAACATCGTGTCTGTTCTTGAAAAGCACTTATCTTTCTAGGATCTGTTAATGTACACAGGACTGAGATTGCAAGGTTGTCTGCATGCAATAGCTTTTGAAATTATTGCATGCATTCACTATGGATGCATGAAAAATGTCGCATTTTTGTGTATAACGTTTGCGTATATTTTACAGCTTACTTGGTTTTGTGAGCATGCCCACTTTCTTGTTCAGTGTCTGTTTTTCGGACAGTGCCTTGCGTGGATGAAAAGTTTTGAAAGTAACTCATTCCTACACTCGAAGTGTTTGTGTCCACACTAACGTCTTTGGAGTGCTATAATCCAGTTTCTCATAAGAGTGTTTGTTGCTTGCTTCTAGAGCGCAGACTGCTGTTCTTTATCCCACTACTGCTGATCTGCTTCTCTTCCGAAACGTCATGTAAATAAACTTTGTGATAATGCATTTGGAAACCTGTCAACGAACTCAATGTGATGAGAGCATTCAACAACATTGTCTCAGCTTAGGTTCTTACAACGACAAGTTTGAACAGATCGTTTGAAGACTTGGTAAAACGTTCAACATATCCCAGGTTCTACAAGCAACTTTGCAGTGGTTCCTAGCGCTCCTCATGCACATGCAAAAGTCTTTGAAAGAATTGCAGTAAAGTTTGCAGACGAAAAATATATTAGAATGTTTTCTAAATCCAGCAAATTGTATATAATCGTGATGAGTATGTTCAGACAAAGCTTTTTTCTTTAAAAAGTTTGTGAAAGCTTGAATTACTATCATTACATTACTTTCTAAAACATTTTCAGACCAGTCTAGATATACAACACAATTATTCCAGCCATACAGCCGTATCCAGACAAAGCACAAAGCAGTTCAGACAAAGCTTTTTTCTCTAAAAAGTTTGTGAAAGCTTGAATTACTATCATTACATTACTTTCTAAAACATTTTCAGACCAGTATAGATATACAACACAAGTATTCCAGCCATACAGCCATTTCCAGTCAGAATTTATTCCACACAAAAAGTATAGTTTCAGAAAATAATTGCTGACGCTTTTTTGAAGAACACAAGCAATAACCACGGAGTAACAAATCTCTTCAAATATGTACAAAAAGCCAACTAACTGTTTTGATCAAAGCGTTCCGTCAATGCTATCACCAAGGGACTCCCACGCAAGAAGACCCGAGATCCAGCCAACAAACATTTCGATAAAAGTTCGTGAAATACTCGAAACTCTGTAGTAAATGTTTAACTCTCCCCATATTACATTGTTGCTTTTTAAAATTTGTGAGCTTTACTATCGCCTCTGAATATCTAGCTAAATGCCAAATTATTTTTGGAAGCAATCTTAGTGTAAGTAGCGTGCAAATATGCTTCCAAATCGCATTTCGTTGAGTGAAAAAAAATTCAAACATCTTTTTGAAACCAATTGATAGATTCCAACGGTTACCTTTGTCATCTGCATACGTCAATTTTAGTCGCTCAAGAATTATAGGACAACCGGATCAATGTCGTAATTGTGCTGAGGTTTTTCAAGGCCTATTTCGGAAGTCAGTGTTTTTGTGCATAGTCTCTTCCCGGGTTCGTCTGAACGTTTGCTGTTGTATATCAGGAGCGTGTAAATATAAAAACCGCAATCCTAATGACAGCGACGTTGACTTATTGCTTAACTGGATATTGACTGCAAACAGCATTCTGCAGATCTTGCGCTTGTAGCATCGAGATTGTCACAAGCGTGTTTGGAAGGAAAGGTATTAGAAACAAATATGGCTTTTATCCAAAGTAGAGGCTTGGATTTTTAGTAAAAGCAAACTTTAAAAGCACGTCATTTCAATGTAAGTTGACTTTTTTGCCAGTTTAAATCTGAACAAAATTGTCCAAAAAACGCCAGAATGAAGAATGTTATATATGTATAATTCTTCAAAAGCAATGGGCATTAGATTTTTCCACATTTAGACACGGTTGTTGCTTACATTTTTCGCTACATGCGTGTCTGCAACGCTCTTCCTATACAGCACAACGCAGACTTTACAATGCGACAGCACTCTTTTGTAAAATTATTAATTACGGTGTTTGATTTAGAACGTATGTCGCACATTCCTGGAAACAAAGGATTTCCAAATTCACTAGAATAGCGTGAAGCGCATTAGTACCGTTACTAAGTGAAATATTTGGTTGTTTGTAATAAACACAGATTGCACATAAAAAAACATTTGTTTAACCAAAAAGTAAACGGAAAAGTTGCTTTGCAAAATAAAAACTGTTGGCGTAGTTACCTTAGTTAAAACATTGAGATCACCTTTTCTGTTGTTCCAGACACTTTACATAACGCTGATGACATGCTCCACTGATTACATCTCTTACTCATTTAAGTTTAGGTATCCATATATAACGGTTTTTCTGCATGCCCGACAATTCTTTGTTTGCCAAAACGATGTCCGTAACAGCCTCTGTTTTAACATGTTGGAGTTGTTTTAATAAGCAAGGGAAAATACTATTTCTACTAAGGTAGAGTGGTATAGACGCCATAGGTTTGATCATAAAATCAGAAAGTATTCCAAACTTCGAGTTTTCCAAGCTGTCTTTAATGCTATGCTGAGAACACTAAAACGCAGGAATAGATTTAGTGGACAAGGCGAAACCTTTGTACTGCTGAAATAGTCCTTATTGATCGTCCAAAAAATCCAACTGATCTTCAGGCAGAAGATTAGGAAATAGTAGGAACACATTTGCTATTGAATTATGATACTGCATTTTTTTTATATATTGAGCTGTAGCCAGATCAAAAATACCTAAGCTGGCAACAACTCCTTTCTCTAATAGAAATCGATTTTTTATTTGCATGCAAAGGGCAACCAAGATACGCAAACAATGAATTTTAAGCTTAGTCTCATGAATTTATTGAATTGCTGTCTGTGATTGACCTAATACATGCTCCAACGAAACGCAAATCTTTCAACTATTTATGTAACTGTTTTCAAAGCTGTTTATTGCATAGGCGCAACCGTTTGGCGTATAAACCACTTATAAGATTATCCTAGAGGATAATCTCACGCAGCTGAATGACTGACGACACTGCATTGCTTATAACCTACTTGACAGTGATGCCGGGATGAGGACGTTAAACCGATTGAAAATGGTTTGTTTCGTCCGGTATGAGTTCTTTTGACACCTAATGAGCACATGCGTACACTGCAATTACGGGAAGATACATTGATATTGTCAGATTTATTGCAGGCATTTATTTCTGAATTTATATCTTCACAAAAACAGATTTACCGGGATTTGTTAAGATCAAACTTAGACATCCACGTGTAAACCATAAAATCATATGTGGGTGGAAAAATACAGCAAAAGGAGCCTCGAATCGATTTGCGAAGATTATAACTCCAGCTGCTAACTTCACATAGGAAACGAAAATGACACAGAAGTAACAGCTAAGCAAAAAAATGTAAATGCGCAATGATAAACAAAAATAAGTGTGGAGTAGTCTACACGTTGTGTCAGTGGTGCAACGTGCTGGCAAAAATAAATTATTACTTCCAATTGTTTATACATTACAGTTTGTGCGTTGCTTCAAGTAAAATTCAGGGCTGTGGAGACGTCATAAAAATGACACAGCTCCAGCTCCAGAGCTCTTCTTTCCATGAACATGGCTCCGGCTCCAGCTCCGGAGCTCTTGGTTTCATGAGTGTGGCTCCAGTTCCGGAGCTCTCGCTTTTTAATGGCTCCAGCTCCGGCTTCTGTTCGTTTTCACACACTAATAATCTCAATTGTCTTGGTGTGCCTCATGTTGAATGGAAATTGAATTAAATCAAGTACGAAAAACTAAGAGAATATACCACACTTATTTGAGTAATTCAATCAGGCAGTTTTTTATAAGCAGTGCGTTTAACATGTGGAAATGAGCGAAAAAACAACAATCACAGGTTCAGATGATTCAGAGAACAGTTACTAGCAGAAACGTAACTCAAGATAACGGTAATATGAACACTGTCTGGAAAGGCAATGGCTGGTTTAGCCGTCAAGGAGGCTTTTATTATTTCTTACGACCAGAATCAAGAAAATGGCTGTTGGGAAATCTACATTTGTGTCCGAGCATTTAAACACAAGACCAGTCCCAATCGAACAAGTGTTTTGCACTCGTTACAAGCTTTGTCTGTTGCAGTCTTGGCGATTCCACCTAACAGCGCTGCGAGGGCAAACCATGCAAAGAGAGCAAAACTTATAGTCGATTGCCTATCTCACGTGTTCTTTCAGACATGCACACATTTGCATTAACACAAATCCGAAGATTCTTTAGCATGACATCTATAGAGTATGTGTTTGAACTCTATAGTATGGCATCTAAAAAACTAGTATGACATCTAGCAAGAGATTCATTTTTGACTTTGTAAAAATAGCCGAAAACTCCAGATTTCCTATCTTTTGCACTTATAACAAGCAGTGATATATCACAAAGTAAAGCACAATTTAATCTGGGAAACGTAGGAAAAAATAAGACTGGTTATCGTGCTGAAAACGGAATATTTTCTACAGATAAAAACTACAAGAAAGTTCCACATTTGAGCACACTGCGTTTGAATGCCTTTTTGATAATGTAGGGCTATGCAAAACAAGCCTAGTTCGCTACCAATTAGTTATAACTTATGTTTTATGCCACTGATTGTAAACGTAATGTTTCCTAGTGAACTTTGCCAGTAGCCTAGTAAACCTTGCTAGTAAGCCTAATGGTTTCTAATAAAAATTCTTACTTTAAAATGGCGTGCCGTGCATCATTCACTTTAAATCTGCAATGCTATTTTATTTAATCGTACTACTTGCTAACAGCATGATTACACAGCTACAAAGTCTATGGATATTATATTATAGACCTACTCATTGCAGCTCAGTTCTTTTTAGGTCGCTACACTGCTATAGACCCATTTTGATCATTCTAACAAGAAACGTTGTGGTAGTTAACGTTTTCCTTACTTCTATCAAAGTGGCTCTCAACCATTTCGGCAAAGAGAGATAAATCTAGACCTACAATTTTGTTAGAGAGACGCAGTAAAATAATTTACCACATGTCAATTGACACTATTTGTTTCATTGCAGAACGAAATTTCTTGTACAAGACTTTAGGGCTTGGTTGAAAAGCTACTGAGAGCTGCACAAAGGATGCTTGAGAGCAGCATGCAGATCTTAGAACTGATTTGAGAACCATTGTTAAACAAGCAGCACCACCCCTGCCAGTAACGATGTCACAGCCTTAGCGATTGCTGATTTATCATACCAAACAAACGTCAAAGACTTTTGATCAATTGTTGCAGTCTGGTGTCGCAACTTGAAACAATCGCGTTTCATATGCTACAAAGAGCACTGTTTTTGGGTAAAGTAAGTCTTGGCAAAATCTACTTGGCAAAACCGTTAATTCTAGGAAGGGCGCGGCTAGAGCACTTGGAGAACTGAGGTTTCTAGGGTACCTTAGTAAGTAATGTAACCAGTCGCGTCGCCACGAGTGGGATTTTGCGGGATTATCCCCCCAAAAAAAGCTCAAAGAACCCCCAAATGAAGTACAGTATGAAGTAGTATAAATCGGTGGAGTTTTATCAAATTTGAGAATGCCAAGCTGCCCTGAACAAACTATTGAAATCTTTCTGGCAACTGTTCTGCATGTAACTTAGGTTCTGCCAGCAAGGGTTGTAAATGGCATAGTTTTGGGCACAGTGTTTCATGCTTCCACCACCAGGCTTGCACCCGCGACACGTTTCCTCCGTGTTTCGACCGACATGCGCTGTTTTGTGCTTGCTCAGCATCTTTGTTAGTTCGTGTGTTATTTCAGGCAGCTTTGTAAATCGGCTTGCTGTGTTCACTTCTGATTAAAGAGGTCTTGACCTCACAACATTTTTGTCAGCTAATGGTTAGCAAGTCAGGCAGATTTGTTTGATGCACTGCTTTCTCAGAGTTGCTGTCATGCGTGGCGGAACCTTTTCAAAATGGGGGCACAAGTGATCGTCAAAATCTATAAAAAATTTGTGCGGTTTGAATTGGCAACTGCGACATCACAATCATTGAAATATCACGTTATTATCTTTTTTCAGCATGTTTAAACAATTTTATGCATTGTTTTATAAGCCCTCATCGACCACTATCCACACTACGCCCTATCAATCTACGCTCACTGACTTGAGCACATCAATGTAACTAGTTGTTTTTAGTGTTACGCAAAATTAATTCACAAGTAAGAACATAACAACAACACGCACAACGCTAAGGGAGCGTCCATAGGTACGAGGGGCTTTCAAAATGATGATGGGGTAACGAAAATACATTAACGGTGACAAAGCCCAATGAAAAGATCCCGATCTAACAACTTAGTGAAGTGAGACAGTGGGTGTTGGCACAAATATAAATATAAATATAAAAAGTAAGCAAGCTCGTGTTCTCGCAGTATAAATCATGAACGAATACCCGGTCCATGCCCCAGGAGCCCATGTGCCAAAGTTGGCACTTGGCTGTTAATACCACCAAAAACACAGCTTAAAATACAGGAGAAAATGACACAGGATTGATACCTGTCTTAAAAACATTCAAAATCACAACTTTTAAACATCTAAAACACAGACGTAACAGGACTGAATACCATAGGTGTACGAGAGTGCATATTTTTGGAGATGCAAAAACTTTTTGCCCAAATTTTGATCTTGATTTACCCACAAACAACCTATAAACAGCAAATCTTAAAATGTGAAGACTAAAACATGCCATACAAAACAAATCAAGGTGCCTGCATGTCTAATTATTTTAGTTGTTATATCTCAAAAACACTTTACAGCATTTACAATTTGTTGCTTACAAAAATTAGGGTTGGTTGGATTGGTGGGTTACCCTTGTATATGTTCTTAATTTTAACATATTTCTAATTCTACCTAAATTTAAATGAGCTTGTTTCAAGTGGCCAAAATTTGATTTGGTCTGCTTTGAATTTCCTAAATGTTCATAATATATGCAAATCTGAATGATCCTCGTATAATTTACTCAGATTGTTCCAACTGTACCCAAGTTTGAATGAAGTTGTTTCAGCTACCCAAATTTGACTGAGGCTGTTTGAATTTACCCAAACATTTCTAATTGCATCCAATTCTCAATGAAGTGGTTGTATTTTACCCAAGTTTGAATGAAGCTGTTTGAAGTTACCCGAAATTGAATGAAGGTGTTCCATTCGGTGCAAATTTCAATGAAGTTGTTCTAATTTGCTCAAATTTGATTAAGGTTATTACAATTTATCCAAAATATTATAATTCTATCCAAATTTGAATAAAGCTCTTATAGTCACGCATACATTTCTAAATGTACTAAAATTTCAATGGAGCTATTCCGTATAGCCCAACTTTGAATAAGACCAATGACATAATAACACATGATTAGCAACTACGCGGCTTTTAATTTTTTGTACAACGTTCACGAACCGTGACGAGTAGTCCATAACTACTGCTCGTCACGGGTCGGTGAAGTACAATAAAGCGGTAGATGAGATGAGGACTCTGTGAAGGCCTGTGCACGTACAGCAGGTGAGTTCGGCATAATGTCATAAGTTAGAGTTAGTTACAGTATATGCGGTGGTGGCATTCAAAAGTGTTAAGAACAGGTTCTGTCAGAAAAATTTTTAATCTATATTATGGTATGGATGACATGAGCTGCAAGCCATTCATAGGCTATATTTCTGTGGATGTTTCCAGAGCATGACCCAAGAAAAGTTTGTGAAGTTGCACTCAAATATATCGATTCTAGTGCTTACTGAACCCCTTTTAGGATAGTGCATTTCTATTTATTAAAATTCTGATATAGTAAAAAAAGAAGTCCTTGTATATTTTTATTTATAATTTATTCATTTAATGCGGTTGCGCCTGATGTACGAATCTGGTTGTGCTTCCTTATCTTAAAACAATTTTATGTGGTAAACGGTGCTCTTTATTTAATTCGTAGTTACGACGTTTTGTGAACAGACCATCGTGTTGCGTAATAAACCTACAACAATTGCAATGACCTACGTCCGAGAGTAGCTAGCATGTACCACAGATCATATTTCTCTGCGGGGCTCCAGACTACATTTCCGCACACCGAATCAAACATGGGCATAACTTTTATTCTATTGGTGTCTAGCGAATTAAGTACGTGCGACAGATTAAACTTCCTCCAATGTAATGACAGATTAAAATTCCAGTGACGACTCATTCACTCGGACGACTTCGGGCACTCGGGAGTTATTGTCAAAGAGTTGAATACAGTTTGACTAGTCTAAGTTTTGCTTCATTTATTGCGCTTTATAATCCGGTGCACCTTATGTATGAAAAAAAAACAGCTAGCATTCAATATTTCATACTGCGCCTTATAATACGGTGCGCCTTATGGTCCCGAAAATACGGTAATTGCACAAAAATGGTAACTCACCTGAATATTTTTATGGACATGAAAAAACCGTTACAGTTGTGCTTATTGGTTTCACCAAGATTTATAAAAAACTATTAATGCAACTCCTAATTATAATTTATATTGGTGTTGCATGCTGTCATTTTAGCAAAAATAGTATCTATGGTTTCCAATAAACTTAACATCTTTAAATGCTTCAGAAACAAAAGTTTGCTTAATTTTTTTTAAGGTTTCCTTACTCCTTTTAAATATTTCAAATACCTTAATAAAGCTTTTTATTAGATTTTTAGCTATCAGCAAACCTAAACGTCTGACTTGTAATGAGTGTAACTTAACAAAATTTTCCTGGGTCATCCTCTGGAAAAATCCACAGAAATATATCCTATGAATGGCTTGCAGCTCATGTCATCCATGCCATACTGCAGATTTAAATACTTTTGTGACAGAACCTGTTCTTAACACTTTTGAATGCCACCACCGCATGTACTGTAACTAACTCTAATTTGCTGTACATTAATGCAACCTAACTACATTATATGAGAAGAAGTGGTCAACAACGGAGTTTTCTGCCACATGATGTACTAGGCTAAATAAAGTGGGAACGCGCTCTAATGGATTGCACCTGAGCTGGTGAAAATCATGCATACTAAATCAGGGGTGTAGAACCTTTTGCTAATGCCGGCTGCATTACTTTTATTTATATGAAGTACGGCCGCCAACGAGTTCTAGTTTATTTTATGAGATACGTCGTATGAAAGAATAGGTTACTGCCAAGTGCCAACCAATACAGAACACTTTCAAACATAAATGCGTATTCGTTCTATAACTCTTTGTTACATCACCATCCAGATAGTAAGGCATCGTGTCGACCAGGGTTGCCAGAATGGCCATTTCATGGCCAATTTCGAAAAATTTGGCCATTTTTTAACTGCACTGGTCATGAAAAAAACGCATTTGGCCATTTTTTGGCCATTTTTTCGGTTTGTCACTGTAAAATAAAGTTTTCATTAAATATTTTGTCATTTTGTATTTTTTCGACGGTATTCGTATCACTCATTTTTACAGTAACACCGTGGCACTTAAACCTTTTATTGCTTGGAAGTGTGTAGTAACGATTTAGCCCTTGTATTCAGTAGATTTTGCACAGATGCTTCAGTCAGTGATAATCTCTTAGTTACCATCGGTATCTGCTGCGCTCGTACTGCTGTACTCGGTTGTGTGACTGATAATGTCATGGAAGTATTTTGAATTTTGGTAGGATATTACTTTTAGAAGTTTCTCATCACTTTTACAGTACCACTCTGCAGTAACTTCAACCATGTAATGTTCAAAGTGTGTAATAATTATTTATTTCGCCCTTGCAATCTTGTAGATTTTGTGCAAGTGTTTCAGTCGGAACTATCATGAGTCAACGTTGGTTCACAAGTGTTCCTGGCCTCTCGTTCATATGTGAACTTACTGATGGTTTTGAGCACGTGGTTAACTCATTGTGATCATCAATTTAATGCAGTTCATGGCTAGAATCTTTTGTTCATATATTTCGAGGACAAGATCAAGAGAATTCTAGCCTTGTCGTTGAATTGGAAAGTTAATTTCAAATTGTTTAATCCAGAAATAGGTCAGAATGGATGCAGGTATCTGCAATAGTTTTTAATATATGGCTCTAAGTTTTATTAAGATAAATAAAGACAAGTTGCAACAGGTAATTTTAAGTTTGCGGCAAAAATTGTTGTTTAGGATAAAAACTTGCTTCTTTGGCAAAACCACATTTTTTCGGCACAAAATATACTGCCTCTGAACAATTTGAGACACCTATGAATATGGAAATTACCATAGTTAAAATATTTTGTGATTTTGGCCATAACGTTTTCAAAAAACAGCCATTTTGGTCATAGTCTACAAAAAAAATTTGGCAATCCTGATGTCGACTGATTTTCTTGCTTTGCATTTGTTTTGCTTCAATATACGCCAGCACGGCCGCCAAATCTTATATTTTAACTTAAAGTAAATGTAGACGGCCGCAAATTTCATTATCGAAGGCCGCAGGTTGTGCACCGTTGTGCTAAATCATATAAGCTTCACCACTGACATAATTGTCCAAGTAAACCATTTGCCACGTCGCACGCGCACGCCTGTTTTTCGCTTCGAAAGTCACGCAAATCACGTACCATGCTCACTGCGTTGACTTGACAGCAAAGACCACATCCGCGGCTTAATGTACTTCACCGACCCGTGACGTTGAGGTCCATGGACTAGTTGTAAGGCCAATAATCACAGCTACTAGCCGCGTCTGTTTCCAGTCATGCGTTACAAGGTCATTGATAAGACTGTTTCAAGTTACTTACATTTCAATGAAGCTGTTGTAACAATTTCTGTAAAGGTTTTTAATTTCACTCAAATTAAAATTAAGCTTTTCTCATTTGCACAGATAAAATTGCAGCTGTTGGACCCATGGTACCCAAACGCTTCTAATTTACCCAATTGTTTCTAACTTCACCCAAAACTTGAATAATGCTTTTTATTTGACCCAAATTTGATGAAGGCTGTTGGAAATACCAAATGATTCCAGTTCACTTAAAGGCAGCAGTCAGTTTTGCGATAAGAGGCAAAAAATGGCAAAATAGCCTCAGCAGAGATTTTGCCGTTGAAGGTAAAATATACACTACCTCTTTTGAATGTAGCTGCATAAGTTGTAAAATAAGAAGAATGTTTGCACAAGCTTGAAAAACTATACATTTTTCCTAAAGCCCTACACTGAATGAAAATCCAGGCCCGATGCTGCATCCGAATCATTGAAACCCGCAAAGTATGCACACCGTGGTGGATTCCGGAGAAACAACAGGCATTTCTTTCGATAATGTGAGTTTGAACCCCAATGCAGCCATTACTGTTAGATTTTTGCCTTTTCTTATGTACTAATCCCTCGCTGTGCGTTCCTCGGCAAAAATACCAGAGAGTTTGTTGGCAACATTCTTGAGTCATCGCGAAAAAAAGAAATAAACACAGCAACAAGAGAAAAGTGACAACTGACGAAGCAGTCAAATCCACAGCTCACAATTAAACAATTCAATCACGTTAATCAAGGTGCAAAAAAGGCAGGTAAGTAGCATGGCGCTAATTACAACCCGGAGCTATGAAAAAAGGGCATGCGGTACGCAACTGAAAAAACTTAATGCAACATTGCACATACAGTAGGTTGTCAACTTAACCGCCTTAGTTTTTACGAAATGTCGTTTTGGTCCTTACGTGCCTATGAATACAAAAGAAAACTAATTTCTAAACACATTTTTGTTACCTGAACCTCTCAACCCACCAGATTAGTCTGCCCCCTGCATACTGTAGGTATAGAGCAGCAATGTCCAACCCGCGGCCCGTGGGCTGCATGTGGCCCAGTCAAAGGTTTTGTGCGGCCCAGTTTAGGTTTTTGCTGCAGACGTATCCTGCATACTGACAACCTGTCCTTTTTCTATAATCTTGAATTTGAAATTTATGATTATTTGGTCTTCAGTCGCACTTTATCACGTCTATTACCATTGCTGTTAGGAATTGAACGCTTTCAGTACATAGATAAATTTGATTTGCTAAGATCAAAGTAAGCCATTAAATGTGCAGCCATCATTGATATATCACTCAATTTGTGGCCCTGGTTAACCCTGCTCAGGTAACCTCTGCCCAATTTGGGCAAACGGTTCTACTTAAATTTAAAATTAGTTAACATTCACGTAGAAAGCTGGTTCTTTCAGCAGCTGCATTTTTTTAGACGCTCTTTCGGGAAGTTCTATCGAAATCTGCACAAGTTTTGTAGTTTTCGATGGGGAACAAAAATTTGTCCAAATTGACCCATGGTTACCTGAGGTGCAGCAAAATTCTTACACAAAGATCCCTCGTAAGGTAACCTTGACCAATTTGGGCAAAAGGAGTTGATGCATGCAGGACTGTAGGTTCTCTAGTAAGCCACGCCAGCAGCCTTTGATCGAAGCCAGCACGGGAGTAGATTACACGAGTGCAAGCCCTGAGGACGCAAATCAATCTGGCGGGAATGGCTCCTGCTCAGCTCGTGGTTTTCATCGAGAAACAGACGGGGAGGTGTGACGCCTTCTCCGTCAGAGGAAAAAAGTTTGAACCAGAAAGGGCATGCACCTTGTATGTGCAAGGTCAAAACATTTTATCGATGATGATGAGGCTTGTTCTTCTCTGTTCCGAATTAATGTTTCATGAACTTCGGCTAAACCAAAAATGGCTTGCTCTTGTTGTGCCTGCACTTGTGGTAAAAGGCCAAAACATTTTTATTGAGGACATTAACTTTGAGAGCAGACAACGCTGTGGAACCTGTCCAACACCAAAACAAATCAAAACGAGGTTCACGTGCCAACTGCCAACGATGGGGAGCACTTGTCTGCATTGATCACTTTCAAGTGTTCTGCAACGATTACTCACACCACTGGAATACTAACCTCGGGTGATTTCTACCTAGGCAGGAGTGGTGGCCACGTAGTTCCTAGGTGAAAATCACCCGACGTTATGGTTAGTGTGAGTTTGGGGTGAAAATCACCCCAAATTATGGTTAGTGTGAGTTCGGGTGAAACTCACCCCACCTTATGGTTAGGGCGAGTTGTGGGTGAAATCATCCTTCGTTATGGTTAGATTGAGTTTTTTGTTTCCCTGTTGTTGTCTTGACATTGTAAAAACTGACAAAACTCCACTCACTTATAGTTTTCATATTTCAATTTGGAGGGGCTTGGTGCATTCTTTGGGGGGGCTTAGCCTACCAAATGACGACGGGACTGGCCGTATGTGGCGACGGGACTGGCTGTATGTGAGCGCGGGACTGGCTGTGGCCACGGTAGTGGCCCTATATGAGACATGAAGTCAATAGCAGTGCCGCGATCAATCTAATTGCCCAGCAATTGTCGTGAAGTATCTGCCCATTTCTGGCAAGTTTACCTTATGTGCCTGATTGTCGTAAAAAATTTGCCCGTTTTGGGCAAGGTTGATTAATGTGGCTGAAACCTGCAAAGAAAATAGAACACATTCATGTCTCAACCTAATTTACTTTTATTGCAGACAGAACCACAAGCTTAAAATGAGGTTCTGTTTAAACCTTAAACCAAACACCAATGACGTCTACGGGCGAAATTTTTTGATTTTTCGTCGCTTTTTCGTTCATTTGCTAAGAGCACTTCCCACATTCTTATTTGGAAAATTGCTTTTGTTCTTCATCACATAAAAAATTTTCCAAAATCAACACGTTGTGTTTTTCCGATCGGATGAGCTTGAGAAGACTTGCTAACTGGTAAAAACACCCGCGCGCGTGTCTAAGCCTGTCAGTTAGTACATTATAAATGAATAAACAAAATCTGCCCATTATGGGCAAGGACAACAAAAGTGTTTGTGTTTAGAGGTTATCTGAGCAGGGTTTGGTAGTGACATAATTTTTGACTCAGTAAGCCACTTGGGTTGGACACAGCTGGTATAGAGCAAACTAACATTGAAATTCAGGAGCGATTCTTCATAGTAACAACTTGCTAATCACGAAAATTGAACCAAAATCCACTGCATTGGGAGCCTGTTTAAAAGAACAGGTATAACATTCGTTTTGGCTTTGATCGTTTTTACTAAAATTAAAAGAATGTTTTTGCAGAATGTGACTATACAGGAGAAAAAACAAAAAAACGTTTGTTTTGAAAACTTCATTATAATGTCACACCCTCATATTAATGTGGACATTTCTGTTTAGCTATCCCCAATGGTGAAGGTAGTGAAATCTGGCTATATAGGTCAGAAATTGGATGAGTTTGCTTCTACGCCGGATTTGAAATAACTGAGGAAGTGTTCCATCCTAATAATAAATAATGTCAAAGAAACTGAGAGACTATAACAGTCCATTTTTGTTTGAATTTGCATACATCTTTTAAAACAATATTCACCCGGTATGAACAATCTTTCTATCAGGGGCAAGCTCACCTACACACAGAAGAAGCTGCTCCCACAAGAGGTCTCTCGTGAAATGTCTAAAGGTCAAAATCGATGATCATCAAAATAGAGAATGCAGATTTCAGAGAGTATTGACTACCGCACCATTTTTAATGCAACACTATGTTTTTGAAATTTTGTAGCCTCTTGTTACCCCCAGTCAACGATTTCTTAAGGCGGGTGGGCCAGATCTGATCAAAACAGTAGGAACAGTAGTAGGTATCTTGTTAAGACTACGAAATTCCTTTGTATCAATTCCGTTCGCAGCATTTTTTCTTATAAGCATCAGTAACGGCTCTTTGCAAGAATCTATTTTGTGATTAAGAGGAATGTTTTACGGTATAGCTGCAATAACTTCTTCTACTGCGTGTTTAAGCAGCTCTGAAAATGTTTAAAACGTGAGATCGAAAGTGTAGCCCAAGATTGCAACAATATTCGAAAATGATAGCTGGTCAGAAAACAAGCACCGCTGTCAAAAAATACCTGTTGGGTACACAGTATAGCTATAAGTTTTTTTTCAAGAGCTTTCAACTAGCATTTACGTAATGAAGAAAGTAGTATATGTAGCCAACCTTATCATTCGGGTCCTGTGTGCCCCTTCCTGTTTACGCAAAGCATTAATGCGCGCAGGTTCACACGCACTTCGGACACATTTCGTAGAAGCTAATCGCACATAAAAGAGAAAAGCGATCGAAAACAATTGGCATTAATTATGTTTAAACAAACAAAGTGTTTGTCTGCCACCGCAAATTTTTCCCGTGATTTTGTCCGAGATCATTTTAGTGAGTCCACCGAAACCACTCTGGGCACCGTATGGCTTCTTTACAATGACGACGTTCTCAGGATCTCCTGCAATTCCGTTTAGTTGCTGCATGTCCAGTCGCCCGTGATGCGGCTCAATGCCGAGAACGAAGATCTGTTTATACAGACCAAGAAAACTTCATATTATTTAAATTTTAGAATACTCTGCAGTTTCTTAAAGGAATTTTGCCTTTGGTGAACCAGTAAGCAGAGCTGCTTTGTGGCAACCTCATCCTTAATATGGACTATTTCATAAAATTGCAGTTTGCAACCGAACCCCGCTCGGGAAACCTTAAAATGCTATTCGAGTCAGGAAAACTGGGGTCTGTTATTTCCAGACCACACTATCTTTTACTTCCCAAAGTCCATTTTTAATCATTTATGCAACACAATTTTATCTGCCCAGCGAAAGATACATATCACACAAATTTTACGCACCGTTCCACCAAAAAGGGATTTTTTTGTTTGTGCGTAGAAAACGTTATGCGCGTGTTACATCCGTTTTTTCTTTATAACAAGTCATCGTGTAGGACGGGGGTTCTCAACCCTTTTTCTCCCGTTCACCCATTGCCAGCTTCCTAACACAAAATTTACCCCCTGGTTTTTGTTTAGGTATTGTAACTTCAGCATCAAAAAGTTTACCCTCAGGAAAGGCAAAAATCTACCCCCAAGGCTAACGGGTAAATTTACCCGCGGTTAAGAACCCCTGATGAAGGAAGACACTTCGCGCATAAGGTATTGGTGGACATATATGGCCAAACAGCTTTTGCACTTAAAATGACATTGAAATATAAAGTAGTGAAGTGCAGAAAATATATTACATATCAGGTAACCATGGGTAGTATAGTACCTATATTTCCTGTACATAGGATATCAGGGATATTTTTGAAAAATAACTCTGGCACCATTCCATTTGTCTCTGAAAATCAGGAAACGTTATGGAAGCACAGGTTTTCAACATTTTTCTTAGTGTATAAAATCAACAAAAGCAAGCCCTTGGGTAGTGGACCACCCAGGATTCCTCAACAGGGTTTTAATGGTACAGTACATCTTGATAAAACAACACTGGCGGGGATAGCTTTAGAGTTCAAACTTGCAGCAAACAGTATAGTATTTTTACAATGCTGCCCGTAGAAACGTGCGGCTTATTCTACAGTATGAAGCAATAGGCTTTTGTTTTTACTTGTGATAGCGGTTAAAGCAACTTGTAATGAAATATCCCCAATTGTTGAATATTTTTCGGGTGACGAGAAAACCACCTATTTAAAGCTGGTGACCTGTTCGAGGCTAAATGAATAATACAATATTTTTACAAAATCTTTGATTTCGCTTTGATTTCGCTTTGAGCTTTGATTTCGATAAAACGAATTTGGTTTAAAAATAACAAAAAAAACATTGCAGAATTTATCAGCCCATTATTGCTGACGATGTCTATCAACAATTTTTAACTATTTATATGCCTTTTATTACAAGTAACAATACTGGATTTCCAAGAATTTGAGGTGAATCTTTGCAGCTGGTGTCAGAAGGAATTCATAACCAAACTCCCCAGCCGGTATAAACATAAAGAGCGATTTTTCTTACAGAAACACTGTTGTTCCTCAGCCTTTCAGCAGTGTCTTCTACCAAATCGCTGGAAGCGCCGTCGGTGAAAAGAACGACCACGTTGTTGATGTTTGGACGGTCGCCGTTTTCTTGGCGAAACACAACTTTTTCGACGTAATCCAAAGCAGCCCCAGTCAGGGTCTCTATAACATCAGCATTCGTGCGTCACGGTCAAGTTTTTAATGAAATCCAGACTTTAGATACGTTGAAACGCCATTGTCCAAAAATAGGGAAATGCACGCAGGGTTTGGTATTGTCAAGCATGGTGATTTATAACATCAATTTCTGTAAAAATCTCCGTTTTAATTTTCATTTTACATTTTTTAAGGTATTTGATAAAATTATTCAAATGTTTGTCCTACTTTCCGAAAAAAAGCATTTCTGTGGCAACGTTGTTTTTGCTATTAAGCTTAGATGACAAACAATCAAGGGGGTACGCAAGAGGGAGTTGGAGTTAACCACCCCCTTGAGCTTGATATTTTACAAAATCTTTATTACCTGTGCAAAGGAAATCAAATGTTTTCGCATACCTTTTTCTTGTTAATTTGCACATATCACGGAATAAATTTACATGAAAATTTCAAGGAAGATTGTAAATGGGCCAAAAAGTAATAATTAGGTTTCGTTGAGAATCAGGCTATCGTCTGCGTCCAGAAACCATCTAACCACTTTTTGTAGACCTTTAATTCACTACTCATGTTTAAGATTGTGTTCTGAGATAGTTCACTATATCCGAAATAATTGTCTTTATTTTGTCTGCTGTGGCTGATCAGCACAAGCGCTGACTGTATTGGCTATATTACCAAATTCTGTAGCATGATAGAACTGTTGCATGAGCTCAAAAACAGCAGTTGTTAACGTAAAAGCATTCAGGCATTTCATAATGTCTCAACAGGGGAAAAGGAAAACTAAGTTTTCTGGACTACTATACATAACAAAAAATCGAAAGATTTCTTGCGTACATTATGCGCATTCTCAATTCTTGTGTAATAGGGTTACCAATTTGGCTTTTTTGATGACAGATTTTGAAATTCTGGCTTTGTTGAACACCTTTGGCTTTTTGTGGAAATAGAAAAAAGAAAGGCTTATTTCCAGTCGGATAGACTTGGCTCTGGCAAAACATTGTCTGAGCTGGCCATTCATTACAAATCTCTTTGCGACGAGGGCCTATTACCATGCAGGGTGCACACAATATTACAAAAAATTTTACGGTTGCCCTAAAAATGATCGATGATATTGATAAAAAACAAATGCACGACAGTTTAAGTACGGGGAAAGAATAGGCTTCCGAAGATTGGACTTGTGTTGCATCGATGATTTTGACCAGTTGTAATGTCTATATTGTGTGTGGTTGTGCATATTTTATGTGTATACACCTCACAACTGTTATCTGGCTTTTTTGGGACTGGTCTGGCTTTTTTTGGTGGACAGGCTGGCAACCTTGTTGTGTAATCGAATCTTGCCAACCTTGCAAGATTCGATCTTGCAAACCAGGGTGTGCGCCAGCCAGTCTATCCGCACACCTATGCTCGACTGTTCGCATTCGACGAGACGTTATAGCGCAGCCTCATTTTGCAGTTGCAAATTGCTCTGACGCAGTGATGAGTGTGTTTTACTCCCTTTTTCAACACACAGCCAAAATTTTGCAGTTATGAACTCCTGTGTCTGAGCATTAAGTTGATTTTCCTCCAATATTCTAACTTGGAGCGCTGATATAGTTTATATTCAGTACAATGACACATAAAATGAGGGGAGTGCGTGTAGAAAAATGTGCATATTATGTCAACAAATTTCGTCAAAATGTTGGTTTAGAACATGAATATGACGTCAAAATTTGACGTCACAAAGACGGTACATCACAAACAAAGCAGTTTATAAATGCATGGGGCGCAAAATAGAGCTTAAAAGAACTGTAAATAAAGATTTTAATTTTGCCAGCAGTTTTTGCGACCTGTCAAAGTGGTGCCCATGGCATGTGCCATGCCTCCCATACCCTAGATACGCCACTGAGATCAACGTTACCCAATCTTTCACTGGTCATGGAATTTCTGGGAAATTTTTTCAGTAATCTCATTTTTGAAAAACTTCACTCGCATGAGACGCTGGTGATGGGAAGAGTTACAGCTTCCAGTAACAACCAAACGCAGCTTTTTAAGTAGCTATAAAAGATAAAAATTGTTCGAGCGAAATAAGCAGCTTCGACTCCTTCCAAAACAAATTATTTGCCAAAGTTATTTCATATCTTGAATCATTTTCACTGAATTAATGTGATTTGCGAATTTTTTCAAGTGTTTTTCGGATCGAAATATTTGACCTCCTAGGAAAAGCTCTGAAATACGTGAAAAATTGCTTCTGAATCATTACAAAAAATCCGTACAAAATTCTGAGGGTGCAGGACATGTGTGGTTAGAGTTAAAAACTGCGGTTATGAACCACTTACGTAAGAAGTATCGAAGTCATACACAAGGCAGCAGTACGCAATATTGCAGCCAGGATAAATTCTGATAAATTAACTGAAACCAATTCTCAATGCTTTCACAAACATTTGCTACTGGGACAGGCAACAATCTGCTGACAGTTATATAATAATCCAGTTCCATCTCACACTGAAATGCACGAAAGAGCAATCTTCCCATTTCTGCGCCTGCTTCTTAGTTTGGATATGAATTTTTCCACACCACGATCGGGGTCTGACTAAATTTCACGCAGGATGCGAGCATCTACTACAATTCTGGTGTGTGTCGTCATAAATAACCCTAGCTACCCGACCGTCAGAAACAACAACACAGTTTGTCATGGATTTGGGAAATATTGAATGCAGACTAGAGGGTTTCTAATTTTTCGTTTAAAATATTGCTGGCCAAAAGTTATCTACTGCATATGTCTACGGTTGCTGGTATTTTACTGCTAATTTAGCAAAGACCGGAATTTTGAAAATCAATATCTGAAGCCGGTATTGTGGAAATAAAATAATTTGCCGTAAATTCAGAAGGAAGTAACGCAGAATTTCTCAAATCATAATGACTCTTGTAGTGAATCTTGTCAGGACAGTTTCTTCAGCGAAGTTTATTTGCTGCTGTTGACGCCATCCTTGGTGCGATTGTCACGTCACACACACACACACAGAAAAGTAACGAATCAGCCAAAATAGGTCAAATTATTAATTGGGGCTTAACAATACTGATGTCTCTGTTTTCCCTGTGCTGCTTACGAATTACGACATAGCTCAGATCTTGCGCTGTTGACAAAATGGCCGGTATTTTTACAAAACGCATTTGGCAACCCTGCATATGTCAACCAAACGAACTTAAACGGGAAATGAAGAAAAACAACTGGGGATGCCAAACGGAGGGCCAAGCAAAAATATGGGGGGGTATGGCCCATCTAGGCCCCCCTTAGAATCGCCACTGAAAATGACCCCTGCTTCGCAGTACGTCACAGACTTGAATTGCCCATAATGTTTACAATTCAGTTTACTTAGAACTTATCACAGCACTATTCAGGGCGCATAACATGATAGTGACTATGTTGACGCCATCAACGCACTATATTGTCAAAAAGTTGCCTGGTGTGCTAAAGACAACAAGGAGTACTGTGATTGGAACAATGGCATTTACGAGATTGAACGGCAAGACACAAACTTGTTGAGAAAAAATTAAATATTGAGAATTACAGGTGTGTCCTCGAATTTTTGCACATCGAAATGTTTTTGATTAATCTGCAAACAATCAGGGAGTGGGAGGTAAATTTCCCTAACATTGTATGTTTAGAAAAATAAAGAGATAGCTTCTTACACATTCAGGACATACCTGATCCATCGTAACCAATGTCGTCGAACTTGGACATGAAATCACCCACGTTTTTTGAGTCGTTCAGCAAAATCTGCGATTCCGTGTCCACTGTGAGACTGTACGTGAAAAGTGAAATACGAGCTGCATCCAAACCGATAGTGAAAGAACTGCAAACATAATTTGGTTTCAAAATGTGTTCATAAATTTTCAAACAAATTTAAATTGCACATTTTTTCCTCGTTGCATAAATGGTAAAGCAACCATTTTACAAAAAAAAATGTGAAAAAAGCACCTGTTTCAAAATCCTGTGTCAAGATCGTTATTTTTGTTCACTGCAGTCCATTTTTTTATCGAAACCATCGGAGTACTGTTGCAAATATCATTTGCCATTACTTAGATAGCTCTTGGAAAACTGTGAGCAATTAAGAATAACTCAGTGTTTTTCCCGACACCATTGCATTTTCCCACGAAAAATAAGTTTGCCTTTCATTAGTCATCCTCCTAAACTTTCCTTGCTAAACAAATGTTCGCTGGCACTGATGGATAAAGTCAATTGAACGTAATAGTCTCAAAAAGTAGAACAAACCGTGTGATGTGACTTTCATTCTAATTCCGAATATGACGGTTTTTGAATCACCTTATGATTCCACGTACAAAATGCTTTAAGTCAACCCAATTGGTATTTCCGATTGATCCGGACGAGTCCAAT
>Ga0210059_1000206_pt1 | contig 63788 bp, 37 predicted proteins | sample Ectturendosymbi2_FD_188042 | JGI IMG/M metagenome (GOLD analysis project Ga0210059, IMG submission 188042) | Ecteinascidia turbinata endosymbiont from Florida, USA - Sample 2 (SPAdes) (version 2) | ecosystem: Host-associated > Tunicates > Ascidians > Unclassified | place: Key West, Florida... | reverse complement strand
AGAATGGCCATGCCGGGCATGACGCTACCGAGACAAATCAAACGGTTGATCTGCACGATCAACCTGCGCCGAGTCTTCGGAGGTCGACTAGAACTCGTCGGCCGCCTGATCGTTTTGGAGATTATGTGTCTCAATAACGTTTTTTTGTGCCCTCATTAACGTTTGTCGTACCGAACTCTAAACTTAACGAGGAGGATAGTAGTGAATGTATGATTACTTTGTCGTTGCCACGTAGTGGCGCCTGCAATCTTGCAATCCTTAATTGTGCCCCTGTGTTCGCCCCGCGACTGTTGCGTTGTGCTTGCGGTCTCGGAATGCAATACTGCAACGTGTTCTTTTAGTGCAGTTTGCCCGCCCTGGGAAGCATTTGATCAGTTCGCTGTTGTGTTTGTTTCAGAGTTTCATTGCTCGCTTGTTCAGCTCCATGATTGAGCGGTGTCCTTAGTTAATTAAAGCCTGGCTTTCTGCAGATAGTGTTTAGTAGAATTCGCAGGCGAGTGCACGAGAAAGTGCAACAACCAAATTCAGCGCTATGGTTGATGGTTTTATGAAGAAAGTCTCGTGAAGGAGTATGTTCTCTGTTAGGTCCTTTACGAAATATTTTTTTATTCAATGCCAGTCACAGTCTGCTATTTCATGTTGATATCTTAACTTTCAATGCATATCTAGGCTACGAAATACACAGGTGTGAATCAATCTCACTTAAAAGTTGAAACTTCAGACCAGACGCGAAAATAAAACACAGAAGTACTGAAATAATTTGAAAGAAGCGTAAGCACCCAAGTCAGTCAGGCAAGAAAGGTTCATGGATGGCTCACAAACCAAGATTCTGAAGCTTGGCTCATATGCGATGTAGTTGCATAATCAGGTTGCCTTGCAAATGAGCATCAGTGAGTCGGTTTCTATACTTTGACTTGATGTACACCATGCATGAAAATGTTACTGCAAACACATACGTGGACGCAAACTGAACGAGCGCTGTTGTAGCTTCATTTTGTTAAAACATGTGTACTTCTTTGGTGCATTTAAGAGCGCAAGGCAAGCAATGAATAGTTCATCTGAAAAAAAGTTGCATTTTCATTTTCCGGTTATGCAGGAAATCTTTTACTTCATCCCTTAGGATAAAAACTCTCTTCAGTGTTCTCTCGCGTGAAAGCCACCTCACAGCTGTGTAAAGTAATAAAATGCTGTGCTCTGCATTTTCATTGGAGAATCTCTGGAGTTTACAAAATTGACCACTTTGATTACTAACTGCACCACTTCATTGAACACAGACGAAAGATCTTTGGAAGCCAAAGCTTCTCGATGAATGATGCAGGGGCTGATGTTGATGTGAGGATATTTTCTTTGAAGGATACCTCGAAATCCAATATTTCTTCCCATCACCGATGGAGCGCCGTCGATGCATCACTCTACTACGACACGAATCAAACTGATTCTCGGTGAAAAAAGTGTCCACAGGCCTAAAATATTGTGCCCTGTTGTTGTCGAATGCAACGTCAAGCAACAAAGAAGCTCCTCTTTATTGTGCGACATCTACATGCAAAATTTGCCACACCCTAACAACTGTGCTCAAGGGCGTACGCAGGGGGGTTGGGGTTAAAAACCCCCTCGAGCTTGATATTTTACGAAAACTTTATTTCCTGCGCAAAGGAAATTAATTGTTTTCGCATACTTTTTGCTTGTTAGTTTGTCGACTTAATGCAAATACCAAGGAATGAATTTGCGTGCAAATTTCAAGGTGCGTTGTAAATGGGCCAAAAAGTAATAATTAGGTTTTGGCGGGAATCTGGGTTATCGTCTGCATCCAGAAACCATCTCACCACTTTTTGCAGACCTTTCGTCCACTACGCAAGTTTAAGATTGTGTTCCTGATTAGTTCACTTTATCGGAAACAATTGTCGTTGTTTTGTCTGGTGTGGCTGAGCAGCGCATGTGCTGACCGCATTGGCTACATTACCAATTTCTGTAACATGATAGAACTGTTGCACGAGCTCAAAAAACAGCAGTTGTTAAAATAGAAGTATTCATGCATTTGATTATGTCTCAGCAGGAAAAAAGGAAAACTAAAAGTTGCTGGACTTCTATACATAACAAAAATCGAACGTTTACTACCGTAATTTATGCGCATTCTCAATTCTTGTGTAGTTTAGCAAGATTCGATCTTGCAAACCTGGGTGTGCGCCATCCAGTCCAGCCGCACCTCTTCTGTGCTCCACTGCTCATATTCGACAAGACATCAGCGCAGCCTGATTTTGCAGTTGCAAATTGTTGCCACAGTGATGAGCGTGTTTTACTCTGCTGTTTTAATGCGCTGCCTGATATTTTTGCAGTTATGATCTGCTGTGTCGTAGCGTTGTGTGCATTTTCCTTCGATATCCTAACCTGGAGCGCTGATAGTTTATATTGTGTTCAATGACACATAAATTAAGGGGAGTGCATGTAGACGAATATGCATATTATGTCAACAAATTTCGCCAAAACGTTGGTTTGGAAACATGAATATGACGTCATATTGTGACGTTACAAACAGCGCACACCAAATACAAATGACCACCATATGCCACTGAATGAACGCCCCTCATAAACACTTTCTGCGTACGCCACTGACTGTGCTTCTGACGTAATATCAGTGGACTCGTCGATGGCCAGGGCTGTGTAAGGTGAAGAACGAAAATCGTTGTAAATCTGTTCTCCCAAATCCTTCCCATACTTTCGATTCTGCGAGTTATCGTATTATTGCTAAGAGCAACTCCAGTAATGGCATCTCTGACTGTCTTCTGAAAGACCTCTCCTAATATCCTAACAAAACTCTGAAGCACAGGCTTTATTACGATCTCACCCTCCACGTATGGTCGCTTTCCTATAGCAACAATATAAGCTGCTTTGTATGAAAATAACTCGAAGTCGTTGCTTCCTTGTGAGAGATTGTCTCTAGAACGCTTGGCACATAGTTGTTCAACGCGCTGCTTAAAAACGCGCTTCCTTCCGCCATCTGTTAGTGAAGCCACATCTTTATGAGTATTCATGTGTCTCAACAGTTCGTTCAGTTTCATTGATTCTTCAGCGATTTCTTATGAGCACATTACACAAATTGCCTTTCCACAGTCTCCGCAACTCAAATCTCCCCAAAAAGCATCCATCCACTGATCGTTTCTGCTTCTTATATGACTGTTTCTTTGGCCTGCAACTCGGGGCATAACAAGATTAGATGACGCCATGGGCGTCCGCAGAAATTTTTCCAGAGGGGGGCAATGTCGACGTTTCGCTTATCCTTTTTCAGGTGACGAACGATGCAATGCAAAGGACCTTCACAAAACGCTTTTTACGCCACAAAGAAAATTCCCCATTAAGGCACACTCTCCGTTCGTATTTTTTGAAATCATATTGAGGTGGAGTGGTATTAGAGTTTGCGAAAAGGTTGTACTTTTTGTCGTACTTTACAGCTTTTGCTGAATTGGGGTATCATCCAATATCATTATTATTGTCAACTAGACAACTGATTGTGAATTGAATTTGAACTATCAACAACTGCGTTTGCGGTGCTCACATTAGTCTGTGCGGATTGAACCTCACTTCTCAAAATTTAGTCTGAAATGTTTTCTACACTTTGGCTATTAGAAAGGCTTTTTCTTTTCAGAAGTAGGCCTGTAGGTTGTCATCGACTAACGAACAAAGCTGTAACACCACACAGGCTAAAAAATTGCACAGATGAATTATGAAAACTCGCCAGAGCAAATATAGCTTTGCACTTGTTCACTCTGATGTCAGAACTAAACCTTATGTATATTTCCACAAGCCTGCAAACATAAAAACCACACAGTGCGCAAAAAGAAGACTGCGTGAGCGTAGGTTGATTAAGCCACTGTGGTCCAACTACAGGCACTCGGGCTGCATGTGGCTCACCACACCGTTTTTAGTGGCCCGAGGAAGTATTCAGTCAAAAAAAACTTCAAATTTGAAATTTTTTGAAGAGCTTGTGAGGTTACATTTGTTTCATTGAGTTGCTTGCGCTGGATAAAGTGTATTTGCACAAGAAATCAAGAACAATGATTAACACCTTTTCTGTGCACCATTATTATTTTTGTTTTATTTGTTTATTTTACAATACCCTCTGCTGGGGCACCTGTCTGTATAAGTTCTGTGTTTTTTTCGGTGCCCCGGGGTTTTTATTGGAGAGTACATCTGGCGCAATGAACTCAATACCGCCAAATAAATGTTTAATTCTATCATCTAAACGTGACGTATTCAGAGTGGCCCTTCTTTAGGCAAATTATTTGCCCATCCTGCAATAGGTAATTTTAATTACTGTAGAACAATCATAAAATCTTTGGTACACGAAAAGCGGAAGTGCTAAATAGCGTTACAATGAAAATCACGGCCAATGAAACGAAATCGACGACATATTGCAAACGTTTGCAATGCACTGATCGTGATAACAGGAGTTATCGAAACGTTTGCAATATGTCGTTGATTTCGTTTTCATTGGCCGTGATTTTCAGGATAAAACCATGACATCTTTTAATAAAAATGTAGGCTACAATACTAACGGCATTGAGACTGTAAAGAGCTTCTGGAAATTAGCCTGCAAAGGCAGCTTTCCCAAACTGAAAGATTTCGCACTGAAATTGCGCTCGTTTGGAAACACGTACATGTGTGAGAGTCCATATATTTTCTACGATGAAGCAAGTCAAATCTACCGCAAAATCAGAAACTGAATGGCAGACGAAACACTGGACGACAGTCACCGACTTGCTTGCTACCACTAATTAGGAGCGATGGTGTCAGAGAAGCTTCGACTACAGGCATCCCACTGATAGAGATTTGAAATGAATTGCTATTGTGTAATAATTTCAATGATGCACTCATTTATCTTCCCTTTTCAGTTATAAATGTTGTGAATATGTTGTTTATACATCATTTTATTGAAAGTGGCCCGCAAGTTGTCACGTTTTTGTAAAAGAGCTCGTAGGTAAAAAGCAGTTGGCCCACGCTGGATTAAGCTATTCAATCAGGCACATTGGTCACACTCCGTCTCACACTAGGAATGGATATTTCAAACTCTGGCTTTTTTTCACTGTACGAAACTCCGTGGCTTACCGCTATAAGCAGTCACTACCTCGCTGCACTATCTGCCAAGAATCCAAAATATCTGCGTTCAATAGCAAGGATCAACATGAAAAATCCGCTCCCAAGCTTGGCACGCAAAGGAGCGGACACGAGTGAACTGACTCTTCTGCAGTGTGAGTGTCTAACTGGCCAATAAACTGTCATTGCAAGAATTAAATCAATTAATCGAAATTGAGCTGCTGACTGCATATTTTCTAGAAAATTTTGGTTCTTAGACCCAATTTCCAGGGTGGGCAAATGACCGTTTTGCGCCCCCTGCGGACGCCCATGGATGGCGCCCAGGGCAAGAAGCAAGTTTGGCGCCCTCATATTGGAACCCGAGGTCTTCCGGAAGCAAATGTACTTTATTGAAAAAAGTACTTGACATTGTTCGGACTTTTCGGTGCCCGGGGAAATTTCTCCCCCCGTCGTTACGCCTCTGGTCCTGCTTGAATCAAACTATCCATAGTGCAAAACAACAAAGTAAATTTTCTGCAATTCTACGGGCTGTGCACCTTTGTGCAAAAAAGCTAAAGGCTGAATGCCTTCCAAAAAGTAGCGAAGACCACAGGCAAGCTTTGCTGCAACTCATGCATCTCAGAAAAGGGTATAACTGCCCTCTTTCATGTCAAAACGCGGAATTACTTGTTTTGATGTCAGCCACAGCCAGGGATGTTTTGCTGGAGGTGTGGGAACGTATCCAAAACAGACATTTTAAAATAGCTTCCAACTCATTTTAAAGCAAAGTGTGAAAAAGGTGTGAATGCCGTTCCCGCCCCACTACACCCCTGGCCACAGCTGATATATGCAATTTTTTCAAACAACGATTCGATGAAAACACTTAAGTAAACCTACTGCTAAAGATGCAGTGTAGACTGCTTGTTTGAGTAACAAACAAACTGAGTAAAAATAAAATCCAAAGCTGTCACACTCTACTGCACTGAACTACGCTGTCACGAGGCGAGTCACGCAAGGTGACAGAGTATTCCTATCCTCAACCACTGAAATCAGTCTCTACAACAGGAACAATCCCTCTTTCGTGAAAACAGACTGCAGGAAGAACATCACAGGAAGAAGTTTGGACTGCTTTAGAAGATTTGATTCAAGAAGAAAGTCACGCTGATCGCAAAGACGAATACTTTGCGATCCTGGCGACCCTTGAAACCTCTTGCGGCCCTAAGCGAAAGCCACTGCGGCTCTACTTAGGGTCGCCGACCCCAACCCTGCTTTGCGAATCTACGCTGTAGACCTTGAAGTCGCATTTCTGTTAAAAGTTGTTGTTGCTTAGCAGTAAAGATGTATTTTCATTAAAGGCACCAAAACCATTTCGTAATAACAGTTTGATATTGTGTATTATGTCAAATAGGTCGTGTTTGTAGAATGCAAGCAAATTTTGTTATTGCTAGGCATAACTAGTAATCAGAGCAATGAACCAGACTAAATGGGAATAATAATGAATGTGTTGTTCCTTGCAACGTTGTTTGTTAACTGAACTGTAGGCTGTTTTTGTAACTGAGATAATGACATTTTTTCTTAGCACTGTATAATTAGATGTTTTATACAAGACGAATTCATAATATGTGGTTTCATTTAGGATGTTACTCTTGCCACCCAATGCTCAGTCAATCATCTTCACCATTTGGTTGAAATGCTGCGAAGATGGAATGGTTCTGTATCTTGTGCTGTCTTTGTTCCTGATATTGTGAGTGATTGTCTATTCATTTTAGTGATTTTTGCCAACAAATTTTTTGAGGTTGAAATGTTCATTGTCACTGCTTAATTAAAACCAGGTATGAATTGTTTTTCAGGTATGTTGTGTACCATTGCCGCTGAATAAATGCTATGTGAAATCATCTATGCTGCCAAAATTAATGTGTCTGCAACTTCACATTAAAGCTAGGTTAGAAATTATAATTTTGGTGAACCCCCTTGTGTATATTGCGTACTTCTAACCAGTGGTACTATATTGGTACTATATTGCCACACAAGCCACAATCCAACTCTGCACAGCATTTTTTAAGTGCTTCATTGGGCTTTACTTGACTCTGTTTGATTATCTCAAATACAACATTTTTCATTGCGAAAATGAGTTGCCTGTGCTCAGGCCCTATTCTTTTCCAGAACAAATGTTATACTGTATCTATAAAAACAAATGCCTGTGCGCACTGAGGTTGTAAACTACAAAATACTAGTGCAAAGCAAATATTAATTATCACTGTCAAAAGACTTTATAAAAACGTATTAACAATTTGTTTGTCTGTTACCAAGAATTTATTGATTGACAACAATATATTGAAAAACAAATTAGCATCTTTTGACACACGACTATAAGGAAATATCTGCATTGTGCCCCAGCACTGACACAAAAACTGTGTGCATGTTTGGCTTAGAATGAATCGAGTTCTAAACAGTTGATTATGGAGTATAGGCTAAAGTTAAAACTTTCCGGGTCATACATTCGAAGTCAGAAATCTGCAAAATGACGATCAGAACTCAGTAGATTTAGATGGATATCTTTAAATGTGAAACACGTTAAAGTTTGGACTGATTCCTTTTTTCTTCAAAACTTAGCCAGCTCATATTAAAAACATCCAAAAATTCCCGTAATACATTGTGAGCAAACACAGCCCTTTCATTTCTAGCGGCAGTCGCTTGGTCGCTTTCCTGTTTCTGTGTACTGTTTGTTGATATTAGTTGTTCAGCTTGAACAAATCAGACCAGCCGCTTCTGTTGATGTTCAGGACGCAAGTTACGCTGATGATGCGATAACACTCCTCAAAAGATGTTATCCGGAGATCCAAAAACATGTGACATTTCACTTCGTGTATCCGTCCGCGGTGCCAGGAGACTTGGGGAGGGTGAAATACGTGTTACCTTCATATTTTTCATATTTCATGTTCTTTTGTTTTCGATAACTGGGTGCAATCACCAATTGCAACGTTTTTCTCTAACTCAGTTGCTGTCGCTGAACAGTGTGAAAGATTGTTTCATATTTTACAACAGGGGTGGGGAACCTATTTACTATCACGGGTCGCATAAATTGTGGATTTTTATCGCTGGCGGGCCGAAAATAACAATTGATTTTATCCTGAAGTTCTATCTGTGTCTTACTACGAGGGATAGAGGCTTTTTATGACATAGTCTGCGGGGCACATTTGGCGCGCGGGCCGCACGTTCCCCACCTCTGCCTTACAAAGTCCGCTATATTTCGGTACTGTTTCGTGTCTAGTGAACGCATTTATTTACCGAGAGCCAGTCAACGAATGTTGAGAACCGTAAATACGGAGTCATATTGGCTTTAAAATAAAGTTAGATTCAGGAAAGCAGCTATGCAAGGATGAGGTACGTTTAAAGCTAACAACAACCGCCACTAATGACAATGTCGCAGCAAGTGACTGAAGTCATTTCATTACAGCGCCGTGTTTCGCTTAGTTTGCAGTATTTCTGGACGCAAACAATTTGACCAAAACAGTTGTTGTGCATAACATTGCTGTCCCAGTCCAGAATTTTTTCTGTGGTCTGCAACTGATAAAGGTTCTAGGTTACTTCTTGCCATCTAACTTGACATTTGCGGAACGAGGATTCCCTAAGCACCCCTGACATTAATAACGCACAATTCAACTAGTTGAGCGAATGTTTGTCTTGGCTGCAGGTTAATTCGTGGCTTGGACTTTCATGCGAGGAACTGCTGAGCAAACTAGAGAACTACGGTTACCAAAACTACGATGTCGGCCTGTCGTTCCCACACAACGTACTGCGTAACGTCGCAAGGACTGGTGTGCTTACGCAGTATGTGTTGCTTGTAGGTATGTTTGTTGTCGATATGGTAAAAATGGAAGTTAACTGTCTGTTTTGCCCTCGCTTATGCTTGAGCAGCGCTTGGAGCAGCCGGATAATACTCGGTATCCCACGTCTCACGAGATTGCTGGTTCGTGCTCGATCAGTCCTCACAACATATTGTATAGTATAGGTCGGATTACGGCCATATGCCGGATGTAATGCTTTCCTCACTTGCATTTTATCCTTCAAAACTTTACGTTAAGAACGCTGAGCTAAGTGGACGTGTTTCTCTGTCAGATCCACCCGCCGTGTCTTAATAGGTGTTGCATTGCTCGACTTTGGGGTCGTTTTGCGGCATTGTTGCATTGAATTTTAACGTAGCCGTGTTGCACACGTTCTTGAAGCACTTTTTCAACCGCAATACAACTGATGTGGATCCAATGTAAGAATACAATTGCTGCGCACGAGCTCGCCACAAAAATGTTCAAACGACAAGTTTAAACCTACTGATCCGTTTTTTGTATTAAGCAGCAGTTTTCATTTCATAATTTCTTTTGTTGTGTTTATCGTGCTATTCAACACACACACCGCCAAGTGGCATTCCAAAAAGAAGTTTTTCTTCGATCTGTGAGAACATTGTAAAGCAGATGCGCTAATTACCTTTGGTTCGTTTGAAGATATAGATGTCGTCCCGAACGTCGGTCTGCGAAAGCAGTTCATCGACTTTGCACAACGAAACGGGTTGTTTGATGCGACGAGCGACGACAAAACCGCGTACGTGCTGCCTGCTTTTGAAGTTTTGAAAGGTTTCGAATTTCCGGAAGAGAAGAGGCAACTTTTACTCGGGGTTGGTGAGTGTGGTGTTAGCGCTGCATATTAGACAAGTCAGCATTATCAAAAGTCACCACTTTTAATAGGAAATATTTTTGCGTCGCACACATTAAGGCCTTTGTATGTATGTGCAAAGAGAATTCCTGGTGCAAAAAAACTATTATTTCAAAAAAATTGTGGTATTCGTGAGACGCACAAAACACTAAAATTTCTCGATGGATGGTGTTCTATGTGCTGTACACTTTTTTCGTATTTTGATATTGCGTTTTAGCTCTCCTTTGTGAAGGGTTAACAGTTTTCACTCGTAGTATTTTTAAAGCGCATCAGTTTCTTATGTTAAATCTTGCGTACATACGTGTTCAGCTTGGGGTCAGCCTTATCACATAGAGCATAAAACTGTTTTTTGGTATTTTTGCTCTAACTTCGTGGTCACCTGGTTTTGCCTGTATTTTGAACGTGAAGGGTCCTCGCGAATGTACGCAATGATTTGTTTTTTATTCATTCATGTGCTACTGCATGACAGGTTAAATCTCTAAAAACTAAGAATGACGCTTTTGTCAGAGAAATTTTCACATCCATCCATGCGATTTTGTGGGAACAACGCTGCTTTGTTTGGGTGTACGTGTTGAATTGCCGACGTCAGTCGCTGTACATATGCATTTCCTTAGTGGTGTGACGAAGCGAGTGAATTTTGCCGCAGGCAATAGTGGCTGGTGACATGAAGTTCCTTGCAACTGAAACCCCTGCCATGAAGTTATATAGGTGTACGGGAGTGCATATTTTTGGGGATGCAACAAAATTAGCCCAAATTTGATCTTGTTTTTTCCCAAATAAGGCATGAACAACATGTCTTAATAAAATGTACCATTGTAAACAAATCAACGTGTATGCATGCCTAATTACCAATTACCGGGGTTCAAAGCCGTACGCCCTCAACTAGCAATCAATATTCTGCATAGCCACATGTGAACAATTGTAATATTCATTGTCTTGAAAAATGTTAGTTAATTACAATAAAATCCCCAAAAAATTGCTGTTCATGCCACCACGTGTGGAAGGTGTTGTTCAGCATCTTCATGTTAGAGTTTTTATATGCGTTCTAAACTTATTCTTCCAACACGATCATCGTAATAGCTAATCTGTTCTTCTCTAGCATAGATGTGTGGATTTCTGTTAACCACAATCGCAATCAATTCTGGAAAAGGAGTGAAATATCAGGTTACGATCTAAAGTATTACATTGCTGCAAATAGATCAAGTCTGAAGTAAGGACATGGAAAGGAGGCAATTTAATACATAGCATGTAGCTTAGCTTTCCACATTAGCATTATTCACTCCAATGGGTTGTACTTAAACATTTACAGCTTCTAAAGCCACATTATGAAAACCAAAAATCCACTCCAGCTTAGACAGTTCAGAAAAAAATACAAATATGGGTCTGATACAGGCTAATACTGCAGCCTATATGATCAACTACCAGGAATGTGTACAAATGCACATATCCAATGACAAATGACTTATAACCTCAACAAGAATATTTCATAAAAACAGCAGTGCTTCACTGGACTGCATTAGCATTAGTGAATTATCCAGTGCAATAACGTACAGTTGCTACTTTTCATGAAAACTTCACTTCACAGCATTAAATTGAAACATCAAAATTTGGCAGGATGCAACATATGAAATTCATTGCATGAAACAAACGGAAAATATGAAAACCTAAACAGTATGAAACAGTATAAAATATGAAAACACAGCTACTTTACTGCCGCACAGCAAAGTACAGCTGCAGTTGCGTAGTTTAATTCTGTTCATGAATACATTGTGGTAACAGATTCACACTTGCAAATCTCACATCAAGCAACTTTGAAACAAGAATCATATTACAGCAACACCACATTACTGTCGCAAAACATTTTGCAGCTACATTTACATTTTAGTTGTGCAGTTTACAGCCTCAGCAATTTGAGCTTTACAAAAATTAGGGTTACCGTATTTATTCGAGTATAAGTCGCATTTCTTGTACCAAAAATTCACCCAAAAAGTCAGGTGCGACTTATACACAAGGTAACCCAGTTTATTCGCAGACGATCATCTGCCTACTGCGCCAAAACCAACGAACGAATGCTACGTTTTGCCGGGACGACTGCACTACGGTCCGATTACTATGCATGAAGGCTCTGTGCGCTTGGAACAGGACAGAAAATTAGCGTTAATCAGTCAGGGTATGAAACGAAGTAGCAACCTGGGTTTCCGAACAATCCATGCAGAGCAACAGCGTAACACTAGTATGACCAAATATTGCCGATATAAATCGGCGGATTTTGCCCATACGATCCATCATTAACATCGCCATATCGGCCGATATATATCGGTATGCCGCTACATCGATCGAGCTCTAGCGATGACAATCGCAAGAAAAACGCAAAGGCAAACTACGAGGCACGTTGTTAATCACAGACACATGACATTTTAGTTGTAAATCTTTGGTTGGCGTTATGGCTTCTAAAAGAAAGCGTTCCTGTTATGATGATGATGCTGCTTTTAAACTGAAGGTTGTAAAAATTTTGTACCGTTTGATCAGGTCAAATATGGAGGTGCGCCTTATACACGCATGCGACTTATACTCGAATAAAGACGGTAGTTGGAATGGTGGGTTACCACTACATGTTCCTAATTTAAAATGTTTCTAACTCTACCCAAATATAAATGAGGTTGTTTCAATTGTCCCAAATTTGATTTGGGCTGTTGTAATTTGCCCAAATATTTTATATGCAAATCTGAATGAAACTCTTCCAATTTGCCCAGATGGTTCCATTTGTACCCAAGTATGAATGAAGCTGTTTCAATTACCAAATATGATAGAGGCTCTTGGAATTTGCCCAAATGTTTCTAATTATATGCAAATTTCAATGAAGCACTTGTATATTACCAAAATTGGAATGAAGCTGTTTGAAGTTGCCCAAAATTGAATGTAGATTTTTCACTTGGCCCAAATTTGAATGGAGCTATTGCCATTTGGCCATAGTTGATTTAGCCTGTTGGAATTTACCCAAATTTTTCCAATTTATGGAAACATTTCTAACTTCACCCAAATTTGAATGAAGCTTTTCTCATTTGTCCAGATTTAATTGAAGCTGTTGGACCGTGCCCAAATGCTCCTAATTTACTCAAATGTTTCTAATTTTACCCGAAACCTGAATGAGTTTTTTAGTTGGCCTATATTTGATGAAGGCTGTTGGAATTACCACATGGTTCCAGTTCACTCAAGGGTAATGTCTATTTTACCATCAGGGGTAAAAAAGAATGGCAAAATAGTCTTAGATCACTTTGCTGTTGCTTTGGTTATTATTTTGCCTTAGTTGGGAAAATCGACACTACCTTCCTTATATGTGAATGTAGCTGCATACTTTGCCCAGATGTTGAAAATTTTTGCCCCAATAATGGCCAATTTTACAGTGTCAGGGATGCGACCGCATCCCCATGCCGTACGCTTATGTGAAGTTATATAAGTAACTTTTTTAATTTTTAAATAAAAACTTGCCGCATCACTTATCGTTATCGACAGTTACTTGACATTTCGGTGCGTTTCTGTAAGCAAAGGTATGTTTCATCGCCGCAGTATTGCATGCGTGAGCTTTTTTGTCTCTGTTGCAGCAGTGTTTGTGTGCGATGATGCTACAATTGCTTATGTCGGAACGTTTGCAGCATATTTCTTGGCGAAAGAAAATGATTCTAGTGTATCATTTACAGACGGTGAACGCACAAATCGAAATTTTTCAGGTTTGCAACGGTGCTTTTGACTGTCGAATTAACAATCACTGCTATATAACAAAATCAGTTTCAAAGTTTTGCTGATTAAAATCATTCTGAAAAATGGTGTAATTTAAAGCACATGCTTCTCCGTTTTATCGTTAAGAAATCCATGCTCCACAAAGAAAACAAATCGGTAAATATTTGCCACTGGCTGACGTTTGCATGAAATCAAGTCAAAAAGTCACTGTTTGAAAAATAGATGGGGGACTGGTTGGGATTGAGGAAATGATGACAACATGCTTGTCTTGCCTCCTAACGTAATTGAAACGTGGCTTTGTCGGCATGGAGTTTCCTTAACATTCTCCATCTCTTTTTGATTTAAGGCACTGCTCTAATCCCGGTATGAAGCTAACAGCTAATTTTGGCTTTCATTAAGTCGAAAAACAGTAAAATTACCGAGTTCTTGTTTGTCTAATTGTCCGATGCAGAAATGTCAAGTGTATTTTCTTCACTATCCCACCTGGATTAGAGACGCTGAGGTAATGCGTAGCTTATTCTGTTTCAATCGTAGATACTTCAAGCGTTTTCCGGTATCGAGTGTGGAGTTTTTTGAGTCAAGTTCCACAATTTTCGTCGCAGGTGGAAAACCGCGTGTGGCTATCGTTCGTCCGTGTAGCACGCTCAAACGTGTTTTTTGTTGCTCAAGGTTTTTAATCGGCTATCCCTTTCCACAAAAGACCCGACTAATACGTATGACACAAATAACCAACTAGACTGAGATGTATATAGCCTTCAGTAATCTACTGGAAAACATTTTTTGCCAACCCCAAATAGAGCAACAACGGTTCCCTTGTTGGTGCAAGTGACCCATGATGAAAACTGTGGGTTTCGACGCTTCATTGCGTTTTAAATTTAGTTTGAAGCCATTTGAGGTAAGGTTTCTTCTGCACTGCTCGTAAATCCTTTTATTTCAGGGTATGTGCTGAAAAGGCATCGAGTTGTATTGAGGTAAATTGACCGTGAAATCACTTTGAGCAAGGTAACAATGCCTGAATGTAACAATCGCACCTGGGCCAACTAAATGATTGCCGCCCACACTTCCGCACCACCGCGAGATGCCGTTTTTGGACAAGTAATGAATAGTTTTTACTCCTTAGGTAGGACAAGGAAGGATACGCCCATTTCACAACGAGACTTGCTGGTGGTGTCACAAAAACGAAAACTTCGAGAAGTGGAGAAATAGCCCTCAGGTGAGAAGAGTTTGTGGCTAGGTGACGTGTTTGTCTAGACAAGGGGTTCCCAACCTGGGGTGCATGTACCTCTAGACCTTTTGACTCTCTGAAGGAATACATTTAAGGTCCAGGCTCATTTGAACATTTAATTTTTGTTTATATTTCATACAGCCGCAACAAATTTGCTTTGAGACAGAAATGGACCTACCTTTGTGGTTCTAAAATTCTATTAAAAAATCAGTGGATTTTTGTTAGTTTACTCGGTCTTTTTCTCATATGATATTTCAGGGGTGCCTGCTCATCTGACGAAATGGTAAAGGGGTGCGTGGTTAGAGAAAGGTTGGAAACCCCTGGTCTAGAGCAGAGAGGTGGCAATGCATGCACTTCAGTATGAGTCTCAAGTTTCCGTAGAGCCGATAAATCCCTCATTGTGCTTTATTGCCATTCTCCACGTTGTCTATAGCTTGGATAATGTGTTTGCATCGTCGAAATCACTTGTGGTCTTTCATGCTTTTACGGTGTCGGTAGACTTCGTCAAACGACCCTCGTTTTTATCGAATCGCCGCGTGGAAAATATTCTGTTTCGAGTCGCAGAAATGGAAAAGTCAATTCACTAGTCTCCAGCTGTGACTTTTTACTTTAAAAATGAACAAAGTTCTCCAAAATGCACTCCACTTGGCTTCTGGTGTGTTCACTAATATTGGTTGCATCTAACCCTTGTATGAAGTAGTGGGATGCCATTAGTCTACGAGCGTAAAGCGAACTATTCCATATGCGCATATGCACCTACAAACGAATTTCCGTTCCCACGCACGTCTCGCGACGTCGACTGAAGTCTTTTCCGCAGTGTATATTTGGACGCCTAGTTCTCAACCTACTTAAATCCCGTGACACCATTTGCAATGCTGCACTAGTTTATACTTTTGACGCATTTCCTCTTCCAGCTTTCACCCATGTTTTAAATAAGTGAAAGTAGTAAATGTTCAATTTAACCACGTTTCGCATATTAAACTTTGTACTCAGAGCAAAAGACGTTTGCTTACTGCTGTAAGCTGTTCCCTTTACGCGAAAAGTAGTTTCGTCCTTGGGAGGTCTGCAGCCTAAATGAGGACTTTCCCATCCTCCCATTACCCTCATGCATTTTATAAATCGGTGCGTTTGGAAAGTCATCGCCGCACTACATTATAATAATCGTGATGGCGTCATTCATGCGTATGCCCTACATTAGGAGTCCCCAAATTACGGCCCGTGAAGTCATTTCGTCAATAATGAAAAAATAATATATTTACGAAAACTTTGTTGATTTGATAAAGTGTAACGTATGCCGAATCAAACACAATACTCAAGATGTCCGGCCCTCGAACTGTTTTGTAACACCTTATGTGGCCCTCTGACAAAAAAGTTTGGAGACCCCTGCCCTTTTTGCTTGTATTTCATCAAAGTAAATGTTTTAGCGCCATCAAGCGTATACTTTTCAACTACTTCCACGTACGTATCCTCGTTCAATCATGTATTTGTGTGTTCCGTATCATTGTGATGTATGCTTAAGCCTCGCGCATTGCGTGTGGGTGTGAAGACGTTATACACAATAAACTACAGAAGTTTACATAACTAAAAACAGCAAAACACACTACGGATTACATGTGATACGCAGTTTTAGCTTTTATCTATTATTTTAAGAATGTTTCGTGGTTTGAACTCAGCGGTTGACTGATCTGATTTAAACCTTCCGGTTGAAATATCCGCAGTCGCCAACTTTGGAAGTTGCGTTCGAAGCTGATTGGGACAAGAGTTGGGAGCCATTTTATATCGCAAGGCGAGATGTGCCAATGTTTGACGAACGCTTCAAGCAATACGGATTTGACAGAATACAACAGGTGCTGCGTCGAGTCTAGGTGCTGATTTGCACTCACTGCGATCTCAGTCGAATTTATTCTAGATACGCATTGCTACGCGTTTTGCTTGAAAACCTGCCTTTCTGGACATTGTATGTAAGTTCCAGCGGAGCGTGGAACTTGTGCCGTGAAGGCACGATTGTCACTGGCCGGACTTGAAACCTGGAAGTTGTTCAAGTTGAATCCCCTCTGAGCTTTTCGTTTTAGATTCGCAGAAGCTCCAAAATTGTTTTTTAATCGTTGAGTAACTTTCGGCCAAATCCCACAAGCATGTTATGCGAACTCAAGTTGCCCTTCTTCAGTTAGTAATACGTTATTCTTCTCAAAACATTCTCGCCAAGCCTGACATGAGGTTTCATCTATTTTATTTGCAAGCTTCTAAGGCTGTCCCAGTAGGGTTACGCAATCGTAAGAAAAATAAATACCTTGATGGTTATATTGGCTTTACAAACAGATCGTAGCCATTTGACAGACACGGCGCTGGCGTGTTTTCTACTTGGAAATATTTTTTTATAGATACCTTGAAACTTTCGAACTCTGCTGTTGTTCACAGCGCAATGTTGAAAAACTCGTGAAGTTTAAAAAAACGGGTGTAAAATTTAACGTTATTTCTAATTTATCACCCGGTTGCTATGATAGGAATATTTTTCTCCTTTTTTAAGAGAACTAAACTTTTTGTGTATACCTATTGTGCAAAATGTTGCTTTCGCATTTAAAGAAGACGAGCCTACGACCGCCTAATAAATCACTGCTTGTGCTGCCAAGCGAATTTAGTGCTTCGGTCACAAGTAGTTTTGACTTTCCAGAGCCTGTCAAGACCAGATGTCGCGTGTTTGGTAAATTATACAGGTGAAAAATACATTCGAATGGACTCGGGTCAATGCCGTGATTTTCAACCGGCCGTCCACGGGAGATCTTCGGATGTTCCGCAATGAATTCACTACCCCAGTTGGAATCTTATATTATGAGAGCAACGATTAAAGTGTTCCGTGGCTCTCGAAAAAGTACTGGTCAAATTGTTTCATGTCTTGAAAAACACTGGTTTAGTGCCTTCCGTCCTCTCACAGATATGTGAGATGCACGTGGCAGGCTACAAGTTCGTTGTGCTCAACAACGGTTTCCTGACTCACCACGGCTGGAAGTTTGCTGGAAAGTTCTACGCAAAAAAAGACAGCGATAACGCACATAATTGGATTCTCTTCAACTATCACTTTAAGGTATCAAACTCATTTTAATGTGCAATATATAAAATATTGGAGGAGTAAAACATTAATAACAAAACAAAGTTGCTTCGGTGCTAACGTGATACGAAATCTTCAGGTTTGCGTGCTAATGTGTTTTCCTGCAGTATGGTGACTTGTGTCTGCAACATGCTTTAGCTTCCTGTGAAAATCGAACTGTGTTTGTAACCTCCTGCAAGCGTTGTTCGATCGGTGAGTTGTTTATTGAAGCTTGTTCAGTATGAGCCCATGCACTTAAAACTGTTTTCATATGACACCAGTTTGGCAAACACCGTCTGATTTAAAACCAAAAGTGAGAACTGTTTGCTTGAGACCCCCTCCTTGAGATCATTCGATGGATATAATTTAACCCAAGCTTTTTATCTGAAACCCGTGCTAGCAGACAAATTCATATGAAAACCACCTGTCACGAATAATTTGCTAAAGATAAATATGAGGTTTATGTAGCACACTTCAGTCAAGCTTCTTTGACGCCCTCATTTGAACCCATTTGTTTTATTCACTCAGCGCAAGCTACTGTTCAACTAATTCGTGACGATCTTCGAGCTACACTGAGAAAAATCAATTTAAGCAGTTTAATATGTTCGAATGTGCACCTAAGATTTTTTAGGATGCTTTACGGAATAACTCGTGCCAGTGCACAGTATGTCGAAGCCTCTGACCAACACATTACCGCGACAATGTTTCGTTACTACAAGCACGTCTGCAGTTGGACTTCAGTGAATGCAGACGGTTTCTTGTGAGCAGCTTGTGGGGAACAAATACGCGTCACGATTCCACAGCTTTGAGGTAGTTTGGACAAGGTTTTGCACCAGAAGTTTCAGTTATTTGCAGTAGTTTATTAAAAAGCGCCGTTACTCCTATATATTTTGATCAAATTTAGTCGGCGCATCTCGAGGCGTGAAAAAACAATTGGAGTGTTTTTTTGACATGATGTGTTTTCACAGAAACAAGTGTTTTTTACAGGATTATCTTTTAAAGAAGTACGATACCAATCGAACATGCTCTCCTATTGAACGGTGGAATCCCCGCAACAAAAAGTAAAGAGAATTTTGTGGCGTTTGTGCATTCCGGCGTGTCAAGTAGCTAATCTTACTTTTCTCTTGACAAACCTATTTCGTCTGCACACAAAGAAATGAGCTATTTTTGCTTCAGTGATGATTAATATTGACGCAAATTTTCTGCTTTGGTATGCTAGATGTTAAGGATCAGGTGTTCCACCTGAGGTAGAGCTGAGTCTGCTTTTTATTGGGGGATCAGCAGCGCTCAATACAATAAACACATTATCGTGGTTTAATGTAGTGTTTGCATATCGTGATCATGGCAGGCAGCCTCATACTGCAGAGATGAACGGATTTATGTTTTGCAAATCCAAATCCGATCCAAAATTTTATTACAAAATCCAATACCAAATCTTGTGTAAATCCAAATTCCTATCACTTTTATTGGGCTAGCTAGGCCTATATGTAATGCCACTCAAAGATTCAACGATTGAATAGTTTGGAAAAGTTCATTTGACGCGAACTTGCAAACCAATGACTCGAAGTGACTCCACTCGAAAAAGTTTTAGATGACTGACTCCAAGGGCTTGTTGTGACTTGACAAATATGACTCGGGCACATCACTGCTCTCTTGTTCATGCGCATAAGGCTATAATACTTTGCCTCAAAGAACATAGTAAGTAGGATGAGGTAAAATGGTGAATATCGGTTGAGATTTCTAATGGCTTGCTGGCGAGGTGCAAACATTGCGTTAAATAACGGTGACTTGAGCCTTAGAAAAACGATCTCGCGCAGTTGTGCACAACGTTCTTTTAAAATTTTTTCCGAATTGCCGTTGATATTTCTTTGCTGCCTTGTAAGCCCAAAACTTAACACTTGCGCAAAACAACACAAAAAGACACAACACCTCTTGCAGCATTTGCAGTGATGCGCTCCACAAGAAATGTGTGTGATCGCGTTTGCTTTGGACGTTATTTATAGCCTTCGTTGTACGCATCGAGTTTAGCGATTTAATGGGTAAAACCTTCAGACCGTTTTATACCTTACGACTTACGTAAAAACGACTGTATTCGGGGACAGAGCAGCTGATGAAATGTTTGGTAAACCCTTTACCGATATCAACCATCAAATCCGGTTCGAAAACCTGTCTGCTTGATGATAGTGCTGGAACATCGTAACACTCAGATGAATGACTGTTGTTTCGTGTTTTTTTCGACTTCTAGGGGCCTTATACTGAAGGGAATAGGCCAAAATGAAATGATCATAAGTAAAAACAATATTTCAATGAGGTTGATCGAACCAGGGTTGCCAGGTTGGCCTGGCAGAAATCTGTCGTTTTTTCAAGTTGATTGCACTTAAAAAATGAATTTGACCTTTTGGCTTTTTACGCTGCAAACGTTTCCTCTGGAGCAAAGTAGTTACTATTCTATTTTTTTGGCAACACTTGCGAAGTTTTTGTGATAAATACGATATTAGACCGACGTTCACGTTCTGATGTAAGATTTGCGAGATGCCAGATTTGAAATAATTTTTTTTGCATAAAAACTGGAAATGCATGCGCTCAATATTTTCTTGTAATCTCCAAGCAGGCCCATAACAAATTCCCCCCTGGAAAAATGTGTAGGACATAGTTAAAAAATTTGGGCCCCTCTCAGAAAACTCTTCGCCCCCCTGGCGTGTCCTAAGCTGGTTACGGGCCTGGCTCTAAGCACGGCTCAAGGCTGCCAGAAAGCAGGGTTGCGGATTCGGGGGTGAAATATCCGAATCCGACCTTTCCAAAATTTCCGACTCCTTAATATAAAGGAATTAAGTTTGGTTGTTAAAATCAATGGAAATCGTGGTGCAAAGCAAGAAATCTGTTTCAACAAAAGTTTCAAAAGAAATTATACCATTTCAACAGGAATTCGCAATTTGAGAGTGTGATGTAAAAAATGATCCAATTGGACATCCGGAGTCGGACAAAAAATCCGACTCCCCAACTCCCAGTGTTGTTAGGAATCCGACTCCGGCTCGACTCCGCAACTCTGCTAGAAAGGTCTGCAACAGAAATGTAACAATTACATCGAGAATGTACAGCATGTTTGTTTCACTTGGTTATCTGCTTGTATAGGGTTAGTTTCGGTTTTTATTTATTTAAGAATAGCGTTCACGGAAGATGCTATTGTATGCAACTTACAGTATATAGCAGTACGTACATAACACTACAGTACATAGTAGGCTACCTGTAGTTTCCCAACGGTGTTGCAAAATTAAAATCTAGTGATATTCTTCTGTGTTTTTTTTACGACAGAAGCCGAAGTTTGACTTTTTTTCTGGCCTTTAATCGGTTTGGTCTTTTCTGGTCTTAATTTAGCACTGTTTGGCTTTTTATTGAAATTTTCATCTGGCAACCCTGGATCGAACAGCTGCTGTGCTGAACCTTAGACAACCCGGTGGGTTAAACATGTTTAACGCGGTCATCCGTTTCTTGTTTGTTTTTCAGGGGAATGCCCGGAGCGGGGCGTGGTCAAGTTCGCAACCGTCTCGCAAACACTCGTGGTGCTCCATTCGCTATGCGCAATGCTCACCTATAGTGGGAGATGCTGTGCAAGGTGATATTGCATTTGCCTTGTTACTGTGAGCCGATCACCTACCATCTGCTTTTCTGCTGTTGCAGAACAGTGGGTCGAGCAATTGTAGCTCGTTTGAGTCGAGAGGGAGTGAAAGGGATGCTGCTATTTCGGAACAAAAGTCGACAAGGATGAAATACTGTTAGCTTGATTAGAGGCTGTTTTATTTTACGACTGTATTATTTTTTTGTTTGCCTTAGCGGCTGTTCAATCACGACACAGTGAAATTGAGAACGTATGCGTCGAGTTGACACTTTCCATTTCGCTGGTACGATCAGCGACAGAAAAAGGCTGATCTGAAGCTATTTTTACGCAAGTAAATGTTTACATACCTTCATGTCATTGTAGTCGAGACATTTGCTCCTGTGTTCGCAAAAATTTTGACCAAATTCTATTTTGCCTCCAACAATTTCACAAATTTCGAACAAAAAACAGAGTTACACTTGCCATGTGATCTGCTGCAATTCTGTGCGCAGGGTATCTGCGCAGAGCTTGTCAGATGCACTGCACAATCTCATAATACAATGAGTATGCACGGTAGCTGGACTGACTGGTAAAAAGCGAAGACCACATGCGATACTCTAACACAGGGGCGGCCAAACCTGCTCTATGTATGAGCCGCATATCGTAAAACCCAAGTTACAAAGAGCCGCAACACAAAAATCTGAAAACACGATTTTGCTTGCAATATACGTTTCTGTGACATCAATTATTTTTGGAACGACTTGCAAACGTAATACTGTACGGCACGCTAGCTGCTACAGTACCATTTTACAATACGTCTACACTTTGCGATAGAAATAAAAAATAAAGAACAAATATATAATTTTGCGGAAACCTCAAAGAGCTGCATGCGGCTCGAGAGCCGCAGTTTGGCTACGTCTACTCTAACAATACGTATTGGTTCGACAGCTAATGCATAGGTCAGTGTCCAGTGAGAATGCCTTGCAATAATGGAGAACCACAAAACTGCATGAAACGAGGTGCTGTTCGCTGCAGGGTTTCGCGCCCACTAACAAAGCGCTGATGTGGATAAATTTTAAAAGTGGCTGTAACATCCAAATCGCTGCAGTGTAAAATTATCTACCCTGCTGTACGCAAGGTTAGGACAAAGCAAATGTGTTTTGTGTGCTCGGTGTGCTGTACGTAATGCACAGAAAGCTGATGTAGTTAGTCCATGCTTTGCAAGGTTTTTAGCTGTAGGTTTGAAGCGATGTTTGCTTTTTTGAAGGAGTGTTTAGTTAAATTGTAAATTAGATAGGTCAGTGTTAGGTACGGGAAGGTGCATTTTGTTGTGTGCTTTGTTTATTCAATCGTTTTTCATACGATCGAAAGCACTAATCTTATGAAATTACAGTTTATTGCAGAAATTATGGCATTTTCAAATTGAATGATCAAAAACACTTCTGAAACCACTGTTGAATCGCTTCCACCTCTGTTGTCTAAATTTTCTAAAACTTTATGCTATGATGAGGCGTACTGCAACAACTGTTAAATGAAATTCAAATTCTGAAGTAAACCAACATCTAATTTGATCACACATTTGACATACAGTACCTGTAACAGTAGTTTTCATTTTCTTAATCTATAAGAAAAAAATTGAGGCTGCTATTTGTAATTGAGTACAATTTTAAGAGTAATTGCAATTTTATTTGTTTAGCAGAACTGTAATTGTAACGTAATCGAAAAAATTGAAGGAATAATTGCATTTGAACGGAAATACAAGAAAAAAATCTTTCTGCGGTTGATATCTACCAGTTTCAAATATTAAAAAATAGGGGTTTTTGAACTAAACCACGTGCGTCTCTCTCTCATGCAGCGAAGCGAACTTGCTTATTGTCAAAGCTGACACACAAGTGTTTAAAAGCTAGAATGGGAGCCACATTACTGCTGATACCCGCTCGCACCTAAGTGTATGGGAAAGTTTTTACAGTGGAAATTTCCCTTCGGAAACGGTCTCATTGATCTTTACAAAGATCTATTTAACTGGCATTGCAATACTTACCATTGGTTATTGAAATACTTTTCTAGATGGTCCTGTGTTGAACTTTTCAGCTGGAGAACGGCTTCAGCTCAGTCGATGTACTTCAACGACTCCAAGCCACAGTGCCCGGAAGTGCTGACAATGGACCTCAATACTCATGCGTTGGAGAAATTTGTGTTGACGTACGAGTTTGAACACTTCGCAAATATCCCTCGTTATACAACAAGTAACAGTGAAACCGAGAGGGACGTGCAGACTTTGAAATATATGTTAGAGAATGAGGACGACGTGTAACAAGGTCTACTGGCATGCAGAGCAACAAGCTTGTGTCCGGGATTATACAACTGCCACTATTGCGTCCAAAATTCTTTTACCTACTTGGCACTTCGTGAAGTGCCAAGTAGGTAAAAGAAGCAAAACGATCGGGAAATCAAAAGGTTTATCAAGAATAAGGTCGTCACGCTTGTCCACCACCCCTGTAACTTCAAATTACGTGAGGATTGGTGGAAAAAGAAAAAGTAACATTGGTTCAGCTGCTCGTACTTTGCTCTGCGCAAAGTTCGTTGCAACATATTACAGTCTTTTCTGTTCCTGAGTGATGTCCTCGATTATCTCGTTCATTTTTTCACTGTTTCGGTGTCAAGCGAAATTTCTGACTTACTATTGTTGGTCAGATATGTTGCTTCTCAGAGTAAGAAAATGAAGTTTGTCGATTATTTTTTTGATGTGTGTTGTGTAAATTAAAGCTGTTTGGTAAGCTGTGAGATACCCACAACAAGCTACAGTACATACGGGAATAGCTACAGCAAACCTCGGTTAATCCGGATCTTCGCTAAAACTGGTGGTACGAATGATTTTTAACGTTTATCTTCATAAAAAATCTTCGGTTTATCCGTATTTTTTAATCCGGATCGTCGCCAATACCGGATAAAATCTGCTCTTTTCACATCTCATAATCCGGATTTTCGCATCTTGGAAAGATTCGGCAGCTTTCAGGCGCAACACAAGCGTGCTCAAAATCACCAACGAGCGTATAGAATTATGATAACAACTGCGTGCAAACATCCGCAACTGCGTGCAACATTCGACTAATCGTAGAGTCGATTATTGCGTCACACACGGGCATGGCTTATGTTAAACATAACGCTCAAGGCACGCCGCCGCACCACGGTTTCAGTCTATTGATCAGTGTTGAGCGTGCTTGCCTAGAACATTATACCTGAGTGTATTGTACTCGGTAAGATGTCCGGAGAGCATTACACCCTAAATAGAGTGACTGCTTATGGACCAGTCGCAGAAAAATCTGCGTCATTCCAAAACTCAAGATTTCTTTGCAGCCAAGTAATCTAAAATTATGAACTTAACATTGTTCACAACTTCCTGGATATGGCGCTTACTAGTCTGATGTACCATTGCAGAAGCATCAATACTTGCGTTTTGCTTCTGCGAAAGTCGGCTGTTGGGTCGTAAATGTGTTCAATTTAAGTAATTTTAACCAATATCTCAGTAAGGGCTTAGATGACATCAGAAACCATCTTTGCTTAATCCGGATCTTCGCCTAAACCGGATAAAATCGTCGGTCAAATCGAATCCGGGTTAACCGAGGTTTACTGCATAACCATTGAAAAATACTGGACTTTGTGTTAGACCTCAATTATATTTCTTATTGTAATCCCAACCCTAACTAGACACACTTACCTCAACACGAAACTCTAAGCCCTAATCATCAGTTTCCGCAACGCATTTGGTATGTAGAATATTACTCTGTGCATGTGCACATCGCGTGAAGTCAGAAATTTCGCTTGACGCTGGCATCATTGAAACCACCAGTACCTAAAGCTGATGTATGCCACGTGGGTTGTATTTTGAGGGAAAGACAGTGATTTCCTTATGCTGAGTCCAGTCAGCAAGATTGCACCTAAAATTTTTCGGAAGCCTTGCAAAAAAAAGCTGATATTGCTTCTCAAAGTAAAGTGTTCAGGTCTCGAGTATTGTGTTGGTCTAATTTAATACTTTTTAGACCAAGTCTAGATCTAAAAACGCTAAGGTTTCAACTGCATCAATGTTTGTCAGCGGTAGCCTATATGTTTTTCACGCTAAATATTCCGCTGGAGTCACCAAATCTTTTTATTTGCGATCTTGTGGTTTCAACTGAATGTAAACGTCTGCTTATATAAATAAATCGGTTATGTTTAAAAAAGAGCTTTAATTGTGTCAAACGTTGTTTTGCTATGACACGTAAGGGCAGCTTCTAAAATTTTATCATTTATGAGTATTCTACAGTGTATCCAAGTCGTTACTGCAAAGTCGTCGTATTTAACTTGAACATGGTGTGTAACGCAGTGTTCTGTTCTTAATCACTTCCTGCTTTGTACTGTGTATCAATGATCTGGTTAACGCAAGTGACTAACACTGGAATGTATGGATGATATAAATGCAGGTCTACATAAATCTGTAAACACCACTGAAGAGTTGCAAAAATGTTTTGAAAAAACTTTTGAAAGTTGACTGTTATTTTCGCCCCATGCAATAAGTTGTAAGTAGCACAAGACGTGTAAGCCTAGGCCTACATAGGCTATAGTACAAATCAATCCTGAAATAAAAAACTATGTCGTACTTGAAAAAATGTTTTATAATGCTTTAAGACTTAAGTGGCTGGAACAGAACCGTCGCCAGAAAATCTTCACTAGGGGGGATTTACGTTTGTGCAGGGAGGCTTGACATTCTAAAATTTGACAAAAACTCCTGATTTGTAGTGTTTGTTATTTCAATTTGGGGGTTGGGCTGGAAGTCACAAATTGATAACTTCATCATGCAAGGTAAAACTGCGAAAGCTGGATTTCTGAACGTGGAGTGCAAACATTGTCCATTGCCTCTAAACTGAACATGAAATTCTGTAAAGACATCAAACTATACTGAGCTCACTTTAATGCATAAGTACAAAACAAGCCTTGTAACAGTTGAATATGATTTGTCTAGAATGAATTTTCCGCAATGTTAGGGATACAGCTTCTAGCATAAATGGTTGCAGCGTGGGCGTAAGCCTTGTGTACAGTTCAGAAACGGCGCTTTGCGTAAAGATAGGTGATGCAGATGAACAACGCGTCAGCAAAGCAAAACGAGATTACTTCAGCATCCCGATCGATGGAACAGAGCACGGCAAGTGTGACACAAAATTGAATGAATTTTTAAATGTTATGTGCAATCCGACAAACAGAAATGACTTCTATTTTGAAAAGTGTCAGGTCGTATTCGTCGCTTTGAAAGCATTTACGTAATTGCGTTTGAGACCTAATACATTATTTGCACCAGGTAAGAAAAAATTAGGCTGTGAAGGTCACAATCAACTGTACGGTTATGCAAAATGTCATTTCTCAAGCAGTGGGTTGCACTTCACACGTCATGTAAGCAACCACGAACATAAATAATCAGAAAAAATGAGAATCACAGATAGAATTTTAGAATGACACGTTAGAATCAGAAAATAACTATTACATCACATAGCTTTTCATGGCCCCTCAACACTTCTTACCTTTGCATTCACGTTTTTGACATGGTGCATACACGTGAGGTATGTGGTAATTCGTGGAACGAAGCATTTTACCTATTATTGAAAACTTCTGTGTGATAACGATCGAATCCAATAGTTGCTTATGTGTGCAGTATTTCTTCTATTTGGCTACTGCATTCACGTACCGGCTAACACCTCGTTCTGTGGTGTTTGTGCTCTTATGGTTAAAAATGCTTGGAAGAAGTTGACGTAGCCGAAAATGTAGCGGTCACGGTTGGTCGCACATGGGATGGTGGTTTCCGTAAAATGGGAGTGCGTTAAGCCATAGACGTAACAAGACGATTTTGCAAGCATAGTGCTAACACGTTGCGGTTTTTCTTATCCTAATTAACCCTTGTAGTAGATCAGCGCTTGTTTCACTACCGAATGAAACTTCATGGAAAGCATTGTGACTGCAACAATATAAATACTTATGAAATAGTGCCTAAAATCACACTAGGTCATATAATATTTTGAATTCAACGATACTATCAATTTTGCACAAAGTTGTTCGCTATCGTGAACCCAAGAGCTAAATTCATAGCAGAGCATTGTAAAATTTGCGCAGTTCCTCAAGCCGCTACGTGTGCATCACACTCAATCAAATCTTTTGTGATTTCTATACCACAGAAATGTCGCTATAGCGAAAAAAACGTGTCCTTTCGTTGAAACGAGCGATTTTTCAGTTTTTGCTTATATCTGAGTAAAAACTTATTCTCCACTATCGGACCAGCGACAGAAAGAGCTGATCTCGTAAAAAAACTTTTAAAGACAGAAATTAAATTTCCATCTTATTTGTGCCCTCCTTTTGAAAAATTATTAATTAAACTTTAGTTTTCACATTAATATGTGTCTCTGAATCATATACAGCTCCGAATGAACTAGAATATATAAATGCGTTAAGAATATGTGGAATGTGCAAAAAAAATTTTACAACAATTCCAGCCCTAGCTGATTGCACAAAAAAGAGTTTTACTTCGGTGCTTAAAACTCAGGATGATAAGGCTCAAGTGTGGCTCCCACGACTTCAAAATAATAAAATTCTTTCTGGTTCTCATCTCTACTGTTCGAATCTTTTTGGAGTTAAAAGTTTTACAGTTCTAAAATTTGACAGAAGTCAAACAATTTAGTTGGTTGATAATCAAATCATGCTCAACTAATTTGCTGCTTATCTGTTAGCTTTCTTCAAATCCATACTTTGTTGTTTTCCAGGTGAAAAAAAAGTTACAGTAGCAAAATAGGTTACTTCTTGAAATGCGTGTAACTATTACTTTTTATTTTTGGATGATATGATCCATCAATAATGTCACAAAAAAGCGAAATGTTCCCCCCTTGGAAATTGATCAAGACAAATTTTTAGTCTTTGTGAACGTCAATTGTACAAAGCCGCGGATCACACTTTTCAGATCCAAAACTTAACAGTAAAGAGGATTTTGTCAGTTACAGTTGATTAGAATAACATTTACGTTTTTTATTAAGGTTTTTGCGTGATTTTCTGTTTTTATTTATTTATTTATTTGTCATGTAGGACACAAGTGTGCCATTTTCATATAGTAGAAAAGTTTCGTGCCACGGCCTTACACTGTATAGCTCTTCTAGTAAAGCGTTGGCATAATCTTACTCCGTGTCTGCGCTGTACAGAAGCATCAGTTCATAGCTCATACAGGGTTGCCAATTTAGCGGATTTTGCGCTTCGAGTGGATTATAATCCTGTTTAGGTGCAAAATAATTGGTCTGGCGGCCTATACATTTGATCTTACTCTGGCGGAATTTTGCAATTTTTCTAGCTTAAGGTCTGTTTGTTTAGACTTGGCAACCCTGCTACTGTACTACTAGAGTAGTACTACTAAGTAAGTGCTTCTGAGACAGACACACTTCCAACAACGCTATGATGCAATGCAGTATCAGTATGCACATGTGCCGATTTTACTACTGTAGACACTGTCAGTGTCAGTTGGTGGCAAAGTTTACTATGCCATGCATGATCGCATGTCGATCAAAGAACTGAATTTCTGAACACTCACTGTATCGGTTGAATGGTGGCTTAGCTTACTGATCTCCACCAGCCAGAATCGGAAAACCGAAGGAACCAACCACTAAACCGATGTAGGTGTTGTCACTTCCGATGTTTTAACATCAGTTGTGGTGTTTTGAGAGAAATTTTTGATGTCTGATATATCATATAGCCTAGATGTTTTGGTGATAAATCTGATGTTGACTCAACTGGCCTGTTTTTTTCACAATTTTCCTGCTTTTTAACGTTTTGGGTTAAAAAGGAATTAAAATCCTTATTTTTAAGCTTCTTTCATAAACCTCTCACCCTCCTGTGTGTTATGAACGGTTATCATTCCAAACTGAAGCTCTCATAACTGTTGACTGTGTTGAGAATAGCATTTTAGTTACACATGACTGACTTCTTCATAATCACGACACTTCGATCCATAATAATTTTAAGGTTCATCGCCCATTTTTTTTTAAGTATTAGTAATGGAAGCATTTTAGCTTTAGGCAGTGGCTACAGGTACACCTGTGGATCTTGATATTTGAAACCTTATTAATACGCCACCTGTAGCATGACAGTAACACATGAGGAGAGTGCAGTTAAGCTTGGTAGAAACGTAGTAAACGCCAGACTGGAAAACATGGCAGTTGTCAACAAGATGTCATGCATGACAAGGAGATTCTTGGACGTGACACACGTGACATAACTTTGACATGTGACGTTCACGCAAGATTGCTTTTCACTGAAAACATAATGGTGTGTAAAATATGCTTTCCCAAAAGCTCTTACTAGTGACGGAGTCTCGAGACTTGGTCTCAGTCAGAAATGGGTCTTGAGACTTGGTCTCCGTCTTGAGACCCATTTCAAAAATGGCAAAAATGATTTTTGCGTGTCTTGGTCTCGAAGGTTTCAGGTCTCATTTCTGTCCCGAAGGCCACAGGTCTCGATAAACTAAACGCAGGACTAGAGGGCCGTGTTGCCAAATGAAAAATTTGCATTTTCTGTGGGCTGCCTGCTGCACAAAAGGGCGGGCCGGCAGAATGCACTACAGGACGGGTCAGTGGGCTGCACATTAAGCCGGGCCGGTGGGCTGCACAATAAGCTTGACTGCAGAGAAAAGAGCGGGCCGGAAGGCTGCTCTTTTGTGCAACCAAAAAATTTTTTTCGAGTGCAATCTACTACACTGGCCGATCCGTTTAAGCCGCTGAACAGCTCCCTAGCGCAATTGGCGGAGGAGCTAGGGCGCTGGTAAGGAAACCGAAAACTGCTGTTTTTTTTGCGAAAATCGCCAAAGCCACCCAGACGCCAAGGTGTTAAGCATTCACAATCAGGAAGCAATTGAGCATTGCAATGTTTACAGTTCATTCATCTAGGTTTAGGTGGGAAGCTCACTTTGCACTGCTGCGCCAGCAGCCATATATTCAGAACAGAAAAAACATTTCAACTTAGTAAAGTAGCATACTTAAGTATGCATTTTGCTTCTGGCAGTTTGTTATTCAAGTATAAATAGTCGCTTGCATTGGACGTTTTGTTTCAGAATTCACGGAAGGTAATATCTTTGCGGTAGAGTTAGTTAAGTATTTCACCATAGCCCATCTTTTTATAATCAACATCAATTCCGTGTTTAAAGAGATCATCAGGTGAAGTGACGGTAACCCATTTTTCAGATGTCTTGAGCTTAGCTTTTAAATTGCCATTTCGAGTGTAGCAAGAGGTAAACGTATCAGAACAGGATTTTTGCATGTACTTCAGTAGCTTGTACCATAGAGGTGTGAGATCTTCACAAACGAAGACGTGCTGTCTTCAATATTTTTGAGTCATGTTTGTTAGTAAGAAACTCGTTTCTTTTTTTGTATGACACAAATCTTGCAATGATTGGGCGTGGATTCTCATTGTTTCTTCTTTTTGTCCTAGTCGATGTACTCTGTAGTTCATTATCTTCGAGATCAATTTCGAGCTCATGTGCTATTTTGAACAAGACCTTTTCCCCATCATCGTTGTCTTCTTTATTTTCTTCTACTCCATAAATAAGAATATTTTCTCTTATGTATTGTTCTTGTCTGTCAAATTGGAAGACAAGCAGATTTGTTTTCTGAACCATCTCATCGCGTAGTTGTTCTTTTTTTTCTTCAAGCTGATTCAACTTATTTTCATATTCAACCATCTTTTTTTGTATTCCGTTTAGCTTGTTCTCAAGATTTTGTGTGATATTACTTAGCTTGTGTAGTTTTTCATTCTGAATGAGCATTGTTTCTTCTAATTGTTGGATACCTTGCCTGAGTTGATTGAATTTTTTTTCTTCTTTTGAGCTTGATTTCCCCATGTAGCCTGATTCATCATGCTTGATTTCTTTAAATCCAATATCAATAGATCAGTATTCTGTAGCAAGTTGTATATTGTTTGATACAGTATTAAGTTAGGTTATTACACACACTATTGCAACTCTATACAACGCTATCCCCTGTCTTACTCAAATAGAAAAACCAAAAGAAATAATAAAAAAGAAATAGGTGTGTCTATTTTACTGGCAATATTCTGGTGGCAACAAATCGGCTGGAGCTATTGTGCCGGCAGTTGAAGCTTCGGTCTTGTGGCATGACGCAATACAAAGAAAAAGGTCACTTTGTCAGAAAAACACTGTCCTGTTCGTGGTGCAATGGTTAGGTCTTACAGCTGCTATGCCAATGGTTTGCGCTGCGACTCTCGCCTTCCTGACTTTCATTTTTTTTCTTTGCTTTTTTCCAGGTTCCGCTTAGGTCAGTGGCTCCCAACCTTTTTTGATACATTCCTCCCTTTGCCCATTGTGAAACTTTTCATTCCTCCCCTATTACATAAATTCAGCAGGGTGGCTAAAAGTGCTAAAACATAATTTTGCCATGTCTCAGATCACACGTTGTGGGTTGAACCATGATCCTCTAGTGGTGTTGTTGCGTCCTTTCAATAAGCCGCTAGTATACGATAACCTCACACGAGTGGGAGCCGCACGTCCACCAGCCTTGTCAACAAGGAGCTGTCCGACCTATGGAAGGTCTGAACAGCTGAGGGAAACATTATCTCTGGCCCTTTCAGGCCACAGCAGCTTGCTGCCACCCATAGGCCAGGAAAGTCTTCGGTTCTGGATTCTATCTTCCTGTAGTTGATGCTCCACGCCGGGTCGGTTCTCAAACCTTGGTTTTGCGATTTTCTCACTTCCTGCTTGCGCCAAGCTCTAAAGAAGAGCACTGATAGTTGCAATCTCAAAGCCTGAAAAGCCATTGGGGAACCCACAGAGCTATCGCCCTATATCTCTTCTGTGTGTCCCCTTCAAGATCCTTGAGAGGCTTATCTACACTTGTGTCGAACCAATCGTCAACTTTTCAACACTGGAGGTCGACCGTTAGATCAGGTCACCTTGCTGACACAGGACATCGAGGATAGCTTTTTGGCTAAGAAGGCCGGATCTGTGTTTGTCATCTCCTAGTAACCTACGACTCTGTATGGCACCGCAGATTCACCTGAAAGCTGCTGCGACTGCTACCTGACAGGCACATGGTCTGCATGATCATGGAGATGGCTGGCAATCGCAACTTCACCCTTACAACCGGAAACGGCAAACGAAGCAGGTTGTGACGCCTCAAGAACAGCGTTCCAAAGGGATCCTTCCTGGCACCCCTTCCCTTCAATATCTACATCTCTGACGTGCCAAACACCGTCTCCAGAAAGTATGCATATGTTGATGTTAGGGGTCAAGATTTTTGTTTTTATTATGGTGTATGTTTGGAACAAACTTTTCTGGGCACAAAAAAGTTAGGGACACTGCCCTTAAATGCTCACATGCCTATGGGCCAGGCAGAAAGTAAAAGTTATATCTGAATTCCAGAAAATATGTAGGCTGTTGACTGTGGAAATAGTAGTTTCAAAACATATTTTCGATTGAGATTCATAATAACACATATTCTAGGTTTTTACCATTTTATGCATGTAAGTTATATTTTGCGGAAGCTGAGCTAGTGAAAGCTGCGTTACAATAATCAATTTTTGCAATGGACTTCATACCAAAATGGCTTGCAAACTTATATTTTTGTACAAGCTTTTTAACTTGCCATAACTGATAACGATGTTGATGGTTGGATTATTGTCATTCCAATAAATATTTTTTTTTGTACACCGGTACTGATGTTATGAACTGATGTGCTTTAAACATGATACATACGGTAAATGCAAAGTAAGTTTGAATGAAAATACAGCTGAATTCTAGTTGCTTTACTAGAAGAAACAAGCACAAAAAAGTTATATTAAAAGAAACTTCAAAAATAAAAAATTACTACTTGTTAGGTGGCCACCTTCTACACATTAAATCGAAAAAATCTGATTTACCATGGATATTGGCTTGTTAGCTGCACTTATTTTTACCTGGAATATGGCCTGTATTTTGCCTGCTGCTTATACACGCAACATACCCAGACGGACAAAAGTTTTCGCATGAGCTATCACCGAATTTCAGTCATCCAGTCGAACCGCAAATGCCATTTGGCAATGGGCGAAAGTATGACTAAGAAGATTTTTCTGACAAAGAAGACAAAGAAGATTTCTTAGGTTTTGAACAATAAAATTGACTTTCATTACATTTGCCTATAAAAATCAATATTTTGTGGTTGATTGATCGTACAGGGTCTTCACCGGTCGAAAGGTCAATTGACCTGCGGCTTATTCATGAATTATCCTTGATTCTCAGTAAATGCCTAAAATTTCTGCTGCGGCTTATCTGTGGATGCGGCTAATAAGCAAGTAAAATCTGATTTTTTGGATTTTTTTTTAATTGTGATTTTTATCAACCCTGTTACAAAGTCGGAGTTGAACTAGGTGGTTTGCGCAAACAGATCAACTAATGAATGCATTTGCATGATGCATGTTTGCTTCTGTGGTATCGGCAGCTTCACTATGGTTCCATGCTGTGATGTCACTAACCAGTTTCTTGATCAGAATGGCTACAAAGTTGGCGCATCAAAGTTTGTCTCTCTTTCGAGAAAGTGTTTGGCATGGCACGATGGATTCGATGATGTTTACATGGAAAGGTTGATGGCCAGCGTAAATCAACCAAAATAACGTCATCTTCTGCGCATTGAGCCAAGTTCACGCACACAAAAGCAAACATGCGTCATGTAAATGCACTCATTAGTTTATCTGGTTGCGCAAACCTCCAAATGTGTTTACATGCAATGTGGCACTTGTTTTCGGTCATATACCACCCAGTGATTTGTTGCTGTGTAATACCTGGTTCTAAGAGACTTTAATAGCAAGCAATCCTGAATGAAAATCATGTTGCATTGGCAACCTTGTGAATTATTCATTTTAGTCTTTCAGTTTGCTTGCTTTCTCTGCCCTTGCTTGAGCCCAGTGTTTCTCAAACTTTTTTATTCCATCGCCCCCTTTTCACTCTCGACATGTCGTTTTTGCTCCCCAGGCATGATAAAGCAAACACAAGGTTGTAAATTTAAATAATTTTAGTTAAAGAATGTATCAAGTAGCTGAACCAAGCCATTAAATAGCTGAACTAAGCAATTGTATTACGATGCTAATATTACGTTCAGAATTCTTGTGAAAATGCCTCGAAATCCAGGGCTACGGAGCCGGAGCGTCAGACCTGGGCATTTTGCATGGAGCTGGAGTTCAAAATAAAAATCAGAAGGAGCCTGAGCTCAGTTTAAAATTTAGGACCGGAGTTGGAGCTGTAGCCATTTGAGAGGTAGCTCTTGCTCTGGGTCCCTTCCTAGATACTAACGGTTTTGCCAAATACACTTACGTGTGCTTTTTGTAGCAAACTAAATGCGATTGTTACGAGTTACGACACCACACTGCAACAATGGATCTGCAAGCCTTTGATGTTTCTTTGGTTTAATAATCACTAAGGCTGTGGCTGGCATCGTAGCTGGCAGGTGTGGTGTTATTGGTTGAACAATGGTTCTCAAACACTGTTCTAAGAGCCGCATGCATCTGCAAAGCATCCTTTGTGCAGCTTTTAACAATCTTTCTGTAACAGATTCAGTTTGAATAAGAGCTGATGACGCCTACCTTATAGTCGAAATTTATACTCTGTAAGAGCTTGGTGTCTGATTCTTTGCTGGGAAAGGATTCCTTTCGTTAGGCTGTGTCTTTCAGTAACACCTCTAATATTTTGTGTAACAGGCTTCATTAGTGCAATAAAACAAAACGTTTCAATTGACATGCGGAAAAAATTTTTCCTCTAACAAAATTGTAGGTCTGGATTTGGCCCCCTTCAGCAAAATGGTTGTGAACCACTCTTGTAGAAGTAAAAAAAAACATAACTACCACAGCATCTTACTTTCTAGTCAGAATGATCAAACTGGGTCTGTAGTAGTGTAGCGATCTAAAAATAACTAAGCTATAATGAATAGGTATATAATAAAATATCCAATGCGTTTGTAGCTGTGTAGTCATGCTGTTAGCAGGAGTATGATCAAGATATGATACCGTTGCAGATTTAAGCGTAAAATGCACGGCATGCCATTGTAAAGTAGGAATTTTTTTAGAAACTATTAGGCTTACTAGCAAGGTTTCCCAGATTATTGGCAAAGTTCACTAGGAAACATTACATTTACAGCTATAAGCAGTAGCATAACATGAAAGTTATAAATAATTGGTAGCAAACTAGCATTGCTTTGCATAGCAGTACGTTGTCAGGAGGGTATCAAAATCAGAGTAAACAAATGTGGACTTTTCTTGAAGTTTTCATCTGTGAAAAAATCTGTTTTCAGCACGGTAACCATCAGTCTTATTTTCTCCTAAGCTTTGCGTGTTAAATTGTGCTTTATTTGCGATTCATCACTGCGAAATCCAAAGTTTTTAACTTTTTTAAAAAGTCAAGTGTGAATTTCTGCTCATACTATTTCTTTGAACAAAGGGCTTTTAAACACATCTTCGTATCTGTGTTAATGCAAATGTGTTTGAAAGAGCACATGAGAGTCAACTTATGTTTTGCGCTCTTTGCATGGTTAGCCCGGTCAGCGCTGTTAGCTGGAATCACCAAGGCTGCAACAGGCAAAGCATGCAAAGAGTGCAAAACTTCTGGTCAATTGGGAGTGCTCTTCTTTTTAAATGCTCTGACGCAAATGTAGTTTTCCAAACAGCCATTTTCTTGATTCTGGTCGTAAGAAATAACAAAAGGTCCTCAGGCACTGACGGCAAAACCAGTGATTGCCTTTCCAAAAATTGTTTGTATTACCGTTATCTTGAGTTACGTTTCTGCAAGTGACTGTTCTCTGAATCGTTTGAATTTTATATTTTTTTTTTGCTGATTTCCTCATGGTAACAGCGCTGCTTGTAGAAAACCACCAGATTAAATTACTCAAAAAGGTTTGGTGTATTTTCTTAGTTTAGTGCACTTGATTTAATTAATTTCCTATTCAACTTGAGGCAGTGGCCGGACACAAAAGAGTTAACATGCCATAAGTGGAAAAAATTTTGAGGAAAAATTTGCGGGCTACAAAGAGAGAACTCCAATGCAATTAAGAGACTCATTTACTGTTCTAATAGTCCTAATTTTTGCTGCACGCCTGAAGCAATTTTTGACTCTAGGTTAATTTTTTGTTTTCTGTTTGTTTGTCTGTGACTTAAAATAAAGATTTTTTGCTAGAAAAAAGATACACAACACACCAACAAAATAGGAAAACCATTTTTTTTGGTTTCAGTTATAAAGTCAATGTCCACTTTCATTTCCGTAGTCGGCAGATGCAAGTAGGCATCCAGGTTTCATCAGGTATTCTATTTCGTGTGTCACTTTTCAATTGTTTCATAATTTAGAAAGTACTTTCACAAATTACGCACATGGAGTACATCTTCAATGCAAAGTCTCTTAGGAGGGGCAATTGCCTGGTTGTCCCCTGATTATGGGGTTGGTGATCCTTCAATTCTTTCAAAATTGCTTTCCTAGAATTTCCGTGGGATTTCTCATATGTATGCTTTCTCGTGCTTGGTGCTGTAAACCCTCTTTAAGTAAAAACTCTTTTGGAATAGATATTACTTGCAAGCAGGGTTGCGGTGTCTTTTGAGCCTTTGATCGACTTTCTATCATTTCTGGTTCAAAAGTTGTGATCTAAAATAAACCAGATCGCACATGGCTTTGCGCCCATGTAACTCGAGCACCGAAAGTGGTAGAGAGCTGTTCATAGGCTTAAAAGACATGGTAAGTCTTGCAGTTTGCACTAGAAAAAATTTTTTTGCTTGGGGGCTGCAGACTTTTTGTGAGTGATGTCATAAGTGGAGGACTTCTAGGCCACCTTTACCCACTTCAGCTGGCCCTAACCTCAAACCGTTAGATGGCAGCATTTCGCTGAATTTTTTTACTGGAAACTAGGCTACAATCTGAGTCTTTTGATACTTTGGATGACCTGCTGGGGTTTCGGATTCAAAAGTTATGATCTAAAGTAATAAAAATATTTGACTAATTAGCCCTTCAACAGCCGCGATTGGCCGGCCCTTTTTTGGCCATTAATCACCAGCCGCTAGAGCTAAAGAGCTGTTCAAACCCTTTATGGATTCAGCAAGTCTTCTAGTCGACATCGAAAAAAGGCTTTTAGTTTTCGGTGGGGGTTTTCTGGAGGTGACGTCACAATGAGCACATGTTTTGGAAATTTTGGCCGGCCCTGGGCCCCAACCCATTGACCCATTCTATTGGCTCAAAGTTGTGTTGAAAACTAGGTCAAAATCCACGTCTATAGAGCCCTTGATTGACTTGCTAGCATACCTGTAGCCAAAATTATGTGTCGAAAACCCAGTTTTATTATGTGTCAAAAACCCAGTTTTTGGCCTCATTCAAAACTTTTCAGAAAAGTCATAATTTGCCCTTTCAGGGCCAACTTTGGCCAGCCATAACTCGGCAGCAGATTGAGCTAGAGAGCTGTTCAAACCCTGTAATGACAAGTGGCGTCATGTAGTTCAGAATTAAAACAAAAAAATTTTTAATGTGGTTGGGGGATTTTGAGCCAATGGGATCATGACATATGGATGTTTTTTGGTGAATTATATGACATCATTATCTGATCCCACTCGCCAATATTTTGGCTCATAGTATTTTTGGATTCTAGGCGAGAATACGCATTTTTAGAGCCCTTGATAGAGTTTTTAGTGTTTCTGGTTCAAAAGTTAGGCCAAAAAACAGCTAATTGGTAAGGGGCTTTTCTCAATATTTGTGAGGGATTTCCCTCATTAATTTTAATGTTTTTTAGCCCTAATCTTGGAACCAGGAACGCTAAAAACCCATTCAGACTCTTCTAAGTCTCGAAATGTAACCAAAAAACAGCTAAACTCAAAAAAAAATTTATATCATTAAAATGGCTCCTGCTGGTCTTAAAGGGAGGTCAGCCAAAATTCTGAGGTCAGCAAAAAATAACATAAACATCCTATCATTATATAAGCATTAAAAAAAACAGACATCCTAAACTGAAATGTTTTTTTATTGCAAACTACATACCTTCATGAGTCTTTAGAGGGTTTAAACAGCTCTCTAGCTCAATCTGACGGCGAGTTATTGCCTGGGGAGAAATGCCCCCCAGAGTGGCTTTTGAGGGAGCAAAATTTTGGTCAATTTTTGGTTTATGAGCCATACTTTTTGCTCCCGATATGCTAGGAAGTCAATCAAGGGCTCTATAGACGCGGATTTTGACCTAGTTTTCAACTAAACTTTGATTTCAAAAATGGGCCATTGGGACGGCGCCCAGGTCCAGGCAAAGATGACCAAAATAACACAAAAACACCCCTACTTGTGACGTTCCCCCCAGAAAAAGCTCAAAACCCAAAACAACAAAAAATTTTCTTCGATTTTGACTCCAAGACTTGCTGAATCTGTAGAGGGTTTGAACAGCTCTCTAGCTTTACCGGCTGGCAATTTTTTGGCCAAAATAGGGCGGGCCAATATATTGGCTTGCGCGGTCGTTTAAGGGTTAAATAATTATTTTGTTTACTTCAGATCATAACTTTTGAACCAGAAATACTAGAAAGTCAATCAAAGGTTCAAAAGACTCAAACTCGAGTCTAGTTTCCAATGAAAACTTCAGAGAAAAACTTTGGCTTAGCGGTTGGACCCTAGGCCAGGCAACATGAGCAAAAATGACCCAAAAACTACTTCACTTGTGATGTCACTTACAAAAAATCTGCAACCCACAACCCAAAAATTTTTTTCGAGTGCAGACTAGGAGACTGGCCCATCCGTTTGAGCCCTTGAACAGCTCTCTAGCGCAATCAGTGGATGAGCTAGGGCATTGGTAAGGCAATCGAAAACTGCTGGTTTTAGGCTAGAATTTATGTGCAATACATTTGTAGACTGGCTCTCAAAGTGTTAAGAAATTCCAATATTGTAGCAAACTTTTATGCAGCGATAACCTTCCATTGATCTAACAGCTGAATAACTGCACAGAGTTAAAGCAAATTCAAAGTTTTGCAATTTCTCTTTATACCCCACTTGTAACAAAATTTTAAGCAGTAATCTGTATTTAGCATCGAAATTTTCTTACATCTTCAGGTTCTGACATCACTTTTGATCTTTTGTAATTTAGTCACGGGCTTTGTCTTTTCAGCAATACTGAGCTAAATACTTATTTTTAATGCAACTTTACAAGTGTATTTTATGTCAGCAATTAGCATTGCTGGTAATATTTTTAGGAATGGTTTCTGCTGTTTTGCAAGTAATTAACTTCAGGTTGAGATAGACACCCTTTTATATCATGCAATGAACAGTTGTGGATGCTCTTATTTGTTATAGAACAACTATTGTATCAATAGGAACTGTTGATAATGCTTCCTGTTAGCCATAAAGATGATGAATACAAGCCAGGGCTTCGTTTGACTTCAAAAATTAAAGGCTGGTTTCATACTCTGATCAATGATGAAAACTCAAGGAATATATTTTTGTTCTTGCTGCTGAACTTATCATTTGCTTTCGTGGAATTGATATGGGGAATATGGAGCAATAGTTTGGGCCTGATTTCTGACTCATTTCATATGTTTTTTGATTGCACCGCCCTGCTTGCAGGTTTGGCTGCATCTGTAGTTGCCAAGTGGAAAGCAAATGACAGGTATTCATATGGATATGTAAGAGCAGAGGTTTTGGCAGGATTTATAAATGCTCTCTTTCTTCTTTTTATTGCATTTTTTATAATATCTGAAGCTGTGGAGAGATTGGTTGAACCACCTGAAGTGAAGCATGAGAGACTATTGATTGTGTCAGTTCTGGGTTTTCTTGTTAACATGGTTGGAATTTTTGTGTTTCATGGACATGGCCATCATGGCCATTCGCATGGTCATAGCCATGGGCATGGCCATTCACATGGTCATGGACATTCACACACTCATGGACATTCACATAGTCACAGCCATGGACACAAACATGATCATGGGCATCATCATGAACATGGACATTCTCATGGTCACGATCATTCTGGACATAATCATAGTGATGGACATGATCATTCTCATGCACATGAGCATACTCCTGAAACTTCCCAAAGTCAAATTTTACACAGTGTATTCCTCCATATTCTGGCTGACACTCTGGGCAGTGTAGGTGTAATTGTGTCAACTTTGTTGATGTACTTTTTTGGTTGGATGATTGCAGATCCAATATGTTCACTTATGATTGGGGCACTGATTGCCCTTAGTGTTTATCCACTGTTACAAGATTCTGTGGGCATTTTGATGCAAAGAACCCCTACGAGCTTGGACCAAACACTACATGGATGTCATCAAAGAGTGATGCAGTTAGATGGAGTTTATAGAATACATGAACCACATTTTTGGACTTTGTGTTCTGATGTGTATGTGGGTACAATCAAGATTCAGATTGCTCCAAATGCCAATCCAAGTTATATTCAAAGCCAAGTGCATTCAATATATGCTCAAGTTGGAGTGCGACAACTTTATGTTCAAATTGATTTTTCATCACTTTAGCTTGAATGCCTTGCCATATGTATTTGTGATTAGAAAAGGTATCTGCTACTATCCATCAAAAACTTTGGTGTTGCCATGAATTTCTGGTTCATGAACTTTCAAAATTTTGCAGCTTGTTATATCCACTAATGTAATGTAAAGTCATGTTTTGTTGTCCCAAAAACATCTTCGGACAAAATTTTTGCACGCTTGTGAACCGGAACTTGTATTTCAAAGTGCACAATGCAAATGGAAGTGTTGTTTTCAATAGAGGTTATCACCATTTGCAACTGTTACCTTCTCAGTTTTTGTGGTGATATGTGCACAAGGGGATTGTGATATCTGAATTTAGCATGTATACCCTGTGAATTCCAAATGTATATTGTGTGTTCAGTTTACATCATTAGACTTACTACTGGCAAAATGTTCAGTGGTAAGTTCTTTTTCAAAATTGTGGAAACATAAATATTCACATAGTCAGCATTTTCTACATACATTATTTGCAGGTAGTATTTTTTAAACCTCCCCATTTCTTTAGAAAAAGCCAATACAGTGGTTTATGCTTACTCAAATATCTTAGGTAAACAATTAGTGAGTCTTCTTTTTTCTTGAAGCTTAAGCAGTTCGTTGCAATTTCAATGCTTTAGATCAGGGGTTCCCAAACTGGGGTACATGTACCCTTAGGAATACATTTGCCTATCTGAAGGGGTTCTTTTAAGGTTAGCAATAGAAAGGAATAATATATTTATATATTATTCATTTCGAATTATTTATATATATATCAGTAAATATTATTTACAAAAATCATTGTATGCTTATTGGTAAATATCTTTTTCTTATTTTCTTCAGCTTCTTTATCATAAGAATTTTTAGGGATACATGCTCATCTAGTGAAATGCTGAAGGGGTACATGGCCAGAGAAAGTTTGGGAACCACTGCTTTAAATTAAAACCAAGTGATCATGCCACCAAGAGAATTTGCTAATTTAAGTTTTTGACTAGATTACACTTTTTACCTCATGTAGTACTAAGTACTATTCCAAACATCAATGGCTCATCTATTCTAGCTGCGTTTTCTGTTTTCTCTACTTTTAATCCAACAACTGCAGTTGTCTTATGTTATGATGCTTTGTTTTATTAAGGTTCTTAGTATGTTACACACCTTGGGTATGATCTTGCTTACTGATTTTTAGTTTCTTTCAACCACTTATCAAGTTTGCATGAAACCACTGAAAGTGAAATGGGATATAATGTGCTGAAAACCTTTAAGTTAACAGAGGCAATCTTCTTCCCTGTTATAGTAGATGTTCATGTACCATCAGTACTAAAATTGCAAGCTTGCTAACCTTGGCTGTGTAGTCATGTAAGATGTAATATAATGTAATGGTATATCATATATCCAAATGCACTTTTTTATAACTGAGAACAGTTTTTCCATCAGAAGATGCAAATATAAACACAGAATGATCAAATTGGTTAATTATGTTTAAAAATGTAATGAGCAATTAGAAAAACAAACTTTTTACAACTCCATTAGCTAATCTTTTCGCTACTAATTTAAGAAGATTTTAATTAGATGAGGGTTCAATTTCAGACTATATTCACAATATGCTGTCATGCCAAAAATTCCTGCAAGGCAATTCCCAGTAAAAAGTAGTGTATGTATCCTACAAAATCTGCTTGAAATGACTTGCAGTAAATTTTCAGGCACAGTTAAAACTGCACACTATGTTCACCTTCATAAACTGTCAGAAGAAAACAGTTTATAGACTATATATTTTCCATCCTATCATTGTGTATCTACTAGAAGTAAGTTGTTCATATAATATGCTGGTATGCTTTCTAATTTTGCTTTGTTGTTTTCTTGAAGTTCTGAAGGATATGCGCATGTTGTACAAAAGTATCTAGCTTGGAGCAAATGCTCCTGGTCATACAACTCAAACTTATTATGTTGATAATGATTAATTTCTATAAGTTGTATTAGATATCTTTGAAAATAGTAAAATTTTTTGTGTTTTGATTCTGTGCAATACCATGAGTGTTGTGTGTTAAAAGAAATGCTCCCTATTGTTGGAAGCCTTGCATGATGTATTAAATTTAATGTTAAAGGTAATTCTTGTTTCAGTACTTCACTGGAGTAATGCATGAAGTATCTTACTTTATTAGAAAATTAAAGTAAGTGGTCGCCACCAAGGTGACACAGTCTAGTCAATCAGCAATGTTTTAATAGGAAACCAACAAATGTTAAAATCATGCTTGCCTACTTAAGGCTTAAATATATACATGTTCAGTATGTTGAGAGGCCATATTTCTGAAACAAGAAAGAATAAAAATTTGGTTGCTGTGCATTAGACAAGTGTTCATGACACCCTGGTCATTACACCAAAGCTATGAGTATGATTTGCAAGGATTGTAACTGATGTTCTCCAAAAGTTTAGCAATCAGTAATTTGCATTGTAATCCCATGATGGCACGGCAAACTGCTGTTGTGAATGTCATAACATTTTAAATCCAGTTATCTAACAATTGTGTTCATTAACATTCCTCCTAAATAATTTTTTTTCTGTTTTCTGTATAATCAGACATGACCAATGTGATATTAGGATTCTAGTACTAAGACTGAAATCAAACTTTCATGGTAATTGTGGGTAAAATATAAAATATCCAAGAAAAATGTATCATGTGTGGGGTATTTTTTCAGAAATGTTTTGAATATTAATCTCATTAAACTGGTTAGTGTTTTTTCTTGAAATTTGTGATTTTAATTGGAAGAATACTGGTTGATTTTCAAGATGGACTTTATAACATAGGCAGTAGTGCAGAAATAATAACAGCCATTCCTGAATGCTCAAAGCAAAAAATGTTTTAGAAGAAGCAAGAATTTTCTTTTTTGCAGTATTTTGCTATTAGAGGGCATGACTTAGCTCTTGCAGTAAATACAAGTTCATCTTTCTGGAATGCTAGAGATTTGAGTAAGATATATTATTACTAATTCTTGCCATATAGACAGTTTATCATATTTCTTTAGCTGCAGCAAAGGTTTCCCACCTGCCAATATGTGTACATTTGGAAGCAATTTGTTGCATCTTAAGTAAATCATCCACATGTCAGTTGGATACCCTGTGTAGGGCTCAACATCTGTACACTATGGGTACATTTTGAAATGAGGTTTTACTCAAAAAAAACTGTGCATATTAATGGAACAAGCATGGTTAACATCAAGAGTTCGAAGGATGGGTTTTAATCTAAGCAAGTCTGATCCAAGCTGGACAATCCCACAGATAAACAAAACTTATGTTTGTTTCCTACCAGTTTTAAAACACCTTGCATTTCTGCCTGTTAAAATGAACGGGTGGTGATGGTGTAACATTATGTGAGTGGGAACATAAATTCATTGTCGCCTTAGGGTTTTGGCATGGGTTGATCGAGTCATAAGCTGCAAGTTTGTCAAAATGCATGGATGTGGGGTGAAAGCTGGTATGTGTCATTTTTAATTTTTTTGTGTAAAATATAAGTTTTACTTAATGTTTAAAGGCTGAGTTGTACTCTGGTATGTGCGTGTAGCATCAGTAGGTTCATGCATAATTTTGATTGTTTTGCGGCGTTTGCGCTTTAGTGTTCTGTATGACGTACTGTTGAATTTGAAACAATATTAGTATCTACTTTTTTCATATTTTGGTTAAGTATGCCCACTGAAAATTTTCTTTTGAAGCTTGTTATTTTTCTGTTTTAGACCCCTCGTGCAATTTGGTAGTGCCAAAGCTAGTTGTTGAGAGGCAGTGCATCTCTCCACTATTATACTCAAACTGTGTTTCCCATATGTGTATGGTTGACACTGCTTTGGTCCCTTTTTTTCAAAGAGATGCCTGTGCTTTTTTTACATGGCTAAGCATCAGATTTGTCTCATTCTTACACATATTGTACTGACAAATAAAATCTACTAACAAAAACATTTGTGAAATGTGTATAACAAGTTTGGATGCTTTGCCATGAGGTTTATAACATATATACAGTTTTAAATTTTGTTAATGGTAAAGTTCATCAGCTGGGATAACTATCAGTTTAATCTTGCATCAGAATGTGCATATCTCAGTGTATATCTGTTGCAGTGATTGTTTCATTCATGCTGTTATTTTCTTAAAATGTTACCATGTTTGGTGCTTGTTTTGAAATCTGCCATTGGCTTCCCAGTAATAAAGTATTTTGATAAAACAACGTTTTCAACAATTTTTTTAAACAATTGACCCTAAAAACAACCTGCACTTGATGCTCCATAAAAATTCAGAATAACACCAAACTGGATAAAGTCCATCTCAGAATAGGAAAGATTTCCTTGCATTTCTTGTTTGATAATCAGCACTCACTCGAATATTGCTTTGTGATCACATGTATTTTGGCTCAACACAGTTTGTTTATTTTCTGTTGTGTTGAGCAATGTTAAGGACATGTAGTTGCAGTGCTTATTGCTTTTTCATTTTTTTGAGAACCTTTGCTGGAGGATAGGTACCACTGCTAAAGAATTATAACAGTTCATGATATCAACTGCTATACCGTATGGAAGTTTTAATTTAGTGCGCTGTGTATAGTACGTACGTTTCTGTGACCTCACAAGCAGTGGGTATTTATTAATAGGTAAGTTTGCATTCAGTGTCATGCTTATGGTAAAACTTTTTTAATGGTGCATTAGTAAATTGTTTTATCATTTGTTCTTTTGCTTATAAGCTTAATCAATACATGAGCAATACACCTGTATGTTTGTGTGTATGGTGTGGAGAACTTTTTTTGCTAAATTTTGATTGAATGATAAAAAAAATTTTTGACACTGGCAAGATTATTGTTATAAAGAAATGTTGAATTATGAAGCATTTTGTGTTTGCAAATATGTGTTTTTTGTCTGCTTAGTAGTTTGTCATTGCTGCTTTGTGTTTACTATTTGCCTTAGTGCATATTTATCTCGATGCAAATGTTTGGTGGCATGCTGTTTCTTGAATCTGGTGTTTAACAGAGCTGCCAGAATGGCTGATGTCGAGGCAGTAGCTAACAAATTAGGTGATGTGTCAATAGTTACAAATGGAGATAAAGCTGATACGTACTGGGGATTTTCTCTTCATGAGACATATAAAATGGCTATCACCTTTTACCGAGGTTAGATGTTTGTACATTTGTTTCATGTAGTTTCTGCAAAAAATGTTTTGCTTATGCATAGTAGATGCCGCTTAGAAAATCTACTTTGGCCCTAGCTGATTACAGATTTAATAAGTGGCAGTTCTGGCACTAGATTAGCTGCGGAACAACAAATGTGAATGATATAATTGCCATCAATGTATAATTGCCATCATGTACTCAACACAAAAAATAAAACATAGCAATATGGTTTGTTTAGATATGTCTTTCTAAGATGATCATCTGCTTTGGTTTTCACAGCATTTACAATATCCGTGCCTTCAAATGCTGATATGGCAAGTCAAACAGCAAAGACACTCCCTCATCTCTGCAGCTGATTCTTCCTGAGGGAGAATTATCATCATCTGAATCTTACACAAAATCCACCTCTTTGCCCTGCACCTCAGAACTGAATTTCCCAATGAGTTCGTGCACAACTGTAACATCATCGTCAGTGGTGACTCATTTATTGAACTGCTCTTTGTTTAGACTGCACGGAGGCAGAGGCATGTGGAACTAATAAGGTCATTCCTCAGCAGTAAAACTGTTTTCCAACATTTCGAAAATTGTTGCACCTCATAACTTTATCTCAGGCTCATGTGCATGGAATACAACAGGTGAATGCATTTTACCAGTCTGAGCTACAAAAGTTCATTTTCCAGTATCATGAATGCAATTAATGAATTTGGTACATCTCACCCCTGAATAAACCTTAGTACCCTGACGATACCCACACTGCATGATTGTAGAAGCAATGTTGTGTGTGGTGAAAGAAAATGCAGTGAGAAATGTTATGGTAGTGTTGTAAGCAAAGCAGTTATCCACCAAAAAAGGAACTTTTCTTGCTTGTTCCTGTAGATATGAGCCTTTTTTCATGAGGCACCTTTAGAATAGCATCCCATAGGGATCTGTCATGGAACCCCTTCTTTTCAACATCTACACCTCTGTCTTGCCAACCAATATCTCCAGTAAGTATGCATATGCCGAACATCTACCAATTATGCATGCTGGTGGAGACTGGCAAGCAGTGGGAGGAGTGCTGAGCAAAGACATGGCAACTACAGGTAAATACCTCCAGATCTGAAAGCTAAAGCTCACCACTACAAAAATGGTGTCGGCAGTCTTCCATCTCAACAATAGGGAAGCTAAATGTGAGCTGAAAGTCAACTTAACAACGAACCCTGACCTTTTGCTTCGAGCCCAAGCACTTTGGAGTAAGGTTGGACAGGGCGCTGTCCATGTTGGACAGGACACATCTCCGACACCTCGAGTCATTTTTTAAAAAGCTGACATCGTACGTCGCACTCTTGAGGTGGCTTGCTGATCTCAGGTGCTAGGGCAACAACATCGCAAATAGCCACCGTAGACTTGGTCCATTCAACAGGGGAGTGCAGTGCTCCTGACTGGTCTGTAGTGCTCACACCCACCCCATTGATCCTGTCATCAAGAATCGTGACCGGATGCCTACATCAGAAAACAATCTTCCTTTCCTCGTGGGCATCCAACCTTCTGAGCTTCATCGCAAAGGAGCCACACTGTCTCTAGCATACCATGCCATGGAGCCTGGACATCTGTTCCACTCAGCTCTCACCTATTCACTGGGTGGGAATGCACAGCATGTCAAATTGAGACACCCATTTGTACCCACCACACAATAGATAATCAGTTCATCTGACGACAACAACAGGAGTGTGGCACTCAGGTGGAACGCCGATGGAACGCAGAGTGGTTGGGGAGCACTAGAATTCTCTGTACTTTCATCTCCGACATTGGCACCCACCCTCCTAAAAAATGGCCTTGTCAAGAACTGTATGGGTCCAGCTTAACCACTTCCACATTGATGTCAGACGTTTGCACTCCTGTTTACACGAATGGAGTACACCCCCTTCTGCAGCTTACGAGTGTGGCGCAGACCACTGACCATGTTTTAACCTAGGTCCTCAGCCTGCAAGCTTTCTAGGAATCTTCTGGAAATTTTCAAGCATTCGGCTGCTTTGTGCTGACTCCTGGAAGGCAAAGTTTTCTAGCGATTTAGCAAATCTAGCTTTTCATTTGTTGTCCTATGTTGTCTAGATCTTGGACAATGTAGACTATAACTAACACATTGTTGCAATGACTGAACTTCTTACCCAAGAATGTGGAAGATCTAGAACCAAATAACTCTTAAATTATGATAACTACACGGTAATATGTACAAGAGTAGTCTGTTATGTCAGAATAAGCCTTTATTCATTTGCAAATACAGTATATATACATAGAATTGAAAATGGATTTATAAAGTAGAGGCTGGATTTGATAACCAGGGGTTTTACAAACCTTTTTAGTGTAAAGATTGAATCCCAAAGAACATTGGCTTTATTAGATGGATGGATTTACTTACACTTTAAGTACAGGTGTTTTGCCTAGGAAAATGCAACAGGTACCAGGCAATTTTTAGGATTTTTTCATATTTTCACTTCGCACCTAATGCTGTAATTAACTCATTGGCTGCCAGCCTACAGTATATTCGTACTTCGATTTCGGCCTAAAAAACAGCAGTTTTCGGTCGCCTTACCAACGCCCTAGCTCCTCTGCCGATTGCACTAGAGAGCTGTTCAACAGCTCAAACGGATCGGCCAGTCTAGTAGATTGCACTTGAAAAAAAATTTTTGGTTCGGGGGTGCAGTTTGTTTGTGACTGACGTCATAAGTGAAGTAGTTTTAAGGTCATTTTGGCTCATGTTGCCTGGCCTAGGGCCCAACCACTAGGCCAAAGTGTTTCGCTGAAGTATTCATTGGAAACTAGACTCGAGTCCGAGTCTTTTGAGCCTTTGATCGACTTTCTAACGTTTCTGGTTCAAAAGTTATGATCTAAAATAAACAAATTAATTAATTAACTATTTAGCTAATTAGTCAAATATTTTTACTAACTTACATCACAACTTTTGAACCCGAAACCCCAGCAGGTCATCCAAAGTATCAAAAGACTTGGATTGTAGCCTAGTTTCCAGTAAAAACTTCAGCGAAATACTACCACCTAACGGTTGGCGCCCAGGGCCAGGCTAAGTGGGCCAAGGTGGCCTAAAAGTCCTCCACTTATGACGTCACTCACAGAAAACCCGCACCCCCAGGCAAAAATTTTTTTTTCGAGTGCGATCTACTAGACTGGCCGATCCGTTTGAGCCGTTGAACAGCTCTCTAACGCAATCGGAGGAGGAGCTAGGGCGTTGGTAAGGCAACCGAAAATTGCTGTTTTTTAGGCCGAAATCAAAGTACGAATATCACGTAGGCCGGCTCTATATGTGTTAATGACTTTGAAACCAACCGAAACGAAAACACAATGTCTAAAAATCAACCGAAATGTAATATTTTGGAATAACCGAAACGGTTTCGATCAAATTTCCGTTTCGATTCACCTTTACTCGTCTGCAGCTAAGTGCAGTATCCAGACCACCCGAACTGGCACCGTATTGTGCAAACTAGTGGAAACTTGAATTTTTCTTCTAACTTGGAAATGAATAAATTTTTATGCAAAACATACAGCTTGCGACAATGTGCTAACAGTATGGTTCCATGTTCCATCAAACGAAAGACGTTAATACTGATGCTGTTAACTAACTTTACATTTATTCACAATTGCAAGCATTCAGTGTCTTGAAATATTTCCAAAGTAACCACTCATTGCTGCAGAACTATATTTCAGGATGCAAAGAAGCTGTTCACATTAAATATGTTATCGATTTAGGCCTACGCCTGAAACTTGGCACCTTTTAGCTTTCACTAGTGTATCAATATCACGTGTCAAACCTTGTGTAGCAGCTACTCTCAGGATGTCATTTAGGGGGGAACTGTGAGAGCCGTGAGCGAAGCTTTTTTATTGGTGTTCATAACAGAGAGAGAACATTTGTTCACAAAGTTATGTCGTCCCAAACTTGCACAAAACTTTTTTAGCAAGGGATGTCACTTTGGGGTAGCCTGGAAAAAGATATTGGCAGAATGTGTCCAAGCTCGTCAAGGCAAACTTGGTCTTCAAATCTCAATCACGCTACAAGTCAATTATTTCAAGTTGCCAATCAATAGGCATATCAAAGGGGTTTACTGTGCATGGTGAGCAAAAGACTTGAAAGTCCGTCTTAAGTTGGCCAAAAATCTGAAATCGTTGCTTGAACTCCCGCAACAACTCTGTCATCTATTCTTTGTATTTATTCAAGCCACTGTTCAGTCCCGTGGCACTCACACTTTATAGAAAAGGAAGAGCAATGTCAACACCGGAAGTTGTGTCTCCCACAAACAGTGGCGTAACTGATGAGGGGGCAAGCCACTCCCTCTGGCATGCTAAATGTAAAAACTGGACCCCTTTAGTTGACATTTTGATATTTAGTATTCTTAAATTTGTTGTTTTTTTGCGTTTTTCGGGGTGCTTTCTTAATCATTTCTTAACCTTTTTCTGAGTTTTGGCTAGTGGGCCCCCTTCAGCTAAGCTTTGCCCCCTGGCTCAAACCTCTAGTTGCGCCACTGCCTACAAGGACAACGTCAACTTGAATGCACGTATGGTGCCATAATACTGTGTCACAAGTCTTTTGCGGCCTTGCAACATTTTGTTCAGATTATTCAAGTGCTGTATAATATCCACCATAAAGGCAAGGTTTTGCATCCATTCTGAGGATTGAAATTCTAAAATGGCTTGCCCTTTTTCTTCATAAAGTTTTCAATCTCCTCACATAAATAAAAAAACGCTTTAGCACGGCACCTCGACTTAGCGATCTCAAACTTTATGCAGCAAATTTTGTTTAGAGTTTTACCTAGAACTCCGAAGGTTTGAAAATCGACATCGCTAGAACGCAAGGTATATTTTTTCCGGGAGTTCTAGTGTTAAACTTTATCAACAGTAGTTGAACTTTTGCATATCCATACCTGTTTGAAAGTTCAAACAGGTGTGAACATGCAAAAAGATATATGCAGAAAACGGAAAATTTTCACGTGAGAAATACAAAAAAAAAACAATAAAATATAAGCAGTTGCGTTAAGGTTTCAAGTAATGGAAATCTAATCACCGGTTGTTGAAGTGTAACTGAAAAAACTTCAAGCAAACAAAGAAGTTTTTACTTTACAAAATCATCCTCCGGGCCGGATTCAACCACGCAACGGGTCGGGTTTGGCCCGCGGGCCGTATGTTTGACACCCCAGGCCTAGTGTCTTACAAAGCTGCTGAGTTCATGTCATACGTTGTTAGATACAGAACCCAAATATGATAGTTGTAATGAAATATATTTGGGTGAAGGAAAGGGTTCAGCCGATGAATCACGTTGTTGTGTGACACCGTTTTTTCTGTTTAAGAATTGCTTAATGCAATGGTCCAAAAAGAGTTGGGGTACCCATTGCGAGATAACATTCGCTTAACATTCATAATGTGGTACATTTTTCTACAGTGGTAATGAGTAAACAAAAACAGGGGGTAAATTTTGTTAGGACGCTGGCAAGGGGTAAACAGGAGAAAAACAGTTGAGAACCCTGATGTAGTGGTTTGGGCTTAGGGTCAGATCAAGTGGGCCAAAATGGCCTAAAACAACTCAACTAATGGTGTCACTTACAAAAAAACTGAAACCCAAAACCCAAAATTGTTTTTTGTTGCTGACGCGAAGATTTGCCGAATCTTTCAAGGGTTTGAACAGCTCTTTAGCGCAATCGTCGGCGGAGATATACCTGCACAAAAAAATGTGCAAACTGTTGGGATTTTAGCCTTAGCTTACCGCAAGCGAAGGTGTTAAGTAACAGCAGAAATTACTGCGCATGCATACTTAGTGCTGTTTCCACATGGTGCAAGAGAAAAATGAACATGAATTGACTGAAAAAATCTTTGTGCATGTGCAGTACTGCTCTTGTTTTCACGTGGTTCCAAAGAAAAATGCATGTGAATGGACTGAAAAAATGTCTGTTCGTGTGCATTAACTTTCATGTGCTAAAACCAAGCACACTGCGGTGTTGTGGAAGATCTAAACCGAATCCAATTAACTGGTTTAAATTAGGATTTTGGATTCGGATAGTTAAGGATCTGAATCCTTCTGGATTCGGTATTCCTAAATGCCCATCCCTACTGCTGTCATCTGGGAAGCATGTGAGTGCAAGAGTCAGTTAGTGCTTTTGCAGATCACATACTGGCTTGTCGATTTGCCTGTACCCTCCCCACATGCAATCTATATTTTTTCTATTTAAATTACTGTATTTTTCAGACCACAAGGCCCACTTAAAATCCTTTAATTTTCTCAAAAAGTCTGCCTTATGTGGTGCAACTAATGTATGAATCTTGTTGTGCTTTCACACCTAGAACCAATTTTCTACGGTATACAGTGCTATTTATTTAATTGCTAGTTACAATTTTTTTGTTAAACAGACCATTATGTTATGCAATAAACTAACAGCAATTGCAATGAGTAGTGTCCTTAAGTAGCTAGCACAGGGTTTCTCAATTGCAGCTCTCGATCCTTCTTGGGGGCACAGAGTGGTTCTCTCAGGGCCATGAGCAGAGGCCTTTGTTAAATATCTCTGCCATGATATTGCAAAACTCAAATCAAAGCTAGGTATTTTTATTAACACTTTTGGACCCAGGTTAATTCAAGCAGTTCGTGTAAAAACAGCTGGATCGCACGTGGCTTTGTGCGGGAATTTCTCCGGTCCGTAAGCACTATAGTTCAGTTCAGTTAATTCCCATAGCCAATGGCCGTTGGGGCGCTTTAGCAGCATGCATTATCGTTTGCCAGTTATTCCGGTCCCAACCGTTTCTTAAACAGTGCTCGGGGTTCAAGCCAGTCCATCAGTAAATATTGTCAATCCAACTCGTCTTTAGATGACCTTGAGTTTGTTTACCTGATAAAGATCTTTGCATTGTACTGTTTGCGATAGAGTCCGTGTGTCTGGATACATGCCCAAACCACTGTAATTTGCAGCGTCTGATGATTTGTATCAACAGTTCGGATTCGCCGATCATGGAGGTGACCTCTTGTGTTACTGAAATGTTGGTGCAGTGCGTGGTGTAGGGAATCTGGAATAATCTACAGAAGCACTGCAACTCGAATGCTGCTGTTCTCTTCTCCAGGTTAGGGGTAAGGGTCCAACTCTTGCAGCCGTAAAGAGCAGTTGAGATGACCACTGATTGAAGCAGGTTCATCTTTATTTTCATGGAGGTGTTCTTGCTGGACCAAATTGTCTTTAGTTTTGAAAGGCACTGTGTGGCTATGGCAAGTCTTGTCTTGACTTCGCAATCTTAAATTACCATCTTCAGTGATATTGGAGCCTAGGTGCTTGAAGGTTTTTACGGATTGTAGTTTACTGCCATTAACTGTTATGGGTATATTGGTGTTGTTTTCATTGGTGGCAGGGGTGACCATTGTCTTGTTCTTCTCGGCACTTATCTCCATTCCGAAAGCTGATGCTGATTTGTCGAGTCGCTCAGTAAGTTCGGCGAGTTCTTTCATGTTTCCGGCTATCAGGTTAATGTCATCGGCGAAGCAGAGATGGTTGACGCTGCGCCCACCAATCCTCAGAGCCTCGGTCATTATCTGTTCGTGGAAAATGTTGAAGAAACAATGGGGTAGCAGACACCCCGGTCTCACTCCAACGGTTGTGTGGAACCAGTTGCCGATGTTGCTGTCTTGTAGAACTACGCAACTTGTGTTCTCGTATAGCAACCCAATCAGATGTACTAGTTTGCTGTGACTATTGTGTTTCTTCAACGTTAGCAGTAAGGCCTTGTGCCAGATGCAGTTGAACGCTTTCTTGAAGTCTATGAAGTTGTGGTAGAGGTGCATATCGTGGTTTCTGTGTTTCTGGATTAGTATACTAAGGTTAGTAATTTGTTCTGCTGTGCTTCGGTTCTTGCAGAAGCCTGCTTTCTTCGACCAGGATGGGTTCAATCTGAGGTTTGAGACGCTGGAGGATAATCTGCAACATAGCTTTACTGGGATGACTGATGAGGAAGATAGTTCTGTAATTGCTGCAGTTCTGCAGGTCGCCTTTCTTTGGTAGTGGAACTATGATAGATTTCGTCCATTGCATGGGCCATACCCCCGATTGCCATATCTTGTTACATATCGAGTGCAGTATGTCGACCGTGGTGGTATCAGTTTTCAGTAACTCGGCAGGGATGTTATTTATTCCAGCTGCCTTCCCTTTCTTGAGATGGTTTATTGCCTCAGTAACTTCACTGCGTGCAATGTTTGGTGTTCTGTTTATATTGGAAGTTGGTGCAGTTTGCTTTAGGATAGATAGGATGTTTCGGTAAGTTTTGATGTCCAACATTTCTCGATGTCTTCTTTACTCGTGATTACTTTCCCATAAGCGCTACAGACCGGTCAAAAGCTCAAAAGACTTGGCAAGTATTGTAGTTTCCACTCAAAAAAATTTTTTGCTTGGGGGTGCGTTTTTTGTGAGTGACATCATAAGTGGAGGACTTTCATACCACCTTGGCCCACTTCACTTGGTCCTGGGTCCAAACCGTTCGATGGTAGTGTTTTGCTGAAGTTTTTATTGGAAACTAGGCTATAATCCAAGTCTTTTGATACTTTGGATGACTTGCTGCAGTTTTCAGTTGCAAAGTTATGTTCTAAAGTAATAAAAATATTTGACTAATTAGATACTTAATTAATTTGTTTATTTTAGATCATAATTTTTGAACCAGAAATGCTAGAAAGTCGATCAAAGGCTCAAAAGACTTGGACGCAAGCCTAGTTTCCAATGAAAACTTCAGAAAAATACTTTGGCCTAGTGATTTGGCCTTAGGCCAGGTAACATGAGCCAAAATGGCCGAAAAACTTCTTTACGTATGACGTCACTCACAAAAAATCTGCGACCCCCAACCACAAAATTTTTTTCAAAGTGCAGACTAGAAGACTGGCCGATCCATTTGAGGGTTTGAACAGCTCTCTAGCACAATCGGCGGAGGAGCTATGGAGTTGGTAAGGCAACTGACAACTGCTGGTTTTAGGCTGATTTCATAGTACATATATATCGTAGGCCGGCTCTCAAAGTGTTAATGAGCAAGGGCCACAAGTGTTGAGAGCATTTTGAAGGGGGTCACAAATCATGAAAGCTTGAGAACCAATGAGCTAGCACATACCACAGATCATATTACTCCACCAGGCATCTGACTACATTGGCGCACACTGAATGAAACATGCGCCTAACTTTTATTCTATTCGTGCCTAGCGTATTAGGCATGTGTGACGGATTAAACTCCCTTGTATGTAATGACAGATTATACTCTAAACTCCCAAGGGCGACTCTGACACTCGGGAGTTACTGTGAAAGAGTTGAATACAGTTGACTTACCTAAGTTTTGCTTCATTAAATGCATCTTCAATATATAAAAAGAACAGCTAACATTCAATTTTTGATATTGCGCCTTATAACCCGGTGTGCATTATGGTTAAAAAAATACAGTATGCCATATTTATTGCGATTCATGATATGTGCAAAAACTAAATCTAACAATGGTCTCAATGGAGCTGTCTTTGTGTGGTGTTTTTTCTTTTGAATTTGTAGCCCACCAACTGCTTCAACATTGCCAAATGTTTGTGCAAACATGCACCAAGTTTTTCATGTGTAAACATTCAAACAAGCAACAAGTTGAAAAAATAAAAAGATTGATGCAATGTTCATTTCGTTGCTGGCAAGTTTTAAACCCATCAACACTTTGGTTGATGCTGCATTTATTGCAATTTTTGTTCCTTTTGAAAATCAAACTGACTAATGTTCTCAGTTCAGTTGCATTTTTGTGAGATTTTTTTTTCAGATTTGTAGCCTACCAACCACTTCAATGTTGCCAAATTTCAGGTGCAATAAAACAAGAGTTGAAAAAATGAAAAGTTTAGTGCAATATTGATTGCTGGCATGTTTTAAACCCATCTATGCCTTGGTTGTTGCTGTATTTAGCTGGCTGTACTGCAATTTTGGTTCTTTTCAAAAATCAAACCTTGCAGTGTTCTCAATGGAGCTGTCTTTTCATGAGATTTTTTTGTCTACCAACTGCTTCAATGTTGCCAAATTTCATGCCCAAATCAGCACAAAGTTGAAAAAGTAGAAAGATTGGTCCAATGTTGATTGCTGGCAAGTTTTAAACCCATCAATGCCTTGGTTGATGTTGTATTTACTGCAAATTTTGTTCCTTTCTAAAATAAAACCTACCAATATCAACAACATATTGTAAACAGGATAACTCCTGTTATCGAAACGTTTGCAATGTGTCATTGATATTGTTTTCATTGGCTGTGATCTTCATTATAAACCTACCAATGTTCTCAGTGGAGCTGCTTTTCAGTGAGATTTTTTTTGAGACTTTCTGGCCTAGCTATAGTCTTAACTCGTTGGCTGCCGGCCTACGTGATATTCGTACTTGGATTTCGGCCTAAAAATCAGCAGTTTTCGGTTGCCTTACCAACGCCCCAGCTCCTCCGCCGATTGCGCTAGAGAGCTGTTCAAGAGTTCAAACGGATCGGCCAGTCTAGTAGATTGCACTCGAAAAAAAATTTTTTGGTTGGGGGATGCGGATTTTTTGTGACTGACGTCATAATTGAAGTAGTTTTAGGGTCATTTTGGCTCATGTTGCCTGGCCTAGGGCCCAACCGCTAGGCCAAAGTGTTTTGCTGAAGTTTTCATTGGAAACTAGACTCGAGTCCGAGTCTTTTGAGCCATTGATCGACTTTCTAACGTTTCTGGTTCAAAAGTTATGATCTAAAATAAAGAAATTAATTAACTAACTAATTAGCTAATTAGTCAAATATTTTTACTAACTTACATCACAACTTTTGAACCTGAAACCCCAGCAGGTCATCCAAAGTATCAAAAGACTCGATTGTAGCCTAGTTTCCAGCCTAACGGCTGGCGCCCAGGGCCAGACAAAGCGGGCCAAGGTGGCCTAAAAGTCCTCCACTTATGACGTCACTCACAAAAAAAACACACCCCCAACCAAAAATTTTCTTTTCTAGTGCGATCTACTAGACTGGCTGATCCGTTTGAGCTGTTGAACAGCTCTCTAGCGCAATCGGAGAAGGAGCTAAGGCGTTGGTAAGGCAACCGAAAACTGCTGTTTTTTTGCGAAAATCGCTGAATCCTAGCGGAAGCCAAGGAGTTAATGATGTGGTGTTTGATGTGTGACCAAGCATGAAATTAAAAAATAAAATCTTTAGATCAATGCTTGTTGCTTCTAATTTTATGAATTTACTTATGGTGTCAACCCTGCTTAATTGCTGTAGGAAAACTTTACTATTGGTGTTCATGGTCAAGGTGGCCGTGACCAAAATGACCAAAACTTTCACAAATAATGGTTTACCTGGTATGGGCGAACACTAGGATTTCTGGGTATGTGGTGCATTATTTGGTAGGCATTGTTGCAGGCATATCATAAGCGCATCATACTAGTCTGTGCATATTTGCTCCACAGTTGGCATGCAAAAGGCACAGAATGGAGTGTTTTTTACTCCAGTTGAGCACTGAGCAAAGGTGCCTCCTATTTTGTTAGCTGCACTGTACAACGATTTCACTTGCCACTGGATGTCATTGTCATCCTTCAGTGAGGCATTTAATAATAGACCAAGATAATTGACCTGGTCAGAAAATTGTACACGTACACTATTAAGAAAAATTTTCGATGGAGCAGGTTGTTTATACTTTGGTACAAAAAGATACCTCAGTTGTTTTGTTGCAGTTGAAAGCGTTTTAGTGTTCAGCAGCATAATCATCACAAATATTCAGAAGATTTTGAAGTCGACTAATGCTAATCACACGTATATCATCAGCAAACATCAGATGATTCACAATCATATTTCCCTGATATTAACAACTAAGGTTATTGATGTGAGGTTGACTGTTTATAGTGTCAGAAGAGTTTCCACACTGCTTCAAGGTGAACACATTGATAAGCTTGAAAGTAAAAACACAGCACTAAAACTGTGCTGTCATTATCTGTATTTTTTCACTGTTATGTGAAGCTGAGGTATATGGCATAGGCAGACATTGCCGTATCTTAATTGTTATGAGTTATAGCCCTGGAATCAACTTGGTGTCCATGAGGTCTTGGAGGCTGACATAACTCGTTTTGACTAAAAAGCCTGACTGCTAATAAGAATACTTGTTAGAGTGCAAATATAAGCTTTGTTTATAGAACACTGCTAAAGCATTCCTGCATTTGTGTCCATATTTTTCGCCCGGGCTGTAGATTTGATACTAAAAACATTGGAATTTGGCTCTGATTCTTCTTTTCAGTGCCATGACTCCAATTCTGACTTTTCTGATGAGGGATGTAAATGCAAACCTTTAAACCATGGCATTGGAGGCAAAACATGCACATGTTGTGCAAAATTGTCAATCGTTTGAACACATGCCTCTTTTGGGATTTCTATGATTTTTGTGGTAACTGCTGCCTTTAGTTCACCAATTGTTTGAGGGTTGTTCTGGTAAACTTCCTTGATGTCGCCACAAATAAAAATCTGTGGGATTGAAGTCTGGTGAGTGCAATGCCCACTCAATGTAACACTTCCTGCTGATAAGCCTCTATTGAAATTGTTGCAAAAACCTAAGCTAGGGAGTCAGTGTTTGATGTGTGGGGCGTGGCACCATCTTGTTGGAATTATTGTTGATCTCTATTTATTCCTTTGTGTGGTGGTAGTGATACTTAAAATTTCCTCAGTATTGTCACATCGCTCTATATTCACAGTTTGGAATTTCTCATTGATGTCTTCAAACAAATATGAAGCAATGATGACATTTTTTAGAAATTGCAACCTAAGCGATGCATTTTGTTGAGTGAACATTTTTTTTGCTATTTACATGATTGGATGAAAGAAAGTGCACTTTGTCAGACAACCAAACATGATCTGAAAAATTTGATTTGGTTTTGATTGTGTCACAAAACCATTCATACATGCTTAGGAGCTGGTGTACGAGTATATCGTACTTTGAAATCATGCATTGAGTGCTAATTTCGTGCCACTTTGCAACTTCATAACTCGCCAATCTATTGTGCTAGAGAGCTATCCAAACCCTCAAAAGACTCAGCAACTCTTCTCGTTTGCAATGAAAAAAATTTTGGGAAGTTTTGGTTTTTTTGTGTGTGACGTCATAAGTGGGGTAGGTTTTTAGCCATTTTGGCTCAGGTTACCTCGCCCTGGGCTGAACCTCTAAAGGGAAGTATTTTCCTCAAGTTTTTATTGGAAACTTGCAGTTGGGCACAAGGGCTGATGACCTCAGTCAAAAAGGCCCAAACCTACCAAAGACTTGGCAAGTCTTATAGATTGCAACGAAAAAATATTTTACATTGATTATGGATCAGAAATCGGTGTCTTTTACGTTTCATAACCGCAAACGAACCAAAGTTAAAAATAACAAGATCCAGTGTTGGTGCTTGGAACTCACGTCCTTTTCCTACCAAATTCAGTATAGGCTTGGTAAAGACAACAGTGTGCCTGATACTCTAACACATGCTTTTTGTTCTGCTGTCTCTGCTTTGACCTTGGACGAACTTCATCGTGGTTTATGTCACCCTGGTGTGGCCTGACTACCACATTTCGTAAGATCAAAAAATTTGCCATTCTCTATTGAAGATGTTAAACACGTATGTTCCTCATGTAGGATCTGTGTGGAAATAAATCTGCAGTTCTATGTGCCGGAACACGGTATGTTAATCGAAGCAACGAAACCTTTTGAACGTTTAAATCTTGATTTTAAAGGGCTTTTACCCTCTAGGACACGTAATGTGTGCATGTTTGTAGTGGTTGACGAATATTTGCGCTTTCCATTTTGTTTTGCTTGCCCTGATATGCTTTCCTCTACTGTTGTCAAGTGTTTAGACCAGCTGTTTTCACTGTGTGGTATGCCAAGCTATATTCATTCGGATTTAGGGTGTTCACTGAATTCTTGCAAAGTTAAGGAGTATCTGATAAAGAGGGGTATAGCTAGTAATCACTCTACACCTTACCATCCAATTGGTAATTAGCAGGTAGAATGTTATAATGAAATTCTATGGAAAGCAATTAGACTTGCATTAAAATCGCACAACTTGCCTGTTGACTTGTGGGAAGTTGTATTGCCAGATGCGTTGCATTCTATTCGGCTGCTCCTGTATACGAGTACAATTGCTATGCCGCACGAACTGTTTTTCAGTTTTGATTGGCAGTCTCCGAATGGAAAATCGTTACCTGCATGGCTGTCTAGGCCTGGACCAGTGTTTTTGAGAAACCATATACACTCCAATAAATATGATGATGTGGTGGAAGAAGTTAAATTGCTTGAAGCAAATCCTATGTACGCTAATGTAAGGCGTAAAGACGGAAGAGAGCTAAACGTTTCACTGTGCGACTTGGCGCAAACTTTGAACCTTTTGATAACATAACGTTTGAATCAGATATGCTAGAAAAACTTTAGCGTAATACTTCCGTCAAGCAGTTGCGCCCTAGGACAGGTAATGTGAGCCAAAATGGCCAAAAAATCTATGTCACTTAAGACGTCACTCACAAAAAAAACGAAACCCAAAACCAAAAAAAATTTTTTCATTGCAGTCCGGAAGACTTGCCGAATTTTTTAGGGGTTTAAACAGCTTTCTAGTGCAATCAGTGGAGGAGCTATGTGGTTGGTAAGACAACCGAAAAATGCTTGATTTTAGCCTGATTTCCAGGTACGATATATTCGTAGCTGGTGGCCAGGGTGTTAAACTCTATACATCTGATGCATTCTTTTGTGCTTTCCTAGCACTTGGTGGCATATCAAAGCACTTCCAATTCCATTGCACAAAATCACAGTCACTGCTGCAGAATCCTGGTCCCACCTAGGTGGACTAATTCTAAAGAAACATGCTTTCAAACAGCCACATATAGTTAGGATTCTCATTCCAAAACCTAGTATTATTTAAACCCAATCTAGGACCACCTTATACGACTGTTTCTAGACTACGAACATTACAACCATGCCCTAAAACACAATTTTGGCAAAAACATAAATTTATGTCTGTCAAGAACAATGGACAGCATACCTTAGATGTAGCATTGATTCTGCCACTAATGAAAGTGTTAAACACATCATAATGTAACTAACTGTATGCCTACAGCGTTCTCAGACCACAGAAAAAGTTTTTACAACTAATAGTTAATCAACAGCTGCTCAAAATCATCCTTCCTCTAGCTTGACCATGTGCAAACATTGTGAAAAAAACAAAGCACAATCAATTGACAAAAAAACTTTTTTCGTTCAGAGACCAATGTCTGAGCATTCTTGTAGTTCCAAGACGAAAAGGCTAGTGCTGGAAAGCAACATCTTTTTAGTCTAAACACAAGTTTCCTCATACTGGAAGTGAAGTGATGAATCCCTGACACAAGTTACCTGGTAACCAGTAGTGAAAGTGTTAATAAATTAACTCCCTTGCCACAGTTGCACAGACTGCATATTCACCACAGAAAAATCACATGACCAAGTTAACAATTAAATTGACAATGTCAATATATATAGTGTTTGAAAAGGGTGCACCTTTTCTTGACCGTTTTTGGAAAATTTTGGCAGTAACCATTGTTTCATTCACAGACATTTCAAGTCAAAACATTATTTGCAGTGCAAATAACACCATGTCACATTTTTCACCATGTCACATGTATCACAATTTTGAAGAGAATATGCAAAAAGTTTTACATTTCATTTAGCTAGTTTTATGCAGATTATGTCTAAACATTAAGTTCAAAGATGTTGATGCACAAGAATTTCTCACACTGGAATGTGTGTGAAAAAAAATAATCCTAATATTACTTTTTTTTTCAAGTGTTACATATGTGTAAAACTGCCCAAAACAGTATAAGACAATTGGCTGAATTGCAAGTTGCTTAATTGTGTTTTGGTAGGATCTCCATAGGGAATTTTTTAATCATTTACCTATTATTTCTCCCTCCAGAGTAGACCAGATTTTGTATGATTTTTTACCTTGTGTTTTGGATAAAATTATTTTACAATGTCTTTGCCTGCTTTTTCATCAGAGCTACCCATATTGCAAACACTTTGTTAATTTATTTTTCCTGCATAGTCAGCATTGATTATTCTATTCAATTATCTTTCAGCATAAGTGGATCACTGCTTGGCTTTGCTGGCTGTAATTTCCCTATCACTTGTATGTGGACAAAGTGTACTGGCGTGCTGCAAAATCTTTGTTACTTACACTCATTTAAACAAAGCAGAAAAAAATTGAACTTACTATCTGATGTTATTAAAAGTGTTGCTTATGCATGTACGTTTCATTGTGTTTTTAGTTTAACTATTGAAATATTAAGTTACTTCAAGTTTGGAATGGTTGGGTGGCTGTTTTGCAACCGGAGTTTATTATTGTGCTGCTGGTAATTTCTATTATGGCTGCCAAAAGCCTAGATGAGATTGATCTTGCAGGATTGAGGGTAAGTTGATATTTGCCTATGAACAAATCCATTAGATTATTAATGTGTTCTGTTCTTACTGGCATTCTTCATGTTTGCTGAGAGATAAAATTAACAAAAATCAACCAAGAGCTCCAAATAATTTCTAATATCCTAAATGTTACATTATAACCTATTGTATTCTGTGTAGATTTTTCTGAAGTTAAAAAATATAACGTTAACTTACTCGGCTCAAGATATTTATATGATTCATTATTATTTAGGAAAGCATGAAATGTTCTTTTAAATTGGACCGGTTTGTCACTTACAATATTGCATTATTTTATGTCTGTTTAGTATAGCATGATATTTCAAGCTAGTTCAATGGAAGCATTGAATGCCAGGCAGTCCCAATTAGACAAGGCAGTAAATTTTAAAAAATTTGTTGAAATTGCTCTGCCACATACCGTAGCTATTGGTAACAGAAGCAAGCTTGGCATTCCAATCAAACAAGTTCGTATTTGCTAATAGATATACATTAACACGTTTGCTGTCAGTGTATGATATATTTGTTCTTTGTACTTAGCCACTATTTTTGTGCCACTTTGCAACTCCCTAACTTGCCAGGCGGTTGAGCTAATGAACTACAAGGTAGTTCCTTCCATAATTTTTATCACATGGCACGATATTCTATGTCCAACAACTTCCACTTATAATTTATCGAAAGCTATATACACTTTGACAACCGGCATACGATATATTCGTACTTCAATTTCGGCCTAAAAAACAGAAGTTTTCGGTTGCTTTACCAACGCCCTAACTCCTCCGCCGATTGTGCTAGAGAACTGTTTAACGGCTCAAACGGATCGGCCAGTCTAGTAGATTAAACTAGAAAAAAAATTTTTTGGTTGGGGTTGTGGATTTTTTGTGACTGACGTCATAAGTGAAGTAGTTTTGGGGTCATTTTGGCTCATGTTGCCTGGCCTAGGGCCCAACCACTAGGCCAAAGTGTTTCGCTGAAGTTTTCATTGCAAACTAGGCTCGAGTCCGAGTCTTTTGAGCCATTGATCGACTTTCTAGCATTTCTGGTTCAGAAGTTATCTAAAATAAACAAATTAATTAACACTTTAAAAACCAGGGTATGATATATTCGTACTTTGATTTCAGCCTAAAACAGCAGTTTTCGGTTGCCTTACCAACGCCCTAGCTCCTCCGTCGATTGCGCTAGAGAGCTGTTCAATGGCTCAAACGGATCGGCTAGCCTAGTAGATTACACTTGAAAAAAATTTTTTGGTTGGGGGGTGCGGATTTTTGTGACTGACGTCATAAGTAAAGTAGTTTTAGGGTCATTTTGGCTCATGTTGCCT